>Ga0066388_100002476_pt1 | contig 11303 bp, 9 predicted proteins | sample PanSoiMetaGPlot6_FD_64539 | JGI IMG/M metagenome (GOLD analysis project Ga0066388, IMG submission 64539) | Tropical forest soil microbial communities from Panama analyzed to predict greenhouse gas emissions - Panama Soil - Plot 6 (Hybrid Assembly) | ecosystem: Environmental > Terrestrial > Soil... | reverse complement strand
GCACCTACAAATTTTTCGCGAGCCTGTGCGCATGGATACCGCGGAAAAGAGTCCAAGGGGAGATGCGACATCGCTGTCACTTGTGACAGTGAAGGTACTGTGCACGCCTAACTTAAACTAGCCTAACGTCGCCCGCTATTTCCTCGCCTCAATCAAAGATTCCGATGCCGGACACGGGGAACTCCAACATCGAACTGGCTCATCACCTCAGCGAGCGCAAGGAGCCCTCCGAGTCCTTCGGAACGGAGGCCCTCGAGATCGCGGAGGCACTGGTGCTCGCGATAGTCGCAGTCGCAACTGCATGGAGTGGCTATCAGGCGGCCCGATGGACCGGGAGCCAAGCAGAACGATACGGCGAATCCAGCAGACTACGGATTGAAGCCGAAGGCACTGCGACCGCGGCGAACCAGGAACGAATGTACATTGCCGCTACTGTGGTCGAGTGGCTCAAGGCTGAAGCCCAGGGCCAACACAAACTCGCGGAGATTTTTGAGAGGCGCATCCTCCCTGACTTTAAGCCAGCATTTGAGGCATGGAAGAGAACCGACCCGGTCCACAACCCTAATGCTCCGGCTGGTCCGGAATTGATGTCCGAGTACCGAAGCCCCAGATCGGAAAAGGCTGCGAAGCTGAACCGTCAGGCCACAGAAATCTTCGAGAAGGGTAATGAGGCACGCCAGCGGTCCGATGAATACGTGCGCACCACGGTGACGCTGGCAACAATACTCCTGCTCATCAGCATTGTCCAGCATTTCAAGGTGCAACGTATTCGCAAGGCCGTGTTGATTTTCTCTATGCTCCTACTTTGCCTCCCGATTTTCATGATTATTTGGCTTCCGCGGGCGTAACGGTTGAATTAATTTTGGGGGACTTCATCGGTTATGGACCCGATGGAGAGCGCGTTGGCGCGGTGATGTTGCGGATGTGAATCTACAGGGAGAGGTTTCTATGACTTCTTCAAGCCGTAGTGCTCCTGACATACGGCTGAAAAAAGGCCGAGCCCCGGAACCCTCCCCAGCACGTGAGATGCGACATTCGGGCATCCGGGGGTGTCGCATAGGAATTCGCTCAATTGTTCTTCTCGGCCGTCAGCATCTACAAGGCCTGTCTTGATAATCACTCGAGGCACACAAACATTTTACACAAATGAGAGCTGCCTGAATGAGGCAAGAAACAGAGCAGTGGAGCTCGCGCTGCTCTGCTTTATCTCCCCACGCTTTTATTGCCGGGCCATAGCGATGCGAATAGCATCCTCGGGTTTGACCAGATGATCGAAGCTTTCGGCAGCCTCGGCGATCGCCAGTTCAACCCCTTTGACCGTGCCATTAAACTCATTGCCCCGTGAGCCGTAGTCGGGAGAAACTGGTGAACCGCCATCTACGCCGACATCGCAGCCATCATCAGCGGAAAAGACCATGGCTTGTGTCATGGGAATCTTTCCTTCTCCAACTTTCTTGCCGTCAACGTACAGAGTCACATTGCCGCCTTTGCCCAGGCCGCCTCCGGCGTAGGTGAATTCCATGCGCACCTGATGTTCACCGGCGGGCAATTTGTTCGCGGACTCGGCATAGAACTGCTGCACGCCGCCCAGGTTGTAGCAATATTTGAGCTTGCCGTCCCGGGCGTAAAGGCTCCATCCGCCGATGTTCCCTCCCTGCGCAACGATGACGCCCTCAGCCCCAGATTTGGGCACTACAATCTCCGCAGTAACCGCGTGGGACTTGTTTTTGATGTTGATGACGCAGTTCTCACCCAAGCGGCCCATTCCGCCGAACAGGATTTGTGTCTTCCCTTTGATCAGCACCGGCCTGCCCGCAAGGTCTGGGTCTAGTCTTTTTGCCACAGAATCGTCTAGGGGCAACACGTTGTACTTTGTAGCCTCAATTAGGAACAGGCGCTGCAATTCGTGGAGTTTCTCGGGCATCTGCTTGGACAGGTCATTCGCCTGGCTCCAGTCTTTCTCGGTGTCGTAGAGCTCCCAGACGTCGTCATCGAACGCTGGCGTCTTCTCGCCGACCAGCAGCCAGGGCGTCTTGTGCCGCGTCACCGCCGTCCAACCTTTGTGGTAGATGCCTCGATTGCCGAACATCTCGAAGTATTGGGTCTCGTGCTGTTCGGCCGCTTTGGCATCATTGAACGAATACAACATGCTCACGCCCTCGATGGGGTGCTGCTGCACGCCATTCACGAATGTTGGCTGCGGAAGTCCGGCCGCCTCGAGAATCGTAGGCGCGACGTCGATGACATGATGGAACTGCCAGCGCATCTCGCCTTTGCCTTCGATCAGCTTCGGCCAGTGGATGATGGTTCCATTACGCGTTCCGCCCCAATGCGAGGCAACCTGTTTGGTCCACTGATAAGGAGTATCCATTGCGTGTGCCCAGCCGACGGCGTAATGCGGATATGAGTCGGGCCCACCCCACTTGTCTATTCGCGCCGTGAGAAACTCGGGCGACTCGATTTTGTCCAAGCCGTTAAAGTTGAGCATCTCGTTATACGTGCCGTTTAACGTGCCCTCGGCCGAAGCGCCGTTGTCGCCGATGATGTAGAAGATCAGGGTGTCATCGAAGAGGTCGAGCTTCCGCAGTGAGTCGAACAGTCGGCCGACCTGGTGGTCCACGTATTCCATGTAGCCTGCGTAAACCTCAGCCTGCCGTCGAAGAGCGGGCTTCAGCGCCTCCGGCATGTCATCCCATGCTGGGATCTCCTTGTGGCGCGCGGTCAGCTGGCAGTCGGGAGGAATCACGCCTAGTTTTTTCTGACGCGCAAATGTTTCTTCGCGCAGCTTGTCCCAGCCCTGGTCAAACTTGCCTTTGTACTTGTCGGCCCATTCCTTGGGCGGGTGATGCGGGGCGTGTGTGGCGCCAGGCGCGAAATAAACGAAGAATGGTTTGTCAGGCGTCAATGCCTTCTGTTGCCCGATCCACGCCAGGGCTTTGTCGGTCATGTCCTCGACTAAGTTGTAGCCCTCTTCTGGCGTCTTCTTGGGCTCAACTGGAATCGTGTCTTCATATAACGATGGGTACCACTGGTTGGCCTCGCCGCCAATAAATCCGTAGAAGTACTCGAACCCTCCGCCGCCTGTGGGCCATGCATTGAACGGGCCTACGGGACTTGTCTGCCACACTGGCACCTCGTGACACTTACCGAATTGCGCGGTGGAGTAGCCATTGAGCTTGAGTGTCCGGGCCAGAGGTGACATGGTATTTGGCAATACCGAGTCGTAGCCGGGCGCAGCGGTCGCAATTTCGGTGATTCCACCCATATGCGCGGAATGATGGTTGCGTCCGGTTAGGAGTGCTTGTCGTGTCGGCGAGCACAAGGCGGTCGTGTGGAATCGGTTGAACATTAAGCCACCTGCCGCGAGTTCTTCTGCTTTGGGCGTCTGGCAGGGACCGCCAAAGGCACTGGAAGAACCGAATCCGGCATCATCGATGAGGACGAGCAGGACATTCGGCGCACCCTGCGGTGGCCGCAAATCCCGGATTGGCGGAAATTTCGTTTCTGGATCTTTCGCATCGTATGTTATAAAGCCTATTTTTGGCACATCAGGGATTGGCAAGATTGTGCGATCAAGACTGTCCTGTGCTGGATCGTTCGCTTTCATGCAGAATTCTCCTCATCAGTAAATTGTTTCGTAACTCGGCCCATTGCGATCCTCATGGTGGTCAGTACGGCCCATGACGCAACAACACACCGTAAAACGTAAGTACCCCGACAAAAACCACGGCAATGGCGACCACGAAAGAGATCGACCACACATGCTGGAATTGTGAGACCCCAATATCCTTTAAGAAATTCACGTGCTGCCATGCTGCCGCCGCTAATGCCAAAGTTCCGAGAGCAATAAGGGTCAGGCCCAAATTGCGCGGCGCTTGCGGATGCTCAATGTTGCCCTTGGCAAGTTCTTCGGGCATATATTGGAAAAATTTATAAATGGTGAAACCGAACCCGATCATAGCGATCGCAGTTCGAATCCATGCCATTAGCGTTCTTTCTGCGGCAATCAACGTGCGCTGTATAGCCAGATCGGTCCGTTCCTTAGCAAGAACTGTTCCCTTGTCTTCATGCCCTTCTTCACCATGACTCATGCGGCTTTGCTCGTGGGAGGTTCTTTGTCGAGTGGACGGATGTCACCTTTCGTTCTCCGCGCGACGCGCGTGACCAGACCGCGCAGAATCAGATAAGGAATGATGGCCAAGATGAAAGCGACAATAATCGTCTCTCCCGGATATACAAAGCGCAACACGATGATCTGGTACACGACGTCCAACACTAACGCCAGAATGAAGACTCTTCCGACGCTCTTCCATCCGTCCTTGATGATCTCTTTTCGGCGGCCGGGTTCGGAAAGGAGTGCCCAAAAATAGGGAGGTCTCCCTGCCTTGGCATCTGCCAGCCCGGCGCGAATCGCGAAGAAAGCTGCCATAGCGGGCTGGAGCACGAGTCTGAACTTCATTGGCCCGCTCACGCGTGCCAGCAATTGCTCTCCAACCCTTGTCCACATTTGGTCCATAACATCCTCACCTCATATACCGCCGTCCAGAGACGGGAACTCGCACGAGCCATTTGGCTATCGTTCAAGCCGCGCGCGCGCCGGGGCCCGCGGCAGGCGCCTGGTAGGGCACGATCTGTCCCCAGTGCTCCCGCACGGCAATCACGCGGAAACTGAACGAAACCAGCACTGCGATCAACGTAACCGGAAAGAAGGAAGCCCTCATCATCGCGTATTTGGCGAGCAGTGAGTACACCGCGCCCGCCAGCACGGCTGTGGTAACGATGTGCTCCGAGGGCCTCAAAATCTCAGGCGTAACATCGGAACACAGGTCGATGACGACCCCACCGGCGGTGGTGGCGATCAACCCGATGACAATCGCGGAATAGATCCCAAGGTCGTGGTCGAGCGCCTTATGTGCACCCAGGATCGCAAACCAGGGCAACGAGAAAGACTTGAAATAGGCCAGGGTTCTGGTGCGAAACTGCTCCTCTTTCGAATCGGCATAGCGATAAATCGCCAGTCCGAGCAAGCCCATCAAAAGGCACACGAGAAGGTAGATAGGATCTTTAATCGGCGAGGGGATGCCGCCGAGCAGCAGGTCGCGCGTCACGCCACCGCCGATGCCCCCGAAGTAGGCCATGATCAGCAAACCCACCGCAGCGTAGCCGCGGTCATGCGATGGATTGCGCGCCACAAGCACGCCGTTCAGAGCGTTAATACCCGCCGAAAACAAATCGACATTCGGAAAGCTTGGGAGGTTCATCTCCTGGCCTCTCAGTGCAGCTTCTCTTGGCTATTAGGCTCTGCTGCTCTCCGGGATTCCAGTGGAGTCTAATGACGCCCTGGCATGAACCAGTCGAGGACCTGCTTCTCGGGACGGCAGCCACGCATGTGCAGCGTACGAGTGCGGGTCTCAACGGACAACTGACAAACCTGACGGTGAGCGTCCTAGTGCTTGGTTGCTGGCTCGCTGGCAGCAGTGACAGTCGTCGCCTTGACCTTTGCCACTCTGTTCATGGGAGTCGTGGGTTTCCTAGTTGTTCTAGTGTTCGTCTTGGGGCTGCCTGGCCGAATTGCCATTGCCCGACGACACCCAGATGCGGACGCCGTCAGACTCATGGGCCTGGTGGGTTTCCTTGCTGTCGTCCCTTGGGTCCAAGCGTTGATCTGGGCATTCAAGCCTACCAACGTCATCGATATTCGTCACTTCCCAAAGGAAGAACAGCAAAGCGTTGATCACATGCTAACCCAGCTTGCGGACGGGCCTTCTTCGAGAAAAATCGGCGTGGATCAAGGCCACGCACGAACTGACAAACACACTTAGAAGCAGAGGGGTGCCTGCATGGGTCTGGCACTACTTATTACTTTTATATTTGCTCTCTTTGTTTGGCTTGTCTTTTTCAAGTTCAGATGGCTCAAGTTCAACGTAGCCTGGGCAATCATCACGGCGTTCATTGGTCTTCATGTGCTACTTATTTTCGTCGTTGGCCTACGCTTTGTTACGCCATACTCAGCAAATGCAAAGGTAATTCAACACACGATCCAACTTATTCCCCGTCTGCCGGAGCCGACTCTGCTGACAGCAGTGCTGGTTCAGCCAGACGTGCCCGTCAAGAAAGGTCAGGCGCTGTTCCAGTTCGACCGCCGTCCCTACGAATACCAGGTAAAGCGTTTAGAAGCTCAGCTGCAGGCTTCCTCAGTCAGTGTGCTGGCGGCTAGATACAAGATCGATCAACTGCAGGCAGAGCTGGCCGCGGCCAAACAGGACGTGCGCATGTACAAAGCCGAGATGGAGGGGGCCGAACAAAAGGTTGATCAGACCAAGAGTGAACTAGAGTATGCCAAATACCAGCGCGAGCTCTCCGAAGGCCTAGCTAACAAGGGTGCCGGGCCTGAAGAAGATGCTCAGAAGTGGATGGCGCAGACGAGCGCGACCAAAGCAGCCGTGAAAGAAGCTACGGCAGAAGCCGATCGGGCGCGGCTTCGCTATAAGTCGAACATCAACGGGGTAAATACGACCGTCGCCAAAACCTATGCCGAGTTGCAGGAAAGCAAGGCAGCGCTTCAGCAAGCGCTTGCCGCCGTCGAAGCCACGAGGGCGGAGCTTCAACTACAACGCTACTACCTGGACAACACCACGATGGTGGCACCAGAGGACGGACATATCGTCAACCTCCAAGTTCAGCCCGGGATGGTGGCTGGCACTATTCGGGCCGGCGGCATCGCCTCATTCATCGTTGATGCGGACCGCTATATATTGGCGGGTTTTTCTCAGGAGGCGCTGAAGTACGTAAAGCTTGGACAATCAGCTGAGGTATCGCTGGATCTCTATCCCGGCCAAGTTTCCAAAGCAAGAGTCGAAAGCATTTGGTGGGCGAACGGGCAAGGTCAGTATCTGCCCAGCGACATACTCCCGACATTTTATCCGGCAAACCCAAAGGCGCCGCAGGGTGAGTTTGCGGTGAAGTTGTACCTCGACCGACCCACAATGGTGGGCCTGCCAATCGGTGCACAGGGGGCGGCGGCTATTTATACAAGACGTGGAGCGTGGGCTGACCTACGCCGAATCGACATCAGGGCACACTCGTGGATCAATTGGCTCTATCCGCTTACCATTCTGATGAAACGCACCTCATACTCGGGTTGCGACAGTCGTCTGACGGAGCACTCATTGAACAGGCTCACGTGGCTTGCCACGTCGTGCGCGTTCGTACTAATGACGTGCAGTTGTGCCCTTCACAAGCCACCCGCGCAAGCGACCGTCACAAAGCAGGCCTTACCAAACGCAACACCCATTCCTCCGAAGTGGAGCTCCGATCCCAGCTCTGGAAATATAAGCGATAACTGGGTCAAATCTTTCCACGATCCAGGCCTCGAGAAGGTGGTTTCGGAAGCGATCGCGAATAACCTTGACCTCCGTCAATCCGCCGCACGAGTACAGGCTGCCCGGCAAAGCGTCATCGTGGTTGGTTCACAACTAAAACCTCAGATTGGCGCAGCGTTTGGTGGAGCGGCAATACACGCGACAAAGTCTCCGTCTGGGAATGAGGAGTTCAAAAGCAGCACCGCCTATGGTGTCATTTCCTGGGAACCCGATGTCTGGGGCCGATTACGTGCCCAGCGCGCGGCTGCGCAAGCGAATTACGAAGGGGTAGCACTCGACTATGCCTTTGCTCGACAATCGCTGGCCGCGACCACGGCGAAAAGCTGGTACCTAGCGATCGAGACACGTCGGCTGTTGGCCCTTGCAGAGCAAAGTGTCAACATCTATCGGGACCTGCTGGAGTTAGCCAAAATCAGGCGTGTGGCGGGTAAAGTTGCCGACTTAGATGTGTCGGAGGCAAGTTATGAATTGGAGGAAGCTCGCAACCAGCTGGCGATTATTCAGGGTCAGTACAGCGAAGCGAGGCGAAGTCTTGAAAACCTTCTCGGGCGCTATCCCTCAGCCGAAATTTCAGTAGCAGAGGCCTTCGCTCCCCTGCCCCAACCTGTTGCGGCTGGAATACCCTCATCACTTCTGGAACGGAGACCAGACATTATGAGTGCGCGGCAGGAAGTCCTCGCGGCGTTCCGAACCCAGGAAAGTGCAAAGCTGGCTTTGCTCCCCAGCTTTGCGCTAGCTCTGGAGGGAGGACACATAAGTGACAGACTTCTGGACCTGCTTCACTTGAATCCGTGGCTCGTTCGTGGGGCAGTCGGTATGTTCGTGCCAATCTATCGCGGCGGAGCTCTGCAAGCCCAAGTGAGAATAGCGACCGCACAAGAGCAGCAGTCAATCGCAAATTTCGGAAGCGTTACACTGACTGCATTCACTGAGGTCGAAGTAGCATTAGCCAATGAGGAACTGCTCGCCCAACGCCTGCCATTCGTGGAAAACGCTCTTAGTGATCACACCGAGACCGTACGGGTCGCGAAACTAAGATATCAGGCTGGAGCCATGGATCTTTTGTCCGTCTTACAACTGCAAGAGGGCGAGATCGCCAGCGAGAGTGAACTCATCCAGCTCCGCAACCTGCGACTCGCCAATCGGATTAATCTCCATCTCGCTCTGGGTGGAAGCTTCGATTCGTTTCCTGCGACGAGTGCTCCATAAAGCCCTGTAGGTTTTGACGGTTCCCGCATACTGGGCGAAACGTCTAATGTCCATCGGAGAAGCTGCGCACAAGTGTGACGTTGGCTCACTGGCTCAGGGAAAGGACGGCACAATGATGAAATCCGCTGCAGGCAGAATCTTGTTATTGAGCCTTTTCCTGGTGCCGGTTAGAGCAGTCTGGGCACAAGACGAACCCAACGACAATCCTAAGTTTAATACGAACCTCGGGCTACCAATAAGTACGCCTCTAAACCCGACCGCTCGTTTTGCCGGACACGGAGCAGGTGTGATCTACGGCGCGGGATATAACTTCACGAGACGCCACGGCGTATTTGCTGAGTTCATGTGGGACTGGCTAAACCCCGGCGGCAATCGCCTTACACCAATCCAAGTCGCGCTACAGCTTAACAGCATCAGTGCGCATAGCAACCTTTACGCGCTAACCGGAAACTATCGATTCGAATTACGGGGGGTGGCCCGAGGGATCTACTTCGTTGCCGGTGGCGGCTGGTATGTGCGGAAGTCGAGCCTCAGCAGAGTGGTTGTGACTGGCAACTCAATTAGCTGCACACCGGTTTGGCTCTGGTGGGGGGCCAACTGTTCCTCGGGATTAGTGACTGCCAATCAGACTCTCGTGAGTGCCTCTTCCAGTGCCCTCGGAGCGAATGGAGGTTTTGGGTTCACAGCCAGAGTGGGAGACGCTCCTTACCGAGTCTATGTTGAAGCCCGATACCACTACGCACCTACCCGGAACGTTAACAGCCAGTTAGTCATAACGACCATTGGAATTCGATATTGACTGCCGCACGCAGTACTGGTGGCCAGTTCAGCTCACAACATCCGCCTAACCCTATCAACATTAACGTTTGACGATGGCTACAACTTTTAACAGTACCCAGTCTGGACTGAGCATTTTAGCTTTATGCCGTGGTATGCACGCCAGTCACAATGAATGCATCGGCAATTGTGTGCTGTGGCCTCAACAGCACGCATCTGTGTAAGACGGTGTTAATACCAACATCTAGTCACCGAATGCAATCGGGCGCAATGAATGTGGAAAGGTGGGATTTCTATGACATCGAATATCAACGGACTTCGGGGATTGGCATTCATCGGTCTGTCGTTGCTGTGCTCGCTTACCATGGCAGCGCAAACCGATAGGAACACGAAAATAAAAGGCCTCATCACGGGCCGCAGCGGCGAAACAATGACGGTCAAGACCGCGGATTCTCCGAAAGTAGTGGTTGTGCTTTCCGACGATACCAAGATCGAGCGGCCCAAGGGAGCTTTTGGCCTGAGAAAGGAACACTACACCCTGACATCGCTTGTGCCAGGGTTGGCGGTTGAAGTCGAAGGGACAAAAGACAGCAAGGGCGAGTTGATGGCGACAAAGGTGAAATTTTCCAAAGCTAGCCTTCAAACCGCCGACGCAATTCAAGCCGGACTGACGCCTACCAAAGAAGCCGTGGCTGCCAATAAACAGGGAGTGGCTGCCAATAAAGAGGCGACTGAAACCAACCAGCAGGCAATACAAGAAAATGCGCAAGAGATCGGGGTCAATCAACAGGATATTGCTGACACGAATAAACGCTTCAACGATCTCTCTGATTATCAAGTGAAGGCAGGCGCCGAGGTCTACTTCACCCCAAGCAGCGACAAAATTTCCGACCAGGACAAGGCCGCCCTCACGCAATTGGCCGCAGTCGCGAAACCGCTGAGTGGCTACATTGTGCAGGTGAAAGGCTACGCCGATTCGACCGGCAACGCGGCAATGAATCAGCAACTGAGCCTGGATCGCTCGGAAGCTGTTATCGCCTATCTGGAGCAGTCTGGTGGAATTCCCGTCCTCCACATCGTCGCGCCTGGCGCAATGGGGACGTCAAACCCCGCGGCCTCGAATGAGACTGCGCAAGGGCGTGCAGAAAACCGTCGCGTGGACGTGAAACTTCTGCTCAACAAAGGTATGAACGAACAATAACTCTCACCGCGTTTCTGCGGAACGTTGAGGCGCCTAGGTGACTATCACACGGAGGTGTTTCGGTGTCGAGTGAGCTACATGCCTCGCTTCGCCAAACGGCTCTTATGCGGACGTAAGGAGGCAACGATGAATTCACTAGCAAGATGGTTGGTACTGTCGGCAGCGTGCATACCGAGCATAATTCCTTTGTGCGGCCAGACACAGACATCACAAGCGCAAGTGCAGACTGCTTCTGCAAGCACGGACCCTACAAGTTCATCTTCTTCTGCGAGCAGTTCAGATGGCTGGCATCTTGAGTTGAGCCCCTACCTCTGGTTCGCTGGAGCTCACGGAACCGTGGGGGCACTCGGCCGCGATGCCAGCGTCCACGCCAGCGCCTCGGATCTTCTCTCTCATTTCAACTTCGGACTCATGGGTGCCGCGGAAGCCCGCTACAATCACATCGTCTTGACTGGCGACCTGCTATGGATACGGCTCTCCGACAGCTCGGCGTTGCCGTTTCCGGGTCTAGGCGCGATTTCGGCTGACGCGCGCGTGGGTCAGTTGGTTTGGACTTCCAAGCTTGGGTACCGCTTGATTGATCGCAAAGGGTTCAAAGCCGATGTCACCGCAGGCGGCCGCTTCTGGCATCTGGGCGAGAGACTGAACTTCAATCCTTCGATCCTCGGCCTGAACCTCACCGCCTCACAAAACTGGGCCGACGTCCTGATCGGTGGACGAGTTGAAGTGCCTCT
>Ga0066388_100002475_pt1 | contig 11304 bp, 10 predicted proteins | sample PanSoiMetaGPlot6_FD_64539 | JGI IMG/M metagenome (GOLD analysis project Ga0066388, IMG submission 64539) | Tropical forest soil microbial communities from Panama analyzed to predict greenhouse gas emissions - Panama Soil - Plot 6 (Hybrid Assembly) | ecosystem: Environmental > Terrestrial >... | reverse complement strand
CCGCGTGAACCTGCTGGAGGCCAAACGCAATCCTGAATCGTTTGAGTAATCCTGCTCGTGTTTCATTCCGAGCGAACGAGGCATCGTGTCACAAAGCTAAGAGGCGTTCGGTCTTAACAAGTATGACCGGCAAACTCGAAAGACGACGGTCGAAAATCCGGGAGGCATCATGAAAATCGTAGTAATTGGCGGCAGTGGTCTTATCGGATCGAAGCTCGTCAACAAGCTTCGGGCGCAGGGACACGAGGCGGTGGCGGCATCACCGAATTCTGGCGTTAACTCAATTACCGGTGAGGGACTGGCCGAAGCGCTGAAGGGCGCGTCGGTGGTCGTTGACGTGTCGAATTCTCCCTCCTGGGAAGATGCGGCCGTGCTGAATTTCTTCGAAACGTCTACACGTAATCTCCTGAAGTATGGTGTGGAAGCAGGCGTAAAGCATCATGTTGCGTTATCGGTCGTTGGAACCGATCGCCTGGCTGAAAGCGGCTATTTCCGCGCCAAGATCGCCCAAGAGAGACTGATCAAGGGCGCCACAATTCCTTACTCTATCGTGCAGGCAACGCAGTTTTTCGAATTTATCAAGGGCATTGCCGACATTTCTGTCGTCGGTGGCAAGGCGCATGTGCCACCCGTGCTCTTCCAACCGATGGCTGCTGACGATGTTGCGGCTGCGATATGCGAGGTAGCTGTCGGCCAGCCGATCAATGGCACCGTCGAAATCGGGGGACCGGAAAAATTTCGCATGGACGAGCTCGTGCGAAGGCGCTTGGCCTCGCTTGATGATCCTCGCGAGGTCGTCGCCGACCCGAATGCGCGGTACTCCGGCGCACAGGTCGATGACCGAACGCTCGTCCCCGGCAAAGACGCCCGACTTGGCGAAACGCAGTTCGAAACCTGGCTTACCCAGCCTGCGGCGAAAGTGGCGGCAGCCGCCCACTAGTGAGGCTGCAAAGACAGGTCGATTTTCGAAGACCGAGTCCAAGGAGTCGATACCACATGGAAATATGAAGGAGATTAAAAGTCACGGCACCAACAGCGCACATCGTCTGGGGTGCGGCTGAACCGTACCCAGGCGGCCGGCTGCCTAATACACACTAAGAGATTGCCCCAATTCGCCTGCCATCTATACGAATCGCGCGGCTGCCCACCAGCGAATGCAGGCGATGAAATCTCTTAGTGGTCTCGTTCAAACGAAAGGATTGTGTATGACGTTTGCAAAAATGATTTTGATGTTGGTGTGTCTGATGTCGATCGCAGTGGAGCCCAAACGTGCACCCGTAGAGGCGAAGGTGACGCAGATCCTGTCGAAAGACCTCCCGGACTTTCCCGGCAAGGAAGGTGTGATGCTCTCCGTGGAGTATCCGCCAGGCAACTCGGACCCGATACATCGCCACAACGCACATGGATTTATTTATGTCCTCGAAGGCACGGTCGTGATGCAGGTACAGGGCGAAAAAGAAGTGACCCTCACACCTGGTCAAAGTTTCTATGAAGGTCCATCTGATGTTCACCTGGTCGGCCGAAACGCCAGCCAAACCAAACCGGCGAAACTCGTTGTGTTCTTCGTGAAAGACAAAGGCGCTCCCATTCTAGTGCCCGTGAACTAACCAAACAGTTTGTAGGCAATTTGGTGCGGCAAAAACTCAAAAGGACATTTTCTCGAGCCCCTCTTTCTGCGGTTGCTTTTTAGCGGTTACGAGCGAAATAAATGCGGCGAACTGGTGCTCGATGTGTTTGCCTCAAAGCTCATGGCTGCGCGCCAAGCATACTGAGGGCTCAGACCGGAAACGGCTGATTACCTTAGCCTTCCGCTGCATTACCTTCCCCCCTCTGTTCGATTAACTTGGCGACCAAGGCCGTCCAGCCGGTCTGGTGGCTTGCTCCAAGTCCGCTACCACCAGGTTTCCGCTTGCAAACCGTACGTCAGCCCGCTGGTCCGGTCCTCGAAAGGGACCCCGCCCACGAGACCGCGGAAGCCGTTCGACCAACTGCCGTACGTCAGAAACGCCCGCAGCACGGGACGGCTGAAGAACTTGCGACCAGCACCAATTTGCGGGGCGATCGTAAACTTGCGAAGCCAGCCATCGAATTGGCGTTCGCCAGTTTGCGTAGTAACAAAACCCTCGGCGTGATCCAGCCCGCCTTCAAAGGCCAGAGAAATATATTTGGTGAAAAACACTTGCGGCCGCACGCCAATCGATGCCCAGTCATTGAAGCCATGGCCCGGGTGTCCATCCCGCCTCCGCTGGAAGACGAAGATCGGCATGATCGCAAATCGATCGTTCGGCTGAAAAAGCAGGTGTTCCGTGATAAGCAATCTCTCAGAGCTCTTGAGGGACGGATTCGGGTCATCAATGGACGCGCTGAAATTGCTGGCGGCGCCCTTGCCATACTGGATGGAAAATGTGTGATAGCCGCCATGCCATTCGAGGCGCTGAAAACGGAACCCAAAGGCGTAGCCATTGGCAGTGGGAATGACCGTGGCGGTTTCAGTCGTACCGCCCTTCGCGTGCGCATAGTCGAACCACAAGCCGACCCGTCCAAAGGGGGCCTTCATGTCGTAGAGACGAACGTCGATGTTGTTTTTGGCGTAGTTTCCATTTTGCGTAACGATGTCAGGCCTGGCACCCGACAGGAATGCGACGGCTAGCTTACCGATTCCGATGTGAAGGTCCTCGACGCCTCCTCCGTAACCACTCATGTCCAGAGGGTAGAAGTCGTTGATCTCAATGTGATAGCGACGGTAATATCGCTCCCCGGCCCAGAACTTCGCATCCGGCTGCCTCTTCAGGACGTTGCCAGCTTGTACGAAAGCTTCGCGCAGTCGGAATTGGTCATTTCCGGTGTTATTCCGAAAATTTGCATAGGTGGCGGAATTGGTCGTATTAGCCTCGAACATCACCTCCGTCCTCATCCATGCTTTGTCACTGTTGTGGTCAGGGTTCAGCCAGTTGTTGACAAATATGAACTCTCCGTACGTTTCCGCCTCGTTGCCCAGGCGGTATTTGGCATCCGTACCGGGGGCCTGGAATGCTACCTGCTGCCCGCCCTCGCTATTGAGGCCATAACCCGAACGGAAATAGCCGTGGAACTCGAAGCTCTGCATCTGCTCCTGCAGCTTCTCAATCTTTGTGTCTGCCTCTCGAAGGAAGTCATAGGTCGGTTCTGAGGACAGTTGGCCTTGATACTGTGCTCCGACCTGGTTGGATTTGCCGCGAACGGCATTTTGCGCTGCTTTCTCCGCCGCCAACTCTGCCGCAGGAATGGTGCCCTGCTTTGCTTTTTCGCTTTCCTCGTTCTGTTTCTGGATTTGCTGTTCCAGTGCTGTGATGCGTTGCTGCAGGTCTCGCGTCGTAGCGTCGTACTGCTGCTTCAGCTGTTCGAGTTGCTTCTGCAAATCGCTGGCCGCCGACGGAGCCGCAGGTTGCTGGGCGGAAGAAGTCAGTGTCTGTGTCGCGACCATGGCCACGATCCAGGGCAAACGTTTTAGAGGGGATCGACGATTCATGTCGTGCCTTCCAGTCCGTTTCTTCTCAACTCCCAACCTACTTTCCGGGCCAATGCCACGTTTGCCCGAAGCTGCGCGTGCTCCGCATCATGCAGCGGCAACAGTGTCCGGTGTTGGCCAGGATGGGGCATTGCAATGGGTTGCGGCGACCGCCGACGCAGTTCGTGCTGGCCGCTCCTCCCCTCCAGCCGTGCCATCAGAGATCCCGGCAAGAAAGGACTCCAGCGCCGTGAGTGCGCCCTCCTGGGCCGCGGCGGCGAACGCGGCGAGAAAGGACCGTTGTTCGGCCGAATTCACGGTAGTGTGCCGACCATCGGCGACATGTCGCCGAGCGCGGGTCACGAGTTGACGGGCATTGGCTTCTTGGACGTGAAGAATGTTCGCGATCTCACGATATGAGTAGTCGAAAGCTTCGCGAAGGACATATGCAGCCCGTTCAGCACGCGAGAGTTTTTCCAGAAGAACGAGGACCGCACGCTGTAGTGTTTCCCTTTGGCCCGTTCTCAAGTCAGGATCGGAGGTGGTGTCAACCGAGTCCCGAAACGATGCCGCGTCGTTTATCTCCCGGCGCCAACGAGCGGACTGGATAACGTTGATTGCCAAACGCTTCGTTGTCGTCGCCAGAAACGCCGCTGCGTCTCGGACGGCGCCGCGGTCAGTCGTCTGCCATCGTACCCAAACTTCTTGCACAATATCTTCGGCTTCTGCGACGTTTTTCAAGATGCGATGGGCAATACTGATCAGAAGCCCTCGCGCACTCAGGAAAGCTGTAAGTCCATCATCGTCTGAGCCGGTGTCAGCGTTTATCGTCATTCCAATTGATTTGCGCCAGCCGCTGACACACAGCGATCGCTGTAAAGTAGCGATGGGTTTACGTTCGGATCGTTGAATCACAAATAAAGACAGGCAATACGGATGCCAATGGCAGGAGGTTAGAAACACGCGGTTGCTCTTCAAAATGCGCGTTTTTGCTTAATCAGCGGAGTCCCCTTGGAGCCGTTGCGCCATGAGATTTCATCGCAAACTCTACTGTCATGAGATCTCGTTGCTGACAGTCGGTGCGGTTCGCTCATTTGCAAGTCGCCTTAACTCTGCACTTTCGAGGCGTTTCTAAAACAGTTTCGCGCTTCCCTGAATGAAGTAGACCAACGGCGGAGAGACATAAATCTCCTGGAAGCCGAGCAGAAGCCAGTTCTGAATCCTCTGACTTACCCGGCTTGCGTTCATGCCGAGCGAAGGGCGCATGGTGTCACATAACGATGCAAAGTTCGGTCTTAGTCAGTGGAAGTGAACGCAGCCCGAGACCGAAAAGCTGGTCACCGGATGGCCGCAAGAAAAGTCTCCCGGCTTCGTAGCCTAAAAGGAGAACATGAAATCGTATGGCCCAACAATCGTCAAATGGAAATCGCCCCAAGTTAAGTGAGAAGGGGCTCTTGACTCCGGACAATTGCGTCGTGGCGCTGATCGACCATCAGGGCCAAATGCTTTTTGGAACAAGCAATTTCGACCGTCAGGGAATCATCAACAACACCGTGGCATTCGGGAAAGCCACAAGGGTATTCGATGTGCCGGTGGTTTTGACCACGGTCGAGACGAAGACTTTCAGTGGCAATATGTGGCCGCAGCTGCGAGCCATATTCCCAGGGCAGGAACCCGTCGAGCGTTCGTCCATGAACTCCTGGGACGACAAGAACTTTGTCGCAGCCATCGAAAAAAGCGGCCGTAAAAAAATTCTCATTGCCGGCCTTTGGACAGAAGTCTGTGTTGCGTTTCCGGCGGTGCAGGCGATTCATGACGGCTACGAAGTCTATGTCGTGGAGGATTGCTGTGGCGACGTGAGCCAGCTTGCTCACGACAATGCAATGAAGCGCGCTATTCAAGCCGGCGCAAAGCCGGTCACATCCTTGCAGGTCATGCTCGAATGGCAGCGCGATTGGGCCCACAAAGGTACCTATGACGCTGTGATGGATATCGTGAAGAACCACTATGGGGCATACGGGATCGGCGTCGAGTACGTTTACACGATGGTACATGGCGCACCGGCTACGAAATTCCCCGAGTACGCAGTTCCTGTCGCCGTCGCAGCCCACAAGTAAAAACTCAATGGGCGGAGGCTCCTCCGCCCTTCTCGACTCATCGCAAAGACCCGAACGGAGATTACCGTGTCTGCTGAGCTCATTTTGCACAACGCCAACATCGCTACGAACGGCGTGCCTTCACTTGTCGAGGCGCTTGCCATCTCGAACGGAAAAATCACTGCGACGGGGACAGATGACAAGATTCTTCGGCTGCGCGGACCGGCTACTCAAGTGATCGACGGAGGCCGGCGCACGGTGATACCTGGATTGAATGATTCACATATGCATCCGATCCGGGGAGGCCTCAACTACAACTTGGAGCTGCGTTGGGATGGGGTCCCCTCGCTTGCCGATGCATTGCGGATGCTGAAAGAACAAACTGCACGGACTCCCGCGCCTCAGTGGGTTCGGGTGATCGGAGGCTGGACCGAATTCCAATTCGCCGAACGCCGGATGCCCACGCTCGATGAGATCAACGCAGTTGCCCCAGACACACCCGTATTCGTGATGCATTTGTATGACCGTGCGTTATTGAACGCAGCGGCGCTGCGTGCGGTGGGCTACGACAAGAACGCCCCAGATTTTCCAGCCGGCGAAGTTCAGCGCGACCGCCACGGAAATCCTACCGGTCTCCTTATCGCCAAGCCCAGTGCCAACATTCTCTACTCCACCCTCGCCAAGGGACCAAAGCTCTCACGCGAGGATCAACTCAATTCTTCCCGGCTCTTCTTCCGCGAGCTCAACCGCTTCGGCATCACCAGCGCGATCGATGCCGGCGGAGGTTTTCAGAATTATCCCGACGACTATGGCGTTGTGAGCGAACTGCACCGCAATGGCGAGCTGTCGATTCGCCTCGCGTATAACCTCTTTACGCAGCGGCCCAAGCAGGAACTGGCTGACTTTCAGAGCTGGACCAAGATGACGAAGCATGGCGATGGCGACGACTTCTATCGCGTCAACGGCGCGGGAGAAATGCTGGTTTTCTCAGCTGCCGACTTCGAGGACTTCCTGATGCCGCGACCGACCCTGCTCCCCGTGATGGAAAGTGAGCTGAAAGCGGTAGTTCGCCATCTCGTGGAGAGTCGTTGGCCGTTTCGCTTGCATGCGACCTACAACGAAACCATCGAGCGGGCACTGAATGTCTATGAACAGGTGAACCGGGAAATCCCCTTTGACGGCCTGCATTGGTTCTTCGATCACTGCGAAACGATTTCCGACCGCAACATCGAGCGCGTGAAGGCGCTCGGTGGCGGCATCGCCGTGCAGAACCGTATGGCGTTTCAAGGGGAATATTTCGTGGAGCGATACGGCTTCGAGCAAGCCAAACGCACTCCGCCGATCCGGCGCATGCTGCAGCTGGGTCTTCCGGTGGGCGCAGGCACCGACGCAACGCGCGTCTCGAGCTACAACCCGTACCTTTCCCTCTATTGGCTCGTCAGCGGCAAGACCGTCGGCGGTCTCAGTCTTTATCCGCAAGAGAACCGATTGGATCGCGAGGAAGCGCTCAAGCTCTACACGATGGGGAGCAGCTGGTTTTCAACGGAAGACGGAAAAAAGGGCGCCCTCACTCCGGGCCAGCTGGCCGACTTGGCCGTCCTCTCTGCCGATTACTTTTCAATTCCCGAGGAGGAGATCAGGCATATCGAATCAGTACTAACGATCGTGGGTGGGAAGGTCGTCTATGCCACTAAAGAGTTTTCGAAACTCGCGCCACCTGCACTTCCAGTGAGCCCGAGTTGGTCGCCGGTCAAAGAGTATGGCGGTTACGCAAAGCACTCGAGTCTACCGGTTGGCGCATCCCGCTTCGCTTCTTGTTCACACATTGACGCATCGGCGGAACGCAGGAAGCATTCGCACCTTCAAGTGTTGGACGAGTTTGGTCTATGGGAGCTCGGTTGCGACTGTTTTGCCTTCTAGTTCACAAAAGACAGGAGAGGTAAATGAAGATGTTGTTTTTGTCTTTCGTGGTTGGCCTCGGAGTTGGGGTCCTCTACGGACTCATCCGGGTGAAGAGTCCTGCGCCACCCATCGTCGCCTTACTCGGCCTCTTGGGAATGGTGCTTGGCGAACAGTTCGGGGTTTGGATTCATGCGAAGAATCTCGACGTTTCGCATGTCGCATCCGTATGCCTGGTCGGTGAGCGCTACGACCGACATGTTGACAATCCTTCGATACGCAAGGCCAGTTGCGATCCAAGCGCCATCCTGACAGAACACATTGCCATGACCAACCAAGCGGAGACGACGGACGTTCATAGCGACCTTTTGGAAGCTGAGACGCACAGGCGGAAGATTCAAAACCGATGAGTCCGGTGATTTAGGAGAAATAGATGCGATTGAAGAATATTCTTGCTGGAGCGTTCTTTGCAGTCCTTCTGACGGTTGGCTTCACATACGAATCCCAACTATTCAACACATTCGCCCAAAGTGCCCATGCGGCCAAAGCGGAAGGCGTTGCAGTCGGCCCGCAGTACGACACGACGCATGTCTACGTCGCGCCGCCAGACTTTGACCGTTTTGTGGCGAGTCTGATTGCCACATTCGGTGGTACTACGACGAAACAGGGCGTGTTTACGGTAACCCCGACCCCGAGCAGCACCATGTCGCAGCTGGTCCTAACTCCTGCGGGGACGTTGTCCATCTTCGGCTTCAAAACACCGGTTCCGTACCCTTTCGGACTGGAGCGAACCGGCTATCTGGTCACTGACATGGATGAAGCGATTCTGGCCGCCAAGGCGACCGGCGCCGACGTTTTAGTCTCTCCTTTCAATGACCCGATCGGTCGAGACGCGATCATTCAGTGGCCGGGTGGCGTGAACACACAACTGTATTGGCACACAACCGCGGCATCTTATGCCCCTCTCCAGACCATTCCGGAGAATCGGGTCTATGTTTCACCGGAGAGAGTAGATGAGTTCGTTCGCAGTTTTCTCGCCTTTTCCAAAGGAAAAGTGGTCTCTGATGAACCGCGTGCTCCAGGCGTTGAAATCGGACGGCTCGCGGAAAGCTATCGGCGCGTGAGGATCGAATCAAAATTCGGCAAGTTAACCGCACTAGTTACCGACGGCCGCCTCCCGTATCCGTACGGCAGGGAGACGACCGGTTACGAGGTGGCAAGTCTGGCGGAAACCCTCGACAAGGCAAAAGCAAGCGGCGTCGTCGTGCTCGTACCTCCATATAAGACGGACGAAAGAGAAGCCGTTGTCGTGCAGTTCCCGGGCGGATACATCGCGGAAATCCACTCCGCGATCAAGAAGTAGAAACGCTCTGGATTCACGATGAGGCGGGCGCAGCAACCGCAATGAAACGATGAAATGATGAAGCGCTTCGCGATTTCGCTGATGATTTTTCTCGTAAGAGGACTCGTCTTATATGCTCAGTCGAGTCCGGCTGTCGAGACCCCGACTCCGGTCCGCGCGTATCACTTGCTTCGCGAGGATGATGACTGGACTTTTCTCGCTGACCCGTCCCAGAACCGGGAGTTTTGGGACCCCATCAAATACATTCGCCTGCGGCCAGGTCGAGACGACTGGTTCCTTTCCATCGGCGGCGAAGCTCGCGAGGTTTGGGAACAGATTGGAAACGACAACTGGGGCCAACAGCCCTTCATGAACGGCTATTTCAACCAGCGCTACATGCTCTACTTCGACGTCCACTACGGTAAACACGTTCGCTCGTTCGTGGAGCTCAAAAGCGGTTTGAATTCTTACCGTATCGGCGGGCCAAGACCAATCGACGAAAAAATGCTCGACTTCCAAGCAGCGTTTCTCGAAGTCGGAACGGGGAATGAGCGCAATTGGATCAAGGTCAGAGCCGGAAGGCACGAACTGGAATATGGCTCTGGGCGCCTGATCGATGTTCGCGAGGGCCCCAACGTCCGCTTGAGCTTTGACGGGTTCAGGGTGAAGGCCAGTGTCGGTCTTTGGCACGTGGACGGCTTCGCCGTGCGGCCGGACCTGGACAAGCCCGGGGTTTTCGATAACGCCCCAAACCACGCTGTCGGTTTTTGGGGCATATACGCAGTCCGACCTTTGACAAAGATCATCAATCTCGACGCTTACTACCTTGGCCTTGATCGAAAGACGGCTGCATTCAACCGCGGTGTCGCGCACGAAGTGCGGCACAGTATTGGTGCGCGCGTTTCTCGCTCCATCGCTCAGGTAAAGCCCGGCTGGGATTTCGACTATGAGGCTCTTTGGCAATTTGGAACCTTCGGTTCCGCAAACATAAGGGCCTGGACAGTGGCATCGGAAACCGGTTACCGCTTCACGAACATTCCGCTCAAACCACGATTCAGTGCTAAGGCGGACATCTCCAGCGGTGACGATCCGCGGACAAATACTCTTGGCACATTCAATCCTTTGTTTCCCAAGGGCAATTATTTTGGCGTTCTCGCGACGACCGGCCCCGGCCCGATCAACTTTATTGACGTACACCCTCGCGCAGAAGCGACGCTGCCGCACGGTGTGACAGCTTCCCTCGATTGGATATTTCAATGGCGGGAGAGTTTGCGAGACGGAGTCTATTCCGTTCCCGGATTCCTGATTATTCCTGCTGGAAGGAGTAATGCGCGCTTCGTCGGACACCGTCCAGGCGCGGAAGTGCGTTGGCAGACAAATCGACATCTGTGGTTTCAAGCCGACTACGGAATCTTTTACGCAGGCAAATTTGTCAAGGAAAGCCAGCGTGGGCGCAATCTCAACTACTGGGCGCTGTGGGCTGGCTACAAATTCTAGAGCATTAACGTGAGTCCGATGGACGCGCTTTTGAAACTCCTCAACATACCAACATTCAGAAGAACTATGCTGATGCGATCTGAATCTTTGGCGTGGCCTTCTTTAACGGACGACACTTCCGCCTTGATGGGGCTTCTTAATAGATATTCTGAATACTCTGACGGCAGGCTCGGATATCCGCTCACTTGTTTGGAAGCGTCACCTCGTTTGAGAAGGAACTGTCCCGAATTGCTGCCTCGTGGCTCAAATCCGGCATTGATTGCATTCGCAAACTTCACAACTCCATCGGCGGGAATCAAGTAATGGCGCTCTCCCCAAATGATTGGCAAGAATTCGGGTGCGATGCCCTCAAATCCCTCGCCTTCATTGGGTAGCCTGAAAAGCAATCGAATCTTGCCGCCAGACTCCGCAACGTCGCCATAATTCTGGTCGTAAAGACCCAAACAGCCATTCCACGTGAATACGAAACCGGAATTAGGTGCTAAGGCCAGATCGACATTGACTCCAAGTCCGTCGCCGTAATAGTAATCGCCAGCCCAAGGGTGCATCTTCAGACTGCCGAGTTCCCGCTCTATAAATACTCTTTTTGTCAGCATCGCGGTCTTTGATTTCGTGGAGAATTTCCTCCAGTCCCTGACCGCCGCGAATTGAATCGGCAGATTTGCGAACGCAAACCAGAAAACTCCGGCGAGAAACAGTAAGGAAAAGAACCAAATTCGGTATCTACGCATAGTTTCCTGCCTAGGTCCCCATTATGATGGCTCAGGCGGGGCCTCAATAGCACTGAAATGTAAGCGTTCGTGCCCCTAGCCTGTCCAGTTGGCGCACAACCGCGAAATCGGAAAGTGGCGCAAGTTTCCGGTTACCCGACGCAATATAAAAGGGCGCCCCTTGTGGAGTAGGGTTTGAGTGCTTCGCTCAACCGCTCCAGAGGAGGGCGCCCTTTATGATCAGCACTAAATATATCGGCATGGATGTTCACA
>Ga0066388_100002474_pt1 | contig 11306 bp, 6 predicted proteins | sample PanSoiMetaGPlot6_FD_64539 | JGI IMG/M metagenome (GOLD analysis project Ga0066388, IMG submission 64539) | Tropical forest soil microbial communities from Panama analyzed to predict greenhouse gas emissions - Panama Soil - Plot 6 (Hybrid Assembly) | ecosystem: Environmental > Terrestrial > Soil... | reverse complement strand
AGGTCGTCGTGCTGCTCTCTCTCTTGACTGGGTTGGCCCTCATCCTGGGTGCAGTCGGTGTGTACGGCGTGATGACGCACTTTGTCACGCGCCGACGGCGGGATTGGGCGATTCGCATCGCGATTGGGCTTCCCGGCTCACGTGTGGTCACGCACGTCCTCGGCCACGGTGCGATGCTGGTGTCAGCCGGGATTATCGCTGGCGTCGTGGGTGCGGCAATGCTCACGCGACTACTGTCATCGTTTCTCTTCGATGTCAGCGCGCTGGATCCCATCGCGTTCGCTACCGCAGGGGCAGCATTGTTTGGCGTCGGCATAGTCGCAGCCTTTGTGCCAGCCATACGCGCGGGAATGGCAGACCCAGTGAAGGCGCTTCGCGAGCAGTAGGGATGTTTGTCCCACACCGCTAACAGCCACGAGTGGAACGAACGCCGACTAGCTAAAGGAAGCCGAATGCGGTCGGGTGTCGGTCGTTTCGCCCTCGCGGCCAATACTAATCAGCATCCATCGGGGCTTTGATACAGGCTCTGAGGAACACCATCACCGTCGTGAACACGGTGTCGCCGAAGCGCACCACCATGTGCGGCGACTGGTACGGCCGTGTGTGAAGATCGACGACGGTGTAGTCGTAGCGGTGATAAACGCGCTCGTCGATCGGCTCCACCAGCTCGAGGCCCGGTTGTCGAAGCAGGCGGTGGAGGTCGTCTGATTGAAAGGTCTCGTCGTGCGGCGGACCGCTCAATACGTATTCCGTGGCAAGCGCGAGGATTCCGCCCGGACGCAGGACTCTGCCCATCTCACGGATCGCCGCGGCCGCGCCGTCGAGACCGCCAAAATGCTCGATCGACGACAAGCAGTACGCGATGTCGAAGGACGCGTCACGAAACGCGAGCGCTCGACCGTCCATGTTCAGAAAGCGCAAGCGATCCCGTCGATACTCGAACGGCGCGTACAGGTCCGGGTCCTCCATCACAACGGGATCGCTCTCGTGTCCGCGAGCGTCCGTCCACGAACCGCCGTAGATATCCGTGGCGACGACGGCTCCGGCGTGGTTGGCCAGCCAGTAGAGAACCAGCTCATGGCCCGCCCCCACACTGAGCACGCGCGCATCGTCCTTCAGCACCCCAAGCCGGCGGCACCCGAAGACGAGCTGCGTGAATTCGTACGCCTTCCGGTGCATGGACGCCTTGTCGTCGGTGTGGCCCAGGCTGCGGAGGATGTCGACCCACTCGGGGTTGTCCCACTTCGCCGGATTCGCCAGCTCGCACAGCTGCACGTCGCGAGGCACGGTGCCGAACGTCAGGAGATCCGCGACGCGCCGCTGGAACTCGTCGGAGCGCACGATGTTGTGGAGCGTGTCGAGACGCTGGTCACCGCTTGCCAGCGCGGCGGTGTAGTGCTCGAGGGCGCCCTCGTCCACGCTTCGGCCGAGCAGGCACTCGTAGGCGCTTCTGATAAACGTTTCGTGCGTGCCAAGCGATCGCAGGCCGCGCTCGATCTCACGGGGATCGCGGACGTGCCGGCCGCTCGCCCAGGCGGCCCGGTACCGCACCGCTTCCGGCTGAGTAACGAGGTTGATGACGAGCGTGGTTTTCGTCCCCTCGTGCAGGCCGTCCAACGCGCGCGCCAGCTCCTCGGGGGACGGCGCCCGTCCCAACGCAATCCAGTACGCGTGTTCGACGAACGTCGTCCGCTCGGCGCCTGCAAGCCGCACGGCCGACCACTATACTTCTTCAGAGTGGGTTGCCCTCTTCCGCATCGGCGAGTCCGGTGACCAGGCACACGATCGGGGCGCTGTTCGCGCTCGAATTGGTCGTCTTCGGGTTCCTGGTCTTCGCGCTTCTCGATCGCCGCGCACACCTGGCGGACCCCGTCGGCGTCAATCAGTGGGGCTTTCGAGGCGAAGCGCGTGGCGAACGATTGCCTGGCGAGCTCCGCGTTGCCCTCGTCGGCGGCAGCGCGGCTTACGAGGCGGCGACTCCCCATGACGACACGATGGCGATGGCCATCCTCAACCAGTTACAGGAGTTCGGGAGGCCGTCCGAACAGGAGTACAGCCTGGTCAACCTCTCCGAGCCGCGCGTGGGGGCCGACTCCTACGTCACCACCATTCGCGCGTACGAGTTCCTCGGCCCCGACGTCATCTGCCTGTTCGATGGCTATGACGCGCTCGAACGCCTCCCGCCGCATGCGCGCCGGCGATCCGCGATCTTCCGGGCGAGCGGTTACCTCCCGATTCTTCCCGCGCGGATTCTTCGCCGGCCGGCCTGGCTGTCGGATCCCGAGGGCGGCCTCGTCGGCCTGCTGCAAGACCGGAGCTCGCCGGAAGACGTGTCATGCGACGGCGCGTCGAACGCGTACTGCTTGGCGATGGTCGACACCGTTCGCTACGCGCTGCGGCGCGGTCATCCCATCATTGTCGCGTCGCCGCCGTTTGTTACGGCGCGCCACGCGGCGCAGCAGCGGTCGCTTGGCGCCCTACTCACGTCGATGTTTGGCGCGGACCCGAAATTCGCATACCTGGACCTCGGGTCGTCCATCGACCTGTCCAAACCCACCGAATCGCCAGACGGCATCCACCGCACCCCCCTCGGGAATCACGAAGTGGGGCAACGCATCGCGGTCGGCGCGCAGCGACTGCTCGAGCGGCTGGGGATGGTTCGACGGTAACGGGAGGCTAGAACTCGGCATCGCCGTCCACGCCGACTGACTCGGACCCGAAGAACGTGGGTCGCGCTGGCCGATCCCTGAACCGTGCATTCGACTCGCCACGCGGCCGCCGCTGATGAATTTCAACGACCGGCAGGAGATCGCCGAGTCCCGTCGTGTATTCTTTGGCGCGATGAATCGGGCCGCGCCCTTCACTTGCATCGCGCTGCTCTCGACGGCTTGCGCAGGACTGTACTTTTACGACCTGGGTTCCTCCCCGCCGTATTTGTCGATCGACGAGGTCTTTCAAGCGCGCGACGCCGTTACGCTTGCGACAACGGGACGCAACCTGACCGGTGATCTGTTTCCCCTCTATTTTCCCGACCCTGGGTTGCCGGCGGGGCGAGATCCGATCTTCATCTATCTCGCTGCCGGATTGCTGAGGGTTCTACCGTTCTCGGAAACCGCGGCTCGGGCACCAAGCGCTGCGGTCGGCGTGCTGAACGTCGTCCTCATGTTCCTCGTTGCGCGCGAGATCTTCGGTCGCACGAGACCGGCGGTTGTTGCCGCCGGCCTGCTCATGCTGGCTCCCGCACATTTCTTGCAAAGCCGCATTGGTCACAACCAGATAGGAACGGTCACCTGTGCGTTAGCCTGGTTGCTGTTCCTCGTTCGCTACTTTCGAACAAGCCGTCGGCGGGATCTTTTTTTGGCGACCACGAGTCTCGGCCTGGGTTTGTACATGTACGCCGCCGGGCTGGTAATCATGCCGGTGTATTTTCTGGTCACTCTCCTCGTCGTTTACCGACGCGGCACACAGTCAACGGATACGTGGATAGCAGCTGTGACGGGGTTTGCGATCGCGTTCCTCCCCCTTGCGCTGTGGTACGCGCTTCATCCAGAACGTATTGCGCAGCTCGTCGTGAACTACACGCACGGCGAATACAACAGAAATCTGGGACTGAGAGGTTTTTGGGGCGCCGACGCCATCGCTCATCTGGATGCTTGGTGGGATTGCTACAACCCAGACAAGCTGTTTTTCTCGGGTGATACCGACCTACGATTCTCGACGAGGTCGGCTGGTTACTTCCTGCTGCCCGCGAGCCTCCCGATGGTTGCCGGCCTGTGGTACGGCAAACGATCGATGACCTTCGAGATATGGACTGTTGTGCTTTGCGGACTCGTGCTCGCGCCCGTTCCCGCGGCGTTGGTCAGTGGTTCCGACGTCAAGCGATGGTTGACCTTTCTGCCTTTTGCTATTGTGGTCACCACATTCGGTGCAGAGCGGTTGCTCGCCGGAGGGCGCGCCGCAGTGCGCATGTGCGCACTCGGACTCCTGCTGATCGGTCGGTGGCTGACGCCTGTTCCCAGCCTGATTCTTGTGGCCGCGTGCGGTCTGCTCTGGTTGCTGGCCGAGCGACGGAACGCAGCCAGGGCGTGCATAGTCGCGTTGCTCTTGCTCGGAGTGCTCCAGACGAAGAGTTTTCTCGACTACTATTTCGGCCAGTATCGGATTGATTCCAGCGACTATTACGGCGGCAATCTGCGCGATGCGATACGCGAAGTTGTGTCAGTCTCTACATCGCAAGACTGCATCCTGCTCGACACTCGCGTGTACTATGCCGAAGATCATTGGGATCTCTACACGCGAGCGTACGGCCGTGCAGACCTTGCGAGGAGAACGACATGGTTGAATCCCGAGGCTGTTCCGAACCCGCAGGCCTGGTGCCAAGGAACAACCGCTTTGGCCCTTGTCGGTGATCCGCGATTCGCGAGTTGGCGATCCCGTCCGATTCCGGAGTTGAAGGGGAACGTGCAATTCGCCGTCTACCGCCGTGATCAGTCCTAAGGGTTGGCTGACGGGCGCGGTGCTCGTGGCAGTGTCGGTGGTCGTATACGGCTGCGGGCTAGGCATTACTGAACCGTCGGCGACCGAAAGTTACCTTCAGGCTGACGCAATCAGGCTTGCCAACCTGCAAGCGCCAGATTCACAGAGACGCATCCTTCCCTCGTTTCAACAGAGGACCGGAGACGTGTGGTTTGCACCGGTGCCCGTGTATGCCACAGCGGTTCTGATAGCTCTTGTCCCCTCGGCACCGTTTCAGGCACGTTGGGCTGCCCTCTGTTTCGGCGTGATCGATGTATTGCTCCTCTATGCGCTAGTCGTTCGATGCCTTCGACAGCAATTCGCAGGTGTGTTCGCGGCGCTCGTTTTGCTCGTGACACCGTCGCACGTGATTTTCAGCCGCACGGCGTCACCCGAGGGCATTTGGCCACTGCCGTTCATCCTCGCGTGGGCGCTCGGGCTTACGGCGTTGGCGGATCGCCCTGATTCAGGCTCCCGTTGGGTATTCGCGATAGGAACTGCTTCGCTCGTTGGTAGCGTGTACACGCAGCCTTCGGTTGTCCTCCTTGTACCGCTCCTGGCATTCGTCACGATGCACAGCTATTGGCGTGCGAACGGTTGGCGCTGGGCCGACGCCATTCCCGCGATCACCATGACTGTTGTGGTAACGCTGCCGTTGTTCGTCTGGTGCCTGAGGTTTTCGAGCGCGGAGATTATTGCATTCTCTCGGGGGTTGCTGGAGCCGGCTGACGTACGGTCGATGTTTCGAGCGGCGACGGTTTCGAAAGCCTTTTGGGATTTCTTCTTGCCGTCGCGCTTGTTCCTCACACCAACGGCCGGAGGACTCTGTGGCATGTTTCTAGCCGCCACCGCCGTGCCAATCGCCGTCGGGAGCTACACGCTCGTTCAGCCCGCAAGCACGGAACACACTGTCCTCGCCCGTTTGCGACCGGCGATCGTCGCGGTCTGCGTCACGGGACCACTGGTAGCGGCGATGGCGACCCAGCCTCTCTCGGACGGTCCAATGTTGATAGTGGTACCGTTCGGTGTTTTGCTGGCAGCGTTGGGTGCGGTCACTATCTACGCTCATGGCAGCATGGTCGGACGAACGGTCCTGGGCATCCTGTGCCTAGCAGCCGTGCTTCAGGCGCCGCTGTGCTTCCGCTACCTCGCGTCACCTTTGGCCCAGGATCAACCCCGCGGGTGATTCCGTCGAGCGGCGGTTGATCTATCGAAGATGGATGCGATAGGCGACGAACTCGGCTGTGTCCTCGGCGGCGGGCGCCAGGTAGAGAAGATCGCTTCCTGTAATCGTCACGGATCCGCGCCCGGCCATCGCCGCCGGCGAATCGATCGTCGTCGTGCGCGAGATTGACCGGCCGGCCGCGTTCAGATCGAATCGCAGGATCCTCCTGGCCGTGTCCTCGATGGCCACACCGATCAGCGCGTTTCGGTACCAGCGGATCTGCTGAAGCCGCGGCAGCGACGCGCCCTTCGGCAAGCCAAGCGCGGTTGATTTTCGCGCTCGCAGATCGATCCGCGACACGCCGGCTTGATGGGCGACGTACGCAACCCCGTCCTCGTTTCCAACCGCGATGCTCGCAAGGCCCGGCGTGTCGAGGCGCATGAGCGTCTCCACCGACGAGGCGCCGGGTCGCAGCTCCAGAATTCTGCCGGCCGCATCGAGCACGAGGACCGCTCCGCCGCTCGTGATCGCGACATCGACGGGATCGACCGGCGCCGAGTCCGGCGCGATGCGGAACGTCTTGAGCGGCCGGCCGGATACGAGTTGGAGTCGATGCAGCGTCCCCGCGCCATCCGCATCCGCGGCGGTCACCACCCACAGATCGCCGCGCCTGTCGTCGATGGCGAACGCGCCGATGTCGAGAAACCCGGCCGAGTCGGCGCGAACGAGGTCCAGCGGGTGGCTCGACCCTTCGCTGACGACGATGAGCTTGCGCGCGACGCGATCGCCAAAGAGATAGCGCCGCGACACCGCATCGTAGGCAAGGCCCACGACGGTTTTTCGATCGGTCAGGAAGCGAACCGCCTCGGTTCTTGCGACCGGCGCGGGTGTGGGGGACGCGGGCGTCGGCGCGGCTGCCGGGGCCGGAGCTGGCTCCGGCGTCAGCGTCGGCAGGGGCGAGGCTGGGGCCGGAGCTGGCTCAGGTGTGGCAGCAGTCTTCGGAGCTGGCTCGGGCGGCGTGGCTGCAGGCTTGGTTGCGGGTTTCGCCGTTCGCGCTCGTGCCGATCGCCGACTCGCAGGTGTGGCCGCGCCAGCCGGCGCAGCCGGTGCAGGCGCCGCTCCGCTGGAGGCAGCGGCGTTGCGCAGCTGCTCGATGCGAGCCGCGACGGCCGGCCACTCCGGAAGTTGCTTCGTGCGCGCGAAGTCGTCGGTCGCGTCGACGTCGGAGGCGACGCCCATCTGCGCCAGGCGGTCCAGCATGACGAGCGCGTCGTGCGGCCGTCCGCTCAACGCCTGGGCGCGCGCGAGGATGAACAACAGGGCCGGATCTCTCGGCGGGCCGGTCTGGACCGCGCGCCACGCGAGATCGTGGAACGTTTCGAACTCGCCGCGCTCGGCGGCCTCGAGCGCCATCTCGCGGCACTGCTGCCATTGGGTGCAGCCGGGATCCTGTTGAGATTGGGCGAAGGCCATCAGGCCGAGAAGGATCGCGACCAGCATTACGCAAATGCTACGCTACCGAGCACCACGATCACCACACGTCGGCCAAAGTTCCGGCGCCACTAACAGCAATGTAAACGGCGCTCGAATCACGGTAACGCATCGGCCAGCCCTTCCACGAAGCGAGCGGCCGACACCGGCCTGCTCGAGGGGTCGACGGCCAGCGCCTGCTCGAAGAACCGGTCCACCGCGACCCCGATGCCGGTGGCAGTCGCCGCCCCGCCCGGGCCGACGACCGCGAACGGGTGGTTGCCGGTGAGCATCTCGTAGGCAATCACGCCGAGCGCCCAGAGATCGGCGCCGGTCTGCACATCCTCGCCGCGCAGCTGTTCCGGCGCCATGTAGCGCAGCGTGCCGACGAGTATCCCCGGGCCTGTTCCCACTCCCTCGCGCGCACGCTGATGCGTGTCGTCGGTGAGCACTTTCGCGATGCCGAAGTCGAGCACCTTGGCCACTTCCTCCGCCTCGGACCGCGCGAGGAAGATATTCTCGGGCTTGAGATCGCGGTGGACGAACTGCCGGCGGTGCGCCGCTTCGACGGCCGCGCACACGTGCCGCAGAATGCGCACGGCGTGTGCCGGCGGCAGCCGACCCTGGCGCTGCAGCTCCTCTCGGAGCGTCGTGCCCTCGAGGAGTTCCATGACGATGAAGGGGCGTCCGGCGGTCACACCGAAGTCGTGCACCGTGACCACGTTCTGATGCACGAATGCCGCGGCGATCCGAGCTTCGGCTTGAAATCGGCGCGCCAGATCGTCGCGCGTGACGAGATCGTGCCGGATCACTTTCACAGCGACCGGCCGATTGAGCGCGGTATCTCTGGCGGCGTACACGGCGCCAAGCCCGCCCTGACCGAGCCGGCGATCGAGGTGATAGCGGGCCGCGAGCACGCGCGACAGCTGCACGGACACGAGCGGGCTGCCTTCGCGTGCGCACAGGTGGGTGCCGGTGTCGTAGCACGCGCCGCACGTGGGGCATTCTTCGAAGGCGCCCGCCGAGTGCGGCACGGACGAGACCGCGTGCCGTTCCAGCATGAGCGCGAGGTTGCCGGCGATGGTCGCGAGCAGGTCGCTGTCCCGGCGCGAGTAGGGCTCTTCGGATCGCTTGATGCCCAGCACCAGCACCGACTCTGCACGTTCCGAGTGCGTAACGATCGGCACGAGCAGTCCGATGCCGTGTGTTTCGAGGAACCGTACCTCCTCGGATGGCAGTTGCTGGGCGACGCCGCCTGTAACCTCGAGCGGTTTGCCGAGCACGCGCAGCAGCGCGACGATCGTGCTGTCGACGCGAAGGGGAATCGGCGACACGCCGGCCGGAACCGCCACGAGCACGCGATACGTCACCTCGTGCGGCTGCCGGACGAGCAGCGCGACGAATTCCGGATGCAGCGCGGCATCGACCTGGGCGACAACACGCGGCGCGACGCGCTCGAAGTTGCCGACGGCCTGGATGTCCTCGGATACCTGACGCAGAATCTGCTCCGCGTCGTAGTGCTCGCGGAAGAAGCGGCGATCCAGGCTGGTCAGCCACTCCCGGCGCTTGGCGCGGGCGACGAGCGCAAGCGCGCCTGCGGAGACATAGATCCACCCGCGCTCGGTCAGCAGCGACGCGATCGATTGATCGCTGTGCAGCGCCACGTCGACGCCGAGCAGCAGCGCGATCGCCGGCACCAGCCATGTCAGCACGCGGCGGGCCATGGCGTACCGCACGCCCTGGCGGATCATCACCCGGATGTCGAACAAGCGGTGCCGCAGGATCGCGTACGCGAACGCGGTCGGGAAGAGCAGCAAGCTGAGTGTGCCGAGCGCCGTCGTGCGCGACGCGAAAATCGATTCCGTGTGATTGGCGCTCGATCGCAGCCAGTACGACGCGATGACGAGAAATCCGGGTGGAAGTCCGCCGAGGGCGCCGATGACGAGCACTTTCACGCGCCGCCGCTCGTTCACGTCCGTCAGCCGTCTGTAATTCATCGTCAGCGCCGTCAACCCGGCGACGATGTACAGGGCGGTGACGCCGGTGAGGAGCTGGCCGTAGCTGACGGCGCTGGTCGCGCGCTCTGGCGCGTACACGATCTCGAACTCGAACAGCAGCGGCATTGCACCCGCGATAATCACTGGCAGCCACAGCAGGAGCCAGGCGGCCGTCGAATGAATCATCCGTCGCGGAAAACTCGCGAAGAACGTGAACAGCACGCCCGCTGCAAACACGTCGCTGGCGTGCGGCAGCCAGAACAAAAGGTCGGCGGGAGCAGGCAGATCCCGCCAGACGGCGCCGATGCGATTGGGCAGCACGATCCTGAACACGCCGATGCTTGCCAGCACCCATGCCCCCAGACGAGCGACCGAATCGTCCGGCCGTTTCAGGACGATGACGAGCGCGAGCACCAGGGTCACGAACTGACTGGCGAGGACGACGAGAATGAAGAGTCCAGGCCCGCTCCTCAGATTGGACCAGGGGGCCTTCCCCACCACGATCGCCGTCTCCACCCCTTGTCCGTCGCGCTCGACCTGAAGCGCAATCGGTCGATCGAATTCGAGATTCGTGTAGACGACCGTCCAGTCGAGGACGCTGCGAATGGTCTTCCCGTTGGCGACCGCGATGATGTCGTTTGTCTGCAGGCCGGCGCGCGCAGCCGGAGAATTCGGCACGATGCGCGTGAGCCGCATCCGGTTCGGGGGGTTCTCGGCAACGAAGCCGAAGTCTTCCGGCCGCCACACGTCGCAGTAGACGAGGAGCGCGAAGTACGCGAAGAAGGACACCGCGATGGCGAGGATCCACCAAGGGGTCGATCGGCTCATGGCGCGGAACCGGCCTCCTGCACCGCTCTGTCAGTATCGGTCATTGCCAGCAGCAGCATGCCGCTGACGAACAGCACGATGAGCGACAGAATCGCCTGGCGATAGGAATTGGTCGCGCCGGCGACGATGCCGAAAATGAGCGGGCCAATCCAGGACGTGCCACGTTCGGAGATCTCGTACAGCCCGAAAAACGATGCTTCGCGGCCCGCGGGGATCATTTGCGAGAACAGCGAGCGCGACAACGCCTGCGAACCGCCCAGCACGATCGCGATCACCGCGCCCAGCACCCATGCCTGCGTCGTCGTCTGCAGGAGCGCGTAGCTGTAGACGATGACCCCGGACCAGAGGGCCAGCGAAATCAGGATGGCGTTCTTCGCATTCAGCAGGCGCGCGACGCGCTCGAACAGCAGCGCGCCGAAGAAGGCGATGAACTGGATCATCAGCACGAGCGCGATGAGAAACGATTCGTCGGTCGGCAGCCCGCGCGCGACGAACAGTTCCTGCGCCAGGAATACGGACGCGATCGAGACGACGGTTTGGATGCCGTCGTTGTACAGCATGTACGCGACGAGGTAGCGGAGAGTCTGTGGCAGTTTTCTCAGCTCGCGGATCGTCTCGGCGACCTGCGCGAGAGCGGCCGCGACCGGCGAGCGGCCGACTGGTGCAGCGCGCGGCGCGGGGCGCTGGCGAAGCCGGCTGAAGGTGACCGCCGCGAACCCGCCCCACCAGAGGCCGGCCGACAGGAGCGAAATCCTCACGGCGAGCGATCGTGACAGTCCGAGCGCCGTCGCGTTGACCACCAGCGCGAGGTTGAGCGCAAGCAGCACGCCGCCGCCAAGGTAGCCGAACGCGTATCCGAGGCTCGACACGGCATCACGGCGGTCGGGCGTCGCGATGTCGTTGAGGAACGCGTTGTACAGGACCAGCGAAGCGCCGTAGCTCAGGTTCGCCACAACGAACAGCAGGCCAATGGCAAGATACGACCGGTCGGGCACGAAGAACATCAGGCAGGTGGCGGACGCGCCGACATAGCAGAGGAGTGCCATCAGGCGTTTCTTGAGGCTCGTGTAGTCGGCAATCGCGCCGAGGACTGGAAGCAGAAAGACCTGCAGGAACACCGACAGCGCCACGCAATAGGGAAAAAGCGATTTTGCGGTAACGACGCCGAGAGGTCCGAGGCTCAGTACCGTACCGTTTTCGCCGACGGCCTGTTGCGCGAGCGCCGTCAGGTACGGTCCCAGCAGGACGGTGATGACGGTTGTCTGAAACCCCGAGTTCGCCCAGTCGTACATGACCCAGCCGGCGGTCTCGCGGCGATCGTTGATGGCCGG
>Ga0066388_100002473_pt1 | contig 11306 bp, 10 predicted proteins | sample PanSoiMetaGPlot6_FD_64539 | JGI IMG/M metagenome (GOLD analysis project Ga0066388, IMG submission 64539) | Tropical forest soil microbial communities from Panama analyzed to predict greenhouse gas emissions - Panama Soil - Plot 6 (Hybrid Assembly) | ecosystem: Environmental > Terrestrial >... | reverse complement strand
CCGTAGACCTGGACACCAACCCCCGAAACCCCGCGGTCGCCGGGTGCCGTTGTGCGCCAGTCGAAGGACGCCGCTCAAGGTCCGTAGACCCGGACACCAACCCCCGAAACCCCGTGGTCGCCGGGTGCCGTTGTGCGCCAGTCGAGGTGCGCCGCTCAAGGTCCGTAGACCCGGACACCAGCCCCCGAAACCCGGTGGTCGCCAGGTGTCGTTGTGTGCCAGTCGAGGCACGCCACCCGAAGCCCGTAAACCCGGAGACCAACCCCCGACACCCCACGGTCGCCCGCTGTCGCTGTGCGCCAGTCGAGGCACGCCACCCGAAGCCCGTAGACCCAGACACCGGCCCCCGACACCCAGTGGGCGCTGGGTGTCGTTGTGCGCCAGTCGGGGTGCGCCTCTCAAGGTCCGTAGACCTGCACACCAACCCCCGAAACCCGGTGGGCGCCGGCCGCCACCGGACACCGGCCGAAGTACACCACCCGAAGCCCGCAGACCGGCGGATGACACGACCCCCGAAACCCACACCACGGTCGCCGGCTGCCGTTGTGCGCCAGCCGAGGTACGCCACCCGAGGTCGTCGCCCATGGCGGAAGGATCACCCGCGGGGTGGGCGGCTCGTCGCGATGAAGGCGCGGGGACGTGTGGTTGGGCGAGACTGGAGGGGTGGCGGCGGTCGATCTCCTGGTGAGGGCGCGGCGGGTGATCGTGCCGGAGGGTGAGCGGCCGGCGTCGGTGCTGGTGGCGGATGGGCGGGTCGTCGACGTTGGCGGGTACGGGACGGGGGCCGGCGCGGGTGAGGTGGTGGAAGTCGGCGCGGATGCCGTGGTGTTGCCCGGGTTGGTGGATACGCATGTTCATGTCAACGAGCCAGGGCGGACGGAGTGGGAGGGTTTCGCCACGGCGACCCGGGCGGCGGCGGCGGGCGGGGTCACGACGATCGTCGACATGCCGCTGAACAGCGTGCCACCGACCGTCGACGTCGAGGCGCTGGAGCGCAAGCGGGCCGCCGCGCGGGACCGGGTCAGCGTGGACGTGGGTTTCTGGGGCGGCGCCGTGCCGGGCAACCTGGCGGCGCTGGCCGAGCTGCACCGGGCCGGGGTGCTCGGGTTCAAGTGTTTCCGCACCGACTCGGGGGTGCCGGAGTTCCCACCGCTGGACGGCGCCGAACTGACGGCGGTGCTGCGGGCGGTACGAGAGCTCGGGGGGCTGCTGCTCGTGCACGCCGAAGACCCGGGAGTGCTGGCGGCGGCGCCGGCGCCGGACGGCCGGTCGTACCCGGCGTTCCTCGCCTCTCGCCCGCCGGAGGCGGAGACCACCGCCATCGCGGAGCTGCTGGACCTTGCCGGCGCAACCGGCGCCCGGGTGCACGTGCTGCACCTGTCCACCGGGGCGGCGCTGCCGCTGCTGCGGGCCGCCCGCGACCGCGGGGTGCCGGTGACGGTCGAGACCTGCCCGCACTACCTGACGCTGGCCGCGGAGGAGGTGCCGGACGGGGCGACCGAGTTCAAGTGCTGCCCGCCGGTGCGGGCGGCGGCCAACCAGGAGGCGCTGTGGGCGGGCCTGGCCGACGGCACCATCGACTGCGTCGTCTCCGACCACTCGCCGTGCCCGCCAGCCCTGAAACGCCCGGACACCGGTGACTTCGGCGCGGCATGGGGCGGCATCGCGTCGGTGCAGCTCGGGCTGCCGGTGGTGTGGACCGAGGCACGCCGCCGCGGCCACGGGCTGGCCGACGTGGTGCGCTGGATGGCCGCCGCCCCGGCGCGGCTGGCCGGGCTGCCCGGCAAGGGCCGAATCGCCCCGGGCTGCGACGCCGACCTGGTGGTGTTCGCGCCTGACGAGGAGTTGGTGGTCGACCCGGCCGCCCTGCGCCACCGGCATCCGGTGACGCCGTACGCCGGCCGCCGGCTCACCGGCGTCGTCCGCGGCACCTGGCTACGCGGCCGCCGGGTGGACGACCGGCCCGCCGGGCGGCTGCTGGAACGCGGCCGGCAATGAGCAACAGCGACGAGGGCATCGACCTCGCCTCCCGCCGGCTCGGCGCCGGGGTGATCGCGGCCAGCGACGAGACGTTCGCGGCGAAGGAGAACCTCATCCTGCCCTCGGCACCGGCGTTCACCCCGCAGACGTTCGGCCACAAGGGACAGGTGTACGACGGGTGGGAGACCCGCCGCAGGCGCGACCCCGGGCACGACTGGGCGGAGGTCCGGCTGGGCGCGCCCGGCGTGGTGCACCGCGTCGTGGTCGACACCGCGTTCTTCACCGGCAACTACCCGGAGTCCTGCTCGGTGGAGGGATGCTGGGCCGACGGGCACCCGGGCCCGGCCGAGCTGGCCGAGGGCGGCGGGTGGACCACCCTGGTGGGGCGCAGCCCGCTGGCCGGCGACACCAGCAACGTCTTGCCCGCCACCCGCGAGCGGCTGGTCACGCACGTGCGGCTGACCATCCACCCCGACGGCGGTGTCGCCCGGCTGCGGGTGCACGGCGAGGTGGTACCCGACCCGCGCCGGCTGGCCGGGGTCACGGCCGACCTCGCCGCCGCACACAACGGCGGGCGGGTGACCGACTGCAGCGACCGGTACTACTCCTCCCCCGACAACCTCCTCCTGCCCGGCCAGGCAGCAACCATGGGCGAAGGCTGGGAGACCCGCCGCCGCCGGGACGAGGACAACGACTGGGTGCTGCTGCGGCTCGCCGGCGCCGGACACATCCGCCAGGCCGTCCTGGACACCACCCACTTCGTCGGCAACGCCCCTGGCGCCGCCCGGCTGCTCGGCTGCGACGCCACCGCCGCCGACCCCGCCGACCCCGACGCCTGGTGGGAGCTGCTCCCCCGCACCCGCCTGCAGCCGGACACCCCACACTGGTTCCGCACCGACCCCACCCGCCGCGCCACCCACGTCCGCCTCGACGTCTACCCCGACGGCGGCCTGGCCCGCCTCCGCCTGCACGGCGACCTCGCCCCCGACGCCCGCACCGCGCTCGCCCTCCGCTGGTGGGACCTCCTCCCCGCCACCGCCGCCCGCCGCCTGCTCGTCGCCGCCGGCGTCCCCGCCGCGCACGCCCGCCAAACCGTAACCGCCCGCCCCGCCACCGACCTCCCCCGCCCCCTGCACCCAACCCTGCTCGGCTGACCAAGCACCCGGCTAGTCCGGTCGGTAAGCGTCCGCGCGATGCGCAACGTGCAAGACGACGACCACGCGGACATCATCATCGATGCGGTATCGGACTCGGTATTCCCCTATCCGTGCCGCATACAGTCCGGCAAATCGACCCCGCAGCGCCGGTCCCGTTACACGGACCTGGTACGGCTCAGGCAACGCGCGGCGGAAGCCCGTACCTGGCGCGGAGCTCGTCTCCCGTCAGGTAGTCGCCAGCGGCGTACGCCGACTCCGCCTCGACGATCTCACGCTGCGCCCGCGGGTCGTCGGCGAGCGCCACCGTCTCCTCGAGCGAGACCAGCTCATCCACAGAGAGCAGCACCACATCCGCGTGGCCAGGCCGAGTGAGGACTACGCGTGCACGCGTAGTCTCCACCTCCTCCGCCAACTCGGCGAGGTGGCTCGCGGCTTCGTTCACCGACTCGGAGCGCATACGAGACATGATCCCACAGTCGAACCGCGGCGGTCGCGGCATCCACACGCCGCGCACCGCAACTACCTCAATGAGCGAATCCGGGCCAAACGGTCGGTCAGTACGACAAAGGCTGTCGGCCTCGAGCACCGCCGGCATCCCGCCACCCACGCCCGCGGATCATGCGGATCAGTAGCCGCCCGCCTCCCGCCGACCTCCCCGCGCCCTGCATCCCGCCTCAATCGACTGACTCCGTCCAAGCCCCACTGGCTGACCCGACCTGGTCCCCCGCTGTTCATGGTGCATGCGGAGCGACCGAGGATCTTGCGGAACACTCAGTGATTGCCGTATCGGGTTCGGCGAACGGTGGAGGCCCAGGGCAAGTCCAGGTCTGGGTCGTCGCACTGGCCATCCTCGGAGTGCAGGACAGGTAAACTGCCGGCATGGTCTCTCCTGCCAGTGCCGTTCCATCGTTCCCGCCGGATGCCACCCCGCGCGCGATCCGTGCCGCGCTGATCGGGGCGGAGGTTGGTGACTTCGACCGCGAGTACCGCCGGGCGCTGGCCGAGGCTGCCGAGTCACTGGACCTGAGCGGCGTCTTGGATGTGCTAAGGCGCTGGCAGCGAGTTGCGTGGTCCACGCAAGACGACCCGGAGGCGCACCGCCGGATGCTGGAGCACGCCGCCCGTCTGACCGCCGGCCATGACATCGCCACCGAGCCATCGCCACAGACCAGGGCCAGGCTGGGTCTGTAGCGGTGTATTCCGTCGAAACCGACGATGCCGCTCTTGATCAAGTCGATGCCCTACCCGCCCACGCCCTGAAATTCTATGCCGAACTGCTGGCTCTTCTGGAGATTACGCCGTGGAGCGGCGATGCCTATAACCGGCAACGCCCAGACGCAAGTATGCGCGTTCACACCTTCGGTGCCCATGACGAGGGCATGATGATCTACCTTGTGCTCGAAGAACAACGCCGCGTCGCCGTACTGCGGGTGTTGTGGCTGGGCTAATCGTCGCTACCCCGGGTACCAGCGAGTTCAGCCGTCGCCGCCTGCGAAGATCGACACCCACCCCGACGGCGGCCTGGCCCGCCTCCGCCTGCTCGCTGAGCACAGCCCAGCGGATAGAGGCCGACCGGCTGTACCTGCCCCTAGCCGGCGCCAGGCCCGACTTTGCCGCCGTGGCCGGACAGCTGTCCAACATGGCCTTCTACAACTTCGACCTCCAGACGCTCCGGCAGGTACAGCCGAAAGCCGCCAGGGCGCAGCTCGGCGGCGGCGGTGAATATCTCGGCGACGTCCTCGGCGCGCTGACCGAGGAGTTCCCCACCATGAAGGAACGCATCGACAGTTACCTGTCGGCAGTGGTGCCGTACCTCGACGGCGTCGACCGGAGCTTCGCCGGCAGCTATGTCACTGTCGAGGCACGCACTAGGACCGGCCCCGAACGGCGCACCCATATTGTTCGGCCCAGACTCGATCTCCGACGGCACGATCCGGGCAGCGGGTCTGCTGGCGGCCCTGTTCCAGCCGACGGTCCTCACCGGACAGACATCTCTCGTCGGTATCGAAGAACCGGAACTCGCGCTGCATCCCGCGGCCGCGGGTGTCCTGTTCGATGCGTTGACCGAGGCGGCCGAGCAGGTGCAGGTGATCGCGACCACCCAGAGCGATGACCTGCTGGACCGCGACGACCTAGACCCGTCAATCATCCGCGCTGTGGGTAGTCAAGCCGGATTGACCGTCATCGGAAACGTCGATCGTGCCAGCCTCCGTGCGATCCGCGAGCGCCGGTTCACCGCAGGCGAGCTGATGCGTGCCGGTCAGGTGCTTCCCGATTCGAACGCTGGGTCGCGGGGGAGGTTGGTAGCTGGAAGGGGTGTCCACACCCCCCTTACGGCTACCAACCCGGTCACGTCTGGAACCTCACGCGTTGGACAGTAACGGCAAGTGCCGCTCCAGCGTCACTTCCACTGCGAACCGTAATGCTTCCGGCACATCCTCGGGTTCCAGGTCAGGGAGCGCTTCGACGATCTCCTGGACAGTCATGCAGTCGACTACCATGCCGACGACCGTGGCCACCGGGACGCGCAGCCCGCGGATACACGGAACGCCACCCATCTGATCCGGGTTCACCGTGATCCGCTCGAACCGCATGGTCGATCCCGTCCTCTACTTCCGATACGTCCGCCCTCTAACACGTCCCCCCGACGTTGACGTTCACGGATGCCATCTTTGTCTCAGTGACCCACGTCACAGCGAACATTCGGTGGCCTGGAGCTGGCCGAGGCGGCAGCCCCGCTGACGCGGGCACACCCGGCCGGCGCCGACCTTCTGCTTCAACGGGAGCTTTCGGCCGGCGCGGGACCGGGAGAGACTGGTGGCTATGGCCGCGGAGCATCGGGACCGCGCTGATGAGATCGTCGGGGCGTCCGGACCGCCGTGGCGGACGTGGGTCGTCGTGCTCGCCGCCGCCGGCCTGCTGGTGGGTTACCTGGTGGCGCACCGCCGGCCGGCCGCCGAGCGGCTGGCGCCCGCGCCCGAGGCCGCCGGGGCGACGCTGGCACCGGGCGGCGGCTCCGTCTCCGGCACACGGATCGGCCCTGGTCCGCCCGGTCTGCGGCTGCTGGTCGGCGGGTCCTCGCCGCGGCTGGTGGACGCGGCGACAGGGGTCTCTACCTTCCTGGACGTGCCGGGGGTCGGCACCGGCGCGCCGGCCTGGCTGGTCCCGACCGGTCGCGCGGTGGCAGCGTTCGTCACCCCGCTCCTGTCCGGCCCGCACGCACCTGGCCAGGCTGCCGGAGCGCGGGTGGCCTTCCTGGTCCGGCCGCGCCTGCCCGCGGTCCCGCTCGGCGCGGCCGATGGCGGGGTGGCGGCCTGGGACGGCGGAGTGATCACCATGGTTCGTACCGTGACTGGCAGCGTGCTGACCGGGTTCGGCCCGGACGGTGTTCGTCGCTGGCAGCGCCGGGCGCCGGCCGCGGTCGAGCCGCGCGCGGACACCCGGCACGGGCTGCTCGTGCAGGTCGCCGACCCGAGCGGGGCCGGCCGGTTCGGGGCGCTGCAGCTGGTCGACCCGGTGACCGGGCGGCTCCGGCGCGAGGTGGCGCACAGCGCCACGACCGTGCTGGCCACCCGGAACGACACGGTTGCCTGGCTGGGCGCCGGCAGCTGCCCGCCGGACTGCGCGGTCCGGGTCAGCGAGTTGGCCAGCGGCACCACCCGGACCGTCAGTCGGCAGCTGCGACACCTTCCGGCCGGCGGCGCGTTCAGCCCGGACGGCCGGTGGCTCGCGCTGACGTTCGAGACCGGGTGGCCCGTCGACGGGTTCAGCCGGTACCCGGACGGCCGGGTCGGCCTCGTCGACCTCGGCTCCGCAACGGTCTCCGCAGTCCACGGCTACGGCGGGATCTACCCGCCGGCCTGGGTCGACTGGTCCCATGACGGCCGGCTCGTGGTGATGCTGACCGGCCAGGCCGGCCGGGAGCGGATCCGGATCGCGGTGGCACAGCAGCCCGGCCGCCCCGCCGCCTTCACCCTGCTGCCCTGGTCCTCCTTCTACGCCACCGCATCGCTCGGCGTCGCCCCGTAGCCCGGCCCCCTGTCGCTGAAGGCTGTCCCTGACTGTCCGGTACGGCGGTCGCATTCCGATACAAACCCACCAAGCCGATCGCGGACCATGGCGCGAATGCTTCGCATGGCGCGGCGGCACACGCAGCCGGGGCGAGGGGGCAGGCCATGGTGGGTTCGGAGAAGTACCCGGGGCTGGGGTTCGACCCCGCGCCCGGCCAGCCGGCGGTGCTAGCGGCCGCCGCGGGCCGGCTGGCCACGGTGGCCGGTGTGCTCGAGCGCAGCACCGCAGCGGTCTGCGGGCTGGACTCGTCGAGCTGGATCGGTGTGGCGGCGCAGGAGTTACGGGCCCGCCAGCGCGAGCTGACCGCGGACCTCGGCGGTGCCCACCAGGCGCAGGCGGCCGGCGCAAGGGCGCTGGCGGACTACGCCGAGGAGTTGGCCGGGATGCAGCGGCGGGCGGCGCAGCTGGAAGCGCAGGCGCAGGAGCTGCTGGCCAGGCAGCGCTCCGCTGCGACGAGGATGGAGTGGCTGGTGGGGCAGCGGGCGCCGGCCGGCAGCGCGCAGCTGGCCGGGCTGCAGTCGGACTACGACGCCGCGGCCGCGCTGCACGAGCAGGCCGGGCAGGATCTGGCCGCCGTCCGGGAATGGGCGCGGGCACTCCAGCAGGCACACGGCGCCGCGGCGGCCCGCACCGCGCGGGCGTTCCAGCAGGCCATGCCCGCCGGCCAGGCCGGCCGGGGCGCCGCCACCGCCGGGCTCGACATCGCCCTGATGAGGCAGCGGATCCTCGCCTGCGTCACGCAGAAAGAGACCAGCGGCAACATCCGCGAGTCCGAGTACCCCACCGTCTCCGGCGTCAAGGCCAGCATGGCCACGCCCAACCAGACAACTATGATCAACGCTCTCACCACCCTGCGGAACCATCCGGAGATCGCGGCGCAGGCGCACCCGCCGCTGACCAAGGCGGAGGTCGAGGCCGCAGACGCCCGCACGAAAGCCACTGCGACGCTGGTCGGCAGGGCCGAGACGGTCGGCACCGAGACGGGCCGCGCCGCCACCGCCGAACGGGCCGCGCGGGCCAAGCAGGCCGCGGCGCAGCAGAAATACGACCAGCTCGCCAGGCGGGAGGGCGAGCTGTCGAAGGCCGCCACGGCGAAGATCCACGCTGCGCAGGGCGCGGCGGCCGGATCGGCGCTGGCCAAGCAGGCCGAGCAAGCCAAAGTCGCGCTGGCCAAGGCGCACCTGGCCACCGAGGCTGCGAAAAAGCCGCTCGCCGACACGACCGCCGCCGCGACCGCGGCGGCCGAGCGCGCCCGGCTCGCCGGCGAGGCAGCAGCCGGCAATGCCGACAGCTTCGTCAAGTACAACGCGGCCCTGATGAGCCAGTCCGGGTTGAGCGCCGACGACCTGAAGACCATGTACCTGGCGGCCCGGCTGCGCCGCTGGACACCGGCGAACAACCAGGCCATCGCCCAGTTGGAAAAAGGCGGCAGCCGGATCACGGGCGAGGCGATGAAGACCTACCGCAACGGGCTGATCCACGGCGAGACCGTCGCCGGCTGGCAGCGGCTGGCCGTCGACAAGCTCGACATGGGCAGCGGCTCGGTCGGCAAGCGGATCAACGATCTGGCCATCCGAAACGACCCGAAAGCACCGGCCGATGCGTTTCCGCTCACCGCCGTACGACTGAACAAGGCCATGGACGCCGTGCTGAAGGCGAACGGGGCGAACGAGCGGGCCATCATCGAGGCGGTCGCGAAGGCGCAGAACGCAAAGGAAGCCGGCTACGCCGCCGACATCTGGAACTGCTACCAGGCCAAGAAGTCGGCCAAGCGAAAGTAGGCTCACCGCCGCCCGGCGGCGCAACCCGTCCAATGAGGACGCGGCCGTCAAGGCGGTGGCCCGGGCGAACAACCGATATTTGCCCGAGGGCCGCGAGGATTGAGCATCCGGATGTCGGTGATACGGTCGGCCGGCAACAGCTGGTCAAGCCGCACGTACGCCGACCGCAGAACTGTTCCACCAACTGTTCCCCAACGGCGTCCAGATGACCGCCGAGGTCATGTGGGAACTCGAACACGCCGCCGGTCCGCTTGGTCGGGCGCCGTGTCGGCGGAGTCCGGGTCCTGGTCGGTGACCTGCGCCGAGGTGCCTGCGGTCAGGCCGGCGAGCCAGGTCGCGGCGTGGCGGTCTGCGGTTGTGGTCTCGAACGGGGCGCATGGCTGTCTCCAACGGGGAAGGGTGCCCGAGGCCGACGGCCGGGGATGGTCGGCGGTTGCACCGGTTCAGGGGTGGAAACTGTTTGCGAGGACGTGAGTGCTCCCACGCCCCGCTACGGGTGGTATCGTTCGGCGATCTTGCTGGCCTCGCCGCTGGCATTGAAGAAAATCTTCGCGTCCCAGCTGGTCCCGTTCACCAACCCGGCGAACTCCTCCCTGGTGCACGCCACGGTGCCCAGACCGTGGCTGTCGAGGTGCACCTCGCCCTGGTTCGCACCGCAGTTGGACGGGGCGAAGAACACCGCGTCGACGGCGAGCGCAGCGGTGTGCTTGTGCCCTGCGCCGGGCAGCGCCTCCGACACCTGGTCGCCGAGTTTGCTAATGACGAGAGTGCCGTCGGTCCAGGACACGGTGCCGCGGTCGACCCGGTCGATGAGGGCGACCTCGGCAGGCGGCGGGGTAGCAGCCGTTGCGGCGGCGGGCGGTCGGGCCGCTGCCGTGCCGCCCAGCGCGGGCCCCGGACCGCCGCCACACGCGGTGCCGGCCGCCAGCGTGGCGGCCACGGCCAACCCACCGAACACCGTCCTCGTCACACTGTGCATTCGGCTCCTCTGCTCGTCTCCAGTCCGCGCGCTGCCGTCCTACTCACTACTCACGGCGGTGGAAGGCTGGACGGTTCGCCGTCCCGGCCTCGTCCAGGCCGCAATTGCCGGGTCTTCTCGGCGTCGGATGTACGCAGGGGTTTCCCACGGTCTCGGAGCTGGCTGAGCAATAGCATGTCGAGACGCTTTGACCGGCTCCGCTCACCAGGTGCATAGCCGCGACAGGCGCGGCCCACGACACCAGGAGACCACCATGCCGAAGTACCTGCTGCTCAAGCACTACCGCGGCGGCCCGGAGCCGCACCGTCGCGTGCCCCCGATGGACCAGTGGGCCCCCGAGGACGTGGAGGCGCACATGGCGTTCCTCGGTCACGTCAGCAAGCTGCTCGAGGAGAACGGCGAGTACGTCGACGCGCAGGCGCTCACGCCGGCGCGCACCTGGGTGCGCTACGGCGGCCCGGACGCCGCGCCGGTCACCACCGACGGCCCGCTGCCCGAGACCAGCGATCTCGTGGCGGGCTGGTACATGATCGACGTGGAGTCGCGCGAGCGCGCGGTCGAGCTCGCGGCCTACGTCTCCTCCGAGCCCGGCCCGGGCGGGGAGCCGCTGTACGAGTGGATCGACGTCCGGGAGGTCATGACCGGCCATTGACCGGCGTGTCCAGCCAGCCGGCGGACCGGGTGGACGAGGGCGAGCTGCGCGCCCTCGTCCCACGGGTGCTCGCGGGGCTGGTCCGCCGCGGCGAGGACTTCGATGTCGCCGAGGACGCGCTGCAGGAGGCGTTGCTGGAGGCGCTGCGGGTCTGGCCCGAGCACCCGCCGCGCGACCCGCGCGGGTGGCTGGCGACGGTCGCGACCCGGCGGCTCGTCGACGCCCGGCGCAGCGAGGCCGCCCGGCACCGCCGCGAGGAGGCGACGTGCGCCGAGCGGCGGCCCGCCGCCACCGAGGACGGCGACGACACCCTCTTCCTGCTGTTCTGCTGCTGCCACCCCGACCTCGCGCCCGCCTCCCAGGTGGCGCTGACCCTGCGCGCGGTCGGCGGCCTGACCACCCGGGAGATCGCCGACGCCTTCTACGTGCCGGAGGCAACGATGGCGCAGCGGATCAGCCGGGCCAAGCGCAGCCTGCGCGGGCGCCGCCTGGACGAGCCCGGCGACCTCGCGGTCGTGCTGCGCGTGCTGTACCTCGTCTACACGGCCGGGCACGCGGGGCGGGTCGACCTGGCCGGTGAGGCGATCCGGCTCGCCCGCCAACTCACCCTCGCCACCGAGGAACCGGAGGCGCGCGGGCTGCTCGCGCTGATGCTCCTCAACCACGCCCGCCTCCCGGCGCGACTC
>Ga0066388_100002472_pt1 | contig 11307 bp, 9 predicted proteins | sample PanSoiMetaGPlot6_FD_64539 | JGI IMG/M metagenome (GOLD analysis project Ga0066388, IMG submission 64539) | Tropical forest soil microbial communities from Panama analyzed to predict greenhouse gas emissions - Panama Soil - Plot 6 (Hybrid Assembly) | ecosystem: Environmental > Terrestrial > Soil... | reverse complement strand
CAGCAGCGACGAGAACGCGTCCGAATACCAGCCATAATGCCATGGCAGTCGCGATCGACCCCCTCGATACTCGAACACGAACCAGCCAAGACCGTAGGGAAATCGTCGTCCGGTCGGAGATACGGCGGGCGTCCAGATTTGCTGCTTGGCCTGCGGGCTGTAGACAATGTCGCGGTCGATCGCGACGTCATATTTGGCGAGGTCCATGACGGTCGAGATCAGCCCCGAAGCGGCAGTGATGTAGTCAAGCGGCGGTGTGAAGGTGGTCGACTCGACCACGTTCCCATCCCGATCCAGCTTGTAGGGCTTGGGCATGCGCGCGACGACGTCGGCCTTATGCGGATCGTTGGCGCCGAGCGCAGTATCCCGCATGCCAAGCGGATCGAGAATGTCCTCTTCGAGAGACCGCAAGAAATTCTTTGCGGACACCGCGTCGACGATGTTGGTGAGACGCGAGAACAGGAACCCGTTGTAGTCATAGTTGGTTCCGGGCTTGCCTTGGGCCGTGTGGGTGAGGTGATGGCGAACGGTGATGCGTTCCGTATCGCAATTGTAGTTGCGCGCCGCCAACAGGTTGCGTGTCTTGAGGCTTGCGCACCATTCCGCATAGCCGCCGTCGTAGGTTGACATCGCCTCGTCGAGGTCAAGCTTTCCAGCATCGACCTGCCGCATGAGGAGCGCAGCCGCGAATGTCTTGGTGAGGGACGCAATATGATACGGAGTGTTCTCGGTCGCCGCGGTTCCCTTCGCGATGTCGGCAACCCCGAAGCCGCGCGCCAGAATGACGGTCTGCTTATGGAGGACCGCGACGGACATTCCCGGAATGTCGAGCGATTGGCGAATGAAATCGAGCCGCTTCTCGAATCTCTCGATATCGCGCGTCATGCTGTCTGTCCCGGTGCGAGGCTGGGCGAAAGCTCTGCCGGCCAGCCTGGTTGCAATCGGCAGGCCGGTTGCAATCGGCAGGCCGGCGGCAAGGCGAAGCAGGCCGCGCCGATTGATGAACAACTTGCTGCACATTTTGGGCCCCCAGCTTGATAAAGCATGTTGATAGAGTCCGATCTGGGTCACAGGCTCCGGTCTGTGCATCCTAGCTGACGCTGCGCCCCAATGCTCAAAGCAGCTAAAGGCGTATTCGGGAGCCTGCATGCGAGAGTTTTGGATTGCAGTCAGCTTGCTTTGGCTCGCCGGTGTGGGACTGCGCCTGACCATCCTGGCGGTACCGCCAGTCATCTCGCTCATCCAGGCTGATTTCCAGCTGTCGGGTACGGAGATCGGCATCCTCACCGGGCTGCCGATCGTCCTGTTCGGCGTCGCCGCTCTGCCGGGCTCGCTGCTGATCGCGCGCTTCGGCGCTGTGGCAATCCTGGTCGCAGGGCTGGTGATCGCGGGCATCGCGTCGGCTTTGCGCGGCGCCGTGCCGCATACGCTCGCACTCTTTGCAGCCACCGTCGTGATGGGTGCAGGCATTGCCATCATGCAGCCGGCGTTGCCGCCGCTGGTTCGGCAATGGTTGCCCAAGCGCGTGAGCTTCGCCACCGCGCTCTACACCAATGGTCTCCTGGTCGGCGAAACTCTGGCGGTGATGCTGACGATCCCGGTCGTGCTCCCGCTGGCGGACAATTCCTGGCGCTGGGCGTTTGTGATCTGGGGCGTGCCACTGATCGTGATCGCGGTGCTCACCGTCCTTCTCGCACCGGCCGAGGCGGACGCCCAATCGAGCCGGACACAGGCCCCGATGAGCGGCTGGCCCGACTGGAGCAACCCACTGATCTGGAAGATCAGCTTCATCTTCGGCGCCATCAACAGCGTGTATTTCTGCACCAACGCCTTCCTGCCCGGCTATCTCACCGGCGCCGGCCGAGCCGACCTGATCGCCGCCACACTGACCGCGCTCAATTTAGGCCAGCTGCCCGCTTCATTTGTGCTGCTCGCAGTAGCGGGCAAGCTCGAGAACAGGGCTTGGCCGTTCATCGCCTGTGGCGCCCTGATGCTCGCCTGCATTGCCGGCATGGTCAGCACCGCGAGCGGCTGGACCATTGCATTCGCCGCCGCGCTTGGATTCCTCGGCGCCTTCGTGCTCACACTCGGGTTTGCACTGCCGGCGCTGCTCGGCGCGCAATCGGACGTGGCGCGCATGTCGGCGGCGATGTTCACGATCAGCTATAGCGAGGCTCTGCTCATCTCGGTGCTCAGCGGCGCCGCCTGGGACCTCGCCGGGAGCGCCCGCTTTGCCTTCCTGCCGATCGCGCTCAGCGCGGTGCCGCTCCTGTTCATGCCGCTGGTGATCCGGTTTCGCCGACCAGACGCGGCGGCATAGGCGCCAGGCTCACTCCGCCACGATGGCGAATGTCTTGATCCAGTAGCGCACCGGCTTGACCTCGATATGTGTGAAGCCGGCGGCCTGCAACAGGCCCTGCACCTCAGCGCTGGTCTTCTGCCACGACGTGCCGGCGATCCACTTGATCCAGCGATTGGTTCTCTGGGCGAGCGTGATGTAGTGCGAATTGCGGTCGAAGGCGATCAGGACCAGCCTGCCGCCCGGACGGAGCACGCGCCGAAACTCCGCGATGGCACGGGACGGGTCGGGGTAGTGGTGGAGCGAGATGAGGTTGACCACCGCGTCAAGGCTGCTGGTTGCAATCGGCAGGTTCTCGGCGTCCGCCTCGATGAAAGTAGCGCTCGAGCCGGAGCGGCGCCTCGCTCGCGCGATCATGGCGGCCGATAGATCCACTCCGACGACCTGCCGCCCTTGGGCCGCGAGCATGGCGCTCATGAGACCGGTGCCGCAGCCGACATCGAGAACGGCCCTGTGCCGATCATCGAGAAGTGCGAGCGTGGTCCTGTAGATCTCGCGATTGGTGTAACGCGCCAGGCTCCAGACGCGCGACCAGCGATCATATGCCCTCGATGTCACATGCTTCTGCCGATCCGCATTGCTCGGCCAGCTGCTGCGACAGCAAGGTCGGAGACGGAGGGATGCCTGCTGGTATCTCAAGGTGAGCTCTCCTGGGTTTGGCGACTGGGTTTGGCGACGAGGTCGCCGAGCAAATGTGCCTCCCTCGCTAGACGGACAAGTGTGACCAATCGCGCCAAACATTACCAACTCGTCATTCTCGCCCTGGACGGGAGCGCGATGGTATAGACGCCAATGGCCAATCTCACGCTCACACTCGCCTGCTGGGACTATGACCGCACCCGTCCGCTGATGGACGGTCGCGTCAAGCCCGAAGGCATCGATCTCGACATCAAGGTGCTGCGCCCGCGCCAGAGCTTCCAGCGCATGCTCGACAAGCAGGAATTCCAGATCTCCGAGCTGTCGCTCGCGTCCTACACGGCGCTGAAGGCGCGCGGCGATTGCCCGTTCGTGGCAGTGCCGGTGGCGCTGTCGAAGATCTTCCGCCATTCCTGCATCTACGTGCGCACAGGCGCGGGCATCAAGACGCCGCAGGACCTCAAGGGCAAGCGCGTCGGCACCTCGCAATACAGCTCGACCGGGCTCTGCTTCATGCGCGGCTTTCTGCAGCACGACTACGGCGTCAAGGCGCAGGACATGCACTGGTTCATGGGCGGGCTCAACACATTCGTCGAGCCGCCGCTGATCCCGCTCAATCTGCCGAAGGCGATCAGGCTCGACTTTCTCTCCGCCGGCCAGACGTTGGAGCAGATGTTCGCGGCGGGCGAGCTCGATGCGCTGCTCTCGCTTTATATCCCTAAGCTCTTCCTCGACGGCTCGCCGACGATCACGCGGCTGTTTCCGAGCTTCAAGCAGGTCGAGCGCGACTACTACATGCGCACGAAGATTCTTCCGATCATGCACACCGTGGTGGTGCGCGAGGACGTGCATCGCGAGGATCCGTGGGTCGCAAAGAGCATCTACAAGGCGTTCTGCGAGGCGAAGGCGATCGCGGTCGATGGCCTCTACGACACCGATGCGCTGCGCGTCGCGCTCCCTTGGCTGATCGACCACGTCGAGGAGAGCTGGCGCGTGTTCGGCAAGGACTTCTGGGCCTACGGCGTCGAGCCCAACCGGCCGACCTGGGAAGCGATCGGCCGCTTCGTGCACGAGCAGGCGCTGGCGCCGCGCGTCGTCACGCCGGAGGAGCTGTTTCCGGTGCAGGTGGAGTAGTTCGATGGACCTCAACAACCGCCCCGGCGGGCCGAACCTCATCGTCACCGCCAAGACCGCCCACAAGGTGCATTTCCTCGACGCCGCGACGCTGACCATGGCGGCGACCATCGACATGCCGGGCTCGACGCACGAGCTCACACTCTCACCCGACGGCCGCGTCGCCTATGGCTCGGTCTATGGCGATGGCGTGTTCGCCAAGCGCGTCAATCCCGACCGGCGCATCGTGGTCATCGATCTTCCGTCGAGGTCGCTGAGGCGTGTCATCGATCTTGGCGCGGTTTACGCGCCGCATGGGGTGATGATGGACGAGCACGGCACGCTCTGGTCCTCGGGCGAGCTTGGCAATGCGGTGCTGGCGATCGATCCGGCGACTGACAAAGTAACGCCGGTCGAGGTTGGCTCGACCGCGCACTGGGTTGCGGTCAGCCACGCGACCGGTAAGGTCTTCGTCTCGGTCAAGCAGGACTATGCAGTGGTGGTCGACATCGCGCGCCGCGCCGTGGTCGATCGCATCAAGCTGCCGCAGGTGTTCGAAGGGCTCGCGATCGCGCCCGATGGCGCCACGCTCTATTGCGCCGCGCAGGGCGCGGCCGAGCTTTACGTCGTCGATGCGCGCACGCATGTGCTTCGTCGCACGGTGCCGATCGCCGGCGCCGACGGCTCGAAACGGCAGATGCGGCGCGTGCGTGTCGCGCCCGACAACCGCTATGTGGTGGTGACGTCAAATCAGGATGCGCATGCGGCGATCTTCCTCGCCGAAGACCTCAAGCAGATCGCGTCCTTCCCCACCAAGAAATCGCCGATGGGCATGGGCTTCGCGCCCGGCGGCACGCACGCTTACGTGTGCTGCCATGATGATGCCGAGGTGTTCGAGTTTGAGCTTGCGACGGGCCGCGTCACACGGACCTTCCCGACGGCGGCGGGATGCGAGTTCATAGTGGCGTATCAGTGAAGTGAGTAGTGAGATAGTGAGTAGTTCAAACGCTCTTCACCACTCACTATCTCACTACTCACTACTCACTCTTCCCAAACGGCTTGCTCAGAAACCGCGAGCCCTTGAGCCCGTAGCGCCATGGCAGCTCGACCGCCTTGGTGATGCCGATGCGCGGCCCGCTCACGACCTCCACGTCGTCGGGGCGCGCGAGCAGCCGGAACGGCGGCTGATCGAGCGCAAGCCCATTGTGCGCACTCGTGATGCGCAGTGCCTCGCACAAGCGCCCCGGGCCCGAGCACAACAGACGCTCGTTAGTGAGGCCGCGGCGGCGACGCATGGTGGCGAGACCATGCGTCGGCGCGACCGCGCGGATGAGCACCGCGCTCGCCGAGCCTTCCGGCTCGCACACGAAGTTGAGGCACCAGTGAATGCCGTAGGAGCGATACACATAGGCAAAGCCTGGCGGCCCGAACATCACCGTGTTGCGTTCCGTCGGTCCGCGAAAGCTGTGCGCAGCCGGGTCGGTGTGGTGATAGGCCTCAACCTCGACGATGACACCGCCAGCGCTCTCGACCAGCAGCGTCGCACCGATCAGATCAGGCGCAACCGCGTGCACGCTGCGAGCGAAGAAGACCGGGCGGAGCGGGGCAGGCATCAATCGCGTACTTAACTGAGTCCTGTCGCAATCGGCGGATTTCGATCGCCTGCGTTTATTTGCTGTTGGTTGTACGCGAAAATCTTGCAAGCGGCTCTCCCCATTCTGCCGCGCTTTCGTCCGGCTTCTGACGCGATTTGAGCTGCGCGCAGGTTCCGAGCGTTGCAGTCTTGCAACAGATGGTAAGATGTTGCGGTGGATAAATCCCTTGATGCTGGTATCGGCCGAATTCTCAGCCATTCTTGTAGCGAAACGAACAGCTTGTTTGCCTTGGTTTTAGTGCGGAGTTGGCGCTCATGATCAAAAAAGGAATACCTATCTGTGGCGACCTCGCAACACTTCGGAACATTTCTGCCACAGGCCCATCACCGCCGTTTTTTAGCCATAGCGTTCACTGAAATCAGGCAGGACCTCACCCAATGCTTCCTGCGTTACTTGGGTGCTGGTGAGTGGTAACCCGCGATGGACGCCAAGACCAACATCAAGGCCAGGCTGCCCAGCCGTCATGTGACGGAAGGGCCCGATCGCGCTCCGCACCGCTCCTACTATTACGCCATGGGTCTGACGCGTGAGCAGATCCATCAGCCGTTCGTTGGTGTCGCAACGTGCTGGAACGAAGCGGCGCCGTGCAACATCGCGTTGATGCGGCAGGCCCAGGCTGTGAAGAAGGGCGTCGCAGCCGGCGGCGGCACGCCGCGCGAATTTTGCACCATCACCGTCACTGACGGTATCGCGATGGGGCACGAGGGCATGAAGTCCTCGCTGCCATCACGCGAGGTCATTGCCGACTCGGTCGAGCTGACGATGCGCGGCCACAGTTACGATGCGCTGATCGGTCTCGCCGGCTGCGACAAGTCGCTGCCCGGCATGATGATGGCGATGTGCCGCCTCAACGTGCCATCGATCTTCATCTACGGCGGCTCGATCCTGCCCGGCACCTTCAAGGGCAAGCCGGTCACCGTTCAAGACGTGTTCGAAGCGGTCGGCAAATATTCGGTCGGCGACATGTCCGACGCCGATCTCGACACCCTCGAGCGGAACGCCTGTCCGTCGGCGGGCGCCTGCGGCGCACAGTTCACCGCCAACACCATGGCGACGGTGTCGGAAGCGATCGGCCTCGCCTTGCCCTACTCGGCCGGCGCACCGGCGCCCTACGAGATCCGCGATGCCTTCTGTATGACTGCTGGTGAACAGATCATGGACCTGATCGAGCGCCGCATCCGGCCGCGCGACGTCGTCTCGCGCAAGGCGCTCGAGAACGCGGCGGCGGTCGTTGCAGCGTCCGGCGGCTCGACCAATGCGGCGCTGCACCTGCCCGCGATCGCGCACGAGTGCGGCATCAAGTTCGACCTGTTCGACGTCGCCGAAGTCTTTAAGAGAACACCATATATCGCAGATTTGAAACCAAGCGGCCGTTATGTTGCCAAAGACTTATTCGAAGCAGGTGGCGTCCCGCTGTTGATGAAGACGCTGCTCGACCACGGCTTCCTGCACGGCGATTGCGTGACTGTGACAGGGCGTACCGTGAGTGAGAACCTCAAGCGGGTGGCGTGGAACGAGGACCAGGATGTGGTCCGTTCCGCCAGCAAGCCGCTGTCCGCCACAGGTGGCGTGGTTGGCCTCAAGGGCAACTTGGCGCCGGCGGGCGCGATCGTGAAAGTCGCCGGGATGGCGGACGTCCGGTTCACCGGGCCCGCGCGTTGCTTTGACGGCGAGGAGGCCTGCTTCGAGGCCGTGAAAAACAAGACGTATCGTGAAGGCGATGTGCTCGTGATCCGCTACGAGGGCCCCAGAGGCGGCCCGGGCATGCGCGAGATGCTGGCGACCACCGCCGCCCTCTACGGGCAGGGCATGGGCGGCAAGGTGGCACTGATCACCGACGGCCGCTTCTCCGGCGCGACGCGCGGTTTCTGCGTCGGCCATGTCGGGCCGGAGGCCGCGGTGGGCGGGCCGATCGCGCTGCTGCGTGACGGCGACATGATCACCCTCGATGCGGACAAGGGAACGCTCGACGTCGCGCTGTCGGCGTCCGAGCTCGAGGCGCGGGCCAAGGCTTGGAAGGCTCGCGAGCATGCTTTTGGCTCTGGCTACCTTTGGAAATACGCCCAGCAGGTGGGGCCGGCGCGCGATGGCGCCGTCACGCACCCGGGCGGTGCTGCTGAGAAGGCGTGTTATGCGGACATATGATACTCTGTTGAGTTGCGGATTGATTGCGCTAGCGCTCGGCTTTTCGCCGGCGGCAAGCTTTGACGGCCGTCCGAGCGATGCCGCTCCCGGAGCGAGCGCGGCAGCGCCCACGGCGCCCGCAACCTCGGCACAGCGGCCGTTGGCAGCGGCGCCGCGCGCTGCGACCCCGAACGAGGCGCTGCGCTCCGGCATGCAGGCGGTGCGCTCCGGCAAGCCCGATCAGGGGGTGACATCGCTCGAATATGCCGCCGAGCAGGGCATGCCAGGGGCCATGTGGAAGCTCGGCCGCATGTATGCCGACGGCGATGGCGTCGGCCAGAACAAGCTGCGCGCGTTCGAATATTTCCTCAACCTCACCAAGACCCACGCTTACGAGCCGCTCGACAGCCAGGACTCGCGCTTCGTCGCCAGCGCGTTCGTGGCGCTCGGGCAATTCTATCTCGACGGCATTCCGGACACGGCGGTGAAGCCCGATCCGGCGGTCGCGATCGATCTCTTCCGTCACGCCGCGTCGTATTTCGGTGATCAGGACGCGCAATATCACCTCGGCCGGCTCTATCTGCTCGGCACCGGCACCGCCAAGGACAGCGTGCAGGCGGCGCGCTGGCTGCGGCTCGCGGCGACCAAGGGTCAGCGCAGCGCGCAGGCCCTGCTCGGCGGCATGCTGTTCAAGGGGCAGGGCGTGGCGCGGCAGCCGGCCATGGGCTTGGCGTGGCTGACGCTCGCCAAGGAGGGCGCGGGCGCGGACGAGGCCTGGATCACCGAGACCTACCGTAGTGCGCTGGCCCAGGCGAGCGCGGATGAGCGCGCGCAGGCCACCCGGCATGTCGAGGAATTGGTGCGCGCGCGGCGCGCTGCGAAGTAAGGCCTAAAATAGCCGTTCGTCGTCACCTGCCCTCGATCGCAAGGTCGATCACCACCGGCACGTGGTCGGACGGTTTCTCCCAGGCGCGCACGTGCTTGTCGATCGTGGCCCCGATCAGCCGATCCGCGGCCTGCGGCGACAGCAGCACGTGATCGATGCGGATTCCGTTGTTCTTCTGCCAGGCCCCGGCCTGGTAGTCCCAGAACGTGTAGAGCCCTGCAGCGTCGCTGCTTGCACGCACGGCATCCGTCAATCCCAGGTGGCATAAGGCGCGGTAGCGCTCCCGCGTGGCGGGCAGGAACAGCGCGTCACCGGTCCAGGCCGACGGATTGCGGGCGTCGGCGGCGGCCGGAATCACATTGAAGTCGCCGGCGAGAATGAGCGGTTCTTCCAGCGCGAGACGCTCGCTCGCATAGTCGATGAGTCGGTTCATCCATTTGATCTTGTACGAGTACTTGTCGGTCTCGGGAGGATTGCCGTTGGGCAGATAGATGCTGGCAATGCGCAGCGACGAGCCCTTGGTGGAGATCACCGCCTCGATGAAGCGGGCGTGGTCGTCGGTCTGATCGCCTGGCAGTCCCGGCGTGACCTCGTCGAACGGGAGCTTCGACAATATGGCCACTCCGTTGAATGTCTTCTGGCCATGCACGGCTACGTTGTAGCCGAGCGCCTCGAAGGCGTCCCGCGGGAACGCATCGTCGATGCACTTGGTCTCCTGCAGGCAAGCGATATCCGGTTGCCGCTCGTTCAGCCAAGCCAGCGCGTTGTCCACGCGCTGCTTGATGGAATTGACGTTCCAGGTTGCGATTCTCATGGCGGTCGAGGGGCTTGGGGCGGACCTAGGGTTCTCCAGGATGCCTCAGTTCGGCACAGCAGCAAAAGTCAAAAGGCGGACTGATCCCCAGCGGCCTTTCCAAGTTTAACGAAACATTAAAGTGAAGGTGCATGCGAATTTTGAATATGCTAGAATTATAGCCAATGAACATAATGAACATAAGAAGAAACGTTGTTGGGTGGGGCTAAAGGAACCAAAGGGAAGCTCAGGCTGACAAGGCCGAGCGACAAGCAAATGAAGAGATGGACCTTCCGGCTGGGGGTGATCGCAATCTTGGCCGCGGTGGCCTATGGCGCTGTGACCAAGGCCTATTGGCCATTCAATGGTACTGTGAGCTGGAACTTTTGGCCGTTCCATGGCGCGGTGGCGCAGGCGCCGAACCAGAAGAATGCACCACGGGTCGTGCCGGTCGACGTTGTCAGAGCAGAAAAGAAAAGAGTTCCTGTTCGCCTAGAGCTGCTCGGCACGGTCACGCCAATGGCGAGCGTGGCGGTCAAGACCCGCATCGACACCGAGATCGTCGAAGTCCATTTTCGCGATGGCGCGACCGTGAAGCAGGGGGACCTGCTGTTCACGCTCGACAGCCGCGCCGTCGAAGCGCAGATCCGTCAGGCTGAAGGACAGCTGGCACGTGACAAGGCTCAGCTCGAGGGTGCGCAGCGCGACCTTCGCCGCTTTACCGAGCTGGTCGAGAAGGGTGCAACGCCCGTGACCAATCTCGACAATGCCAAGACCCAATCCGGCATCTATGTCGCCGCCATCAAAGCCGACGAAGGGATGATCGAAAATCTGAAGGTGCAGCTCACCTATACGACCATCCGCGCGCCGATTACCGGTCGTATCAGCATGGCGGCCGTCAAGGTTGGCAACTTCGTGCGCCAGGCCGACCTGATCCCCCTTGCGACCATCGTTCAGTTAGCTCCCGTCTATGTCACCTTCGCCTTGCCCCAGCGCAGTCTGCCGGACCTTCGGCAGGCGCTGACCAATGAGACCGCCGTGATCGAGGCGATCGCTCCGGGCGATCCGCGTCGAGCACAAGGTCATGTCACGATGATCGAGAACGTGGTCGACGTGAACACCGGAACGGTGCCGGTGCGTGCGACCATGCCGAACAACGATGAGATGCTTTGGGCGGGTACCCTGGTGACGGTCCAGCTGAACTTCCGGGAGGAAGAGGCGGTCGTGGTGCCGCCGAATGCTGTGCAGGTCAGTCAGGCCGGCTCATTCGTGTTCGTCGTCAAGAACGGCGTCGCCAATGTGAAGCCCGTCAAGGTGGGGCGAGTCGTCGACGCGCAGGCCGTGATCGAGAGCGGGCTTGAAAGCGGCGAGATGGTCGTGACCGAGGGTCATCTGCAAATCACCGAGGGGTCGCGGGTTTCCGCGCGTGAGCAGAAGGCAGGATTGTGACATGGGCTTGTCCGAGCTTTGCATCCGCCGTCCTGTCCTCACCACGCTGGTGACGACGACGTTCATCGTGTTTGGAATTTTCGCTTATCGATTGCTGCCGGTGGCAGCGCTGCCGGCAGTCGATTTCCCGACTATCTCGGTTACGGCCACGTTGCCAGGCGCCAGCGCCGAGAACATGGCAGTGGCCGTCGCTGCTCCGATCGAGCGGCAGATGGCGACGATCTCGGGCATCAATTCGATCACGTCGGTGTCGACGCTCGGTCGCACCCAGATCAATATTTTGTTCAACCTC
>Ga0066388_100002471_pt1 | contig 11309 bp, 13 predicted proteins | sample PanSoiMetaGPlot6_FD_64539 | JGI IMG/M metagenome (GOLD analysis project Ga0066388, IMG submission 64539) | Tropical forest soil microbial communities from Panama analyzed to predict greenhouse gas emissions - Panama Soil - Plot 6 (Hybrid Assembly) | ecosystem: Environmental > Terrestrial >... | reverse complement strand
CCGGCGACACGCCGGCGCGGGGCGCCGGTTGCCCCGGCGCCTCTTGCGCAAATGGCACAATGGTTGCGGGTGCGGGCGGGGTCGGCGGTGGCGTCGGGCCGCGTTGCTCGGCGGGCGCCGGCGGGGCGCCGCTCGCGACACCGCCTAATTCGCTGCCCGGCACGAGCTCATACGGGGGCGGCTCGGCGCGAGCCACCATGACGGGCGCGGGCGCCGCCACGGGAGCCGCCGCGGGCGTTTGCCACGGGAATTGGAAGAGCGGCGAGCTCGGCGGGCCGGCGGCGGCGAGGAGCGGCGGCGCCTCGGCGGGCGTTGCCTCGGCTCGAGGCGCGGGCGGCCGCGGAGCCGGCGGCGGCGGTGGCGCCGGCCTCGCGGGCGGTGCCGCTGGCTTGACGGGCGCAAACGAGCCGTCGGGCTGTTGCGTTACGACCTCATGCGGGGGCGGCGGCGGCGGTGCGGGCGCCGCGGGCTCCGCCGGGGCGGCCGCGGGCGCCGCCGGCGCAGCGGGCGCCGCGGGGGCCGCGGGGGCCGTCGCGGGCGGCGTTGCCGGCGCCGCCGGGGCCGGGGGCCGCGGCGGTTGCACGGTACCGCGTGACTCGAGCGGCGCCACGCCCGCCGGCGGCTTGTCTCGGAGCATATAGGACGGCACGCCATTAATCGTGCGCCCGGTCGGCACGGCCTCTTGATTCGGCTTTGTCCTCGCGGCCTCGGCGAGCTCCTTCGACAGATACTCGCCCTCGATAGGTTTCTCGGGCGTTTTGACCTCATAGCCGCCGGTCGGGCTCGGCACGACGACGCCGCCCGTGCGTGCGGCAACGATCTGCGCCGCATCTTGGTCGAGATAGTTGCCCGCGATGTACGGCGAGCCGACCGTGACGCCGCCCCATTGCGTGCGATACTGCACTTGAGAGCCCGGCCCCGCTTGCCGCACAATTTGGCGGCCCGCGCCAACCGCTTCCCCGAGCTCGTCGTTGGAAAGCGGCACGCCAATGGCGAGTTTCGATTGCGTACGGATGGCGGGATCGTTGCTCGTGAGCCCGATCATGGTCGCCCGATCCTGCTCGGTCTTCACTTGCGAGGCGTAGTCCAGCGGTGACACGGCGGGATACCAATGGCCGCCGGTCGGCAAGTAGCGGACATCTTGCGGTGCCGCGATGCCCGGCGGCGGCGGCGGCCCGACAAAATCGGGAGGTTGCGCGACCTGCGCTTGCGCCGCCGGTGTGGGGGCTTGCCCCTGCCCAAGGCCCATCACCCCCGCCGCAAAGGGCGAATCGATGAGCGTCGCACGATAGCTTGGATCCGCCAACATGCGTTGCCGATTTATCAAGTAGTTGCCGAGGCCGCCCGACTTGATGGTAGTGAGCGCCGCGAGCGTGCCGACGCCAAAGCCGGCGACGTTCTTGATCGTGTCGAGGACCGGCGAGTCGCCCATGTTAGACGGCCGCGAGAATTTGCCCGAGCATCTTCATAATATTCCCTTGCCCTACTTGCGCGGGCGCACTCGGAATCACGCGCGGGCCCTGCAACGGTTGCGGCGCAATTCCGCTCACAATCGGTTGCAGTGACACGCCGCCTTGCCGCCCGGCATTCAATTGGTCGAGCGCTTGCAAGAGGCCGCCGACGCCTTGCCCGAAGCTCGTCGCCGTGCTCGGGTTGGCATATTGCTGCGGCCCGTGCACAAACCCCTGCGCGACGCTTTGCAGAAACCCGGGGCCCGTAAACGTCGGGCTCGGGCCGACAATATCGACGCCCTCGGGCACGGTTTGCCCGAGCGCGGCAATGCGCCCGGCCTCACTCGGGGCCCCGCTAAAGAGCGATTGCACTCCTTGCCCGACACTCTCGAGGCCCGAGAGCGCGGTCTTACCGACGCCGCCGAGCGCCGAGCTGGCGGCACTCTCGAGGCCGCTCCCGACGGCGCCCGCAGCGCTCTCGAGGCCGCCGCCAATGGCGCCGAGCATGCCGTACGCGCGCGCGTGTGTCGGGCGCCGCGTGCGATGATACCGCCGGCTATCGTGCGTCATGCGCCCCCGCTCCTAGAGGATATTGTAACCCTTGCTCGAGCTCGCGACCTGCGGCGACGTCGCTTGGAGCATCTGCAGCCCCGGCGACATGCCCGCCGTGAGCAAGTTTGTGAGGTTGCCCGCTGTTTGCATGGGGAGATTGTATTGCTGCATGAGCGCTTGCCCATATTGATTCATCGCGTTGAATTGCTGTTGCGCGAGCTCGGGGCCCGTCATGAGCATTTGCGCGCCTTGCTGCGCGGCTTGCCCGAGCTGGCCGCCGCCTTGCTGGATCGCTTGCAGGTAAGGGAGCATCGTTTGCCCGAGCGCGGCTTGATTCTGCGCCGCTTGCTGGACGTTGGTACTCGCGCCCTCGAGCCCCTGTAAGCCTTGCTGCTGTAGGTTGCCGAGGCCGCTCGCCGCGGCGCCCACGTTTTGCTGTGCTTGCGATTGCAGATTGCCGAGGCCGGTCGCCGCGCCCGTCAAGCCCTGCAAGGTCGCTTGCCGTTGCGCGGCTTGGTTTTGCGCAAACTGATAGGCCAAGTCGCGCGACACGTCACTCTCGACTTGCGCGCCGGCGCCGCCGGCCTCGAGGCCGCGGGCGGCGAGCCCGGGCCGCACCTGGGCGAGCGCGCGCCGGGCCGCCATTTGGTAGAGGTCCTCATTGGCAATCGGCGACGCGGCTTGCTGCGCGTAGCGTTGTGCCAAGGTGAGCGCTTGGCCGGCGCCGGTTTCCGCTTGGCCGCCTTGCAAGAGCCCTTGTGCACGCGCGAGCTGTGCTTGCGCGGCTTGCATTTGCGGCCCGGTCATGTAGCCCTGCGCGGCCGTTAAGGCTTGCTGCGCGCCCGCCGTGCCCTGCGCGGCGGTTTGCTGCAAGCCCGGGAGCATCGCCGACGCTTGCCCATAGAGGTTTTGTGCTTGCTGCAACGCCGCTTGGTCGGCGCTAAAGGCTTGGTTGATGCCTTGCTGATACTGCGGCATTTGCGCTTGCGCGGCCGCAATCGAGGACCGGAGTTGCTCGTATGCCGGGCCGCCCATGGCGGAAATTTGCTTGCCAATATCTTGCGCCCCGCCAATCACGCCCGGCGCGAAACCTTGAATCTGCTGAATCGCCGAGGCGAGCGGCCCCGAGGCGCGGCCGCTTTGAATGTCGCTCATGAGTTTCTGATATTTCTTGCCTTGGCCAACCCCGAGCCCGAGGAGAAGCGGCGAGAGCTGTTGGCGGTTGATCCGCCCGGCGACTTGTGCCGGCAGGCCGCCATACGGTGATACGACCCCGGGCGTCGATTGCTGCGAGCCGTACGCCCGCGTAAACGTCGGCGGGCGCGTGCGGTGATAGCGGCGGCTATCGTGCATCATGCGTGGCCTCCTCAGGACCAACCCATGCGTCGACGTGCTCGACGGGGGCGACATAGCGGCGCGCGCTTTCCTGCCAGCCCCGCCGTTGCCATTGCCGATCGCCGGGCACGCTCGAGACTTCAATGTGCGTCACGCCGCACGGGCGCACGAGGGCGAGCGCGGCCCGGATAATCGCGCGGCCAATGCCCTGCCCGCGGGCCTCGGGCGTCACATAGAACCATTCCACAAAGCCCACGGTCGCCGGCCGGCCGACGGGGCGCGCGCATACCTCTCCCACCAAAAGCCCCACGGGCGCGCGGTCGACGGCCAGCACGGCGACCAAACTTGCGTCATGCGCAAGCCGCTCGGCGTAGCCGGCGGCAATGGAAACGGCGGCCTCGGCGGCGTCGGGGAAGTGGGGGTAGGCCGCGGGAAAGCGCGCTTGATGCTCGCGCATAAGGGCCGCGAGCAAGAGCTCGAGGTTGCGCCGGTCGCCCGGCTCGGCGGTGCGGATCACGAGACTCACGCGCGGCCCCCGGCCACGAGTTTCGGCCGCGGCGCGGTGCGCTTGCGCCGACGCCGCTTGCGAGGCGTCTTGACGGTCTCGAGCGGAGGAGGAGGGGCCGGCGCCGTCGAGGCCGCCGAGGTGGGTTGGTCGACGGCGGGACGCTCGGCGACACCGGCCCGAACGGCCTCAAGCGGCAAGGCATGGTGCACGAGGAAAGGGAGCCAGCCCCGCGCCGCCCATTGTGTATCACCGGCGACGGCGGCGAGCTCGACGTGCGACACGCCGAGCGCTTCCAAGTCGGCCACGCCGCGCGCGACGAGGGCCCGGGCGACGCCGTGGCCGCGGTATGCGGGGGCGATGTAAAGCCAGTGCGCGTTCCCAAACACGCGCGGCTCGCCGATGGCGCGCTGCGAGATCTCGCCGCCGAGAAACCCGACCAGCTCGCCCGTGTCGTCGTCGGTGGCGACATACATGAGCAACGTGGGGTCCTCGATGCGCTGCGCCGTCAACAGCGTGAAGCTATCTAGGTCCTCGGGGCCGTGCGTTGGATACGGCGTCGGCCCGAGCTCGGCGACCAGCGCCGCAAAGAGCCGACGGAGCCCGGGCACGTCGGCAAACACGGCGGGCCGAATCATGGCGGCACGACCTCGCCCGGGTCGGCGAGCTGCAAGAGCTCGTCGAGGATCGCGAGTGCGCCGCGGTAGCGCTCGACGGCCTGCATGCTCACGAGGAGCTCGGCGTGCACGGCCTCGCGCCGCGCACGAATGGTGCTGCGGTCGAGGACGTCGTGCCCGTTGCTCGTGCTCATGCTGGCCCCTGCATGCGTGCCGTCCACGTATCGCGACACGTATCGGTGTCAAAGTCGACGACCACCACCCCATCATCGGCCGTCACGGCGACCGGGTCGCCTGACACGTAATGCGTGTGCGTGATCTGTGCCCGCGCCCATCCGCTCGGGTCCTCGGTCGTTTTACCGCACGTGGCGCATGTAAACGTCGTCGGCATTAGCCAATCTCCTGCGCGCTACAATCCCCGAAGCCCGAGGCGACCACGGTCGGGCTCGTCGTGCTCGACAGCTGCACGCGGAGATCGTACGTGTACGTTCCGGCCGGGGGCGTATCGAGATAGGTGAGCGCCGGCACGGGCACGACAATCTGCCCGCCCCCGGAGCCATAATTTTGCTGGTGCAGCGTAATCTGCGTTCCGTTGCGAAAGATCAGGGTCGCGATTTGCCCGTTCCCGCTCGTCGCCGAGCTCGTGTAATACAACGTATGATTCATCACGAGGAGCACGGCGCCGCCACGGGTCGTGATGGCCGGCAAGGTATAGACCAGCACGGGTGTGTTGTAGGTCGAGGTCGAAAACCCGGTCGGGCTTTTGGTTTGCCGCGGCCCAAGGGCCGCCCCGCCGCTGATTTTGCCGGCGTTGTTAATCGAGAAGATCATCGCATAATTGAACCCCCCAGTGGGCGCGCGATAGAGCTCGACTTGATCGTTCGCATAGGCGAGGCGCCAGATCCACGCGGTTTTGGTAGGGTCTTGACTCGGGAAGCCCGAGCCATTGGCCATAAAATCAAGGGCGCTCGCCCATGCATTCACGGCGCCGCGCGGCGTAAAGGAGAGGACCCCGCTAGACACCTTGACGACCGTCGGGTTGGGATACTGCCCGCTCAAGTCGCCGCCGGCGGTTTTCGCGTCAGTGCCCAGTTTCGCGACCGTCACGGCGCCATCGGCGAGTTTCGGCGTCGTCACGGCGAGGTTCGCAAGGTCGGCGGTCGCCACGCCGAGGTCGGCGAGCTCGCGCGTGCCGATTTGATTCGGCGCAATTTTGTCGGCGGTAATCGAGCCCGCGGCAATGTTGACGGTATCGACGCCGCCATTCCATGCGGCATAAATGACGTCTAAATCGGCGTCGACCTCGGCGGCGAGAATGCCCGTGTACCCTTGGGCAACCTTGCCCTGATACGTCGTCGCATTGCCCTGCTTGGCGGGGCGTTGAATGACAGCCATTAGCGGGTTTCCCTCGCCGACGGTTGCACGCGGAGCTCAAAGTCGCGGAGGTCGCAGCGCACGGCGTCAGTATGCGCCGCAGTCACTTGAAACGCCCGCGCGCGAATCTCGGGCACGGGCACTTCCCATTCCGCCAGATTGAGCGCGGAGACAACCCATTGCGCCGTATTCCAGTCGCTTTGATCCCACACGCCGCCGACCGACGCGTTGAGCGGGAGAATGCCGCTCGCCGAGACGGCCTCGTCGCCCGTCACGGTCACGGTGAGCGAGGTCGGCGCGCTCACGCGCGCAATCGCCCGCGCCCGTTTCGCGAGTTTCGGCGTGAGCGGCGCTTGCGCGTCGAGATAGGCCGACGTCCAGCGCGATTGAATCGGCACGGGCGGCACGCCGTCCTCGATATACGAGTCGGCTTGGTCGAGGAGGAGAATCTGTGCCGTGACCGTCGAGCCGAGCGTGGCCCATTGCCGGTCATCCTCTTGGGGGTGATTCGGCGCGCGCGTGCTCGCGGTGTACGCCGGCATCGTGTGCGGGCCCCACCACGACGGTGGATCGCCGAGGCCGCGGCGGAGGTCGATCCACCATTGCACGGTCGGCTCGACGGCGCCCGGCGGCACAATCGCCAGTTTGTAAAAGCCGCGGTGGTAGACTGCCCAGCACACGGCCCGGCCAACGGCGGGAATCTGGCGAATCGCGTTTTCAATCGGCCAACCTATGTCGCGCGGCTCGGCGGCCGCGGGCGACAAGAGATAGACGCTCCGCTTGCCGCAAAAAATCACGCCAACCGGCGTCGCAACGATCGTGCGGTCGCTCGGGCATCCGACCTCGGCCGATAGTTGCGTGAGGGATGCGCTCGCGTCGCCGACCATATCGCCTTGATAGAGCCAGGTTTGCACGGCGGTAAAAATCGCCAGCGGGGCGGTCGGCTGCATACTGCCCGACGATTGCGGGATGACCGCAAGCCCCGTGACCGGGTCGCCCACGTCGCGCGTCAACGCCGTCGCCGGGAAAAAGACCCCTTGGTTAAAGATGGTTTGCTCGAGCCCGGGCACAATCACGCTCGAGCTCCACGCGCGTTGCTTCGCCGACCCGACGCCGCCGGCGCCCCACAAACAGCCACGGTGCGCGACTAAGTGCGAGCCGCGCCGCGTGACCGTGCTCGGAATCGGCACCGGGTCGCCGTCAATCGACGGGTCATCATAGAGTGAAAATTGGTCGGCGCCCGTCGAGACGGGGAGGCCGTTGGGCGTTTGGTCGTGTGCGCCCTCGATCATTTGGTCGGCGCCGGCGACGAAGAGGTGCCACAATTCATTGGCCGCGAGGCCGCCGGTCGGCGCGCGAAACACGAGACGCGCGCGGCTCGTCGCCGGCGTCGTCGCGGTTTTCGTCGTCGCGAGATTTGTCCACCGTTGCGTGCTCGAGTTGTACGTACCCCAGCGATACGAATAGGTCCCGGCAATCAAGTTACTATTCGGGTCGTCGACAAAGGTCGCCGTGGCGCCGGCGTCGTTTGCGACGCCGAGCTGCACGAGGTCAATTGCCGCGGCGCCGAGCGGCACTTGCTTAATCGGGTCGCTATCGTTGCCGAAAAATACATTGTCGCCGATAGCGGCGGCGCCGTGGCGCGGATTCGCGGTCGCAAACTTGCCATTGCTCACGGCGGCAAACGCGGCGTCGTCGATTGAGACATAAATTTGCGAGCCGCCGGTATCGCCGCTCGCCGGCGCGGCAACGGCATACAGGTAGCGGTGCCCATCCGACCCGGTCGTATAGATGAGCGGGTCAACACGCGTGCCGCCCGGGAAGGTTTGCCATACGGTCGACCCTTGCCGCTTGGTCAGTACATAGGTCGGGTCCGGAATCCAATTGTCGCACCGCGCGAGAAAGCCGAGCGGCACAAACGCCGGGTCGATTGCGAGCATGGTTCCCTGAAAGCGGCGAACGGGAATCGGCGTTTCGCGGTCGGGCGCGCCCGGCATTAGTCGCCTCTAAACGGCCGACGAAAGACGGCCGGGTCGAGCGGAATATCGGCGCGTTGTGAGCGGAGGGGCGCGGCGCCGCGGCGAATCATCCCCAGCAGATTGTCACGGGCCGCGGCCTCCGCTTGCGCGCGCGCGTCGCGCTCGTGCTCAAGTGCAAACACATACACGGCTTGCACGAGGTAATTATGGTACGGGAACACGGGCACGTCGGCGGGCTCCTCGGCGGGCACGGGGTCGGGCGGGAGCCGCTTGTAGCGCAACAGCACGTCGATACGCCGGCCGGTCGGGTCGGGTGCCACGGTCGCCGTGGTGTCGCTCCTCGAGACGGCCCAATAGAGCGGCACGCCGCCCGTGCTCGAGCCGGGCGCCGGCGTGATGGCGGCGAGCTCCTCGGGCGAGAGCTCGAGCGCAAAGCAATTCGCTTGCGGGCTCCCGTCAATCGCCACGATTTGAAACGCGTGGTCATCCTGCGCCGTCACAAAATCGTCGGGCAAGTCGACCGTCGGGCCCGTGAGCGTGAGCGGCGCCGACACATAGAGAAACGGCCAATCGGCGAGCGTGTAGAGCTCAAAAAGATGCTGGGCGAGAAAATCGGCGGCGTCGGCGTCGAGGGCGCGATTGCCCGCGCGGTTTAACGCGAGGTCACGGATTTTCTGCCGCGTGTACCGCCCCGGCGGGATTGTCGGCACGAGTCGCGTCCTCCTCCGCGGGCGGGTCGGGCAAGCCGAGCTCTCGGCGGAGCTGCCCGACCGCGTTCTGGTACACTTGGCGTTGCCGTTGCTCGAATTGGTCGCCGGCGCTCAAGACGGCGGCGTTATTGGCGTGCAAGCGGCGCACGGCGGCGTTGCCGGCGGCGGCGAGCGCACTCTCGAGCTCCTCGGGCGTGCGCGCCGTAAACGCAATCGTGACGTGCTCGCCGTCGCCCGTCACCTTGACGAGCTGCCCGGAAAAGGGCGGCACGGGCGAGCCGTTCCGCGCGGCGGGGCCTCGAGGTATCATGCGCGTTGTATCGCCCGCGCCCGCTCGGCGAGCGGCGAATCGAGGTCAATGGTCGGGTGCTCGCTGCGCCGGTCGTCCATCCGTTGCGCCTCGACGACGCGGGCCCAATGCACGAGCCCGAGAATGGTGCGCGCCTCGCATTCCCATACCTCGTGGCTCCCGTAAAAGACCCGCTCGTTGACGCGCACAAATTGCTTGTTGGGGAGCATGGGCACGTCGATCAGGACGCGCGAGCATCCGGGGTGCAGCTCAAGATGCTTTGCCCGGCGGAGCACGCCGACGATGAGCCGACAGCGTCGTTTGCTGCCGTCGTCGTCGTATTGCACGAGCTCGCGCCACGTTTCGTTCAAGATGCGCACGACCTCGGGCGTCAAGCGCGCGCGGCCCTCGAGCACCTCCTCGGCGAGGTCCTCGGGCCGCAGCGATGCGAGCGCCTCGCCGAGGTCGGCGCCGTCGAGCTCCTCGGGCGCCGCGGGCGCGGAATCGACCGGCGGCGTCATGCGAGGGCGACCGGGGGGGCGTCCCATCGGAATCAACCGAATGCGCTCGACGCCTCAAAGCGCCGATAAAAGTCCGTGTTGAGAATGCACGTCTTGGTCATGAATTTGAAGCCGCATTTCCGCCGCTGCTTGAGCGGGTCGGAATCGCTCGCGGTCGCCGGCGTCAAGGTCGTTTCTACACGCGAGCCGAGCGCGGGCACCGCAAAGGCGCTCTTGCCGAAAATGTAGCCCACGTGCACGTTGCCGGTCGCCGGCGGGTCGGCTTGCGCCGGGGCGCCCGTCGCACTGTAGCCGACCGACGTCGCCGCCGCGGCGCTCGTCACGGCCTTCGCCACGACGCCGACGTACTGCGCCCCGATGGGCTTCAGCACGGTCGTTTGATAGGTCGGCACGGTGCCGCCCTCCGCGCTCACGTACACGTTGTAGCGTCCCTCGGGCGCCGTCGCCGTGATGGTAAACGCCACCGTGTAGGCCGACGCATTCGTTACGTTGGCGGTCGCAATCTGGCGCGTATCGAGCCCCGTGATCGGGTCGGCGAGTGCCACCGTCACCTTGACCGTCGAGCCGGCCGTGAATCCGGTTTCGCCCGTGCCCGCGGCTTGGTTGGTCGCCGAGGCGCCGCCGGCGCCGGTCGGGAGGCTCGCCATGATCGGGAGGAGGTTCGAGCGCTTCCAGCGCACGCCGCGCCACCGCCCAATTTCGGCATTCATGAGCGCCGTGGTTTCGGCGTACTGATGCGAGAGCACGAAGGTTTGATCCTTCGCCAAGTCTTGCTCGTGGTACGGGTCGACGACGCCGGCATACTGACTGCCCGGGAAGGTCGGCGCGCCGAGCTGGCGGAGCGTGGCGACGATACCCGAGACAAAATCGGTAGTCGGCACGTCGGCGGCGACGAGCGTCGAGCGCGACGTTTTGCCGCCCGGGAACACGACGACGCCACCGCCCATAAGAACTTTCTGGATCTCGCGGTCCTGCAATTCGGCCGACGCGTTGCCGAGCCGGTCTTTTGCCGCCGTGAGCGCCGGATGCTTGGTGGTCATAAGCGCGACGTCGGTCAGCGACACGACCATGCCCCATTGCTCGAGAAGCGCCGTCACCTTGTTGACCACGAGCGCCGTAGAATCCGGCGTGATCCCCTCGGAGAGCGGCGCATTGGGCAACGGGAGGCGCTCGTATCGCTGCGCCGAATAGGTCTTGCCCTCGCCGTCGGGCATGTTGGGCAAGTCGCCAATATCGGCAAACACGGTGAGTTTCTCGGCAATCGCAAGCAGCTCATCCTGCAACCAAAGCGGCGCAAGATCGTTGACAAGCGTTGTCGAGGTCGAGAGCCCCGGATCATTGTAGCTATAGGTACTGCCGGGCATGGCGGCCTCCTCTTAGATCGTGGCGCCCTCGAGCGCCTTGCGTTTCTCCTCGAGCGTCATACTCGCGAATTGCTCACGCGTCGGCGGCGTGCGCGGGCCCTTGGTCGGCTCGGGGCCGGCTTTCTGCGCGCTCGCCCCGCCCTCTGTCACGGCGCCGGCGGCGGCCGCGGCACGGTGCGCGTGCTCGGCGGAGCGGGCGCGGGCGCGCTCGTCAACCAGCGTGTCCACATATTTCGGGTCGTCCATGCGGCGTGCCTTTACGAGCGCAACGGCTTGCTAGCGCGTGATGACTTGACCGCGTTGCCGATACTCGTTGCGCACGCGGTCGGCCTCCTCGGCCTGGGTTTCGTACTGCGGCACCTCTTGCCGGACCTGGAGCAAGTCGACGACGTCCGCCATTCCTTCGATGCCTTGCAGCAGGGGCGCCAAGAGCTCTTGGCCGAAGGCCGCAAAGATCGGCGCGTGTGCTTGCACGGCCTCCTCGTTCCACGGGCCGCCGAGCGTCCCTGCGATCCGTTGCGCGGCGTCGCGCGGGAGGCGCACGAGCGGCGGCGGCCCTTGCTGCACCATTTGCGGTTGCGGGGCGAGGAGCCGCAACGTGCCCTCGAGGGC
>Ga0066388_100002470_pt1 | contig 11309 bp, 9 predicted proteins | sample PanSoiMetaGPlot6_FD_64539 | JGI IMG/M metagenome (GOLD analysis project Ga0066388, IMG submission 64539) | Tropical forest soil microbial communities from Panama analyzed to predict greenhouse gas emissions - Panama Soil - Plot 6 (Hybrid Assembly) | ecosystem: Environmental > Terrestrial > Soil... | reverse complement strand
GCGCGCCGGGCCCATGTCTCCGGGGCCCGATAGACATCGTTCGGAAACACCGTGATCGCCACCGGGAGCGAGATTTCGGAAGTCTTCTGCGCGGCGGCTACGATGACGCTCCCGCGTGCGCCGTTCTCCCAGTACAGCCGCCCCGAGGAGGCCGCGGTGTTCGTCAGCCAGTACAGGGTCATGTTATCCAGCACGTCGTCTTTCGTCGGCGACTGTCCGGGATCGGCGCCATACGTCCATTGCTCGAACCCCGAATGCACGAGGATCCACGCCGCGAGGCCCGCCGGCGAATCCGTCGCGCCGTAACCGACCGTCTGCGGCCGCGCCGTCATCATGACGAAGTAGGCGGCATTACCCTTCTTGCCGTATGTCATGAGCGTTTCGACTGCCACGCGTTCCTTCTCGGTGAGACCTGCCGGCACAGGCCCGCCGCCGAGCGCCGCGGCGACCTCGGGCGGCACGGTCGCCGGCAAATTGACGTGGATGCCGAGCAACCCTGCGGCCGCTTGGCGTGCCATGGCGCTGGAAACGGGAGTCCCCCAGTCGCCGCCCTGGGCGACGTAGCGGGTGTAGCCGAGGCGCTTCATCAGTTCCGTCCAGGCTCGCGCGATGCGGTCAGGGTCCCAGCCGGTGCCGGTCGGCCTGCCGGAGAAGCCGAAACCCGGCACGGACGGGATGACGACGTCGAAGGCGTCCTCCGCCCGGCCGCCGTGCGCCGTCGGATCGGTCAGCGGCCCGATGAGCTTCAGCTGCTCGATCACGGAACCGGGCCAGCCGTGGGTGATGATCACCGGCAAGGCGTTCGGATGGCGCGAGCGGACGTGGATGAAGTGAATGTCCACGCCGTCGATCGTTGTCATGAATTGAGGCAGAGCGTTGAGCTTGGCCTCAACCGTGCGCCAGTCGTAGTCCGTGCCCCAATAGCGCACCAGCTCCTGGAGTTTTGCGAGCGGTACGCCCTGCGACTGGTCATTGACCGTCTCCCGGTTGGGCCACCGCGTGGCGGCAATGCGCCGGCGAAGATCGACCAGCTGCTCGTCCGCAACATTGACCTTGAAGGGCCGGATTGCGTCGTCCTCACCGGCCACAGCAAGGTGCCCGGGCAAAAGGCTGGCGGCACCCGCGGCTGCTGCGAGAGCAAGGACGTCGCGTCGCGTTGAAGATCTTACAGACATGACATTTTCCCTCGTGGCGCGCGTGGTTGTGGGGCTACGACGGCTGGCAAGAGCTTGTTTGTTTTCATCGATGAATGCCTGCCACCGATGTTGCCGCGCGTACGCGAGCGCGCACGATGTGTGCACGCCCATAGGTTTCAGATCGATTTGCGGAGCGGTGTGAACGCGGCTCGGCGCTGAGGAGCGCGGGCGAAAACCCGCGCCGCGCGGATGACGTGGTCATGATCGTTCGCCCCGCTGGAAAAATAAGGTTCGTGGTCGCGCAAAGTTTGCACCGTCACGATGAACGTAACGTCGTGCCTGCTGCTCCACTTTTCCAGAAATGCCGTGAATTTCGGCGAACGACTGTCATCAGCCCATCGCACGACCACGGCTGGCACCAGACCATGCGGCGGCGTGCTGTGTGCTTCCCTTGCCCGAGCGCGAGACCTATAGATGTTCACCTGGAAGCCAGCCCTTGAAGGGACGAGCCTGACTTTCGACAACGGATCGCCGGCAGCGCGCATGAAAGTTGGCACATCCCTCATCTCGCCCGGTCCCGGACAACGGAACACCAGCCGATGATCCCGCTGACAGGGCGAGCCCTCGTCGCCGCCATGTGCCTCGGACAGGTCGGCAGTCTGCTCCCGCACGTCGCCGTGCCGGCGATCATGGCGCAGCACCTGATGCCATTGTGGGGGCTCAGCGCGGCGCAGGCCGGATTGATGGCGAGCGCCTTTGGATTTGGCTACATGGCCGCGGTCCCGGTGCTGACCACGCTCGCCGATCGCATCGACGCGCGTTACATCCTGCTGGCGGGTTCGGCCGTGAGCGGCCTCGCCACCGCGATGTTCGGTCTCCTCGCGCACGACCTGTGGTCGGCGACGCTGATCTGGGGGATTGCCGGCATCGGCTTTGCCGGGGCCTACATGCCGGGACTGAAGGCGCTCGCCGACCGGCTGCCGCCCGGGGATTCATCGCGCAGCATCACGCTCTATACGTCGAGCTTCTCGGTCGGTGTCGGCCTCTCGTTCCTGGTCGCACAGCTTGTTGCAGATCGGCACGGCTGGCGCGCGGCGTTCTATGTCACTGGCGCCGGGCCCCTCGTCATGATCGCCGTGTGCCTCTTGCTCGCGCCCTCAACGCCGCCGGCCGCGCGCGGACCATTGCTAGACTTCAGGCCGGTGATGCGCAGTCGCGCCGCGCTCGGATATATCGCGGGCTACGGCGCGCATTGTTTCGAGCTCTACGGCGTACGCACCTGGATCGTCGCATTCTGGGCATTTGTTGTGGCCCAGAGCGGCGACAGCGTCCCGCTCGGCCCGGTCAGCGTCAGCGTGATCTTCACACTGCTATCGCTGCCGGCGAGCGTGCTCGGAAACGAAGCCGCGCTGCGTTACGGCCGGCGTCTTGCCATCAGCATCGTCATGATCGCGTCGGCCGCGGTCGCCCTGGCGATCGGCGCCAGCGCCGGCGCTTCGCCACTCCTCTTGCTGGCGCTCGTCCTGATCTACGGCCTGACCGTGACCGCAGACTCAGGCGCGCTCACGTCCGGCACGACCGCAAGCGCCGTCGCGTCCTATCGCGGGGCGACCCTGGCGCTGCATTCGACGGTGGGCTTCGGACTTTCGGCGCTCGGCGGCTGGGGCGCGGGCGTCGCGCTCGAAGCCGCGGGAGGGCCGGGGGAGGCGTCCGGCTGGTTCGCGATGTTCGCGCTGCTCGCGGCCGGCGTCCTCGTCGGCCCGGTCCTGTTGTGGTGGTCGCAGCGCGGCAAGTGACGCGTGCCGCGCCGCGCTCAGACTTGCTGGATCGCAGACAGGAGCCAGGCGCCGCCGCGCACGCGCATGAAGGTCCACACTTCGACCGCCTCGTCCGGCCCGCCCTCGACGACGCGGCCGCTCGCGCGCTCGACCATCGTGTCATTGAGCGAGTAGCGCATGGCGACGGTGGCGTACTCGGTATCGCCTTCGCGCCAGGCTTCGGCGAGGTCGCCCTGCAGAAGCTTGACGTCGGAGATCCGGTTGACGACACCGCGGCTCGCATTCGCCGCCAGCTGTTCGGCGAAATAGGACAGCATCTCCGGCGTGACGTGCATGCGCAGCCGGTTGAGGTCCTCGGCTCCGTAGGCGGTCTCGATCTCGCCCAGCAGCCGCTCGAACTGATCGAAGTCGGCGGCGGTCGGCGTGGACGCGCCGATGCCGGCCGCGGGGCCCGCCCCGCTGCCGAGCCCGCCCATGCCGCCACCTCCCGTCGGCGCGCCAAAGGCGTCACGCAACGAGGGTCCGCTCGCGAAGACAGGCTGACTGCGGCGCTGCCACCACGACCAAATGAGATAGCCGACGATCGCGACCAGCCCGATCTGCAGCAGCAGGCCGAGGATCGAGGCAAGGCCGCCGAGACCGCCGGTCAGTCCGTGACCGAGGAGCAGCCCGATCAGGCCGGCGCCCAGGAAGCCGGCAGCGAACCCGCCGAAGAAGCCCGGCCGGTTGAGGAGGCCGCCGGTCGGTGCCGCCGGCGCGGGGCGCGCCGCGCTCGGGCCGGACTGCGGCCCGGGCTGCGTCATGCTGCGCTCGATGGGACGTGAGGGGGTCGGCGCGGTCTGCGTCACCGGCGGGGCGGTGAAGGTCCTGGTGCCGCGGCTGCCGAAGCTGCCGCCCGGCCGCGCGTCAGCATCGGCTGCGATCACGATGAGCGCGGCCGCAAGCGCGCTGAGCAAGAGCAGCGGGCGAAGATGAGGGAAACCCATGAGTATTCTCCCGGAGAGCGCGGCTGGCGTATTCACTTGATGCAAGCGCGTGATGCGTTCACTTGATGCGTTCAGCCGGGCTCGAGGTTCATTGGATGCGTGAGCCGTTATATCGGTATGCCAGCGGCGGCCAGGAAGGGGTGCCGCTTGATGTCGCAGGACCGGGCCGACGGTGACCGCAGCGCCGGGGCGCCACGGGTAGCGTCAGCAAAATGCGGCTAAGATGACATCGAGGAACCTGGTTCCCCGACGCTGAACGCAAAGCCGAAACAAGGGACTGAAACCGATATGCCGTCCGCACCGTGCCTGCGCCCGCTCCTGCTTGTCGCACTGGTCCTCCTCTCGACCGGCGCGCGCGCCGCGGCGCAGGAGCCGCAAGGCCTCGCCGGCAAGACCGTGACGATCTACGTCGGGTTTGGTCCAGGCGGCGGCTACGATCTCTACGGCCGCGTGTTGGCGCGCCACCTCGGCAGGCACATGCCCGGACATCCCACGGTCGTGGTCGCAAACATGCCCGGCGCCGCCTCGATCCGCGCCGCCAACTACGTCTACAACGTCGCGCCGAAGGACGGCACCGCGCTCGGCATCGTGGCGCAGTCGATCGCCGAGGAGCAGCTGCTCGGTACGGCCGGCGTGAGCTACGACGTGACCCGACTCGCCTGGATCGGACGGCTCGCGTCGAACGTCGAGGCCGCCTACGTGTGGCACACGGCGCGGGTCAAGACGGTCGACGAACTCAAGCGAACCGAGGCGACCTTCGCAGGAACCGGGCCCGCGTCCCTGGTCTACCCGCGGCTCCTCAACGCCATCGCCGGAATGAAGTGGAAGGTGGTCAGCGGCTACAACACGACCGCGGTGGCGCACTTGGCGATGCAGCGCGGCGAGGTCGACGGCGCCACCAGCTCGCTCAACACGATCAAGACCACGCAGCGCGACTGGCTCGACCGGGGCCTGATCCGACTGCTGGTTGCGTTTGCGCTCGCCCGCCGCAGCGACTTCGCGGACGTGCCGGCGGTGGTCGAACTCGGGGTGACACAGGAGGACAAGGACGTGCTCGGCTTCTACGCCAGCAGCGGCGCCGTCGGCCGCGCCGTCATGGCGCCGCCCGGCATGGGCGCCGAGCGCATCGCGATGCTGCGATCCGCGTTCGACGCCACCGTCAGGGACGCCGACTTTGTCGCCGAGATCGAGACGACCAAGCTCGAATTTGAGCCGATGCCGGGCGCCGAGCTGCAGGCGCTGGTGGAAGCGTCGACCACAGTGACGAACGCGGTGCTCACGCGCGCCCGTGCCGCCCGCGCGGAATGACGCAGGGGCAACAAAGGCGTCCACACGGCGTCGCGTCGCTGGCATAATTGGCTTTCCTCCGCGTACCCAACAACCGCTGATCCCGCGATCTCATGCGTACGACGATCCTCGTCCTCGTGACCTTGGTGCTGGCGTGGGTCGGGTACATCGTGTGGCCGCCGCACGACCTGTTCCAGCTTGTACGCGCGATCGAGCGCGCCGACGTGGCCGAGGTCAGGCGCCACGTCGATTTCCCGCGGGTGACCCACTCGCTCGCGCAGCAGATCGTCGAGGCCTATCTCCAGCGCACCGGCACCCGGGCCGGCCCGCTGCTGCCGGGTGCAGCGGCTTCGATCGCCGATCCGATCGTGGCCAAGCTCACGTCGCCCGAGGCGCTGGCCGAGCTCCTGCGCGACGGCTGGCCGCGCGCCGTGCTTCCCGAACGGCCGAGCGACGCGCTTGGCATTTCAATCGATAGCCTCGGGACGGTGTGGCAGCTGTTCGTCGCCTCGGACTACGGCATCGGGCGATACGAGGTGCCGGTGCCGATTGCGCAGCCGCCGGAGCGCACGTTCCGAGTGCAGCTCAGGCTCGTGCGATGGCGCTGGCGGCTCAGCGCCGTGGGCTTGCCAGAGCGGATCCGGTTCGCCCTTGCCGACGAACTCATCAAGCTGACCAAGCCGCCGACGCAGTGACCGATCATTTGGTCTCGTTGGCGACCTGCTGCAGGATCGGCCGCCAGGTGGCCTGTTCCGACCGCACGAAGGCGGTGACCTCTTCGGGAGTCATGTGGCGGACGAATGCGCCATTGGCGGCGAACTTGGCGTTGACCTCGGGCTCGTCGAGCGCCTTGCGCAGGTCGGCGTTCACCTTGCGCACGATCGCATCGGGCGTGCCGATGGGCGCGAGCATCACGTTCCAGGCGCCGACGAAAAAGCCGGGGATGGTCTCGGCGACGGTCGGCAGGGTCTCGAACCCGGGCAGCCGCTGCAGCGACGTGGCAGCCAGGCCCTTGATCAGGTTGCCTTGCAGCGCGGCGGCAAGACCCGCGTAGGCGTCGAGCACCAGCGCCACGCGGCCGCTCATGACATCGTTCATCGCCTGCGCCGGACCGCCGGCATAGGGAACGAGCTGCAACTGGGTCCCGGTGCGCGCCTGGAAGAGCTCCATCGTCAGGTGTGTCAGCCGTCCGCGTCCGGTCGCCGCGTAGGCGACCTCGCCGGGCCTCTGCTTGGCGAGCGCGATCAGCTCCGGCAGGCTCGTGATGCCCGACTTGTGGGACGCGCCGATGAACAGCGGCTGTTGCAGCACGAAGCCGATCGAGGCGAAGTCGCGCGGCAACTCGATCGGCAGATTCGGCGCCACACCGGGCGCCCCGGGAAGCGCCAGGAACGGCGACGTGGCCGGCATGTAGAGCGTGTAGCCGTCGGCCGGTGACGTTGCGGCGAGGCGGGCGGAGAGGCCGCCGCCGGCGCCGGGCTGGTTGAGCGTGAGCACCTGCTCCTTCCAGATCTTGCCGAGCGTATCGGCGAGGATCCGCGCGGTCGCGTCATTGGCGCTGCCGGCAGCGGAATCGACGACGATCCGCACCGGCTTCGACGGATAGTCCGCGACCTGCGCCCGCGCATCGCCGGCCGCCGCGATCGCGACGAGCCACGCGACTGTCACGCCGTGCCAACACATGGACGTCATCTCCCCTCCTCCGATCCTGCAGAACGCATATCACGCCGCCGGCGGGCGCGATATTCCTGACGGCGGCTCTAGCGCGCTGCGGCGGCGCTTGCGGCTTGCGGCGCCGGGCGGCGCATGACGACCGCGAGCATGCCGAAGGCGACGAACAGCACCGCCAGCATCAGGAACACGTCGGCGAAGGCCATGACGATGCCCTGCTGGGGCAGGATCTGGTTGAGCTGTTTCAAGGCCATGGTCTGCGCGTCGGCGCCGAAATTCTGGAACCGCTGCGTCAGCCGGGCGAGCGTCTCGCGGGCGTGCTCGTGATCGAGCATTGCGAAGTGGTCGCCGCGCAGTTCATGGACGCTTGCCAGGCGACGCTGTTCAAGCCTTCGCTGTTGAACTTCAGTGCACCGCCGGCGCCGGAGCGGATCGAGCACGTGGTCGCCATCACGGTGCGCGCATTCCTCGCCGCCTATCGGAAGCCTTGAGCGCTCCCTGACGTTGAGGCGATAATTCGGCAGTTGGATTTCAGTCTTCGCCGTCGGCGCCCGGCACCGCAACCGGCAGGTCAGGGTTTGACGCGTCCTCTGCGAACGCCGTCGGCGCGCTGCGTTTGGTCGATGCGGCGCGTGGCGCCGAGCCGGTGACGTCGCCCTTGCCGGCATAGCGGCCGCGGGCGCGCGCCGCCGTTTCCTCGCCCGAAACCGCTTGCGGATTGCACGCGCGCCGTCCGTCGCTCCGCCGCATCAAGTCGACGTGGATGTGATCGTAGTGGTAGGCGTCCGATCCGGGCGCCAGCACAGTGGTGAACTGGCCGCAGGCGGCGGCCTGCACGTCGCGCAGGAAGCCCTGCTCTTCCGGCCGCCCGCGCCAGCCGTTCTTGACGATGACGTTGCGTCCGTCCGCGAGCGTGAAGGCGGCGATGTCGAGGGCGTTGCCGAAAGCGTGTTCGGAGATCGGCGCATTGGGATTGCCGTTCATGCCGCGGCACGAATAAGCCGAAATCTGCTTGAGCTCGACCACCCGCTGGCCGAACCAGCGCAGCGCCGCCGGCTGCACGGCACCGGCGACCCATTGATCGAGCACCGACACCAACGGACAGGCGAGCGTCGCCGCCGGTGTGACCGAGACCGGTCCGGCGGTCGCAGTCGTGAGCGGCGTCCGGCTCGGCCCGAGCGCCGGCACATTCTCGCGCACAAGCGGGTCGCGGCGAACGGGACGCCGCGGCCCAACGAGCGCGGGGTCCGAGCGCAACCTTCGCTCGTCGATGACGTGGCGGCGGTCGTAGGGCTCGGGCGAGAGATCATAGAGCGGCGGTTCCGCCGCGATTGGCGCGCCGGTCACGGGCGCGCCGGCGACGGGCGGCGGCGCCCCACCGTAAGGCCGGCGAAAATCGTAGCGGTCCTCCCCGTTCCCCGGCGTGCGCGATGCGCGCGGATCGAGCGACAACGGCTCGTCGGCGCGCGCCCCCCACTCCGGGGCAGGCGCACCGGCCGGTGCCTGCAGCGGGCGGGTTTCGACTGCCGAGGCGGGGGAGCCGGGCGCGGGTGGGCTCTCGTAAGCGGCTGGCGGAGCCGATTCGACGCCTGGCCAGCGCCTCGGCATCGATGCGTTCGGAATGTTCGACGGCGGACGCAGCTCGTCGGAGTACGCAGCGGCCGCCCTGTCGCCGAGCGCCGAGACCTTGATCGGGAAGTCGGCGCCGCAGGCGCCGGGACCGCTGATTGCGCTGATGCGGACCTTGCCCTCGCCTTCCTTGACCGCGCCGGAGTTGAGGCACTCCACCTCGGCTTCGTGCCGCCAGGGCTCGCGCTCGGCAAAGAAAAGGAATCTGCCGCCGCTGCAGCCGGCAAGCACTCCAAGAGAAGAGATGACGGCGGAGCCGACGAGATACCAACGAACCCCACGCATGCTGTCGACAATGCGTGGGATTCTGTTAACGACTCTCCAAAGATTTGGCGCGCGCGGCGCGCCGCTGGCCTCGCTCTTGCAGTATGGTTAAGAAGAGCCGACGCACAGTGGACAGGGAGTGCAGGGACGATGGACGGCAAGGCAAGGCTGATACTTGCGCTGCTGATGTCGAGCGTCATGGTGTTGATGGTCACGCTGCTGGTGACCTTCCTCAACCTTGGCCTGCGCTCTGACTTCCTGCTCCAGTGGGTCAAGGCCTATTTCATCGCCTGGCCGGTCGCGGCCGTCACCGGCTTCCTGGTCATGCCGGCCGCGCGGCGTCTGACCGAGCAGATCGTCGCGCGGCTCGACGGGGAGCGCTGATGCTCTCCGCTCTCGATCTCGCCCGCCAGATCGAGGCCGGCACGCTCACGCCGCGCAAGGTCATCGACCTGTGCGCGCAGGCGATCGCCGCGCGCGAGGCCGCGGTCGGCGCCTTTGTCGCGCTCGATGTCGAGGCGGCGTGCGGCCTGGCCGAGCACGCCGACTTGGCGCAGACGCCGCTGCGCGGCTTGCCGGTCGGCGTGAAGGACATTTTCGACACCGTCGACTTTCCGACCGAATACGGCTCGCCGATCTATGCCGGCCACCGTCCCAAGGCCGATGCCGCGATGGTGGCGCTGATCCGACGCGCCGGCGGCATCGTGCTCGGCAAGACCGTCACCACCGAGTTTGCGAGCCTCGAGCCGGCCGGCACGCGCAATCCGCACAACCGCGAGCACACGCCTGGCGGCTCGTCGTCCGGCTCCGCCGCCGCGGTTGCGGCCGGCATGCTGCCGATCGCGATTGGCAGCCAGACCGGCGGCTCGGTGATCAGGCCCGCCGCCTATTGCGGGGTGGCCGGTTACAAGCCGTCGTTCAGGATGTTGCCGACGGTCGGCATGAAATGCTTCGCCTGGTCGCTCGACACCGTCGGGCTGTTTGCGGCAAGCGTCGCGGACGTGGCCTTCGCGGCGGGCGCGATCAGCGGGCGCGACCTGCGGATCGACCGCGCCCGACCAGCCGCGCCCAGGATTGCGCTCGTCCGGACCACGCACTGGCCGGAGGCGACCGCGGACATGCAATGCGCGGTCGAGCATGCGGCGCGTGCTGCCGAGACCGCGGGCGCCAAGGTGAAGGAGATGGCACTGCCGCCGACCATCGAGGAGGCGACCCGCGTCCATGTCACCGTCCAGGACCACGAGGCCTATCGCGCCCTCGCCGACGAGTTTGACCGCCATCGCGGACGCCTCGGCCCGGTTCTGCGCGACCAGCTCGGCAAGGCCGCCGCGATCAGCTTCGACGCCTATGACGAGGCCCGGCGGCTCACCCGGCGGGCGCGCCAGATGTTCGCCGAGGCGATGGCGGATGCCGACGTGATCCTCACCCCGTCGGCGCCGGGGGCGGCGCCGCGTGGGCTGGGTTCGACCGGGACGCCAACCTTCAACCGGCTCTGGACCTTGCTGGGGGCACCTTGCGTTAGTGTACCGGGGGTTGTGAATTCGATAGGACTTCCGCTGGGCGTGCAGGTAGTTGGTCGGTTCGCCCGCGACCGGGTCGCACTTGCAGCGGCCTCCTTCATCGAGCAGGCGCTGGCTGTGCACAAGGCCCCGGCGGCTGCCAGTGTCAACCGATAACTCCGTGTTCCATCAACGTATTTTTCTGTATTGCGGGGGCTGGCGGTATGTTTAAATCAGTTACCGTTGCGGCTGCTGACGCAGTTTTGAACGTCGATCGCAATTGATTATGGGCAGTAAAAGCAAGCGTTTTAGCTTGATATATCATTGCCTTGAGCTGGAGTACCTGAGCATTCTTGGCGCTCGTCAGCACCGTACCGGCGCTGCAATATAATTGTTGTTTAGGCAGGCCTGTGCCTCTGCTATATTTGAATCACGTCAATAGGGGAGGAGCACCACACGTGGACCTTGCTTTGAACTTGAACGTGCTGGCGGTTTTTGCAGTGTTTACGTTTGTCGCAGCTCTATTGTTGGGTTTGTTCTAGGTAGAGTTAATCCGCCACACGCCAAGCGGTCGAACACCGGAGAGGGAACCCTCTCCGGTGTTTGCGTTTTCAACGCGCGTTTTCGCGACAGCCAGGATTGGGCACGGTCCGACATCTCAGCGGGCGGACATGTTATATGAGCGGCAACCGACATTTCGAGTTGGGAACCGGCGGTTCGCATGAATCGAAAAGAGCGACGCGCCGGCAAGTCCGGAAAGCCGCAGGTCAACAGCTTCGTCGATCAACTGCGCGGGATGGGCGACCGGCACCTCAACGCCGGAGACCTGGCCGAGGCGGAGAAGCTCTATCGCCAGGCGCTCTCCGGCGACCCTGACGATCTGGCGACCCTGCATCGGCTCGGCCACGTGGCCACGCGGAGCGGACGGGCCGAGGAGGCGGTCACCCTCTATCGACGGGCGATCGCGATCAACCGCCGGATTCCGGAGTTGCACCTGGGCCTGGCGGCGGCCTGTCATGCGGCCGGGAAGCTCGCCGATGCCGAGACGCACTGCGCCGA
>Ga0066388_100002469_pt1 | contig 11310 bp, 11 predicted proteins | sample PanSoiMetaGPlot6_FD_64539 | JGI IMG/M metagenome (GOLD analysis project Ga0066388, IMG submission 64539) | Tropical forest soil microbial communities from Panama analyzed to predict greenhouse gas emissions - Panama Soil - Plot 6 (Hybrid Assembly) | ecosystem: Environmental > Terrestrial >... | reverse complement strand
CGATCAGCGCCGTCACCGAGGCCGCCGACAGGTCGAGCACAGGCTTCGGGTAGAAGCCGAACAGCAGCGTCAAGACCACGAGCGGCGCCAGCACGATGATCTCGCGCCGGTCGAGGTCGGTCATGACCGCGAGCGCCGGTTTCTCGAGGGCGCCGAAGATGACCTTGCGGTAGAGCCACAGCGCGTAGGCAGCCGACAGGATCACGCCGGTGGTGGCAAAGGTCGCCACCCAGGTATTGATGCGGAACGTGCCGATCAGGGTCAGGAACTCGCCGATGAAGCCGGACGTGCCCGGCAGGCCGACATTGGCGAGCGTGAATACCATGAACGCCGCGGCGTAGAGCGGCATGCGGTTGACCAGGCCGCCATAGGCAGCGATCTCGCGCGTGTGCATGCGGTCGTAGACCACGCCGACGCAAAGGAACAGCGCGCCGGAGACTATGCCGTGCGACACCATCTGGAAGATGCCGCCGGCGATGCCCTGCGTCGTCACCGCAAAAATGCCCATGGTGACGAAGCCCATATGGGCCACCGAGGAATAGGCGATCAGCTTCTTCATGTCCTCCTGCACCAGCGCGACCAGCGAGGTGTAGATGATCGCCACCACGGAGAGCGTGAAGATCAGCGGCGCGAAATCCTGCGACGCGAACGGGAACATCGGCAGCGAGAAGCGCAGGAACCCGTAGCCGCCCATCTTCAGCAGGATCGCCGCAAGGATGACCGAACCCGCGGTCGGCGCCTCGACATGCGCGTCAGGCAGCCAGGTGTGGACCGGCCACATCGGCATCTTCACCGCGAATGAAGCGAAGAAAGCGAGCCACGCCCAGGTCTGCAGGCTGCGTGGGAACGCATGGTGCAGCATGGTCGGGATATCGGTCGTCCCGGCGTCCCAGTACATCGCCATGATGGCGAGCAGCATCAGCACCGAGCCGAGCAGCGTGTAGAGGAAGAACTTGAAGCTTGCATAGACCCGGCGTGGCCCGCCCCACACGCCGATGATCAGGAACATCGGGATCAGGCCGCCTTCGAAGAAAAGATAGAACAGCACCAGATCGAGCGCCGAGAACGTGCCCACCATCAGCGTCTCGAGCACGAGGAAGGCGATCATGTACTCCTTCACGCGCTTCTTGATCACGTCGAAGCTCGCGATGATGCAGAGCGGCATCAACGCTGTGGTCAGGATCACGAACGGCAAGGAGATGCCGTCGACGCCCATGTGATAGTTGATCGCGCCGCCGAGCCACGGCCGCTTCTCGACGAACTGGAACTCGGGCGACGATGGATCGAACCGCCAGAACATCAGGACGGACGCGCCGAATGTGAACAGCGTCGCCCACAGCGCGGTATAACGCGCGTTCTTGGCCACGGCTTCGTCGTCGCCCCTCAGCGCCATGATGAACAGGACGCCGACGAGCGGCAGGAACGTAGTGACGGACAGGATCGGCCAACTGGTCATCAGTGGCCTCCGCCCGCAAACATGAACCAGGTGATCAGCGCGGCGACGCCGATCAGCATCGCGAAGGCGTAGTGGTAGAGATATCCGGTCTGCAGCCGCACCACGCTGCGCGTCACGTCGATGACGCGCGCCGAGATACCGTCGGGCCCGAAACCGTCGATCAGCCAGCCGTCGCCGCCCTTCCACAGCACGCGGCCGAGCCAGAGCGTCGGACGTACGAAGATCACGTCATAGAGCTCGTCGAAGTACCACTTGTTGAGCAGGAATTTGTAGAGCGGCTCCTGCTGCTGCGCGAGCGCGACCGGGAGATCCGGCCGGCGGAGATAGAACAGGTATGCGATCCCCAAACCGATGAACATCATCAGGGTCGGCAACCACACGATGAAGGGCGGGATGTGATGCATGTCCTCGAGGATATGATTGGTCGGGACGAACCGCAGCGATTCACGGAAGAATTCCTCGACCGCTTGGTGATCGGTGAAGAATTTGGCGAACGGATAGCCGGCCAGGATCGAGCCGGCCGCCAGCACGCCGAGCGGGATCAGCATCACCATCGGGCTCTCGTGGGCGCCGTCGTAGTGGTGCTTGTCGTGCGGCTCGCCGTGGAAGGTCTTGAAGATCAGCCGCCATGAGTAGAACGAGGTCAGCAGCGCGGCGATCACCGTCATTGCGAACGCATAGGCCGCCATCGGGTTGTGGCCTGCATAAGCAGCCTCGATGATCGCATCCTTCGAGAAAAAGCCGGCGGTCCCCGGCACGCCGGTCAGCGCCAACGTGCCGATCACCATGGTCCAGTAGGTGAACGGGATCTTGTCCTTGAGACCGCCCATGTGGCGGATGTCCTGCTCGTGATGCATCGCGATGATCACCGAGCCGGAGCCGAGGAAGAGCAGCGCCTTGAAGAAAGCATGGGTGAACAGGTGGAACATGCCGACGGAATAGGCGCCGACGCCCATGGCGACGAACATGTAGCCAAGCTGCGAGCAGGTGGAATAAGCGACGATGCGCTTGATGTCGTTCTGCACGAGGCCGACCGTGGCGGCGAAGAACGCAGTGGTGGCGCCCACCAGCGTGACCACCGTCTGCGCGGTCGGCGACAGCTCGAACAGCGGCGAGAGCCGCGCCACCATGAACACGCCGGCGGTCACCATGGTGGCCGCGTGAATGAGCGCCGAGACCGGCGTCGGACCTTCCATCGCGTCGGGCAGCCAGGTGTGCAGCAGGAACTGCGCCGACTTGCCCATCGCCCCCATGAACAGCAGGAGACAGATGAGAGTCAGCGCGTCGACATCCCAGCTGAGGAAGTGGATGGTCTTGCCGGTCAGCGATGGCGCCGCCGCAAACACTGCGTCGAACTCGACCGACTTGGTCATCAGGAACACGGCAAAGATGCCGAGCGCGAAGCCGAAGTCGCCCACCCGGTTGACGATGAAGGCCTTGATGGCGGCGGCGTTGGCCTCGGGCTTGTGATACCAGAAGCCGATGAGCAGATAGCTCATCAGGCCGACGCCCTCCCAGCCGAAGAACAGCTGCACCAGATTGTCCGACGTCACCAGCGCGAGCATCGCGAAGGTAAACAGCGACAGGTAGGAGAAGAAACGTGGCCGGTGCGGATCCTCCTCCATGTAGCCGATCGAATAGAGGTGGACGAACGCGGAGATGGTGGTGACGACGACCAGCATCACGGCGGTCAGCGGATCGATCCGCAGTGCCCAGTCGAACTTGATGTCGCCGGACGTGACGAACGGGAGCACCGCGACACGCGACTCGGTGTGGCCGATGCCGACCTGCACGAACGCGATCCAGGACAGCGCCATCGACGCGAATAGAAAGACGGTGGTAACGAGCTCGGCCGAGCGCGAGCCCGCTGCCGGCTCGACATACACTTTCGGCTCGTGTCCGGTATGCGGCAGCGCGCTGCTCGCGTGCGGCGACGGCGCCCCGCCGCCGTGGTGGCTACCGTGAATCGAACCGCCGCCTGGATGACGCGCGACCGCGCCGGCAATCGCAATCAGGCCGGCAATGATCGCGCCGAGCAGTGGCAGGAAGACGATCGCCTGGTACATGCGGCGTCAGCCCTTCATCAGGTTGATGTCTTCGACCGCGATGGAGCCGCGGTTGCGGTAATAGACCACGAGGATCGCAAGCCCGATCGCCGCCTCGGCCGCCGCGACGGTCAGCACCAGCAGCGCGAACACCTGCCCGACCAGGTCGCCGATATGGGTCGAGAAGGCGACCAGGTTGATATTGACCGCGAGCAGAATCAGCTCGATCGACATCAGGATGACGATGACGTTCTTGCGGTTGAGAAAGATGCCGAAGATGCCGAGCGTGAACAGCACGGCGGCGACGGCGAGATAGTGTCCCAGCCCGATGACCATGGTCAGATCCCCTGCCCCGGCTGGACCTGACGCACCTCGATCGCGGTCGCCTTGGTGCGCGCCACCTGGTCGGCGACGTTCTGCCGCTTGACGTTCTCCTTATGGCGGAGCGTCAGCACGATCGCACCGATCATGGCGACCAGCAGCACGAGACCCGCAGCCTGGAAGAAGTAGATGTAGCGCGTGTAAAGCACGAGCCCGAGCGCTTCGGTGTTGCTGGCGACGTCGAGCGAGGGGATCGGCGCGGTGATGGTCTTCGGAACGCCGGCCTGGATGGTCCATCCGAAGACCACGATCAGCAGCTCGGCGAGGAACACCATGCCGACCAGTCCGCCGATCGGCAGGTAGTTGAGGAAGCCCTGGCGCAACTCAGCGAAGTCGACATCGAGCATCATGACGACGAACAGGAACAGCACCGCGACTGCGCCGACATAGACGACGATCAGGATCATGGCGAGGAACTCGGCGCCCATCAGCACGAACAGGCCCGACGCGTTGACGAACGCCAGGATCAGGAACAGCACCGAGTGCACGGGGTTCTTCGCCGCGACCACCATGATGGCCGACGCGATGCAGACGCCGGCGAACAGATAGAAGAACAGCGTGGGAATGATCATCGTCTCACCGATATGGCGCGTCGAGCGCGATGTTCTTGGCGATCTCGCGTTCCCAGCGATCGCCATTCGCCAGCAGCCGTTCCTTGTCGTAGTAGAGCTCCTCGCGCGTCTCGGTCGCGAACTCGAAGTTCGGCCCCTCGACGATGGCATCGACCGGGCACGCCTCCTGGCACAGCCCGCAATAGATGCACTTCACCATGTCGATGTCGTAGCGGGTGGTGCGCCGCGTGCCGTCGTTGCGGCGCGGCCCCGCCTCGATGGTGATCGCCTGTGCCGGACAGATCGCCTCGCACAGCTTGCAGGCGATGCAACGCTCCTCACCGTTCGGATAGCGGCGCAGCGCGTGCTCGCCGCGGAAGCGCGGCGACAGCGGCCCCTTCTCGAACGGGTAGTTGAGCGTCGGCTTCGGCTTGAAGAAGTAGCGCATCGACAGGACGAAGGCCTGGACGAACTCCTTCAGGAACAGCGCGCGGGCAGCCTGATCCAGTCTCATGACTCTATCCTCCGACCATCGTGCCCAGCCAGTAGCCCATCGCCCCGAACACCACGATATCGAGCGCGAGGATGCCTTGCCGCATCCACGACAGCCGCTGCTCGAATATCGACCGCTCCGCCGGCGTCTGCGACTTGTCGAGCGCGCGCAGCCGCTGCGTGACGAAGCCGACCACCAAGTAATAGTTGATCCACGCCAGCACGGTGCCGACGAAGGCGCCGATCAGCCCGGCAAGCGACAGGTCCATGGCACGGCTCCATCATCGCGGCGCGAGCCCCGTGAACTGCAGCACGGCGGCCACGATCGCGACCATCGCCAGCGAAAGCGGCAGGAACACCTTCCAGCCAAGGCGCATCAGCTGGTCGTAGCGGTAGCGCGGCACGAACGCCTTCACCATCGCGAACATGAAGAATACGCCGAGCGCCTTGAGCGAGAACCAGACGATGCCCGGCACCCAGGTGAACGGCACCACCGGGAACGGCGGCAGCCAGCCGCCGAGGAACAGGATCGTCGTCATCGCGCACATGGTGCCGATGGCGACGTACTCGCCGAGCATGAACATCATGTACGGCGTCGAGCCGTATTCGACCATGAAGCCGGCCACCAGCTCCGACTCCGCCTCGACCAGATCGAACGGCGGCCGGTTGGTCTCGGCCAGCGCCGAGATGAAGAAGACGACGAACATCGGGAACAGCCACAGCCAGTACCAGCCGAACATTCCCCACGACGTTTCCTGCGCCTCGACGATCGCGGTCAGGTTGAGCGACCCGACGCACAGGAGGACGGTAATCATCACGAAGCCGATCGAGACCTCGTAGGACACCATCTGCGCGGCCGAGCGCAGTGCGGCGAGGAACGGGTATTTCGAGTTCGACGCCCAGCCCGCCATGATCACGCCGTACACCATCAGCGACGAGATCGCGAAGATGTAGAGGATGCCAACGTTGATGTCGGCAATCACCCAGCCGGCGTTGACCGGGATCACCGCCCAGGCGGCGAGCGCGAGCACGCAGGTGACGAGAGGCGCGAGCAGGAACACGCCCTTGTTGGCGCTCGCCGGAATGGTCGGCTCTTTCAGCACGAATTTGAGCAGGTCGGCGAACGACTGCAGCAGGCCCCACGGGCCGACTACGTTGGGCCCGCGCCGGATCTGCACCGCCGCCCAGATCTTGCGGTCGGCGTACAGCACGTAGGCGATCGCGATCAGCAGCACGACGAGCAGCAGCACGCTCTCGGCCACGATGATGATCAGCGGCACAAGATAGCTGGTCCAGAGCTCATAGAGATCCACCGGACTACTCCGCTGCGGTCATGGTGGCGGCGCCTTCGGCCAGGGCGGAGCATTCGGCCATGGTCGTGGACGCACGCGCGATTGCGTTGCTGAGGTAGAAGTCTTCGATCGGCGACACGAACCGCGCCTTGTCGGGGCTGCCGCCGAGACCAGAGATCTTCTCGATGTCGGCCGCGTTGCCGGCGGCGATACCATCGATGCGCTGCAGGTGCGGGAACGCCTTGAACAGCGCCGCGCGCAGCTGGCCGAGCGAGTCGTAAGGCAGCTTGTGGCCGACGAGGTCCGACAGCGCGCGCAGGATCGCCCAGTCTTCGCGCGCATCGCCCGGCGGGAACGCCGCGCGCGCGGTCGCCTGCACGCGGCCCTCGGTGTTGACGTAGATGCCGGATTTTTCCGTGTAGGCGGAGCCTGGCAGGATGACGTCGGCGCGATGCGCGCCGCGGTCGCCGTGGGTGCCGACATAGACCAGGAAAGCTCCCGGCGCGACGTCGACCTCATCGGCGCCGAGCAGGAACAGGAGGTCGAGCGCGCCGTCCGCTGCCATTTTCGCCGTCGTCAGCCCGCCCTCGCCCGGCACGAAGCCGATGTCGAGCGCGCCGACGCGCGACGCCGCGTCGTGCAGCACGCTGAAGCCATTCCAGCCGTCCTTGACGGCGCCGAGAGACATGGCGGCCTTGGCGGCGAGCGCGAGGATCGCCGCGCCGTCGGCCCGGTTGAACGCACCGGCGCCGACCATGACCAGCGGACGCTGCGCGTTCTTGAGCGTCTCGGCAAAGGCGTGGCGGCCGGCGGCGAGGTCGGCCAGCGTCTCCGGGCCGGCGCCGAGATAGTCGTAGTCGTACGTGAGGTTCGCGCGCTCGCCGATCAGGCCGACCGGGAACTTGCCGGCGCGCCAGCGCTTGCGGATACGCGCGTTGAGCACGGCCGCCTCGCGGCGCGGATTGGCGCCGACGATCAGCAGCGCATCGGCCTGATCGATCCCGGCGATGGTGGCGTTGAACAGGTAGCTGGCGCGCCCCCACTTCGGATCGAGCACGCTGCCCTCGGGCCGGCCGTCGATATTCTTCACGCCGAGCCGGGTCAGCAGGTCCTTGAGCGCGAACATCTCCTCGACGCTCGCGAGCTCGCCCGCGATGGCTCCGATGCGCGCGGGCGACGCGGTCTTTACCCTGGCGGCGACCGCCTTGAACGCCTCCGCCCACGACGCCGGGCGCAACCTTCCGCCCTCTCGCACAAACGGCTGATCGAGCCGCTGGGTACGCAGGCCGTCGACGACGTGGCGCGTCTTGTCGGAGATCCACTCCTCGTTCACCGCCTCGTTGACGCGCGGCAGGATGCGCATCACCTCGCGACCGCGCGTGTCGACACGGATCGCCGAGCCGAGCGCGTCCATGACGTCGATCGACTCGGTCTTACCGAGCTCCCACGGCCGCGCCGCGAACGCGTAGGGCTTCGAGGTCAGCGCGCCGACGGGGCAAAGATCGACGACGTTGCCCTGCAGCTCGGACGTCATCGCTGTCTCGAGGTAGGTCGTGATCTCCATGTCCTCGCCGCGGCCGATGGCGCCGAGCTCCGGCACGCCAGCCACTTCTGTGGCAAAACGGACGCAGCGCGTGCACTGGATGCAGCGGTTCATCACCGTCTTGACCAGCGCGCCGATGTACTTGTCCTCAACCGCGCGCTTGTTTTCCTGGAACCGGCTCGAGTCGACGCCATAGGCCATGGCCTGGTCCTGCAGGTCGCACTCGCCGCCCTGGTCGCAGATCGGACAATCGAGCGGATGGTTGATCAGCAGGAATTCCATCACGCCTTCGCGCGCCTTCTTCACCATCGGCGAGCGCGTGCTCAGCACCTTCGGCGAGCCGTCCTTGTTCGGCGGCAGCTCGCGGACGTTGAGCGCGCAGGACGCCTGCGGCTTCGGCATGCCGGTGACTTCGATCAGGCACATGCGGCAATTGCCGGCGATCGACAGCCGCTCGTGGAAGCAGAAGCGCGGGATCTCCGCGCCGGCCGCTTCACAGGCCTGGAGCAGCGTGTACTCCGGCGGGACATCGATCTCCTTGCCGTCGACGATGAGCTTGGTCATGCCGCCTGTCCGCTCGTCTCGGCGCAGCGCGCCGTTTTCCAAAGTTGCGCGGCCGGGATGCGCTCCCAGCCGAAGGCGTAGTCGCTCGGCCCGTACGCCTTGAGGTGGTCGAGCCGCTCGACACCCTCGTCCATCGGCGGGCGATGCCCGGCCGGGATCCACCACATCACCAGCTTCGGCCCGTCGATCGGGCCGAACCATTCCTGGCTGCGGCCGTAGAAGCGCTTGTGCAGCGTCTGCCACACGAACCGCTCCAACGCGGCGACGTTCTCCCACACGGTGAGGTTGGGCAGGATCTCCGGGTCGTCATAGACGCGGATGTTCATGGCGTGGCCGCTCTCGTCCTGCAGCCGCCACACGAAGCCCTCGATCTGGTCGGCCAGCGCATGCACGCGATCGACGTTGTCGACGAACTCCTTCATGCGCGGGTCGTCGAGCGGATAGCGGATCCGCGCGATGTTGAACTGGGCGAGGTGCTGAGTCATGCCTTTGCCGCCCCCTCGCCTCGCGCCTTGTACACCGCGAGCAGCTCTGTCACCTCGATGCCGTCAATGGTCATGCCGTCGAGCCGGCAGTTGACGAGCGAGGCGCCCGCGAGGTTCGCCTTGTCGACACGCATGCCCGACAGATTGACGTTGTGCACGTGCCAGCCGGCCATGTTCAGGTCGTCGAAGGCGCAGCCCGACAGATTGATGTTGTGGTACTTGCCGCCGGACATGTTGACGTTCTCGTAAGTGCAGCCCGAGAGATTCACATCGTCGAAGACCGAGCCCGATAGATCGCAGTTGTGCACGGCCATGCGGTGTCTCTCGCCGGTGATCTTCATGGCGCTCACTCCGCGGCTACCGGAACCGGATCGGGATGCGGATTCGCCGCGTATTGGTCAATGCGCCGCTCGATCTCCGGACGGAAGTGCCGCAGCAGTCCCTGAACCGGCCAAGCGGCGCCGTCGCCGAACGCGCAGATGGTGTGACCCTCGATCTGCTTGGTCACCTCGAACAGCATGTCGATCTCGCGCTTGTGGGCGCGGCCCTCGGCCATGCGGGTGAGCACGCGCCACATCCAGCCCATGCCCTCGCGGCACGGCGTGCACTGGCCGCAGCTCTCGTGCTTGTAGAAGTACGAGATGCGCGCCATCGCCTTGATGATGTCGGTCGACTTGTCCATCACGATGATGGCGGCGGTGCCGAGCGCCGACTTGAGCGCCACCAACGAGTCGAAATCCATCTTGAGGTCGCCGCACTGCGACGCCGGGATCAGTGGCATCGACGAGCCGCCGGGAATGACCGCAAGCAGGTTGTCCCAGCCGCCGCGCACGCCGCCGGCGTGGTTCTCCACAAGCTCGCGCAGCGGCACGCTCATCGCATCCTCGACCGTGCATGGCTTCTGCACGTGGCCGGAGATGCAGAACAGCTTCGTGCCGGTGTTGTTCGGCCGGCCGATCGCCGAGAACCACGCCGCACCACGCCGCATGATGTCGGGCGCCTGGGCGATCGTCTCGACGTTGTTCACCGTGGTCGGGCAGCCATAAAGGCCGACGTTGGCGGGGAATGGCGGCTTCAGGCGCGGCTGGCCCTTCTTGCCTTCGAGGCTTTCGAGCAGCGCGGTCTCCTCGCCGCAGATATAGGCGCCGGCGCCGTGGTGGACGTAGAGGTCGAAGTCCCAACCGTGGACGTTGTTCTTGCCGATCAGCTTGGCCTCGTAGGCCTGGTCGATCGCGGCCTGCAGGCGCTCGCGCTCACGGATGAACTCGCCGCGGACGTAGATGTAACCGGTATTGGCGCCCATCGCGAAGCCGGCGATCAGGCAGCCTTCGACCAGGAGATGCGGATCGTGCCGCATGATCTCGCGATCCTTGCAGGTGCCGGGCTCGGACTCGTCGGCATTGACCACGAGATAGTGCGGCCGCCCGTCCGACTGCTTGGGCATGAACGACCACTTCAGGCCGGTCGGGAAGCCGGCGCCGCCGCGGCCGCGCTGACCCGACGCCTTCATCTCGTTGATGATGCCGTCGCGGCCCTTCTCGATGATCGCTTTCGTGCCGTCCCAGCCGCCGCGCCGGCGCGCGCCGTCGAGGCCCCAGTCGTCGAGGCCGTAGAGATTTCTGAAGACGCGGTCCTTGTCGTCGAGCATGGGTCAGGCCTTGCGCGTCAAGCTTTGCTCATGGATTTCAGCGTGGTCGGTCCGCCGATCGGCGCCGAGAACTGGCGGTCGGTCTGCGGTCCGGGCTTCGGCGGCTCGCTCCTGGCGAAGCCGTCGAGCACCTTCTCGAAACTCTCGGGCGTCAGGTCTTCGTAGGTGTCGTTCCAGATCAGCACCATCGGCGCGTTCACGCAGGCGCCGAGGCATTCGACCTCTTCCCAGGAGAAGTTGCCGTCCGAGGAGACATGGAACGGCTCCGGATGGATGCGGCGCTGGCACACCTTCCTGATGTCCTCGGCGCCGCGCAGCATGCACGGCGTGGTGCCACACACTTGGACGTGCGCCTTGCGGCCGACCGGCGTCAACAGGAACATCGTGTAGAAGGTCGCCACTTCGAGCGCGCGGATGCGCGCCATGCCGAGCAGGTCGGCGACGTATTCGATCGCCTTCTGCGGCAGCCAGCCGCCGGCCTGCTCCTGCGCGCGCCACAGGATCGGGATGATCGCCGACTGTTCGCGGCCCGGCGGATACTTCGCCATCTGCTCTTTCGCCCAGGCGAGATTGTCGACCGTGAAGATGAACTGCTTCGGCTGGAGCTCGGGCGGTGCAAGGCGGCGGACGGACATGCGTTGCTCTCTTACTTGAGGGTCCGGCAGCTCGACGTTTCGCCGCTCTGCAGCAGCACCGAACAGTGCACCAGCGTCTTGTCCTTGCGCAGGATGAACGCCACGAACTGCCCGCCACCGCCGTCGGTGTGAATGACCTCGTAGCCCTGCTGCAGATAGCCCGACACGGTCGGCTTTTCCGCCGGCTGCGCCTGCGCGAGCGCAAGCGACGGGCACGC
>Ga0066388_100002468_pt1 | contig 11310 bp, 9 predicted proteins | sample PanSoiMetaGPlot6_FD_64539 | JGI IMG/M metagenome (GOLD analysis project Ga0066388, IMG submission 64539) | Tropical forest soil microbial communities from Panama analyzed to predict greenhouse gas emissions - Panama Soil - Plot 6 (Hybrid Assembly) | ecosystem: Environmental > Terrestrial > Soil... | reverse complement strand
TCGAAACCGGCCGCCGCAACGGCCGGAGCGCTTTCATCGCCATCCGCACCGCTCTGGCCGCCCGGTCCGAGCCCGCGATCCACTGATCATTGGGTGCAAAAGGGGTGAGCAGTTACCTCGAATATGTTACTGGATCGGGCCACAAGATCATCGTCACTCAGGGAACCATTGTATCCCTTACTCCAAGTAGCACCGATTTTCTGCTCGATATCGACGCCATCTGTGACCGAGCACCCATTGCTCTCGGTCAAGTGCTCAAGATCGTAAGCGACTTGCATGAACTTGAAGGCGCCGTCTTCGAGGCGCTTATAACGGATAAGTCAAGGAGCCTTTTTGATGCCAACTAGGTTTTCGTTGCCGGTCGCCTCGCAACATCTCCCGCCTGGTCCGAAAAGCACAAGAGCTTCCGGACTTCCCTTGGGCACATCTAACTATTTGCTTTCCGAGGACCTGAGCTTGGTCTCGTCGGGAGGAACGTGCTCGTGGGACCGTGCGCTTCTTGCCCCATACTTGCTTCCCCCCGCTGTCGCGCCCATCAGAGTGGTACTCTGCTACTATTACGATCCTTTTACTGCAGATCTCGCGGTTGCTACTCGACACGAATTCACTGCTTTCACTCGCCAGCCCTCATTTGATTTCGATGACCTCGATGGGCAGATACGCCATGCCCTGGCCACTGAACCGCTCCTGGACGGCTACACACATCCGGCAGAAGCCTTGCTACTGTCCGTGTTTCGCAAGGCCCCTTCGTCCGCTGCGGACTGGATGATGCACCAGGTAGCGGAGTCCCCCGATATTGCGTTTGCCGCTGATCTACTGCGTCTGCTGAGCAGATTCCGACCTCAGCCTACCAGCTGGCGTGCAGAGATCGTAAGGCGCGCCCTTGCTTCTCCCAATTTGATGCTTCGCGATGCAGCCCTTCAGGCAATTGAGGCTTGGCGCGACGCTGAACTGGTCGAACCTCTGAGAGCCCACCGCGAGCCGGTCGGGTGGCTCGCCCGGTACGCGAAGCAGGTTCTCATCGACCTGGAGCGCTGAAACCGGGGGAGCGCATGGTCACTGTCGCGCGCAAGATTACGAGACAGAAGTGGACGCCGCGAGGGACCCAACCTTTTCAGCGCGTGCCGCTCGATGGCGTCACCTATGACATGCGAACTGAGAATCACGCGCTGTCAATGTGGACATGCGATCTCGGCCGAGACGGGTCAGTTAATGAAATTGCCCTTGTCCTTGCTGCAAGCCGCGACACCATCGACAGGCTGGGCGTCGTATTCGTCGAGGAGAGCGATCTGCAGAGCAGAGGGATCCGGGTCGAACCGACATCCGGCAATACCGCCATTGATCATTTTAAGGCCAGGCACCGCGATGCTGCCGAGCTGAACTTGCGGAGGTACTGTGCCCTTGCGCGTCTCCTGAATGATGCGATCTTGAAAGACCGCTGTCGTCGCTTTAGCCGTCAGCAGATTCGCGACATTCTCGCCGAAGCCGTGGGAAACAAGCTGCTTGCTCTCGATAGCCTGCGCGATCGCGTCCGAGCTGAGATCGAGACCTATCTCGCGTCCTCCTGAATCTCACTGGAGCCCGTATTCGAGCGCTGTCGATCTTTGCCGGCTGACCGGAGCTACGGCGGCGGCTTGCCCATGAGCCGGGCGATGGCCTCCTGCGCCCTTCTCTCCTCGGCGCGGGCCTGCTGCGAACGGGCGATTTGCAAGGCCGTCAGAAGCGCCTGCTCGCCGTCGCCCTTCTTGCCGACGGCGAGCAACAGCTCGCCGCGCAGCCTGTGCAGCGCCGAGTCGGCCCGCCCTTCGCCGGTTCGCGCCGCTATCGCGATGGCCTCATCAGCGAGCGACAGCGCCTCGTCCAGCTCGCGGAGCCTGGCGTGAGCGGAGGCTATGGTCGCCAGATGCACCGGCCTGAACAGGCGCGAGCTCATGCTCTCGGCGACATCGACAGCCGCCCGCATCACCCGGATGCCTTCGCGCGCGTCGCCGCGCCGGGCGAAGACTGCGCCCCGCGCGAACTCCGCCCATGCCTCGAAGTTCCTTAATCCGTGCTGGGCGCAGAATCGCACGAGCTCCTCGGCGCGCGCCGGGTCGGGGTTGACCCCTCCAGGGATCGGCGAGAGCAGGTCGGTGACCAGCGCGAGCGCGATCGACAAGGCGTGCTGCATCTTGCGCGCGAGCGCGATCGCCTGGGCGAACGAAGCCTGCCCCTGCTCCGGCTCGTCGAGTGCGAACTGCACGGCGCCTCCGATGGCCAGCGAGATCACGTGCTGGCTGCCGAACACGCCCAGGGAGGCGATATCCTCCGGCGAAGCCGCGTACACCTCCAGGCTGCGCCGGAACTCGGTTGCCGCCTCCCTGAAGGCGCCCATCGCGAAGTGCGTTTGCGCCAGCAGCCCGTAGGCACGCCCAAGGCCCACTCCGTGGCTCTCCGCAAGCGCGCAGTATGCCCGCGCGGTTGTGAGCGCCTCGGCAAGCTGGGCCCGCCCGTACTGCACGTTGAAGACGCCCAGCATGACCATCAGGCGTTCGCCGGGGTTGCCCAGCGCCGCGACAAGCGGTTCCGCCCGCTGGTACACCTCGAGGCTCTCCCGTGCGGCATAGCCCTTCGTGCCCATCGTCACAGGGCCCAGCGCCATGTTGAGATCCAGTTCCAGGCGCTGGCGCTGCGCCGATGGCGGCAGGGTGTCGGCGATCCTGATCCCCTCGGAGAAGTGCTCGGCGGCCTCCAGCAGCGCCCAGCCGCGTACCGCGCGCTTGCCGGCCCACAACCAGTAGCGGATCGCCGGCTCGGCCATTTCCGCCCTGGTGAAATGCCGCGCCACGACCTCGGGCTGCGTGGCGATCGTCTCGGGGAACCGGTCCTGCAGCGCCTTGGCGATCTGCCCGTGCAGCGCGCGCCGCTCGCTGCGCAACAGCGTGCCGTAGGCGGCATCCTGGATCAGACCGTGGCGGAAGGCGTAGCTCTCCGCGGAGGGCGAAGCTGTGGGCACGGGCGCGATCAGCTCGGCGCTGACGAGCCGTTGCAGCTCCCGGCGCAGGGCTGCCGGATCGCGGTCCGGCGTGACCGCGCTCAAGAGGTCGAAGGTGAACGTTCGCCCCAGCGCAGCCGCGATCCTGGCGACCTCGCGCGTCTGGCCGAGGCGGTCCAGCCGGGCCATCAGCGACGCCTGCAGGCCCGCGGGAATGCCGGCCGCCGCCGCCCCCGGCTCGGACGCAGCGTTGAGCCCGCCGCCGTCGAGCACAGCCCGGGTCAGCTCCTCGATGTACAGCGGCACCCCGTCGCCGCGCGCGGCGATGCCACGCACCGTCGTCTCGGCAAGCCCTGCGCCGCCCGGCATGCGCTTCACGAGGGCCTCTGCGGCGTGCGCCGCGATCGGCTGCAGCGCGATCGTTGCCGCGAAGACAACGCTGCGCCAAGGGGGCTGGAATTCCGGACGCCCGGTGACGACGAGCAGCATGCCCCAATCCCGCATGCGGCCGACGAGCAGCGCCAGCAGCTCGCGCGACGTGGGATCGATCCAGTGCGCGTCCTCCATGACGAGGACGAGCGGCCGCTCGGCGGCCAGCCGCTGCAGGCAGCCGAGCAGCGCCTCGAACAGCAGCTCGCGCTTGCGCTGAGCGTCCGCCTCGGGCTCATGCGCGCGCCCGGCTGCCGGCAGCGCCATCAGGTCTGCCAGCAGTGCGACGGCGCCGTCTGCCGTCCGGGCCTCGGCGCCAAGCAGCGCTCTGAGCCGCTCCCGGTTGGCGGCGGGAGCATCGGAGCGTCGCAGGCGTGCCGCGCGCTGCAGCTGCTCCAGCAGCGGATGCAGCATGCTGTTCTGGTGCTGCGGAGAGCACTGATAGCGCAAGACCGCGTGCGCCTGCCCCCGCACATGGGTCGCCAGCTCCAGCGCGAGGCGCGATTTGCCGATGCCCGCCTCGCCCGATACGATAGCCACCCTGCCGGCACCCACCTTCGCCTGTGACCAAAGGGCCAGCAGGGCGTCCAGCTCCGCTTCCCTGCCGAGCAGTGGCGCCGCGCGCGAGCGCAGCGCCACAAAGCGGCTCCTGACCCGGTTGGCCCTGACGACCTGCCAGACCTGGACCGGGTGCGCAAAGCCGTCCATGCGCTGCGCCCCGCGATCGCGGTACTTGAACAGGCCGCCGGTGAGGCGGCGCGTGGCGTCGGCGATGACGACGCTACCCGGCTCAGCCAGGGCCTGCAGGCGCGCGGCCAGGTTCGGGGTCTCGCCGACCACCGGAGGATTATCGGCGACCCCGGACCTTAAGAGCTCGCCGACCACGACGACGCCGGTGGCGATCCCGATCCTGACAGTGAGCTTATCGGCAATGGTGCCGGTATCGACTCCGACGGCCAGCTCCAGGCCCGCGCGCACCGCCCGCTCCGCGTCGTCCTCGGAGGCGGCAGGATAGCCGAAGTAGGCGAGAACGCCGTCGCCTTCGTAGCGCGCGACCCTGCCGCCTGCCGCTTCAACCACCGCCGTCGCCTGACGCTGGTAGGCCGCCAGCACGTCACGCAGGTCCTCCGGATCAAGTCGCGCCGACAGCGCTGTCGATCCGACGACGTCGCAGAACATCACGGTGAGCGATCGGCGCTCGGCAGCAGCGGATGGGGGCGCCGGCACAGGCATCTCGGGTCGCGGTCGAAGCGTCGCCTGAAAGTGTCACCTGGGTGACAGGACACTAGCAACGCCGGCGGGCCAGAAACAGAGGGAAATCCAGCACCGGCCCACTGATATCGGACCCTGTGGACCACACGACACGATTGAGGCGCCTTGCTGTTTGCAGGAGACGAGGGTCTCCCAGCTGGGAAGTACCCCGGTCCGTCCGCTTCCGGGAGAAGCTGGCGAAGGCGCAACGCGCGAAAAATCTGGGTGGTTGGCAAATGCCAACGCCAGGGGGAACGGCATACGTCATGGTGAGCGTCAACTGGAGCTACGGAGGTTACCATGAACGCAGCGGTCTCCCATCCCGACGTTTCCCACTCGGGCTCACACATCGCCACCGCGCCGCTCCGGGACCGGATCGGGTCGGCTGGCCAGCGCCTCAAAATCTGGATTGAAGCATACGCCTCCGCAGTCGACCAGGCAGCGCTCTGCGAGGAGCTGCGTGGCCTGTCGGACGCCGAGCTGGAGCGGCGCGGCATCCCCCGCAGCGAGCGCTACCGCTGCGTTTTCGAGTGACCAGACAAAACCGACCACCGTTGAACGAAAGGAGCGAACAATGCGCAAGATGACCATCGCCGGGCTGAGCGCCGCCGTCGCATTTGTGCTGGCCGTTTCTTATGGATCGGCCGTCAGGACAGCGGAAGTGGGGCAGCCGGCTCCGACCGCCGCACGCCTGGTTCCGATCGATGTCATGCAGTTGATGAGCACTGCGAAGGACCTGCCCGAGCAGCAGTACGACGCAATCTAATGCAGCAGGCGACTCTTAGGCACGCCTCGCGGCTCGGCATGGCCGAACCGCGACTGAGGACCGACACAACCCCTGGCCGTTAGCGCGGCCCGGGGTTTCTTCGTCGCGTGCACCGGCAGGGACGCACCTCTCCGCCGCTATCGACGTTGGGCGCAGCGCGAACCCCACCTCTCACGCGAGAGGCAATGGCGCGACTTGCTCAATCCGGGGTGGCAATCTCCGCGAGCTTGGCGGTGTCGCAGGTCACCCTGCCGCGCGTGCGTTCGATGGCGCCTGCGACCTCCAGAAGGGCCAGCGCCGCGTTGACCTTTTGCCGGCTGGCGCCGATCAGCGAGGCAAGCTCGCTCTGCGACATGCCAAGCTCGAGGATGGCCACCAGCTCGAGCGGCTCGCCACCGTCGCGCAACTTCAGCTTCGAGAGCAGGAAGCGGGCGAGCCGCACCTCGACAGGATGCAGCGCGATGGCTTCGACCTGCTCGCTGGTGCCGCGAAGGCGCTGGCACAGGCTGGCAATGGCTGCGCGCGCGACGCGGGGATTGGCCTCGATCAGTCTGTTGAACCGATCCTGCGCAAGCGTCATGGCGTCGACACGGGTGAGCGCGATCGCATCCGCGGTGCGCGGCCCTCCATCCAGGGCCGCGATCTCGCCAAAAATGTCCCCCGCATCGGCATGCTTGAAGGACAGCAGCCGCCCGTCCAACGAGAAGACCGAAAGCCGAACGCGCCCCTTCACAACCAGGTAGACATCGCTCCCGGTATCGCCGCGCCCGAATATGGTCTGGCCGGGCTCGAAAGTCGCCCTGCGCATCTGTTTGGCGATGGCCATGCGATCGTCGCGCTCGAGCGCGCTGAACAGGGCGGACTTGCCCAGCAGCGCCGCCACCAAGGTGCTGGCGTGGGTCGTCGAGCGGCCGCGGGCGGAGGAACCCGTTGTGCCCGAAATTCCAAGCTTTGAGGGATACATTGGCTGATGTTCGATCGGGCAAGAGAGTCGAGCCATTGAGCCTCGACTGGGGAGAATTCAGGTAGTTTTCCCTCAAACAAACCAGCTTTCGCTGTTCAACTCAAGTCGATAGCAATAGCAACTCCGCCGGCAAGCTGGAAGAGCCGCCGCGCACGTCGCGCCGGGCGAGCCGCCAGCATCCTCGGACACTGTTGGCGAGCAGGCTGTTATTGCACACCCTGCGTCAGCGCAGGCGCCTGAAGATCAGCCCCATGAGGTTGGCCACTTCCGTGCTGATTGCAAAGCGGCTCCCGGCCGAAGCCCTTGCAATGACCGAAGGACGCTCGCCTCAAAGAAGCGATGCTGCCCGATCGCCCCCGCGATGTTCGAATTGGGTCCAACTCGAACTTCGCTCCAGCCTCGATCTGACCACCCTCCTTTATCAGCTCAAGCCCTGGCGGCTGGAGGGCTCGGGTGCCACCAGCGGCCGCCGAGCACCACGCCGTCCGAAGCAATCTTGCGGTCGCCGGTCATATGCTCGCCGACGACATCGACGTAGTCGAAGCTTCCCTCCCTGATCGACAGGATGGTGGCATCGTCGGCGCTGCCCGGCTTCAGACTGCCGAGCTCCGGCCGCTTGAGCGCCATTGCCGCGTTGACGGTGGAAGCGGCGATCACGTCGGGGAGCGGCACGCCGAGGCACAGGAACTTCGACATGGTGGTGACCTGGTCGAAGGCCGGCCCATTGATGCACAGCGCATGCACGTCCGAGGAGATCGTGTCAGGTAGGAAGCCGTTGGCCAGCATGGCCCGCGCCGTCTTGAAGGCGAACGACCCCCTGCCGTGACCGATGTCGAAGCGCACGCCGCGACCCCGCGCTTCCAGCACCTCGCGCTTGACGGCGCCCTGCGGGCCGATGGGGGCATTGGGGAAGGGGCGGAAGGCGTGGGTGAGGATGTCGCCGGGGCGAAGGCGCGCGATCACCTCCTCATAGGTCGGCGGCGGGTGGTCGATGTGCGCCATGAGCGGCAGGCCGACCTCGTTGGCGACCTCCAGCGCCATCTCCAGCGGCACGATGCCGGAGGTGCCGGACGCATGCAGCCCCACCCGCACCTTGATGCCGACGATGACGTCGCGGTTGGCGTTGGCCACCTCCACGGCGTCGATGGGCGCCATCAGCCGCAGCTGCTCGCTCTCGCCCACGAGGATGCGGTGGGAAAAGGCGAAGATGCCCGCATAGGATATGTGCAGGAACGCCAGGATGCGCACCGCGCTGCGCTCGATCACGTGCTTGCGGAACCCTGCGAAGTTGCCGGGGCCGGCGCTGCCCGTATCGATGGCCGTGGTGACGCCCGAGCTGCGGCAGAACTCCTCGGCATCGATGCCCAGCGAGGTGCCGCCCCAGTAGACATGGGTGTGCAGGTCGATGAGCCCGGGCACAACGATTGCGCCCGAGACGTCGCGGATGTCGGTCGCAGGGCCGGCCTCGAGCTTCGGGCCCACGCGCGCAACCTTCCCCGCCGCGAAGGCCACATCGGCAACGCCGTCGAGCTGCTGCGACGGATCGATCACCCGGCCGCCGCGAAGGATGAGATCGTAAGCTGCCGCCATCTGGCGCCCCCGAGCATTGCGCTGATCCAGGCGCAGCAATAGCAGATCGCGCCAGGGTTGCTGTGGACTCTTTGTCACCTCGCGCGCGCAGCATCGGAGGTTGGGCCACCTCCCCACGCTAACCCCCGGGCTCCAAACGGATGGGAGGGCAGGCGCTGGAAAACCATCAGCCAGATTCCGGCAATTGAGTTGGCAGGGAGGAACAGCGGCATGTCCGCTCGCAGTGCTCATTTCGGGCGCGCCTTCCGGTCAGCCAGCCGGTACCACCGTGGATCGCCGCGGGACGTCAACAGGCTGCAGCCACAGGCCCTATCGATCGGCGTGACAGATGTATGACAAATTCTGATCGGCACAGCAGCCAGTCCTGCCCGCTATGAGGCGCTACCCACATCCTTGTCCGACTGTTAGAGTAGGTGATGGTGTCCTAATCAGTATGCGATTTTTGCGACGCTATACTGACTGACGTGTTGAGGGTGCGGTGACCTTGGGCGTTATCACTTTGCTGTACTGGGTTCTTGCGGGCGCGTGTGCCAGCCTGAGCTTCTGGTTCACATTCGATGGGTTCCGTGCCGACTTCGGCTGGGTGGCGTTGCCCGTCGCGTTCGTGCTGGCGGTCGGCCTCTTCAGTTGCGACCTTGCCATCCTGGATCGCAGGAGGGCCGGAGAGTCCATCCTCGGCATCGCCGTCCTGGTCTTCGTCCTCACCGGCGCCAGCTTCATAAGCAACTTCAACTTCGTCTACACGCATTACATGCTTGGCCAGGTGGTCAGCAGCAGGTGGGAGCCCGCGTTCCGGAAATTCGAAGAGAACATGGGCCGCGCCGAGAGTGCCCTTTGGCGGGAGACAAAGGTTCCCGAGCTCAGGGAGAAGACCAGCGCCCTGCTGCGAAAGCACAGCGACGAAGTCACAGACCCGACCAAGCCGGGACGCGGTCCGCAGACGATTGCCATCGAGGACGAAGTGCGGGCCGAACTCGCTCTCAGCGGGGTGCGCTTTCAGCCCCTGCAGCCGATCCCGGTCAAGGCGTCCGAAGCCCAAAGAAAGGCGTACGTCGACGAATTCGCGCGCAGGATCAAGGCCGAGCTGGATCAACGCGAACGGAACGAGCCGGCAATGGTCGTGCTCAAGAAGGTCGATGAGACGAGAAAAAGCGGCAGGAGACTCTATGCCGAGCACAAACTGACCCAGGCGGAGGCGGACTTGTGGCTGGGTCGCTCCGGGCAGCGAACCCAGGCCAGGATCGACGCAATCCGCGGCTGGGAGACGGCGACCAAGAGTGTAGAGCTTGAGGTCAATCAATATTACCGGGCACGCAGCAAAGCCGAGGAGATCGAGCTGGTGCCCACGCCGTCGAGGGGCATCGAGCTCGGCAAGATAACGTTCAGCCTCAATTCGGCGCGTGAGCCGGAGAACCTGCCAGGAGGCATCATCTGCGCCTCGTTTTCCGTGCTGCTCGACCTGTTGCCTCTGCTGTTTGTTCTTCTCGTGCGCCCGGTGAAGGACGCACCGGGGTCAAGGTCCCCTTCAAGGCCGGCGGTGAGACGAAGCTGGTGGGCGCCGAGGGGTGTTCCGCTCCCCCGAGATATGCGTGGCGAGTAAGGAGAATAATATGGCGGCAAATCGGACATTCAATGCGGCAAACGACGACTCTGATCGTTCAAGGGACGGCGAGCCCGCGGCCGACGAGCCAGAAGATCTGCGGGGCATACGTAGCAGGAGCTCGATAAGCGGCAGCCTGTCTGTCGGCCCGACGCCGGTCGAAACCGGCAGTGCCCGCGAGGAGCCGTTTGCGGGGCATTCCGCCGACACCGGGGACAACCCGCCGCGCTCTTCCGCCACGGATTTCGGCCCCTCACCGCCGCAAGACAATGTGTTCAACACGGTGCTCAGGCCGCCCCCGGCCGCGCCGGCCGCCGCGATTCAGCTCGCTTCCGACATCGGGCCAGGGAACCCGGCCAACTACATCTTTGCCGTCGGCAAGCCCAACAGCGGCAAGACAACGCTGCAGGGCCATCTTCTGCGCTACCTGTTCACGGGAGGCCATCACAACGCCGAGCCCGATCCCGCGTACATGCGCGATAAGGACTATTTCCAGAAGGTGCGCATCGAATGGGATCATGCCTGGCGCAACGGCCTGTTCCCCGAAAGGACGGTGGCCGGCCGGCCCGCGGACTTTCGCTACATCGTCACGCCGCTCTTGAAGAAGAGCCGCAAACCGCTGCCGTTCGGCTTCCTTGAGATTTCCGGCGAGGACTTCAACGAGCTGGTCAAGCCGAGCGACCGGCCACCGCAGCTGCTGCCCTCGATCCATTCATTCCTCGAAAACCCCCACTGCAACCTGACGTTCCTGTTCGTTTGCCGGGGCAATCACCCGACCGGGCTGGACGGCGACGACCTGCTCTTCTCACAGTTCCTCGACTACCTGTCGATGCGGTTCGACCGCCCGTTCAAGCAGACCTGCTCGGCCGCACTGGTGTTTGCCGACCCCGATGCATGTCAGCGCCGCCTGCAGCAGCGCCGGGCGCAGGCTCAGACTGGCGGACCGCTCGACGTCGAAGGGTTCATCTCCGCATTCACTCCTCAGACAGCGACACGTCTGCACACGTGGAAGCAGAGGGCCAGCACATTCCCATTCTCGGTCGGCGCCGTCCGCCGCGAACCGGGGCAGCGTGGAGAGGAGATCGTGCGCTCGATCATCGAGCCGGACTTCCACGATGCGAGGCTGCTCTACGAGTGGCTGTACCAGCAGTTTACCGGGCAAAGCCTTGGCCCAGGCCCGGTCGCGCGGTCCCTCGAGGGGCTGAAGGAGTGGCTGAGGGGGCTCGGCGGCGCGTGATGTCTGTCAGGACGCAGTCTGCCATCGTTGGGGCGTGCGTGTTCGGGACCTCCGATGGGTTCACGATCCGCGGCCTCGGCTGTCTCGCAGCCGAAACGCCGGAGCTGCGGCGTGAGCTGGACATGCAGTCCTACAAGGTCGAGCGGGAGGAAGCCTTCTGGTTCTGCCTGCCGGTATGGGTCGACAAGGTCGAGGCCAGGCTGATCGGCAAGACCAACTACGCCGTGGATCTCAGCCATCGCCATGGAAACGCCGGGGCGGCCGTTGTCGCCCCTGTCGGCAGCTTCGCCAAGGCCGGCTTCAGCGGCGCGATGCGCTATGCGGAAGACCTGCACGAAAGGTTCCTGCGCACCTGCCTCGATGCGCGATCGCAGGTCCTGTCGTTTCAGCGCGCTGCCGAGGCGCTGCGCCCGCTCGCGTTCCTGCAGCCGTCGAGCCCCCGCCTCTCGTTCGTCGGCAAGCGGCCGCAGAGACTGAAGCTGCCGCACTCCTGGCCGGC
>Ga0066388_100002467_pt1 | contig 11312 bp, 10 predicted proteins | sample PanSoiMetaGPlot6_FD_64539 | JGI IMG/M metagenome (GOLD analysis project Ga0066388, IMG submission 64539) | Tropical forest soil microbial communities from Panama analyzed to predict greenhouse gas emissions - Panama Soil - Plot 6 (Hybrid Assembly) | ecosystem: Environmental > Terrestrial >... | reverse complement strand
CGGGAACGCGTGCGGCGATCCGCCCGGAGCGGTGGGCGACAACCTGTCGCCGCCTACCGCGGAAGGCGGCGCGTTACGGGCGCAGGATCTCCGCACCTCCGGTGATCCCGTGGGACTCGACGGGTCCATCATCCGTGTGAACCCCGACACCGGCGCGGCCATGCCCGACAACCCGCTGGCCGGCGACGCGGATCCGAACGCGCGGCGCATCGTCGCCCACGGCTTCCGCAACCCGTTCCGGTTCAGCGTGCGTCCCGGAACGAACGAGCTGTGGGTGGGTGACGTCGGCTGGAACACGTACGAGGAGATCGACCGCGTGCCGAGCCCGACCGGCGCGCCGGTCGACAACTTCGGCTGGCCGTGCAACGAAGGGCCGACGCGCACGCCCGAGTTCGACGCCGCCGACCTCAACGTGTGCGAGAACCTCTACGCAGCGCCGGGCGCGGCGACCGGACCGTTCTTCTCGTACGCGCACTCGGCTCAGGTCGTGCAGGGCGAAACCTGCCCCACAGGCGGCAGCTCGATCACCGGTCCCGTCTTCTACGAAGGCGGCTCCTATCCGGCGCAGTACCAGGGCGCCATCTTCTTCGGTGACTTCACGCGGGGTTGCGTCTGGGCGATGCTCCCGGGCTCGAACGGGGTTCCGAACCCCGCGAACCGCGAGGTCGTTCTGCCGAGCACGCCGAGACTGGTTGACCTGAAGCTCGGCCCCGGCGGCGACGTCTTCTACGTCGACTACGACGGCGGGACGATCCACCGCATCACCTTCGGGTGATGGCGCCGACCTCGAGGCGGTCGGGGCCGCGCGCCTAGAGTGCGGCCATTCGCCTCAGTCCTCTGACCATCCTGCTGATCGTCGCGGCGGTCGTGCTCCTCGTTGTGGCGATCGTGTTCTTCGGCACGAGCCATCCGCGCCGCGGGATCGTCTTGATCATCCTGACGATCGTCGCCGCCGTCGGCGCGTGGCTCACGAGCCGGAGCTCGCGGCCGGCCGCCTGACCCGGCTCACGGGTCGAACAGCACCTTCACCGCGCCGGTTCGGCGACGGCGCGCGATCGTGAGGATCGCCCGCTTCCAGTCGCGCAACGGGAAGCGGTGCGTGATCATGGGCGTGAGGTCGAGACCACCGGCGACGAAGTCGAAGTAGTGCTCGAACGCGTGCTTGCGCACGCCGTCGACCTCCTCGATGCCGAACGCGTTCGACCCGATGACGTGGAGCTCCTTGAAGTACAGCGGCGTCCACTCGAAGCGCCTCGGCGGCTCGACCCCGCTGACGACGAGCGTCCCACCCGACGCGAGCAGCCGCATCGACGTCTCGACCGTCTCCGGGCTGCCGACCGTGTCGTAGACGACGCCGGGGCCGTCCTGCAGCCACGCGTGCTTGCTCCACGGCACGAGCGGCCGGACGCCGGCGCGGCGGGCGACCTCGGCCACGAGCTCGTCGGGCTTCGACGGCAGCACCGCGTGCGCGCCCATGCGGGCGGCGAGCTCGGCGCGGGCACCGCGGCGGCTGACGACCCACACCTCGACGTCCGGATAGAGGTGGCGGAGGAGCCCGACGGCGGCGGCGGCGAGCGTCCCGCAGCCGTACACGAGCGCAGGCGCGGACGGGTCGGGTGGGTGCAGCAGGATCGTGCGCAGCGACACACTCGCCGGATCGGCGAGGACGGCTGCCTCGTCGGCAACGCCGTCGGGCACCCGGAACAGCTGGCCGGTGTGCGCGCTGAACCGCTCGGCGTGAGCGCCGGGCGCGGCGGCGCAGTTGCCGAGGTGCAGCGCGGCGGGCACGGCGCCGCGGTCGAAGTTGCGGCACGACGGGTAGCGACCCTCCGCGCACGCCGGGCACGGCGGGTCGATGCCGCGAGGGACGCACGACAACCACGGGTTGAGCACGACCCGCTCACCGGTGTCGGCGCGCCGGGCCACGGCCTCGTGCCCGAGGACGTGCGGGAACGACAGGAGCGCGGTGAGCGGGTTGTCGAGCCTGCCGTTGAGGAAGACCTGCTTGGTGTCGGAGCCGCAGATGCCGGCGACGGCGGTGTCGCACAGCACCCAGTCCGGCGCGGGCGGGACGGGCTCGGGGACGTCCTCGAGACGCGTCGGCGCAGGCGGCTCCACATACGCACGGTGGCCCAACGCGCCGCGCACCTTCGCCACCGCCTCACGGGCGAAGTTGTGCCGGAAGACGAGCGCCTTCACGTGATCGTCCTCACGCGCCAGGACCGTAGCGTCGGAGCCGTGCCGCCGTTGCCGGCCGAGCAACGGCCCGATTCGCTAGAAGCCCCTCGAGGCCCACTCCTCGACGAGCTTGCCGCGGGCCCGGGTCTCGCCGTCGCTGCCGGACCACTGGTCCCGCGTGCCACGGTTCCAAAGCCCCTGCAACGCGATGACCACCTCGCGCGCGTACACCTCGCCACCTCTGCCGGTGATGTGCAGACAGTCCTGGTCGCGAACGACCGCGACCTTGCCGTTCGGGAGCCGGAGCTCGTCGTTGTAGTCGGCCGGGCCTTGCTGGCCCGGACCGGCGAACGGCGTCAGCACGTTGCCGTTCACCGTCTTGACGCCGGTGTTGGGCACAAGCTCGTTGAACACGAACTCGCGGTAGCGCTCGTAGCCGTCGAGCGTGTAGCCACTGGCCCAGTCGCACCCGCCGGCCGCGCCGAGGGGCGGCAGCGTCCACCACATCGGCACGCCGTGCTCTTTCGCGACCTCGACCATGGCGTAGGAGTGCGCGATGTTCTGCTCCGTGGTGACCTGTCCGGTGTTGCCCTGGAACCAGGCGACGACCGCGTCGTAGTGGTGTTGGTCGAGGAGCTCCCCGAGGAGGTCGGTCCACGGCCCCGGCCGGCCGTGCATCCATGTCGCGAGCTGGCCGGCGGGAGCCGATCCGGGCACGCCGAGCACCTTCACGCGGGCGCAATACCCGTGATCGGCAAATGCGACCTTGAGCTGTTTCCGCGCCTGGAGCATCAACGAGTCGCCCGCCAGGAGCACGGATTTGCACTCGCCGGACGCGGGACGGGCGATCCTCCCGGAGGGTGCGTACTCGGGGACCGCGGGCCTCGGCGCCGCCGGCACTCCCACCTCGAGGGGCGTGCACGCAGCGACGAGCCCCAACAGCAGCGGGAGCAGGAGCAGGACACGGCACCGACCCGTCGCGGGTCCCTGCCGCACGATCGCGCGACGCACTGCCCGGACCGTAAGAAGCGTCTCGGGCCCGGCAGCGTCCTTCTTACGGAACGACCAGCGACTTCTTAGAGCCGCCTTACTTAGCGAGCTCTTAAGAAGCTCTTAGCTTGACGCGTCAGACTGACGGCGTGCGGGTCCTCGTGGTGGATGACGAGCCGGCCGTCCGCCAGGCGGTGCACCGGGCGCTCACGTTCGAGGGCTACGAGGTCGCGGTCGCGAAGGAGGGCGCCCAGGCGCTCGAGCTGCTCGCGCTCCAGTCGGTCGACGCCGTCGTTCTCGACGTGCTCATGCCCAACCTGGACGGCCTCGAGGTCTGCCGCCGCCTGCGCGCGGCGGGGAACTCCACTCCCGTTCTGATGCTCACGGCGCGCGGCAGTGTGGACGACCGTGTGGCGGGTCTCGATGCCGGCGCCGACGACTACCTGGCGAAGCCGTTCGCGCTGCAAGAGCTCCTCGCGCGGGTGCGGGCGCTGCTTCGGAGAAGCAGGCCTGCGAACGACGTACTGCGGTTCGCCGACGTGACCCTGGACGTCGACGCCCGGGAGGTTCGGCGAGCCGGCCGGCTCATCAGCCTGACCCCGACCGAGTTCCTCCTGATGGAGCTCCTGCTGCGTCACCCGCGGCGCGTGCTCACACGCGACGTCATTCTCGAACGAGTCTGGGGTTACGAGTTTCCCTCGAGCACGAACTCGCTCGACGTCTACATCGGCTACGTGCGCAGGAAGCTCGAGGCCGACGGGGAGCCGCGGCTCGTCCATACCGTGCGCGGCATCGGCTACGTCCTGCGCGAATCATGAGTCTTCGCACCCGCGTCACGATGCTCACCGCCATCGCCGTCGGCGTCACCGTCGTCGTTGCGGCGGCGATCGCCTACTTCCTCGTCGACAACCGTCTCCGCGAGGATCTCGACGACTCGCTTCGAGGAACGGCAACGAGCGTGGCCGGGCTCCCGGCGCCGGAGGGGGCGCTCCCGTTCTTTCGCATCCCGACGCCCGGCCCCACGTTCTACGCGCAGGTCGTGCAGAAGGACGGGCAGGCACAGGAGCCGGAGGGGCAACAGGTGCACCTTCCGGTCCGGCAGGAGACCCTCGACGAGGCTCGAGCAGACGGCCGGACGGTCCTCACCGACGCCACCATCCACGGAGAGCACTTCCGCGTGGCGACGGCGCCGGGTCACGGTGGCCGCTGGGTGCAGCTCGCTCGTTCGCTCGGTGACGTCGAGTCGACGATGGACCAGCTCCGGAACGCGTTGTTGATCGTCGGCGGGTTGGGGGTCCTCATCAGCGCCGGACTCGGGCTCGTGCTCGGTCGCGCCATCCTTCGACCGGTCACGCGCCTGACGGTGGCAGCAGAGCGGGTGGCGAGCACCGAGGACCTGAGCGCCGCGATCGATGTCCGACGACGGGACGAGCTGGGTCGATTGGCGGCGAGCATCAACCGGATGCTCTCGGCTCTGGACGCGTCCCGAAGGCAACAGCGGCAGCTGGTCACCGACGCCAGTCACGAGCTGCGCACCCCGATGACGAGCTTGCGGACCAACGCCGAGCTGCTCACCCAGAACGGTGCGATGAGCGAGGCGGAGCGGAACCAGATCGTCGCCGACATCACGGCACAGACCGAGGAAGTCACGACGCTGATGGACGATCTCATCGAGCTCACGCACGACGCCACGGCACAGCACGAGGAGGTCGTCGACCTCGATCTCGGTGCGATCGTCTCATCGGCGGTCGAGCGCGCCCGCGTTCGTGCGCCACAGGTCTCCATCGACGTCCTCGAGCTCGAACCCACCCGCGTTCGCGGAAAGCCACAGGCGCTGGAGCGCGCTCTGGTCAACGTGCTCGACAACGCCTGCAAGTGGAGCCCCGACGGCACGCACGTCGAGGTCCGCTTGGCCCACGGCACCGTGACCGTGCGTGACCACGGGCCGGGCATCGACGGCACCGACCTGCCGCACGTCTTCGACCGCTTCTACCGGTCACCCGCAGCGCGTTCGTCACCCGGTTCGGGTCTCGGCCTCGCGATCGTCCGCCAGGTGATCGACGACCACGGCGGGGCCGTGGATCTCGAGGCCACCCCGGGCGGCGGCACCACCGCGAAGATCAGCCTCGCCTCGTCGCCGTAGATGGGATGATGTGCGTGATGGCCCACAAGCAGGGTGAGCAATCGAGCGACTATCAGCAGGTCATCGAAGACCTCATCCACGTGCACGCCCGCGTAGCACGGGACGTGGTGGAGATCGCCCCCTCCACTTGGGCGATTCACGGCCCCATCGCAGTCGACGGCGAGGTCATCATGGCCGCGTTCAGCAGCAGAGCTGCCGCGGACGTCGCGATCGACCAACTCTGGTCGGCGGAGCACGGAACCACCACCGACCTTTGACCCACCGAGCGGCCGTCGGTCCGATCAGTCGGACGGGACGAGCTCGACCGTCGTGTTGTAGTCGGGGACGCCGGACCGATCCCGCCGGCCGCCGGGCAAGAGCACGTTGCCCTCGGGATAGAACACCTGGACGTTGCCGGGCCGAAGCGGCGCGCGGTGCACCAGCGCGCGGAGCTCGCCGTGGTCGGATCGCACGAGCACGTGTGCGCCGTCGGCGAGGCCGAGGCGGTCGGCGTCGGCGTCCGAGACGAACACGCTGTCGCGCGCCGCACCCGTCAGCGGGTCGATCTCGTTGTGCACCATCGTGTTGAACTGCTTCCCGCGGCGGGTGCTGAGCCGTAGCCCTTCAGCCGGTTTCCGTTCTGGTGGCCGCACCGGCGTGAACCGGGCCATGCCGTCCGTCGTCGCGAACTGCGGGCCGTCGGGGTCTTCGCAGAGACGCTCGCCGCCCCACTGCACCTGGTCGCCGGTCTGGCGCAACCGCTCGACGCCCGCGTACGACGGCACGACGCGCGCGATCTCTTCGCGCATCACCGGGCCCGAGTCGAAGTGCATCAGGTGGGCGCGGGACGGGTCGACGCGCCGCGCGAGGTCGACGAAGATCTCCCACTCGCCGCGCGCCTCACCCACCCGCGAGCCGGGGATCTCGGGGCTGAACACGATGCGGCGCTCGGTCGTCGTCTGCGTGCCGCCGTCGCGCTGCTCGTAGCGCGTCGCCGCCGGCAGCAACACGACGGTGTCGCCAGGGTCTACGAGCATCTGGCTCGACACGACGATGTCCTGGTGGACGCGCAGCGGCACGGTCGCCAGCGCGGCCTCGACCGCGTGCGGGTCGGGGAGCACCTCGAGGAAGTTGCCGCCGCTGGAGTAGAGCACGTCCAGCCGTCCCTCCCCCGCGGCTTCGACCATCTCCTCGGCGCTCAGCCCCGGCTCGCCCCGGACCGGGAAGCCGTACTCGCCGGCGAGGGTGGCGGCGTTCTCGGGAGTCACCGGCAGGCCTCCCGGCAGCGCGGTGGCGTAGGCGCCCATCTCGGCCCCGCCCTGGACGCCGGAGTGGCCGCGAATGGGCATGAGTCCGGCGCCGGGACGGCCGACGTTCCCGCGCGCCAGCGCGAGGTTCACGATGGCGGCGACGTTGTCGGCGCCGTGCTCGTGCTGGGTAATGCCCATCGACCAGACCAGCACCGCCGAGGACGCCGACGCGTACATGCGGGCGAAGCGGGCCATGTCGGCGCGCGACGCCCCCGACGCCCGCTCGAGCTCGTCGAACGGCTGCCGGTCGAGCTCGGCGACGAGCTGGTCGAACCCCGTCGTGTGCGTGCGTACGAAGTCGCGATCGACGCCCTCGAGCGCGAGGAGCTCCTTCAGCACGCCGTTGAAGAACCCGACGTCCCCGCCGACGTGCACGCCGAAGAACTCGTCGGCCATCTTCGTGCCGAAGAGCGCGCTCTCGACGTTGCTCGGAACCCAGTAGCGCTCGAGGCCGGGCTCCCGGAGCGGGTTGACCACCGCCACCTTCGCGCCCCGCTGCCGGGCCAGGAACAGGTACTTCATGAAGACCGGCTGGGCGTTGGCGACGTTGCTGCCGATGATCACGACGAGATCGGTGCCGATGACATCGGAGTACGAGACCGTCGTCGCGCTGGCACCGACCGTCTCCTTCAGCACGAGCGTCGACGGCGCGTGGCAGACGCGAGCGGCGTTGTCGATGTTGTTGCTGCCCACGAAGCGGGTGAGCTTCTGCGCGGAGTAGTACGTCTCGTTCGTGAGGCCGCGGGCGGTGAGGTACATGCCGAACCGGTCCGGCCCCGCCCTCCGGACGTGGTCGGCGACGACGTCGAGGGCGTCGTCCCAGCTCACGCGGCGGAACCCGGGCTCGCCGCGGCGGCGCACCATCGGGTACGGGAGCCGACCCAGGTCGCGCAGCTCCTTGCCGCTGCGAGCACGGAGTGACGCGACGTCGGTGAGCACCGACGGATCGAGCGCGCCCATCGTGTTGACCTTCAGGAGGTTCAGCCTGGTGGTGCACAGGTGGACGCCCGAGATCGTCCAGTCGTGGAAGCCGGCGACGCCGAGCGCGCACCCGTCGCACACGCCGTGGCGGAGGATGCGCCACGCGTACCGGAGGTTGCGGCGGTTCTCCCACACCGTCCTGACGATCTCGGCGTAGTGGTTGGGCTTCGTCTCGCCCGCCCCGTACGGCTTGAACCCCACCCACGAGTGCCGCCGCCACCGACGCGTGGGCTTGACCGGGCCACGGTGCTTGCCGCGACGCCTCACGTTACGAGTCCAGGTCGATCCGCTCGGGGTGCGCGTAGACGTTGAACCGGTCGCCGCGCAGGAAGCCGACGACGGTCTGCCCGAACCGATCGGCTGCCTCGACCGCCAGACTGGACGGTGCCGACACCGCGCACAGGACCGGGATCCCGGCGACGGCCGCCTTCTGCACGATCTCGAAGCTCATCCGCCCCGACACGAGCAGCAGCCGATCGGCCAGTGGCAGCTGCCCTTGCAGCGCGGCGTGGCCGACGACCTTGTCGACGGCGTTGTGCCGACCGACGTCCTCGCGCAACACCGTGAGCGCTCCCGCCGGGTCGAAGCAGGCGGCAGCGTGGAGCCCACCGGTGGCGTCGAACACCGACTGGGCGCCGCGGAGCCGCTCGGGCAGCGTGACGACCGCAGACCTTCCGACGCGGGGACCGGCACCGACCGCGCCGCACGCCACCTCGACCTGCTCGAGCGTGGCCTTGCCGCACAACCCGCAGCTGGCGTTGGCGACGAACCCGCGTTGATGGGCGGAAAGGTCGACGGGCCGCCGCAGCCGAACCGTAACGACGTTGTACTGCTGCACGCCGTCCTCGGGCAGGCAGTACGCGACGGTGGCAACGTCGGCGGCCGAGTCGATCACGCCCTCGGTGATGCAGAAGCCGACGGCGAGGTCGAAGTCGTTGCCGGGCGTGCGCATCGTCACGACGAGCGGTGCCGGCTCCTGCGCAGGCCCGTGCACGCGGATCTCCATCGGCTCCTCGGTGACGAGCCGGTCGGAGCGTTCCCGTGCCGTTCCACCTTCGACCGCGCGCACCCACGCCGCCGCCGTCGAGCCCCGAGCCTTCGAGCTCGCCTCCACACAGGCAACATAACGGCACCGGCGCCGGACGGGTGCCGCCGCGCGGTCTAGCGTGCGCACGTGACCGTCACCGCCGTGGTCGACCCGGAGTCGCTGGGGATCGACGCCGGTCGGCTGGACGAGCTGCGGGCCCGGGTAAGACGGGAGATCGACAGCGGGCTGCTGCCGTCCTGCCAGTACGCGCTGGCAAGGAACGGGCAGCTCGCGGCGTTCGAGGCCCTCGGCGACGCCGGGTCCGGGTCCCGCTACGTCATCTTCTCGGCGACGAAGGCGTTCGTCGCCGGCGCGGCGTGGCTGCTGATCGGCGACGGCAGCCTCGACATCGACCGCCGGGTCGCGGAGTACATCCCCGAGTTCGCGACCAACGGTAAGGACGTCGTCACCGTCGAGCAGGTGATGCTGCACACCTCGGGGTTCCCGCGGGCGCCGCTCGGGCCACCGGCGTGGGCCGACCGCGCAGGCCGCCTCGAGGCGTTCTCGCGCTGGCGGCTCAACTGGGAGCCGGGCACCGCCTACGAGTACCACCCGACGTCCGCGCACTGGGTGCTGGCCGAGCTCGTCGAGCGCGTCTCGGGACGCGACTACCGCGACTTCCTCCACGAGCGGGTTACGGACGCGCTCGGTCTCCCGCGCGTCCTCGGCATTGCGCCCGAGGACCAGGACGGCATCGCCGAGCTCGAGCTCTCCGGCGAGCCGGCACCGTCCGAGGAGTTGATGGACATCTTCGGCGTACCCGAGCTGCCCGTCACCGAGGTGACCGACGACGCGTTGCTGTCGTTCAACGAACCCGAGGTCCGCGCCGTCGGCGTGCCCGGCGGCGGCGGGGTCGCGTCGGCGGCGACGGTCGCGCTCTTCTACCAGGCGCTGCTCCACGACCCCGATCGGCTTTGGGACCGTGACGTCCTCGCCGACGCCACCGGCCGCGTGCGCAACAAGCTCCCCGACCCTCTGCTCCGCGTGACCGCCAACCGCGCGCTCGGCGTCGTCGTCGCCGGTGACGACGGGAACGCCAACCGGCGCGGGTTCGGGCACACGCAGTCGCCGCGCACGTTCGGGCACAACGGCGCCGGCGGCCAGATCGCGTGGGCCGACCCCGACAGCGGCCTCTCGTTCTGCTACGTCACGAACGGACGGGACCTGAACCCGATCCGCGAGGGCCGGCGCGGCATCGGCCTCTCCAGCCGCGCCGCGGTCTGCGCGACCTGACGGACAACCTGTCGTAGACGACAGGGACTGTGTCAGCGACCCTTCGTCCCGACGGCGTCCTTCAGCTTCTTGAGCGCGGTGACCTTCGCCGTCTTCGATGCCGGGCGGGCCTTGAACACGGTCGGCTCGCCGGTGAACGGATTGGTCCCTTCGCGCGCCTTGCGCGCTTTCACGTCCTTCCGGGACACTTTGATGAACCCGGGCCGAATGGTGACCGGTTCCCCTTTGCGGACGTTGCTGGTGACGACCTCTTCGAGGGCGTTCAGCACCGCTGCCGCCGTGCGCTTCTCCACACCCGCGGTATCGGCGACCGCGCGCTCCAATTCGGTCTTCGTCATCGTGCTGTCTCCTTCGGGCTCGACGCCGGAGATCTTCTCTTCTAGCACTTCGAGGACTCGAAACCCGCGATACCCGCGGGCATCGGCTCACCGCTCGTAGGTGCCCGTCAACGTCGCCATCGCGCGCGTGTGACTCTCGACGGCGGATCGGAGCAACTCGATCGTCGACCCGGAGTCGAGATCGAGCGGCTCGTCCACCGCGTACAGCGTGAACTCGTAACGATGCGGGCCGTGCCCGGGCGGCGGGCATGGACCGCGGTAGCCGTCGGCGCCGAAGCCGTTCCGACCGTGCGCGATCGCGGCTACGTCATCGGCTCGGAGCACGCCGCGCGACGGATCGATCCCCCAGGCCACCCAGTGCACGAAGGTGCCACCGGGCGCGTCCGGGTCCTCGCACGTCAACGCAAGCTCGACCACGCCGCTCGGTATCCCGCTCCAGTGCAACTCGGGCGGCGCGTCGGCGCCGTCGCACGTGTGCTCGGGCGGGATGTGCTCGTCTTCCTCGAAATCGGGGCTCGTGAGATCCATCAACCGCCACCATAGGGGTGTCGACGGCGACGACCGGCAACGCCGTTCATCCTGCTCCCGCGAGGGCGCGCGCTTCGCGCGCGACGCGGCGCGCCTCCTGGAGCGGGATGGGCGTGCGCGCCGCCTCGGTCGACGCCTCGAGGACCGTGTCTGCCGCGGTCTCGACCGAGGTGCGCCAGCCCGCGTGGGCCACGACGGGCCGCGCCCCGGTCCTCGTGCACACCCAGAAGCCGACGCACCGATCCCCGTCGACGATCGGCGCACGCGCGCCACGCTGCAGTACCGGGAGCGCGCCCGACGCGACGAGCGGACGCTGGGTCACGCCCACCGTCGCGACGCCGACGACCGCACCGAGATGCACGGCCAGGCCGGCGCGGCGGGGATGGTCGACTCCGGTGGCGTCGACGAGCAGCAGGTCGGGAAGCCGCGACAGCCGGGTGAGCGCCGTCGCGAGAACTTTGCCCTCGCGCAACGCGAGCAGACCCGGCTCGTAGGCGGCGGTCACCCGTTCGGCCGCGACCGCCTGGGCGAGGACGTCGTCGGCT
>Ga0066388_100002466_pt1 | contig 11315 bp, 6 predicted proteins | sample PanSoiMetaGPlot6_FD_64539 | JGI IMG/M metagenome (GOLD analysis project Ga0066388, IMG submission 64539) | Tropical forest soil microbial communities from Panama analyzed to predict greenhouse gas emissions - Panama Soil - Plot 6 (Hybrid Assembly) | ecosystem: Environmental > Terrestrial > Soil... | reverse complement strand
CTCGCCACCGACCACCGCTGCGCCGTGTGCGGCCGTTTCAGCGAAGCGTGGGTGGGATACTGCGAGGGTTGCGAGCAGTGGGACACCTACCGCTCCGGCGCGGAGCTGCAGAGCACCACCAGCACGGCAGGGGCGACGCAGCGTTAGTTTCGGGCGACGGGCCGCGGACATCGTCAGTCGGCATCTGATCCGACTGGTCACCTGACTCTGCGTGCAGACAGCGCGACCGGGCGTGCTGACAGGCGTTTTGCGTCCATCGCACGTGCACGCCGGCGCGCGCGGCGTTGTGGAATCGTCACTTCCTTGCAGTGGAGTGGTTTCGTCACGACGCCGGACACGGGATCTCCGCAAAACCCTTTCCGAACAGCCTGGCATGTACATTGGACAGCAGCATGCGGCGACGCCCCGGTTGGGGCCGTTCCCAAGGATCGAGCGTGAACACCCAGACCGACATTGTGCAGCTGTTGCCGCAGTGGGCGTCGCTCAACAAAGTCGTCCTCGACCTCCTCGACCGGTACCAACCGGCGCTGGCAGTCAAACGCCTGGGCACCGGGGTCGACCTCGATCCGGGCCTGCCGCTCAGCTGGGCCGACCGCGCGCAGATCGAGTTCGGCATTGGGCGTGTCCTCGGCCACGCCGTGAAACACTCGCGCCGCGGCGGCCTGATCCTGTGCCGGACGGCGGTCGAGGGTGACTGGCTCAGCCTGACGATCGGCAACGACGGCGGGCGCCTGAGTCCCAACGAGATCGCGGCCTTGAACGGACATGGCAGCCTGGCAGGGCTCGAACACGGCGGCGAAGCCGATCTGGCCCGGGCGCAGGCGATCGTGACCGCGCACGGCGGACGAATCGAGGTCGATACGTCGCGCGACTACGGCTCGTGGTTCGTCATGCGTCTCCCCGCTATCGGGCGCGAGAATGAGCGGCTGGTCGCGGCCTTGGCCGACGCACAGCGCGGGCGCTCCGATCTCGTGGCGGGAATGTCCTACGCGCTGCGTACCCCGTTGCACGTGATCATGGGTTACACCGACCTGCTGATCGAGGGCGCCTTCGGCTACCTGAATCGCGAGCAGGTCGACGGCCTGCGCTGCATCGATACGGCGGCGCGCGAGCTGCTGGGGGTGATCGACGGGATCGTCGACCTGCGCGCACTCGACGCGGTGCGCGCACCGCTCGAGCTCATCCAGGGGCAGCTGCCCGACCTGGTGCGCGGTTGCTGCCAACTGGTCGTCGACGTGCTCGGCTGCGACGTCGGACAGGTCTGGATGTGGCAGCCGGCCGCTGACGTGTATGTCTCGGTCGCCGCGCACGGTGCCCACTACCCCATCGACGCGCCGCCGCGCGATGCCCGCCTGCCGCGTAGCCGCGTCGTGCAGCTGCTCGCGCGCCGTGACACCGGCGGACCGGCGGTCACAGTCGACGCGCGGGAGCTGTTCGCGCCCCCGGCCGCCTACGCGCACCGGCTCAGCTGCTGCTTGCTCGCACCGCTGCAGAGGAACGGCACCATGCTGGGCGTGCTGGTCGCCGGCGTCGTCTCCGCGCACGCCTTCTCCAGCGAGCAGAAGCAGATGGCGGAGGGTATCGGCGAGTTGGCTGCCCTGGCGCTCGAGAACGCGTGGCTGGCCGAAGAGCTCGCACAGGCTGAGTGCTTCACCGGCGAGCTGACGGCGTCGCTTTCTCACCGCTTCCGCGTTCCGCTCGATGTCATCCTCGGCTATGCGGACCTCTTGCTCGAAGGGCAGTTCGGGTCTGTGACGCCAGAACAGACTGGCATCGTCCGACAGCTCGGTCTCGGCGGCATGGAGCTGCTCGCCGCCGTCGACCGCTTGGTGGACGCCACTCCGCGCCACTGATTCGGACGCGGCGCGCCTCACTCCGGATCCGCGCGTTCGCCTGCGCGGCACCGCGAGTCGCGCAGCAGCCGCGCCGGAACCTCGAGGCGCTCGCTGAGTGACATGACAGGCGACGTTCGTTGCCACCGATCGGCCTGTATGCTCGCCGCCCCCGCTCGGGGTGAAGCGTCTATGGGCCGCGCTCCGCGAGCGTCGAGTTTTCATCGATACCGGGTGTCCGGCCCCTCCGGTAGGGACGCGGAATGTCTCACAACCGGCCCGGCTGTCTCGCTGATGGTCCATAGGCAACGGCACAGTCGTTGCTCAGCGATCTGCGGAGCACGTCGACGCGGATAGCTATGCAGAGTTTCGCCTAGCGATCTGCGTACATTGATGCAGATGGGCATACCAGGTCACCTCGGGATCCATCGGCTGCCGGTTGTCGAATGGTCGCGCCGCCCGGGCGACCAGCCACGGCACGGCGCTCGATGCGGAACCGGGACAAGAGCCATGCGATGATTGGAATCGATGCCGGCGAGCGTCGCGACGACACCGGCGAGTCGCCGTCGGCCACACAATCTCGCCTGGCGGCCCTGGCGGCCGAAGTTGCGCTGCGCGACCGTGAGCTCACGTTACTGCGCGATACGCTCGATGCCGAACGCGCGCAGGCCCGAGCGGCGCGCCTGCTGACCGAAGAGCACCTGAAGGAGATCGAACACGCTACCCACGTGCAGGAACAGCTCGAGCAGGCGGCCAATGAGATGCGCAGCGCGTACTCGGACCTGCGTATGCAGCACGACCGGGTGGCAGTGGAGCTGGACGCGGCGCGAAACCAGGCACTCGAGCGCGCCGCGCGCGCCGAAGCGATGTGCGCCGCGGCCGAAGCCGGCCGGCTGCAGGCCGAGCGCGAGCGCGTCACCGCGGTGGAGTTGGCGCGAGACGCGGAGCGAGCGCGGGAGGCGGATGGGAGCCGGCTCGGAGCCGAGATCGAACGCGTCACCGCGGAGCTCGCGGCCGCCACCCAGCGGGCCGAACAGGAACGCCGCGATGCCGCGGCCGTCGCCGCCGAGGCGTTGACCGCGCTCGCGGCGGCCGAGTATCGCCGGCGGACGCGTTACGAGCACGCGATTGGCGAGCTCAAGTCGGCGCATGCAGCGGCGCTCGAGCAGGCGGTGCGCGCCGAGGCAGCGCGCTCGGCGAGTGCCGCGCTCTGCCAGCGGCTGGAGCGCGAGCGCGATGAGCTGGCCGCCAAAGTTGCCGAGGCGCACACGCTCGTCGCGCGCAGCGAAGATCGCATCGGCGCCCTCTTGGACGGCGACGCCGCCCATCGGACGGAGCTCGACACGCTGCGTGCGCAGCTCGTCGTCCGCGAACGCGACATCGAAGCCGCGCAGCTGGCCGAGCAATCGGTTTTGGAAATACTGACCGGCGTCCGGGCGAGACTCGCCGAACAAGAGGTCGAGCTCGCCGCGGCGCGAGCCCGCGCCGCCGAGCTCGACGCCCGATGGGCCGCGACCGAACACGAGGACGCGGCGCTGCGCGCCGCGGTCGAAGAGTTGGCCGCGGCACGCGACGACGTGCGCGCGGCCCTCGCGGCCGAGTGCGCGCAACGGCGCGCGCAGGAGGAGACCAGCGCTGCGCTGCGCGCCACCCTGGCGACCCGCGAGGCAGACGTGGCGGCACTGCGCGATGCCTGTGCTGCCGCGCAGCGCGCGCGTGTCGAGGCGGAAGAGGCCGCGGCGCAGTGGGCGCAACGCTACCGAGTGCTCGCCGATGCCCAGGCGCGCGAGCTCGACGCCGTCCGTGCCGAATTGGCGGCGGAGGCGCGTGCGCACGCGACAACGCGCGCGCAGCTGCACGCGGTGGACGCCGCGCATATGGCGGCTGTGCAGCAAGCGGCGGCACTGAGCGCCACGCAGTCCGTGGGCGCCGGCGAATTGGAAGAGGCCCGTGCCGCCAACGCAGCCTTCGCTGCCGAGCTCGACGCCGCGCGCGCCGAATGGATGGTCGTGCAGGATGAACACGTGGCCATGCACGAACAGCTCCACCAGCTCGACGCGGCGCGCGCAGCCGCCGAGCACCGCGTTCAGGAATTGTATGCTGCGCACGCGTCGATCGTTCGAGACGCGGAGCAGGCGCGCGCCGCACAGGCGACGCTCGCCGCCGAGCTCGACGCCGCGCGTGCCGAATGGACGGTCGTGCAGGACGAACACACGGCGCTGCGCGAACAGGTCGATCAGCTGGAAGAGGCGCGTGCAGCCGCCGATGCGCGCGCCGTTTCCTTGCACGCCGGACATGCCGCGGCCGCCCGGGAGCTGGCGGGTACGCGCGCCGCGCATGCGGCGCTCATGGAGGAGCTCGGCGCGGCGCGACAGGCGGCGGCCGAGGCGGCGCACGCGCGCGCGCGATTGGCCGACCTCGAGCGCGAGACCGCCGAACGCGACGGCGCCGTGCGCGCTCTCGAGGCTACGCTCGCGCAATTGGAAAACGACCGTGCCGCACACGCGCTCGCCCTGTGCGAGGCGGCGCGACAGGGCGAGTTGCGCGCCGCCCAGCTGCAGGACGAGCTGGCGGCGCGGCTCCGCGAGCGCGACGACCTGCACGCGGTATTGAATCAGACTCGCAGTGCCCTGCAGAACGCCGCGGCGGAGGGCGTTGCGCAACGCGGCGAGATCCAGGTGCTGCGGGGACAGCTCATCGCGCTCGAAGACCTCCCACGGCTGCGCGCTCGCTGCGACACCGCCGAGGCGGCTCGCCGGACTGCGGAGGCAGACGCGCAACGCTGGCGGGAGGCGAGCGACGAACGCGCCGCGGCGGCGGGGCGGCTCAACGCACGAATCGCGCAGCTCGACGAGCAACTGCAGGCCGTGAAGGACGCCGAGACGCACTTGTCCGACGCGCTGCGCGAGCGTGCGGATCAAGCCCAAGCCGCGCACAATGCGCTGGCGCACGAGCGCGCCGAGCGCGAGCGACTCCTCGAGGAGTTGGCGGAGACCCGACAGGCGCTCGGCGAACGCGGCGAGGAGCAGGGCCGGGTCAACGCACGGATCGCGCAGCTGGAGGAAGATCTGCGCGCCGCGCGGGCCGCCGAGACGCGCCTGGCCGATGCACTGCGCGAGCGCGCCGACCAAGAACAGGCCGCGCAACAAGCGCTGGAGCGCGAGCGCGCTGAGCGCAGTCGGCTATCCGACGAGTTGGCGGACACCCAGCAGGCGCTCGACGCGTGTCGGCGTGCATCGCACGAGCACGCGGATCGCGTCGCGGCGGCCGAGCAAGCCGAACAGGCAACGGCGGCGCAGTACGCGCAGCTGCTGCAACAGGCACGCCTCTCTCGAGACCAGTTGCTCGAGAACGAAGCGCGGCTGGTGGCGATCGGCGGCGACCTGGAGCGGGAGCAGCGCGAGCGCGCCGCGCTGCAGGAGGCGTTCGACGAGCTGCAGACCTCCAGCGAGCAGGAGCGCGCCGCGGCGACCGCTGCACGCGCGCGTGCCGCGGCGGCAGAGGCCGAGCGCGACGAGCTGCGCAGACGGGCGGACGAGCTGTCGCTGGGACTGGGCGTGCGACCGGGCGAATCCGACGCGGGGCGCGAACCGCTGGCGGCGGACGGCGACGAGCCGGACCACCGGCGGGTGACAGACGCAGCCGGGCTGACGCCCGTCGACACCGACGACGGACAACAGCCGGAGTCGTCGCTCACCGATGCCAGTACCGCACGCCTCACGATCCTCGAGAACCAGCGCCTGCGCGAGCAGCTGCGCGCCCTCGAAGCCGCCTGTGCGCCTGACGGCGGCGACGGACTGGCGCGTCTCCAGCGGCATCGCGACGGGCTCGATCAGCGATTCCGCGCGCCGGACGGAATCGCCGCACAACCGTTGGTGGGCGAGTCACCGCAGAACGGCGCCGCCACGATGGATCGCGTCGGCGTGCTCGACAATCTGACAGCGGCGCGGCGCCGTAAATCGTCGCGCGGAACGCTGGCGGCGCGGACCGCCGACCCGTCGGTCGGGGAACAGATGGCGGAGCCGGCGATCGTCCTCGAAGCGGGAGAAGAGCTGACCGTCGTGCACGTCGAACATCATGCGCCGCTGCGCGACGCGCTGCGCGCGGCGGTCGAACAGTGCCGGTGCGCGCGCTACGCCGCGCTACAAGACATCCCGCCCGGCGCCGAAGGCAGTCGGCACTTGCTGGCGGTCAATCTGCTGGCGCGCGACATCGATCCTGTGTCGACGATCTGCGACCCGCGTTGGGGGGAGCGCGAGGCGCGCGCCTTCATCTACCTCGCCGCTGGCGAACGCGGAATCGTCGCCGGACTCACGGACTTCATCCCGTATCCGCTCGATGCGAACGACTGCGCCACCCGCCTGCTCGAGCGCACCGGCGGCCTCCAACGCCTGCTGATGGTGAGCGACAAGATCGACGCCATGAACGAGATCCGCTCGGTGCTCAATCGCGTCGACTGCTCGACCTCGCTCGCGCTCGACGACCGCCAGGGATTGAACCTGGTCGGCATGGTGAAACCGGATGCGATCCTCATCGATCTCACGCTGCCGCGCGCCGGCGGCATCCGGCTCCTCACTCGGCTGCGCGCCGATGCGGCTACGGCCGGCATCGCAATGATCTTCGCGCTCGGCGAGCGGTTCGATGCCGACCGGTTCCAGGAGGAGGCCGGCCGGGTGCTCGGCGAGTGCCGGCTCAACGACGAAGAGCTGTCCGGCGCGCTCGCCCGGGTCCTCGGCGACGTGCACGTCGCCGAAGCGCGCGCCGCAACTGCGTAACCGGTCTGGCGCTTGCGCATTCTCGCGTTCAGTCGCCAGCCGTCGTGTGGAACACCTCGCCGGCCGCGGCGCGCAGATGGGCCGCCAGGGCGGCCACATCCACGCGCGCGTTGCGGCCCGACGTGGAAGGCATCAGGTACGCGCGCGTCCCGCAGACGCCACCCTCGATCCGACCCGGGACGGCGCCGCGGTCGACGGCGGCGCGCCATCCCTCCAACCCGACGAAGCAAATGCATGCCGGTCGGTAGCAGCGCACCAGCTCGGTGACGCGCGCCAGGCCGGCAACATACTCGCGCGGGTCGAGCTCCGCCGCGCCGGCGCTGGCGCGCTTGACCAGATCGGTGAAGCCGATGCCGCGGCGCAGCGCGTCGCGTACGTCGCACGGCCGCTCCGCTATACCCGCGGCGCGCGCGGCGGGCCAAAAGCGATTGCCCGGCCGCGCGAATGGCACGCCGACGTCGGCGCTGTACAGCGACGGATTGAGGCCGCACACGAGCAGGCGCAGTCCCGGCCGCACGAAGTCGGGCAACGTGCGGGCCCGGCGGGCGCTGATGCGGAACCAGAAGCCGTCGGCGATCGCTCGGACGCGAATGGCTTCGAAGCCCGCGCCGTGCAGCAGGGCGCGAGCGCGCGCCGCATCGACGCCGGTGAAGAGCCGGCCTGTGAGCGCGTCGTCGTCGAAACGGCGTTGCGCTTCACCGCGACGCACTTCGCGCGGCCGCGGGTGCAAGCGCTCGAGCCGTGGCAACGTCAGCTCGATCGGCGCCCCTGGTCGCAGCGCGGCGTGCAAGTCGGCGAGCGCGAGCGGTAACTCGTCCGCCGGTACGTGACAGTAGCAGTTCACCGCCCAGGCCGCGTCGAGGCAGCCGCGCACCCACGGCAGGTTCTCGAGCTCGCCGCGCAGCCGTGCCGCCGCGGGGGCGCGGCGGGCCGCTTCGGCCAGCATTGCGCCGCAGGCGTCGAGCGCAACGACCCGCCGACCGCTGGCATGGATTGCTGCTGCGTACCACCCAGGCCCGCAGCCGAGGTCGGCGACGCGGGCGCCGCGCGGGACGCGGCGCAGGAATGCCCGCAGACGACCGTCGGCGATGGCTTGCGGCGCCCGGCGCGCGATCCACGCTGCGCTGCAGCGCTCATATGCACGGGCTGTTCGTCGGTCCACTATGCAATCCCGCTGCGCTCGCTGAGCACCGGATCATGTCGGCTCATATTGACGGCCCGTGCGCGATCGCCTCTGATGGCCCCAACGGGAGGCTACGATGGCAACCAAGCTCGCACCGATCGAACACTCTCGGCGGACCTTCCTACCCGCGGCGGGACGCGACTGGCTCCTGCCATTCTACGATCCATTCGTGAAGCTGCTCGGCGGCGATCAGGCCAGGCAGCGTCTTCTGGATCAAGCAGCGCTCCAGGACGGGCACCGCGTGCTCGACATCGGTTGCGGCACCGGCACCTTCGCCGTGTTGATCAAGCGCGTGCATCCGGACGTCGAGGTGGTCGGCCTCGATCCCGATCCGAAAGCGTTGGCGCGAGCCCACCGCAAGGCGGAACAGGCCGCGGTGACGGTCGAATTCGACCAAGGCTTCTCCGATACGCTGCCGTACGCGGCGGCGACCTTCGATCGCGCGTTTTCCTCCTACATGTTCCATCACCTCGAAGCGGATGAGAAGGCCAAGACGCTGCGCGAGGTGCGCCGCGTCCTCAAGCCCGGTGGCTCCCTGCACCTGCTCGACTTCGAGGAAGCGACGTCGAGCGACGGCGGGTTCATGCGCTGGCTGCACTCGCACCATCGGCTGCAAGGCAACTCGGCGGACCAACTTCTGGCGCTCATGCGCCAGGCCGAGTTTACGGATCCGCACACGACCGGCCGAGGAGTCATGTTCTTCGGACTCATGGCGTACGTCTATTACCAGGCCTCGACGTCGTGATTCTCGCCGTGTTGGAGGGCGCCGCTCCGCGGCGCCATAGCCGCGCGAAGCGCGGCAAGGCGTAGCGCTTCTGGCGGGCTGCGCCCGCCACCCGGCCTGGAGGCCGGGGCTACGCTCTCCAGGTTGGTGCCGCCCGGCCAGACTCGGTCGACGCGGTTGGCCGGTTACGCGCGGCGCCCAGGAACTGACGGGCTCGCGCCGCCACCAGTTCCGGCTTCTCTTCGGCGATGAAGTGACCGGCGTCGGGCACCAGCTCGACAGCCATGTCGTCGGCATAGGGCTCGAACCCGCTCAGCCATACCGGCGATACGAACGCGTCGTGCACACCGAACACGATCCGCGTCGGCACGCGCAGACGCTGGCGGCGGTAGCGCCCGGCGGCGACGGCGGCGAACTCGCGCACCGTGAAGGTGCGGTACAATCGCGAGCTCGCCTGCGCACGCGCCGGCTCACGGAGCCGCTGCGCGAACTCGTCCACCTCGGCGGGCACCAGCGTCTCGCGGTGCACGGTATCGGTGGTGAGGATAAAGCGCACGAACCCCGGCCGGTGCACCAGCGTCCATTCCCCCAACCAGGGAGCCGCGATCAGCCACTGATACCAGAAGCGCCAGGTCGCGATGAGCCGGTGCAGGTCGATGCGCTGAAATGGGTGGGGAATGTTGAGTGTCAGGAGCCGCTCCACTCGCTCGGGCGCGCGAAGTGCCAGCAGGAACGCGATCCAACCGCCCCAGTCGTGCGCCAACACCGGTACGCGCTCGAGCTCGAGTACGTCGAGGAGCGCGAGCGTATCGCTGGCGAGCTGTTCCTTGTCGTACGGCCCGTCGGGCGCATCGGTCCAGCCGAAGCCGCGCAGGTCCGGCATCAGCAGGTGGAACTCGCCGGCCAACAGCGGGAGGACGCGGCGCCACTGATACCAGTGCTGCGGCCAGCCGTGCAGGAGCAGGAGCGGTGGACCACCGCCCGCCTCGGCCAGATGCATTCGCAGTCCACCGGCCTCGACGAAGCGGTGCTCGACGCCGTCGACATACGGAAAGGTCGAGTCCATAGCGTTCACGCCGCCCGCCGTTTCACGCCGCGAGCAAGTGCGGGATCATCCGGCGCAAGCCCTCGAGGTCGTGCAGATCCTCCTCGAAGTTCGGCACCGTCGCGATCACCGGCCGACCGGGCAGTTGCCGCCGAAAGGCCTCCATGCGCAGGTGATCGCCGCGCGCCTGGGTTTCGTAGCGCAGGAAGTTGTCGACCAGCCGCGTGGCGCGGTCGCGGCCGCGCACCGCACGGGCCACCAGGTCGCGTAGCCAATCCTCGTCGAGGCGGCGCAGATCGGTGGTCGCCTCGTGATGCACGCGGTTGAACACCAGCGCGCGCAGCGGGATGGACAGCTCGGCGAGCTTGCGGCAGAACTCCTCCGCTTCGCTCAGCACCTGCTCCTCCGGTGTGGCGACCAACACGAACGCGGTGGTGCGCGCGCGCAGCAGGCGATCGACCGACTCGACGCGCTGCTCGAAGCCGTCGAACAAGCCGCTCATGGAGTTGAAGAAGTCCGAGATCTCCACCAGCGCGGCCACCCCCGTGGCTTCCTCGAGCCGGCGCAGCAGCGTGCCGGCGGCGCGGTTCACCACCCGCAGGGTCGCCCAGCCGGCGGAGAAATACGGCTTGATGAACCAGCGGATCACGCGGCGGTCGAGAAACGCCGCGATGCGCTTTGGCGCGTCGAGAAAGTCGAGCGCATGCCGGGTCGGCGGCGTGTCGACCACGATCAGATCGTACCGGCCGCTGGCGTGCAGCTCGGCGAGTTGCTCGACCGCCATGTATTCCTGCGAGCCGGCAAAGCTCTCCGACAGGTGCTGGTAGAAGCGGTTGTTCAGGATGCGCTGGCGAACCTCATCCGACGGCGCGTAGTGCTCGACCAACGCGTCCCACGCCCCTTTCTGGTCGAGCATCATCGCCTCGAGTGAACCCGATCCGTTCACCGCCACGCGGCGCGGCTCGTTGCCGAGTGCGCGCAGGCCGAGGGCGTCGGCGAGACGGCGCGCCGGATCGATGGTCAACACCATGGTGCGGCGGCCCTGTTGCGCTCCGTGCACGGCGAGCGCCGCGGCGGTGGTGGTCTTTCCCACCCCGCCGCTGCCGGCGCACACCACCACGCTGTGGCGCCCGACCACTTCGGCGATACTCTTCATGTCCGCCCGGCCCGGCGCACCGCAGCGGTCGGTGCCGCGCTGATCTGCTCGGCCAGCGTGCGCAGCTCGCCGAAGCCGAACTCCTCGGAAAACAGAAACGGCAGGTCGACGATCGGCAGGTCGACCTCCTTGGCCAGCCGGGCGCGATAGCGCGCGTTGAGCGCCGTCCAGGCGACCTCCTCGCGCGCGCGCGCCGCCACCGCCTGCAGCAGGCGCCGTTCGGTCTCATCGCGGCTCCGTCCGACGGCGGCGCTCAATCGCTCCACGTCGGCGGCCGCCGGGCCGCCGGCGTGCATGCGGTTCACGAACAGCAAGCCGGTCGGCATGTGCAGATCCTCGCGCAGGGCGCGGTACATGGTGACGGTTTCGTTGACCGGCATCTCCTCTGCCATCGTGACCAGGTTGACCGCGGTGCGAGCCGGATCGGTCAGCAGATCGACCAGGCGCGCCGCTTCGCGGTGGACGAGGCCGGACTCGAATGCGTCGCGCGCCGCCGCCGGCATGCGCAGGTACTGCAGCCCATGGCCGGTCGCGGGGGCATCGACGATCACGTTGTCCCAGCGCCGCGCACCGGTGCGATCGTCGACCCGCTCGGCCTCG
>Ga0066388_100002465_pt1 | contig 11316 bp, 9 predicted proteins | sample PanSoiMetaGPlot6_FD_64539 | JGI IMG/M metagenome (GOLD analysis project Ga0066388, IMG submission 64539) | Tropical forest soil microbial communities from Panama analyzed to predict greenhouse gas emissions - Panama Soil - Plot 6 (Hybrid Assembly) | ecosystem: Environmental > Terrestrial > Soil... | reverse complement strand
CAGGGGCCCAGGAGAAATAGAAGCCGCCAGCGCGCTTGATAATCGCCGGGCCGCTCTCAGCCCCGGAGGCATCAAACCATTTGGCGACGGCGGTGGCTCCGGGCACCGGCGTTGCTTTAGCCACCACGGTGCCCACAGCAAAGTCTTGCTTGAGCGGCAATGGTTCGCGCTCCCAAATCAACTGTTTGGCGTCAATCATGGTGGTATGAGTTGCTGCCTGTGCACCGCACAACTGCATGATTGCTTCCGCGCTTTGCTGCGGAGTGCCACCACCATCGGTGACAAGCAACGTGCCGCCATTTTTTACGTATTCGGAAAGGGAGTAGACTGCCTCGGCAGGCAGGTCGACCAGTAGTGGCAGGATCACCAGCTTGTATGTGGCAAGCTTGCCCGGGCCCGCCAGAACATCCGCGTCCGTCAACTGCTCATAGCGAACATTGGCGGTTTCCAGTGTTTGCTTAAAGGCAAGCCAGGCCTCATCAAAATTTCCCAGGTGCTGCTCCTGGTAGCCGGCAGCATTCTTCTCGCTCCTCACCACAGCAAGCGGGGAAGCAGCAAAGGCAGGCAGCCCGAGCGAGCTCAAGGCCAGCACGAGAAAAGCCAGGACCGGCAAAAGCAGCCGGCTAATCCTGAAACCTGTGCCTCGTCTGGTCACCATTGAGCGCCTGAGTATCCCGGATGATGACCACACTGGCATGAGGCTCCTTACCTAACCTGTTTAACGATCCGGTCCAGCTGGCGCTTGCTCTCCCGTTTGGCTATGGCCTCGCGCTTATCGTGAAGATGCTTGCCACGTGCCAGCGCCAGATCAACTTTAACCCAGTTTCTCTTGAAATAGATGCGCAGGGGAATGAGAGTTAATCCCTTTTCCTGCATGCGCGACTTGAGCTTGGTGATCTGCTTTCGATGCATCAGAAGCTTGCGTCTCCGCAGCGGCTCATGGTTGAACCGGTTGCCGTGATCATAGGGAGATACATGGCAGTTGTATAGCCAAAGCTCGCCCTGCTCGACGCGGGCGAAGCTGTCCTGCAAATTGGCACGTCCCTGCCGCATCGATTTGACCTCGGTCCCGACAAGCTCGATCCCGGCTTCGAAAACTTCCAAGACCTCGAACTCGTGCCGAGCCCGGCGGTTGTCGGAGACGACCTTGATCGCTGGCTTGCTGTCAGCGGTATCTTTGGTTGTAGCTTTTGCCATGGGATTTACGCTGATTTTGGGGTCAATAACAGTATAAGCGCTGTCTTGTGCCCGGATTGCCTGACCAGCAGCGGTGTTAAAATTGAAGTTGGCAGCACTGGCAAGGTTTTGTAATGGTAGCTTGCGACCAGTTTCCGGATGCGCAAGCGGCGTAGTCAGCTCGGGAGCTGCTGACCAGAGGTTGGTACGTAGAACCTGGAGGGCGGTTCATGATTAAGATCGAACCTCTGTTTGTGTCCGACTACACACAGACCCGGGCCTTGCTCAAGCACGAACCGGAGGAGGTCCCGGCCGAGAATCTCTGCAGCGCTCGAGTGCTGTTCTTCCGTGGCCTGGCCTTCTGGCAGCACTGGCTGCCTTGTCAGCTTCACGTTGCGCCATCAGTGTATGTGGCCAAAGAGGACGGGGTCATCCTGGGTCTGATCGCCCTGCGCAGCTCAGGCAAATCGAAAGCCTGTTGGCAGGTCGATCATCTGGTCGTACACCCGCGCCATCGTGGTCGTGGCATCGCGCAGGAGCTCTTGCGCTATGTATTTGCCCTTTTCGGCAGTCAGGGCGTGGGGCATTTTGTCTCCGAGGTCTCGGATCAAAACTCGGCAGGGCTATCGCTCTTTGGCTCCTGTGGGTTCAGGCGTTGCAGCAAGATCACCCATTATCGCCTGGAGCTGCAGCCAGATCCCACAGTTGAGGTTCCTGCCGAGTCGGCATTTCGCCTGGCTCTGCCCGGAGACAAACAAGCTCTTTACCAGCTTCACCAGGAAGCGTTGCCGGCTGACATCAGGCTGGTCTTCTCCTACTGCCCGTCCGATTTTGCGGTAACCGAGCTGCCGCTCGAGAAGGCCGAGAAGCTGCGCAAGCAGCTGGTCTGGCGCAAGGTCTGGTACTGGGTTTCGGAGGACCTGGACCGGCGCGTGCTCACCAGCGCGGTTAAGGTAACCGCTCACGGAGAGGGCGATTACCATCTGGAGCTTGCCGTGCACCCCGGTTGGACGCACATGGCTGACGGGCTTGTTGCTTACTGTCTTGCCAACCTGCGCAGCCGCACGCAACCAGCGATAATCTCGGCAAAAGCTTATGACTTTCAACCTGTCGCTGGCGAGGCTCTCGAGTCCCACGGTATGGAGCGCGCCGGCGGATTCTGCCTGCTGGCCCGTGAGCACTGGGTGCGGGCCAAGTACCCGAAGCGGCTCAAAATTGAGCGCTCGGTGTCGCTGCCGTCCATTCCAAACCCGGCGATTAACTTTCCGTTGGCTACCGAACGGCGCCAGTGGAATTGATCGGAGCGCCGGCAAAAAGCGTTTCTCAACCTAAAGTAATTGCAAACTTCCTCCTGCTTCGGCGCTCGGTCTGATATTTTTGGTTCAGCCGCGGGTGCTGCCGGTGGCTTGCGGTGCACGTTGACATGCCCGAAGCCTTCTTTGTATGATTGCCCATTCGGAAGATCCGCTGTGTCGGCTCCACCTCGCTAACTTGTCGCCCCGCCCATAACCTTTCAGCCCACTCAGACCAGGAGTTTATCGGTGCCAACCATCAACCAAATGATCCGCCGGGAGCGCAGTAAGGTAACTTACAAGACCAAGTCGCCGGCTTTGAAGTCGTGCCCACAGCGCCGTGGCGTCTGCACGCAGGTGAAGACGACCACTCCCAAGAAGCCGAACTCGGCGCTGCGCAAGATTGCCCGCGTGCGTCTGACCAATGGCATTGAAGTCACCGCCTACATCCCGGGTGTCGGGCACAACCTGCAAGAGCACTCCGTGGTGCTGGTTCGCGGTGGCCGGGTTAAGGACCTGCCTGGTGTGCGCTATCACATCGTGCGCGGGGCGCTCGATACCGCCGGCGTCAAAGACCGGATGCAGAGCCGGTCGAAATATGGGGCAAAGAGACCGAAAGCGGCTGCGGCTAAGAAGTAAGGTGGATATCCATGCCAAGAAGAGCAATTGTCGAAAAGAGAGTTCCCCCGCCTGATCCGGTGCACGGCAGCCAGTTAATACAGCGGTTTGTGCACCGCATGATGCAGCGGGGCAAGAAGAGCACAGCCCAGCGGCTTCTGTACGACGCTCTCCAGCTTGTCAAGGATAGGACAAAGCAGGATCCGCTCGAGGTATTTAACAAGGCGGTCAAGAATGTCACCCCGCTTGTGGAGGTAAAGGCCCGGCGGGTTGGCGGCTCCACCTATCAGGTCCCGGTCGAGGTGAAGCAGCAACGAGGAGTGGCCCTGGCCACCGCCTGGATTATCTCCAACAGCCGTAAGCGAGCAGGCAAGACCTTCGCCGAGCGGCTGTCCGCCGAGTTGATGGATGCTTCTGCCGGCACCGGGGCCTCGGTGCGCAAGCGGGACGAGACCCACAAGATGGCTGAGGCCAACAAAGCCTTTGCTCACTACCGCTATTAGAACGTAAGCTCTCCTGATTTCAAGCTGGCGACGCCAGAGGTTGACCCGGAAAGCTGGTCAAATAGCGAGATCGACCGAAACTGTGAGTCTGGCAGGAAGACCGGTCACAAGCCTTGCCGGTCTGGCTTTTCCAGTAATTGTCTTTGGGCAGCAAGGAGAATCTCCCCGAGCTGGGCATATTACCGACTGGTTACGCCTGACAATTTGACGATTTGTCTCAATTTCGCCAAGTTTTCTACTACTCAGCTCCATGAGCCAGGCATGTGCATGCTACTTTTCATCCTGTAGATCTAAATTTGAAGGTAACCCTGTGACTCTCACTCTTGAAAAACCAGCGGAAACAACCAGCCCCACACAAAGGAAACCCAATCTCGTGACCAGGACCAAAGACTTAAAAGACGTTCGCAACATGGGAATTGCTGCTCACATAGACGCAGGCAAGACCACCACAACCGAACGCATCCTCTTTTATTCAGGTCTGATCCATCGCATGGGGGAAGTCCATGAAGGAACCAGTGTCACCGACTGGATGGAGCAGGAGAAGGAACGTGGCATCACGATTACCGCAGCGGCCATCTCGAGCTCTTGGAAGGGAAAACACATAAACCTGATCGACACGCCCGGTCATGTTGACTTTACGGTTGAGGTGGAGCGCTCAATGCGGGTCCTGGACGGGGTGGTGATTGTCCTCTGCGCGGTAGCCGGCGTGCAGCCACAAACCAACACGGTGTGGAAGCAGGCAAACCGCTATGAGGTGCCGCGCATGGTTCTGGTCAACAAGATGGACCGCCAGGGTGCCGATTTCTTCCGGGTCGTCAGGCAAGTCGGCGAGCAGCTTCCCGGTTTGCACTCCACCTGGACCAATGCCCATCCAATCCAGCTGCCGATCGGCGCTGAAGCTGACTTTCATGGTGTTATCGACCTGATCACAGGCAAAGCCTATCTCTATGAGGAAGATGATCCGCTTGGACGCAAGATTCAGGAGGTGCCCATTCCTTCCGACTATGCAGAGATGGCCGAGGAGTACAGACGGAATCTGGAAGAAGCCATTGTCGAGACAGACGACGCCTTGATGCACAAGTACCTGGAAGGGGAGAAGATCTCCTGTGAAGAGCTGAAAGAAGCGCTGCGGAAGGCTGTCTGTGGCAACTTGATTGTGCCGGTCCTCTGCGGCTCGGCCTTTAAGAACAAGGGTGTGCAGCTCCTTTTGGATGCCATCGTCGACTATCTACCGTCTCCGGTCGACAAGTCCTCGATCAGAGGCTGGCTGCCCGATGGACAGGAAGGGCAGCGCCAGTGTGACGATAATGAGCCGTTTGCGGCGCTTGCCTTCAAGGTGATGGTCGATCCGTTCGTCGGCAAGCTGACCTTCCTGCGTGTATATAGCGGAAAGCTGGTAGCCGGCTCCTATGTGGTGAACAGCACCAAGAGCCGGCGCGAGCGGATCAGCCGACTTGTGCAGCTGCAGGCCGATCAGAGAAGTGATATCCAGGAGGCATACGCAGGCGACATAGTGGCTGCTGTCGGTCTCAAGGACACGACTACCGGCGACACGCTCTGTGCTGATGATTCGCCGATCATCCTGGAGTCCATGAAGTTTCCAGAGCCGGTCATCTCCGTGGCCATTGAGCCCAAGACCAAGGCTGATTCGGATAAGCTTGGCATGTCGCTGGCACGGCTGGCGGAAGAGGATCCCACCTTCAAAGTGCGCGTGGATCACGAGACCGGCCAGACGATTATCGCCGGCATGGGTGAGCTCCACCTGGAGATTATCGTTGACCGCCTGTTGCGGGAATTCAAGGTAGAGGCTAATGTCGGCAAACCGCAGGTTGCTTACCGGGAGACGATTCGCGCTCATGTCAAGCAGGAAGGCAAGTTCATTCGCCAGACCGGCGGGCGTGGGCAGTACGGGCACGTTGTGCTTGAGCTCGATCCTCTGGCGCCAGGTACCGGCTTCGAGTTTGTTAACAAGATTGTCGGTGGGGTCATTCCCAAGGAGTACATTCCAGGCATTGAGTCCGGCATCAAGGATGCCATGCAAGGTGGCGTGCTGGCAGGCTATCCGGTCATCGATTTGAGGGCCACGCTCGTGTTCGGCTCCTATCACGAGGTCGACTCTTCAGAAATGGCCTTCCGCACCGCAGCCTCGATCGGCTTCAAAGAAGGCTTTATGAAGGCGCGGCCGGTGCTCCTGGAGCCGGTGATGAAAGTTGAGATTGAGGTGCCCGAGGAGTACATGGGCGATGTCATCGGGGACCTGTCCAGCCGACGCGGTCAGGTCCAGGGGATGGAGACTATGGACCATCTGTCCAAAGTTCGTGCCCAGGTGCCGCTGTCCGAAATGTTTGGCTACGCCACGGACATTCGCAACAAGACTCGAGGGCAGGGCACCTTCGTGATGGAGTTTTCTCATTATGAAGAGGTGCCTCCGACCATTGCCGATGCGGTTATCCACCACAGCAAGACCCGCTAATTTTATCGAGCGGGCCCAACAAATGAGGTAAACTGTTGACCGCTTACTAGCGGTTGGCGGCAATCCAGCTGGAATGACAAGCGAATCTCCTGATTGAGATAGAGAGCCTGACGCAGGAGGAAGTCATGAAGTATCTGCACAGCGGTTACATCCTGTTTTGTGATCGCGCAGAGCACGGAGAGGATGGGCGTGTGGATACCCACGGGCTCTTTGATCTCTTTGTAGGCAGGAGCCTGCCGATCCGCATGGGTTGCACCTGGGTGATCGGGTTTGGCACGCCCTTCGAAAGGCGCCAGTACAAGGGCCTGGTGGCGCTGGAGGATCCGGATGGCAAGGAGGTCTTCAGCAAGGAATTTAACGCCAACGACCCTAACGATCTTTTCAAAGGGCATTACATCTTCCAGACTGACCTGGTGCTAAATCGAGAGGGGCTGTGGACAGCCAAGGTGTTCTTGAAGAATTGGAAAGGTGAAGGCATCTGGGACATTCAGAGGCAGTTCTGGACAATGGTGGCTGGCGATTCGCCGCCGGATCCTTAAAGTAATCGCTCCGGCACTTCCTCCGTCGTCCCCTCCGCGCGACAAGACGCTCGGCTAGGGCCGCCTCCTCGGCGCCCTTGCCTCGCTGTCTACCGATTCAGCAAAGCTCCGGTGCAGTGGCCAGCGCCGAGCAGCTAGATGAATTCGAGATGATCAAAATTGGCACCCAGTATCTGGCGGCTGTCGGCATTAAGCCAGCGATCGAGAATGGTGCCGTAAACGCAGCGGAAATCAATCTTGTACTTGAGGTCTCCCTGATCCAGATAGGACAGGCTTGCTGAGTCGCCGTAGATGCCGCCTTTGATTGAGCTGCCGATTACAAACAGCGGTGCGGCGGTACCGTGATCGGTGCCGCGGCCTCCATTCTCGGCGACCCGTCTGCCGAACTCTGAGACGGTGAGAACAACCACGTCTTTGTCGACTGCGTGCGCTTCCAGATCCTGCTGAAAGGCCAGGAGACCGTCTGAAAGCTGCTTGAGCAAGCCGTTCTGGGTACGGGTCTGGTTAACATGCGTGTCAAATCCACTCAGGCTGATGTTGTAAACCCTGGAGTTGACGCCACCGGCAATCATCTGGGCGATGAACCTCAACCGCTCCGCAAACTGGTTGGCTGGGTAGGATACGGATCCCTTGTAGCTGCGCACGCTCTTGAGGAGAAGATCTGAGGCCTCGTTGGCGTCCAGCCCTACCTGGCGCAGGAGATCAACATTCGGTCTGTTCAGCTTGAAGCTCGTGTATATGTCCTTAAACGCTGCCACCTGCGCCTGGCGGTCGGCCTGGAACCTGGGGTCGGTGCGGAAACGAAAGTCGCGGACGTTGTCTACGGACGGCACTATAACTTTTGAGGCGGAGAGGCTCTTGGGCAGGAGTGGGTCCACGTTCACAGCCGGCAAGAGGTTGGCTGGCTTGCCGTGTGTCTCCGCCACAACCAGGTCCAGGTAACGACCGAGCCACCCGGTGTCCCCGATTCGGTCTGGCTGGGCAGTTTGCCAGATCTCCATCGAGCGGAAATGCGACCGGTTTGGATGTGGATATCCGACGGCCTGGACTATGGCTAGCTTTCCTTGCTTGAATAGCTCGATAAAGCCGGCCAGATTTGGATTTAAACCGAGCTGACCATTCAGAGGCAGCGCCTCCGACGCCTGGATTGCCAGCTGAGGCCTGGCCTGGTAGTAGTTGCCTTCCGCATATGGCACCACAGTGTTCAAACCATCATTGCCCCCGGCCATCTGCACGATCACGAGAATCTTTCCGGTGCCTCCGGCTCGTGGGGCAAGGTTGGCTGCCTGTGCGGCCAACGCCAAAAGATCTGGCTGGGTCAGACAGAGGCTGAGGGTGCCGAGGCTGCCACTTAAGAATTTCCGTCGCGATATCACCATGTGCCGTTGCCCTCTCTGTCCAGAGTCTACGCTAGCTGATAGGTTGGCAATGTCATGATCAGGCGAACCAGGCCTCTCAGTTTTGCGTCAAGCACCGAGTCGTCCGGGATCGCCGTGGCCGGCTGTCCGCTTAAATCGCTTGATACATAGGCGATCAGTCTCTTCCGTGTACTTTGAGGCACATCTCCATCGACGAGCAGTTCCAGGAAGTAGCTGACCAGCTCTCTGGCGTTCTTGAGCCCCTCTTTGGCCGCCAGTTCGCTGGGGCTAAAGTACCCTTCGATCTCATCGAATTTCTGTCCAGTTACGCGGGCTGCAAAATTGAATCTCTCCATCATCGTATCGGTGGAAATCCATGCTGGCCCGCCATCCCAGCCCTTCACATTGGGCGGGTCAAAGAGATTTTGGCCCATGCGCGCCATCAATGTGGGCAGGTCCCCGTCGAGATGCCTGATTTGCAGCGTCTTTACGGTACCAACCACCAGCTCTGCTGGGCTCTTGATCCGGGCGTGGTAGGCCCGGTCGCTGAAGAAATCGGGGTGGCTAAAGATGGCCCTCAACATCGGTCTGATCTTGTAAGGGCTTGAGAGATATTGATCAGCTACTGCCCTGACCATGGCGTCGTCCGGGTCGTCGAGTGCGAAAAAGCGGATGAGCTTCCTGGCCAGGAAGCGGCCTGTGGCCGGTTGGCTGGCCAGAATTTCGACTATGTCCTCGCCGCCGAAGTTGCCGGTCCTGCCCAGGAAAGTCTTTTCGCCATTGTCATGTTGTCTGCGGTTGAATATGAAGCCTGCCGGGTTGGTTTGCCAGCCGGTAAAGGCGCGAGCCGCCTCCTTGATGTCATTTTCAGTGTAGTTGCCTATGCCGATAGAGAATAGCTCCATCACCTCCCGAGCATAGTTCTCGTTGGGACTGCCGCGGCGATTTTGCTGGTTATCGAGCCAGATGATCATGGCCGGATCTTGCGAGACCGCCATTAACAGATCTTTGAAGTTGCCGACCGCATAGTCTCTGAACAGGAGATTCTGCGTATACATGGCGTACGGATGCTTTACCTTCTTGAAGCCGGTGGCGAAATGACCGTGCCAGAAAAGCGTCATCTTCTCCTCTAGCGGGCGCCCTGTGAAGCACATTCGGTACAGCCACCATCTTTTCAGATCTTCGATTCGCGTGAAGTCAAAGTCCTGCTGTTCGATAAGCGCCTCCAGCTTCCGGTTGTTCACCTTTTCTGGATTGAGCAGCTCATCGAGCGTTCCCTCGTAACCAAGCGATTGGTAGCGATCGAGCTCCTCCGGGGTTGCCCCGAAACCGGCGCGGCGGAGCAGATGTCCAACCCAGATTTTGTCCGTACGTGCTGCTACCATGGTGCCCGACCCCAACCTGATGTTGGCTTATACATATGCTCCCTAAGGCCGGTTCACCCCCGGCATAAGGAGCTGTCCTTTGCGCATCTCTTCGAACTCCTGAAGCTGTTGCTGGCTCAGGATTGATTTAACCTGCTCCCAGCTTGCCAGTCTCCTAATTCTCAGTTGCTCCTGCAAGCGGTGAGCTCGTTCCCGCCGCTCCGGGTCAGCGCTCAGCTTTCTCACGGTCGCTGTCGCTTCTCCCGGGGCATAGGAACCATCTTCGCGCGCCGCCCGCAAATTATTTGTGAAATCCTGGGTGGGCTGCCTTAGCGGCTCCCCAGAGCTGCCGCGGACTTCATCTTTCAGGGAGCGCAGCTCATCAGCGAGCGGCTTCACCTCCTGCCTGGCGTCTTCATAGATGCGCCTTATCTCCTGTCGTTGTCTTGGGCTCAATGAGGGCAGCATGCGAATCTGCTCCCAGCCAGGGATATCGGCACCGAGGGCCGTTTTCATGGCCTGCTTAGCTGGCGGGCCCTGTATGAAGCTTGGTACTGCGTCTCCAGCCTCGGGTGGCTGGCTGAAGAAATTCCCAGCCGGATGTCCGGTCTCCTCTTCCGCTTGAGCGGCACCAGTTGAGCAAAAGGCCAGACAACCGGTGGTGATTAGCAGGCTACCGGCCTTAAGGCGCCAGGCAGCCGGTCGCTGCAGTCCGACCTCAGGCAATGCACCAGACAACCGACCCAGCCCGCGTCCGCTACTCTTGGTTGTAAGCCCAACTCTTCCCGTCACTTGCACATCCTCCCTCTGTGCTCTCTGTTCTTGACGTCCTCATTCGGCCAATTGTTCAAATACCCGGTTTAACTGTAATTAACTTTCCTGGTGGCGGCAAGCCCGAACTTGTGCCGTTGGCGATGCCGATAGCGCGACGCTGATCCCCATCAGCTTAGCAATGGACGTACAACGCGCCAACAACGGCGACAAGCGAGCTGTATCCGGAGCGTTAGAGGAGGGTGTTGTCCAATGGAGTTGTGGCCCGATTCCCCCTGCCAGGCAACGAGAGATGGTCTATCGCCATCAAACTCCGGGAATTCGCGCGCAACTCCGCAAAGCCCAGCTGCGAGAATGGACACCACTGCTGGTATCAACCAATCGAGATAGACCAGGCAAATGAACCAGGCATCCTACTGCCTGACATTGGCAGTCAGTTCGGGCTCGGTTGCAACGATCGGATCTAGAGACTGCCAAAGACGCGCCCAAGGTGCAGAGGGAGCCGCGGCGGAGTAAGATCTTGCAGGGACGAGGCATACCATCGCAAATCTGGGTTAGCAGACGGGAGAAACCCGATGAAACGTGTTGACGCTTGCATACTCGTGCTGCTTATCATGATCCACTCACTGACGGCAGCACCGGCAATCGGGCAGGAGGTGGAGTGGAAAAGATTCATGAAGGTTGGTCAAGCAGCATTCGACAGTGATCGGTATGCCGAGGCTCAAGACGCCTTCTTATCGGCAGTGAAGCAGGCTGAGAAATTTCCCCAACCAGATGGCCGCTTAGGAGACAGCTTGAACAGTCTAGGCGAAGTTTACGCTCGCCAGGGAAAAGCGGGTGAGGCGGCTGCCGCATTCCAGCGTGCGCTGGCGATCAGGGAGCAGACCAATGGATCCGATGATCCCGTTGTGGCTACCTTGTTGCACAATCTAGGAGGGGCTTACGCAAATCAGGCCAAGTACGCCGAGGCCTTGCCGCTGTTCAAACGCGCTTTAACAATTGCAGACAGATCGAAGGAGATCGATCCCGATCTTGCGCCCAGCATTTTGCACTACATGGGTGATATCTATGAGGCTGAAGCCAAGTACGGTGAAGCTGAGGCGGTGCTTAAACGCAGCCTGGCGCTCTGCGAGAAGCGCTTTGGTCCGGACAGCACGAGAACTGCTGAACTACTCGATGAGCTGGCCATGCTTTACCTTTACAACATTCCGGGGCAGAAGGA
>Ga0066388_100002464_pt1 | contig 11316 bp, 10 predicted proteins | sample PanSoiMetaGPlot6_FD_64539 | JGI IMG/M metagenome (GOLD analysis project Ga0066388, IMG submission 64539) | Tropical forest soil microbial communities from Panama analyzed to predict greenhouse gas emissions - Panama Soil - Plot 6 (Hybrid Assembly) | ecosystem: Environmental > Terrestrial >... | reverse complement strand
CGTCCTAGCTTTCGCTCTCCATGCCGCCGCGGGCGAGGAACTGCTCCAGCCAGTGAATGTGATAGTTACCGTCTATGATGTCCTTTTCGCGTACGAGCGCACGAAAGAGGGGAAGAGTTGTTTCTATTCCGTCCACCACGACTTCATCAAGAGCGCGTTTGAGTCGCATCAGACATTCCGTGCGAGTCTTTCCGTGCACGATCAGTTTGCCGACAAGTGAATCGTAGTAGGGCGGGATGGTGTAGCCCTGATACACCGCTGAATCGACGCGGACACCAAGCCCGCCGGGCGCGTGATAGTGCAGAATCTTGCCGGGCGAGGGTCGGAAGGAAACCGGATTCTCGGCGTTGATGCGGCATTCGATGGCGTGACCGTGGAATTTCACGTCTCCTTGCTTAAGGGCGAGATCGCTGCCGGCGGCGACACGAATTTGCTCGAAGATCAGGTCAATGTCGGTGATCATCTCGGTGACCGGATGCTCGACCTGAATGCGAGTGTTCATTTCGATAAAGTAGAATTTGCCTTCCTCGTAGAGAAATTCGACGGTGCCGACGCCGAGATAGCCGATCTCGCGCATAGCCTTGGCCACGCTCTCACCGATCGCGTCACGGGCGCTGGAGTTAAGTGCAGGCGAAGGCCCTTCCTCCCAAACCTTCTGATGACGGCGCTGCAGTGAGCAGTCGCGCTCGCCTAGGTGAATCGCGCCGCCCTTTCCGTCGCCGAGCACCTGGATCTCGATGTGACGGGGGCGTTCGAGATATTTCTCGATGTAGACGGCGTCATCGCCGAATGCGGCCTTGGCCTCGGCGCGTGCTGTCGAAAGAGCGAGCGGAAGCTCGCTGGCACTGCGGGCAACCTTCATCCCACGGCCGCCACCTCCGGCAGCCGCCTTGACGAGAACAGGATAGCCGATGCCGTCAGCGATGCTCGCTGCCTCCTGATCGGAGCCGATGCCGCCATCCGAGCCGGGCACCACCGGAATGGCGAGTCTCCTGGCCGTACGCTTGGCCTCGATCTTGTCGCCCATCAGCCGGATATGTTCAGCCTTGGGCCCTATAAACTGCACACCATGCTCGGCGAGGATCTCAGCAAAGCGCGCGTTTTCGGACAGGAAGCCATAACCCGGATGGACGGCGTCGGCACCGGTGATCTCGCAAGCCGACAGGATCGACGGGATATTGAGGTAGCTGTCCTTAGCAGTGGGTGGACCAATGCATACGCTTTCATCGGCAAAGCGTACGTGCATGGCGTCCGCGTCCGCGGTGGAATGCACAGCAACCGTGGGAATGCCGAGCTCCTTGCAGGCGCGTAGTACTCGGAGCGCAATTTCTCCGCGATTTGCGATCAGAATCTTATCGAACATGTCGTTCGCCCGGAACGAGGCGAATGGGGAGTAACGAACGGCGAATAGGGAAGGAGCGTGTCGTTTTACCTACCATTCGCCACTCGCCATTCACTCTTACTCGATAATTACCAGCGGCTCGCCGAATTCCACGGGCTGCCCGTCCTCGAATAGAATCTGGATCACGGTGCCCGCCCGCGGCGCCGGAATCTGGTTCATAGTTTTCATTGCTTCCACGATGAGCAGAGTGTCGCCGGCTTTTACCTTGCTGCCGATATCGATGAAGGGTCTGCCGCCGGGTTCGCCCGCTGCATAGGCGGTTCCAACCATCGGCGAGATAACGACGCCCGGATGCTTTGAAGGGTCGATGGCCGTGACGGCAGCTTCAGCTCCCTGCTGCGGCGCTACCTCAACACGAACGGCGGCCGGCGGGGCTGCAGCAACGGACGCCGCGCGCGCCACGCGCACGCGCCTACCATCCTGCTCGATTTCGATTTCGTTCAATCCCGTTTCGTCTAGGAGCTGGGTCAGCTCGTGGATCAACTCGCGATCTATGATGGTTTTCGACGACTTTGCCATTGCCTGGCGCTCAATTTTTTTGTTTCGCGCCCAGCAAGCCAGCAAGGCCCGTAATTGCCAAGGCGTAGCCATCGATGCCAAAGCCGGCGATCACCGCTTTTGCTGCTTTCGAAATGTAGGAGTTCTGCCGGAAGCTCTCGCGCGCGTGAATATTCGTAATGTGCACTTCGATCACCGCCAACTTTACATTCACGGCAAGCAACGCGTCCATGATGGCGATAGACGTGGTCGTATAGCCTGCGGGGTTGATGATGATGGCTGCCGCGTCCTTGGCGTGCGCCTCTTGAATCCAGTCGACTAGCTCACCTTCCGTGTTCGATTGGCGGAAGACGACGTCGAGGCCGAACCGCTTGACAGTGTCAACACAAAGCTTCTCAACGTCTGCAAGCGTCGCGCGACCGTATTTCTCGGGCTCGCGCATGCCGAGCAGATTCATATTGGGCCCATTGAGAATGTAGATTGTCGTCTTTGCCATTGACCCCCGCGCGGGTTCGATGCGCGTGAAACCGTCGCGCTTTATAAGTGTCCGCGACGATAAGGGGAAGCCCGAAGGGCGCAAAGGTCGAGCTTTTGGCGCTTGCCGAGAGCCTGGGTTTCGGCGGCTACCCAATCGACCACGTCCTTGAGCGCCCTCAACCTTCGGCGGCCGGCGGCGATGGCCCTGCTGAAGATATCGATCTGCCGGTCAGCACTGGTGCCCTGAGCGACGATTCTAAGGAGATGCTTGATCTCCGCCTCGCAATCAAGGGCAGCGGCGTCTTCGGCAATAAAATCGAGGACCTGATCAAGCCACTCGCGAACCGTAAGCGGAGAACGCGAAAATGGCTCCACAAAGGTCGCGCCAATCCCATAGCGCTGTGCATGCCACTTGTTTTCTTGGGTGATAGCGCGGCCGACGCGGTCAAATCCGGCGTTAAGCGCGCGATCGCGGTCAAGCGCGCGAACGAGACAACGAAACAACGCGGCGATGGCAATTGAATCATCCAAGCATGTGCAACTATCGGCGACGCGCAACTCGATGGTCGGATTGTTGAGAGAGGGACGAATGGCCCACCAGATATAGCTCGCGTCGGGTATGATTTTAGCCCAGGTCAGCGCAGCGACAAATTCGCGGTAGTCTTCGTTCGTGCGGAAGAGTTCGGGCAGCCCGGTGCGCGGCAGTTCATCGTAGGCAGCGAGCCGATAGCCGGCAAGACCGGTGAGGTGGCCTTGCCAGAAGGGCGACGATGTGGACAACGCGAGCAGAAGCGGCAGGTAGGGTGTCAACCGCATGACGAGGTTGATGCGCGTGTCGAGATCTGGCACCGCGACATGGACATGCATGCCGCACAGCATGTTGCGATAGCCGATCATCTGCAGGTCATCCATGATTGGGCCGTAGCGCGCCTTTGGCGTCACCACCTGCTCCGGCCAGTAGGCCAAGGGGAATGTGCCCATGGCGGCAATGCCAAGCTTGTGCTCGGCGGCCAGTTGCCCGAGCGTACGCCGGTAGTGGCTGAGATGGGACCTGGCTTCACTCACGGTGGCGCAGGGCGGTGTGGCGACCTCGATTTGCAACTGCAGCATCTCGGTCATCACGTGATCACCGAGGCGTTTGTGCGCCTGCGAAAGGAACGCCTTGTTGACCCGACGCACCGCGTGGCGCGTCCTGGCATCGAACAGGAAATATTCTTCTTCCATGCCAAGCGTGTACATGCGCGCGACAACTACCCCGATGGAACTTTGTTCCACTGTCGACTGACGCAACGGCCGCCGGAGCCCCTGCTGCGGCGACCGATGACTTAAGGAAAGACTAACGAACGGCTGTCAGCAGCTCGGCTTACCGCAGCGTGAGTTGTTGACTTTTTCCTTCAGCGCACCGAGGCCGACCGCCCCCACCACGACGTCCTCGCCGATCACATAGCTCGGCGTGCCATTGAGCCCGAGAGCCTCGGCAAGCTTGAAACTCTCCTGCAGCGTGGCCTTGACCTCTGGGCCTGCGAGGTCCTTGTCCAGACGGCTCATATCAAGGCCGATGTCCTTGGCGACGGCAAGCGCGCGCGCCTTGTCCGCCTGTCCGCGGCCGCCAAGGAGTTTCTGGTGAAATTCAAGATACTTCTTGCCGCTCTTGTCCTGCATGCGGACGGCGACTGCGACTTGCGCCGCTTCCACCGATCCGGGGCCGAGGACCGGGAACTCCTTCAGCACGATCTTGAGCTTCGGATCATCCTTGAGCAGCGTGAGCATGTCGTCCATGGCGCGCTTGCAGTAGCCGCAGTTATAATCAAAGAACTCCACAAACGTAACATTGCCATCCGGATTGCCGAGCACAACTTGGCGCGGCGATGAGAAGAGGGCCTCTGAATATTGCTTTACAGCTGCCCTGTGCTTCTCGGCATCTGCAGCCGTTTGTCGCTTCTCCAGCTCGTTCATCGCATCCTGAATGATTTCGGGATGGGCGATGAGGTATTCGCGCACGATTTTCTCGACTTCGCTGCGCTGACTCGTGGAGAATTCGTCCGCCAGGGAGGCCTGCGGCAAGGCAATGGCCAGCGAAGCCACGCAGGCGGCAGCAATCAGGCGCAGTCGTGATGTCATGGAGTTATTCCTCATTGGGATTTGGCGTTCATCTTGACGTTCACAATATCGTCGGCCTGGACCCAGCCCGGGGACCCAATCGGCAATCCGGTCTTCGCGCGTGAAGCGAGCTGACGCGCAGTCTTAACGTCGCCGCGCGCGAACGCGGCCTGGGCTGAGGCAAGGTCGGCATTTGCGACATCGCCCTTGCGGCCATAGGCCATAGCAAGTTGCGAATAGGCATCGGGTGCCTCCGGCTCGCGCACGATTGCGGTGCGTAGCAGGCCCACCGCTTCTTCCGCGAGCTTTGGATTGTTTGTCGCGTTGAGCGCTTGCGCGAGCAGAATTTCGATCAAAGGTGTGCTGTGCGAAAGCTGCACGGCCTGGCGCAGGGGAGCGACCGCTTCCGCGGGATGACCGCCTTCGAGCAGGGCCTGGCCTTTGAGCTCGTAGAAGTATGAATTATGCGGTTGTGCCTGGATCAGTCCGTCGATCTGCGCGATTGCCTGGCGAAGGTCGGAATTGCGATAGGTCGATATTGCGCGCGCGTAGCGCGCCGGCAAGCTGTGGTCACTGGGCGGATAACGCCGGGCAACGGTGTCCGGCCGCTCGAGGAAGCCCGATAATTTCGCTCGCATCAGATCATGGCGCAGTTGCAATTCGGGCGGATCCTTGCGGTCCCAGTATGGGCTTGACTTGGCGAGGGTTTCCAGTGCGGCCACGCGCTCAGCCGGCATCGGATGTGATTGCATGTAAGGATCGATGTAGCGCGAATTGAACAACACTTCGTTGCTCAAGCGCTTGAACAGGTCCACCATTCCCTTGGGGGACTGGCCGGTGGCGTTGAGGAACTTTACGCCTGCATGGTCGGCTTGGTCTTCCTGGGTACGGACATAGGCGAGCATCGAGCGCATGATGGCCGATTGAGGCGCCATGATAGCCGCCGCGCCCACATTGCCTCCGCTGCTCGAGCGTGCGCCGGCAACCGCCGCGCCGATACCTGCGAGCAAAGCCACGATCGACGCGGTTTGTGCGGAGGCGAGCTGCTCGCGCAGGCGTTGGAGATGGCCGCCCGCGAGATGGCCGGTTTCGTGCGCAAAAACGCCGATAACCTCGTTTGGGGTCTTGGCGTCGAACAGCGCCCCGGCATTGATGAAGATGTGACGCCCGTCCATGACGAAGGCGTTGAACGAGCGGTCGCTGAGAATCACAACCTTCACATTTTGCTTGGCCAAGCCGGCGGTGCGCAGGATCGGCTGCGCATAGTCACGGAGCAGCTGTTCGATCTCGGCGTCGCGGATGACCGGCATGCCTCGGGTCGTGCTGTCCTGCGCGTGGACAGGGGTGGTTGCCGATCCGCCGTCGGCAGCCCCAACCGCGATTGCGGCAAGCAACGCGATCGCCCGGGCTGCTGGCGCCTTACGCCGCGTCCTGATAGGTGTGCCGTCCAAGGACATCCCGATTTTCTGCCAGAGTGGCGTGAAACTATGTGACGCGCCGTAGGGCGGTCAACGCAACTGGCGATCACGACTGGGTCATGAAAGAGCCATTCGCAAGCAATCTGCCGAATGCGGCAACAGCGGGGCGGTTCGACAGCCCTCGGCGGGCCGAAAATGATGCTTGAGGCGGCAAAACAACTCGTGCGGCCATCGAAACGCAGCGACGTCCCGCCTTTCATCGTGATGGACGTCATGGCGGCAGCCGCCCAGCGCGAGGCCCAGGGGGCGCATATTATACACATGGAAGTGGGCCAACCGGCGGCGCCGGCGCCCGCCACGGCGATCAAGGCCGCGCAGAGTGCACTTGCACGCGGACGCATCGGATATACCGAAACGCTGGGAATCCCCTCGCTACGGGCCCGCATCGCGCGGAGCTACCAGGACGCCTATGGTTTTGCTCTCGATCCCGCGCGCGTCGTGGTGACGACCGGTTCCTCGGGTGGCTTCATCCTGGCGTTTCTTTCCCTTTTCGAGCCCGGCGACCGCGTGGCCCTGGCAAACCCAGGATACCCGCCATATCGCCACATCCTCTCCGCGCTCGGCTGTGAGCCGGTGCTGATCGAAACGTCAGCCGAAACGCGCTGGGCGTTGTCGGCAAAGGCGCTGATCGCAGCCCACCGGCGCACTCCGCTCAAGGGCGTGGTGATCGCCAGTCCGGCCAACCCGACCGGCACCATGATGGATGTCGACACACTGACGCGTCTAATTGCGGTCGCCGAGTCCGAGGGCGTCCGTGTGATCTCCGATGAAATCTACCACGGCCTCGACTATGCGTTCGCTGCGGAGACGGCCGTGAATGTTTCGGAACGGGTCGTGGTGATCAATTCCTTCTCGAAATATTTCTGTATGACGGGCTGGCGCGTCGGCTGGATGATTGTGCCGGATGCACTTGTGCGTCCAATCGAGCGCTTGCAAGGTAATCTCGCGATTTCGGTGCCGACGCTCGCGCAAATCGCAGCAGAGGCAGCATTCGACGGACGCGAAGAGATGGAAGCTGTCAAACACGGCTACGAGGAGAATCGGCGTATCCTCACCGAAGGCCTGCCGAAGGCGGGGCTCGACAAATTCCTTCCCGTCGACGGCGCGTTCTATCTTTATGCGGATATTTCCCGCTTTTCCGCCGACAGCCTCGATTTTGCAAAGCGCATGCTGAATGAGGCAGGTGTTGCTGCGACGCCGGGCATCGACTTCGATCCGGTCAGCGGCAGGCATTTTCTGCGCTTCTGCTACGCCGGCTCGGCGGCTGAGATGCGCGAGGCAGTACGGCGGATCGGCAACTGGCTGAAGCGCTGAGTTTTACCGTGCGATGCCGGTCGTCATGCCCAACAGACGCGAGCATGATGATTCCATCTGAAGAGATCCCGATCTAGAACTCTACGTCCAGTTCGACCACCTCGTCCGGCTCCGCTTGGGTGAAGAACCTCATTCTGCAAAGCGACTGAGTCAATTATCTCCTGAACGCCCCGAGTATCGAGCGCATGCGCTCAGCGCTCAGATTTTCCAAAGGCGTGCTGCTGCGCTTCTCTGCAAGCCGCGCCTCGCAGTCCACGTAGTATGAAGAGACGATTTTGCCCGAGCGATTATCGAAGCTGCGTTCCCCGCAGCGGCCTTGGCAGGCCGTTGCCTTTGATGAGCCCGGTTCCTCATGGCACGATCCCTGACGCAAGCTAACCTATTCAGTTTGTTGGAAAAATTTACCCCAACCAGGTTGATGAAGGCTGAATGGGATCACCTCAATTTGCGCAAAGCATCCTGAGCGCCCCGGAGCGGCTTCTTCCATTTCCGCCGACAATCCCTACATGCTGGGAAGTCCCACAAACCCCGAAAACCCTATGCTTGACTTTTTATCGTCGTCCGACGTCGGGGACGTCGGCGAGGCTGCGGCGCCGCCCGCATCCGATACCGAAGTCCTCGATGCATACTCCAATGCGGTGACGTCCGTGGCCGACGCCATTGGCCCGGCGGTGGTCCGTGTGGAGGTTCGTAACAACCAAACTCGCCCCGGCGGCGTCGGGTCTGGCGTGATCATCGCGCCGGACGGCTTGGTGTTGACCAACAGTCACGTGGTTGAAGGTGCCAGGGAAGTCCGGCTCCAGGACGCGGAAGGTCGCGTTATGGAGGCGCGCCGCCTGGGGGAAGATCCGGACACCGACCTCGCACTGCTGCGCGCGGGTTCTGTCCGTGATCTGCCAAGCGCAACGCTTGGCGATTCGAAGAAGCTCAAGCGCGGCCAGCTCGTAGTCGCGATCGGAAATCCGCTCGGGTTTGAATCGACCGTCACCGCCGGTGTCATTTCGGCGCTCGGGCGTTCCTTGCGCTCACGCACCGGACGTCTCATCGAGGACGTCATTCAAACCGATGCCGCGCTCAACCCTGGCAATTCCGGAGGGCCGCTGGTGTCCTCGCGCGGCGAGGTGATCGGCATAAACACCGCCGTAATCATGGGGGCACAAGGCATTTGTTTTGCTGTTGCCAGCAACACGGCACAATTCGTCCTAAGCGAGTTGATCCAGCACGGGCGCGTTCGGCGCGCCTACATCGGCGTGTCGGCTCAGACGATTGCAATCCCTAGGCGGCACGCGCGCGCTGCCGACATCGAAAATAACTCAGGTGCGATGATCACCGCGCTCGAGCCGAGCGGGCCCGCAGCGCAGTCTGGTCTGATGAGTCTCGACATCATTGTGCGCGCCGACGGCGAACCCGTGACCGGCGTGGACGATCTGATTCGCCTGCTCAATGGAGAGCGCATCAGTCGTCGCATCGCAATCGATGTCCTGCGGCGGGGCACGCTACGCGCTTTTGAGGTGACGCCGCTGGAGCGACCGTCGGCGCGCTCAGCGTAATGTTTTGACGTTCAGCTATTGCGGTTTGGGCGCAGTCTTGGCGGAATTCTTACGCGCTGGTGGCTCATAATTGCCGCCCGCCATGCACTTTTTGATAAAGGCGTCGCGCTTGGCGCCTTGCAGTTGCTGGCTCTCGGCGCCCACTTTGCAAGTTTCCATTTTTTCCTCGGAGGTGACGGCTGCGGCGGGCGTTGCCACCAGCATGACAGGAACGATAGCAATAGCGAGGTGACGCAGCATCTTGTCAGCTCCTTGTTGGATCCCCTGCGAGATAGAGGATATTCCGCTTGTTGGCAATTCGAGGGACTAGCGCAGCGCCGCGGCGATGTTACCGCCGTCGACTGTCGTAACGTTGGCGGTTGTTTTCAGTTGGAGCGCTTGGTGGAGAAAAGCCTGCGCGACGTCCTCTGCCCTTACTTCGCGCCGGAGCAGATTGCCGCTCATGTATTCCTTTTCGCTCAGGCCGCGGGCCTTGGCGCGGTGGGCGATGAAACCTGCGGTAAGCAAGCCTGAACGGATACGATCGGCATTTACCGCGTTCGCGCGAATACCATCCGCTCCGTAGTCGAGCGCGTACTGGCGCACCAGGAGCAACGTCGCCGCCTTGGGCAAACCGTAGGGTCCGAAGTCGGGCCCGGGGTTCACGGCCTGCTTTGAAACGTTGAACAATAGGCAACCACCGAGGCTCTGCTTGAGCATGATTTTCACCGCGGCCTGGGCGACTTTCTGGTGCGCGAAGAAATTAAGCTCGAAGCTTTCACGCAGCAGTGTTTCCTCGACGTCGCCAATTTTGCCCTCCCAGGCTGCGCCGGCATTGGACACCACAATATCGACGCCTCCGAACGCGGCAACGACTTGATTGAACGCGCGGTGCACCGACTCTGAGTCAGTGACGTCGCAAGTGACCGGGATCGCCGCGCCGCCAACGGTTTTGGCGTTGTTCGTCAAGGCATCGACGTCGATATCCAAAAGTGCAACTTCGGCGCCGGCTTCCGCAAAGGCGTGTGCGATGGCGGCACCGATTGTGCCGGCGGCACCGGTGACGACCGTAATCTGGCCTGCGAGCGGCAAAGCTCTGCGCTGGCCGATCTTGGCCAGCTCAAGCGGCCAATATTCGACGTCGAATGTGTCGGCTTCCGAAATCGATGTGAACGTTCCGATTGTCTCGGCGCCGCTGATGCCTTCGGCCGCGGCCTCGGCGACGTCAGCGGCGATACGGGCATCCTTGTGTGTGGCGCCAAGCCCGAACAAGCCGAGGCCTGGCACCAGCACGACGCGGGGCAGCGGATCGTGCATTGCAGCCGCGTTGGCGCGCGCTTTTTGCCGCGCGAAATAGGCGACGTAGTCGCTTGCGTAAGTACGTGTCGCTCCGTGCACGGCCTTCTTGAAATCATCGAGCTTGCCAGCTTCGGGCGCAGGCACGATCAGCGGCCAGGGCTTGGTGCGGATTACGTGGTCGGGCGTGACGACGCCTGCATGCGCATAGCGCGCCACCTCCTTGCCGTTCACATAATTGAGGATGTCGTCGTTGCTGCGAAAGTCCAGGATCAGGCGCTTGTGCGCGCCCTCGCCAAAGGCATCGCGCACCGCGCAGGCGCCGCGAATGATAGGCGCAACATCCGCAACGCCTGCCACCTTGTCCGGTAACTCCGCACTTGCGAATTTGACGTTTCCCTTTTTGCGAAGGCGTTCTTCCGCCAGCGTGACGAACTCAATCATGCGCTCGTAGGCTTGGCGCGCATCGTCGCCGAACGTGAAAATCCCGTGCTTGTCGAGGATCAGTCCCTCAACCGCGGGGTTTTTGTCAAAAATCTCAGCCGCTTTCTTTGCCAGTGCAAAGCCCGGCATAATGTAGGGCACGAAGCCGAGCCTGCCATCGTAGACTTGTGCGCAGAGTGCCTCGCTATCGGGTTGATCGATGAGGCTGAGCACGGCAGTGGCGTGCGTATGATCGATGAATTTGTTCGGCACGAAAGCGTGCAGCAGCGTCTCGACGGATGGATTTGGCGCCTGCGGATCGATCAGGCCCGCCCGCTGGATGCGTACCATGTCTTCGTCGGGCAAAGCTTCGCGGGCGCGCAGTTTGCGCAAAGGCATGAGCCGCACCGCTGGCATTCCGGCGGGCTCGATGCTCGCCATGTCCCAGCCCGATCCCTTGATGCACAGCACATCGGCATCCTCGCCGAGCAGGTCCTTGACCCGTGTCTTGACCGAAGTGTTGCCGCCGCCATGCAAAACTAGCCTGGGCTCACGCCCAAGCAGTCGCGTCGAATAGACTCGCATAGCCAGGTCGGCGCCGACACCGGCCTTTGCCCAATGGTCGAGTGCCGCCTTGGCGTCGCTGTCGACCCAGGCAGATCGCATCGTGCGGCTATCCCTTGTCGCCGAGCAGGCGCTTGCCCCACCAGCCACGCCTAGGTGCCGGCGTTTCCTCTGAGGTCGTGCTGGAGATGACCGGAGTTGCCGGAGTTGAGGGTGACGGGCTCGATGGCGGCGG
>Ga0066388_100002463_pt1 | contig 11319 bp, 14 predicted proteins | sample PanSoiMetaGPlot6_FD_64539 | JGI IMG/M metagenome (GOLD analysis project Ga0066388, IMG submission 64539) | Tropical forest soil microbial communities from Panama analyzed to predict greenhouse gas emissions - Panama Soil - Plot 6 (Hybrid Assembly) | ecosystem: Environmental > Terrestrial >... | reverse complement strand
GTCCGCACATCTGCGGGAACCGGCAACTCGAAATACCCGGTCGTGGGTGAAAGGTCGGCAGGATCCAAAGTGAGAGTCGCTGTGCCTTCATAGATCCAACGGCCAAGGCCGCGCATCTGCGAGCCGTTGACGCCATCGTCGGGTCTCGAGTCCTGGTTGGACCAGAGTTCTTTTTCGATGTCACGTTTATGCTCGATCAGCTGATCGGCTTTTGCCTCGTTGAACTGGTTAGGCACACCCGCCACACCACCGGCCAGACTCATCTCTTGCGCGACGAATCCGACCATTGGCGCCCTGCGGTAGACTTCACCTCGTGCCTGCAGCTGGCGCTTTGGGGTTTGCGCGTCAAACGCGCTCACATCCTTGCCATCCGGCACGCCGCCTTTCTTGCGCGCACCGTAGCTCTTGACGACGAAGTCGTAGAGCATGTTTCTTAAGGGTTCACCCTTGCGGATGGACGATATGCCTGGAGTGGTCTTTCGATCGGCCACATAGAGCATGTCCGACAGATCCTGTCGTTTGCCCACCAACTCGGGCTCTACTAAAGCTGGCATTAAGGTCTCCTTGTGTTAAGGAGCAACCTTTTCTAAGACTTGACGAGGGTGCCAGGTTTTGGCCGTTCGTATGGCCGCGCGTTGTCAAGCGCGGCGAACACTTTTGCCAAACTCTCTGGGCTGCCGTCCACGTCCTTGATTAAGTTGCTCGATGCCTCATCTAACTTTGCTTTTGAGGACTGAGTAACCGGACGGGTGGGCGGATTTGCGACGTGCGGAGCGATCGGCACTCGTGGTGCAAACGCTCTTTCATCGATATCCTTGTGAACGCGTGTGGCTGCTCGGACGGCGGTCGGCGCTGCTGCGCCGTTAGTCTGTGGAATCGCGAGCCCTGGCTTTCGCTTCTGGAGGTTTTCAAAGCCTTCCATGAGAAGGCCGGTGATGAAAAGTCCGTCTGGAAGCGAGCGAAGGATCGGATTCGCCTGGATCACTTGCAGGGCAATGTTGTTCTGCTGAGTTCCGTCTTTGAACATCTCGGGCCATGCCTCCCGTGCATTCACTTCGGCCTGAGACCGAAGTGACATGAACTTGGTAAGCTCTTTCTCTCGCTGCGGGGCATCGCGAACGACCTTGTCGGCCTCGCGACGCCATAACGCGATAGTTTTGGCCTTGGCTTCTTCCGGAAGCAGTTTGCCATCTTCGACATCCTGCTTGTAGGCGGCAGCGATTTGCTCGTCAGCGAGTCCCTCGCCCGATTCGTTCTGGTCGCACCAGTCGATCATATTTGCGGCGAGATTCGTTTGCTGTTCGAGCTGTCCCAGATCCGATACCCAGTGCAGGCGATTCTGGCCGGGTATGCGTGGGCCTGGCTGCTGCGGCTGCTGGCCTTCGTGCTTCGCCAGTCTTTGGCGCAACTCTTCGGCCTCCCTGTGAGCCTGATCCAGTTTTTCGTTGAGCTCAGATTTTTGCCGCGTCAGACGGTTGATCCGTTTCTGTCTGCCGTCCAGCTTTGGTTGCTCGGCGGCAGCGGTCTGCGGCTCGGGCTCAATCTCAGGCTCAAGCTCGTCTTCGTCGGGCGCTGGCTCAGGTTCCAGCGGCGGCTGTTCAGCTACCGGCGGTTGATCTGGCTCTGGCCCTGGCGGAGGCGGCACGTCGCCTGGAAGCTCGGTCGAGACTTCACGCGGTTTGATCTGGCTTTGGACTTCCGCCGGAATGTCCAAGAAGTCCATGACGTTCTTAGTTCCCGTATCGGTTGTCGTCCTCGGGTTATCCTGCGGTGCAGGAGCGGTAGCAAATGCGGTCTGCGTACCTTGACCGGCCTCAACTGAAGGCTCAGGCATGGGAAACCTCCCAAGAGTTAGGGCGAGGATTCACGATTGCCGCCGGTCGGCGGCTGAGATGGAACCCAACGAAATCTCTCATCAGGTGGAGCGTAATAGCACCCACCAGATCTCGTGCAAGCAATTTTTTAGCGAAAAAAAGTTGACGTGCTATTAAGTCTGATGAACTACCTGATAATTTTGCTCCTTGTGGCGCAAGCGCTAATCTTCCGTGGCGCACTACGGAAACTCGAAAGACTAATACAAATGAAAGCTGAAGAAGCACTTCAACTACTGACGGACGCCAACAACCACCTAACTGAAATCGGAACCGAGGTGGATACCTTGCTGCAGAAGGTCACCAATTTGGAAAATGCAGCTGCAAATGCTGATATTCCGCAAGCCGTCGCTGACGCGATCACAGGAGTCTCGGCTCAGGCAAAGGTAGTCGACGACAAGGTGCCAGACGTTACTCCGGCTCCGACTCCTTAAGCTCTGCAGGCTCTTCCGATCCCAGTGTTCCTGGGCGCGGTGGCGTGACTCGGTCGCGAGGCTTTCGCGTGCGAGGGTGGATTGTGCGCTCGCGGCGCGAGATGAAATCCCTTCTGTCCTGGGAAGTGGTCGCCGCCTGCATAGTAGAGACGAACTTGTTTCAAGTTGAACTTGCGGCCGCTCGGCCCCTCATATTGGTTTGTTCCTACCTTTGTGAATGGCATCTTGGTTAGTTCTAAGCGCTGCTGCGCGTTTGTCGATTAATTTCTGTCTGATTAAATCTATTCCTTCTGCCGCGCCGACAGCGGCGATGCAAAGGTTGCTGTCCTTCGTCCGAGCCTTTGCTCCATCCCAGATTTCGCGTTCTGCCTGGTTGAGAGTTTGATGCACCGCAAGCCACCAGGCTTCTGTGTCCGGCACCGCGAAAGCGTTGGTGAGATCGCGCTCTGAGACCTCAACTATTAGGCTGCCCTTTTTGCGAAACCACATCTTTTGCAACGATTGGATAAACAGCGTGACCGATATGCTGCAAAACGCACTTCGTGTCACCATAAATCTTGTATCCCATGTCCAGTGCGCGCTGGCAAAACCACCAGTCCTCCGATAGGTAACGACCGCTCGGCCGGTGAACGCCCACACTGAAAAAGTCCCAGATGGTGCGTTTATCAGGATGCATTTCATCGGTGAACGCCAGTTCCTTCCCGTAGAGAATCTTCATCCCGTCGAACACCTGCCGGGCAATCAGCATGAAACCTGTGCCGAGATACATGAGATCCATGAGGCCGTCTTTGCCTGCTTCCGGCTTGTGCGGATGCGGCTGGCACACCCATTCGAGTTTCAGCTGCTTCTTTGGATAGAACCCTCCGACGATCATCTTCTTCGAGTGACCGACCAGGCGCCGGATGTGTTCGTCGTTAAAAATCAGATCGGCATCCATGAAAAGAAGGTGCGTGCAATCGCTCTCGAGGAAATTGGCCGCGATAACGTCGCGAGCCCGGCCAATGTAAGGATCCCCCTCTAAGAAATGCACTTCGTGATCGAACCCCAGGTCGGTGGTAAAAATCGACACTGCGAATCCGGTCGTCATGTTGTGGTAGGTCGGGACGCCAACGTAGAGCTTCATATGTGTGCCACCTCTACCTTTACCAGCGGGCGAATGAGCGCCTGCGCCCGGCTAGCGAACATGAATACGCCTGGAGCTTCTGGATCCTCCTGCAGGTCTTTGATTTTGAGAGATAGCCTCGTGGCGATGTCGCGCATGTTCTGCATCGTGTAACGCCAATGATCCTCTGGATGCTCATGTCGCGGGAATCCAGGCGATCGTGTGGTAACGAGTAAAAGTCCGTTCTGCCGAAGAGTGCGAACCAGCTGCACAAAACATGTTCGCCAGTCGCGAACATGCTCCAGCATTTCGGTCGAGATCACGATGTCCCAGTGCGTTTCGATCTCCTCGGTGAGCCGTTCGCAGTTTACGACCTTATCGACGCCTGGGCCGTCTTGCATGTCGACCGCATGGTAGAAGAGCGGTTTCAATGACTCGACGTAAGGACGCACAGATCCGTTGACATCCATCGATCCAACTTCCAGCACCTTTCTGCCCGACACATGATCGAGTGTCAAAACCGATTTCACCCACGCCAAAACGGATGGATGCATTTAGTAAGGCTGGCCCTGGCCCATCATCGAGAGACCCATCTGGTTCATCGGCGCGGCGACGTCCGGCGCTTGCTTGCTGAAGGTCTGGCTTACCTGCATCCGGCCGATCTGCGCGTTCTGCTGCTGCTGCAATTGCCTTTGAAAATAGAGCGCGCGATTCATCAACACTTTCACGATCGAAGGATTTTGCTGCAGGATCTGCATCGTCGCCGGGTTCTGCGAAATCGATTGCTGCTTTTGCTGTAGTACCTGCAGACGCAGCTGATAGTTCGCTCCCTGCGGTAGCGGCTGATCCTGGCCGGAGCCAATAATCAGATCTATCGCGCGAGCCTCGTCCTGCATCTCGGCCTGCGTGGCCGCTTGCTGGTTTGGCTGTATCGCCATATCGGCAAAAGAGTAATCGATCGCTTCTGCTCCAGCTTTAAGAAGCGCGGTCTTATCCAAGATCCCGATCGTATCCAGTTGAGCAAGCTGCTGCAGGTAGCCCAGTTTTTCCTTTAGCCAATCGCTGTCCAGGTTGCGAATATCGACCGTGGCCGAGATATCGTATTCCATCTGCAATTGCTCGTCCGAAATGTGAAACGGCCTCGAGAGTTGTCCTACCACCTGCGCGACCTCATCAGATGGCAAAAATTGGCGCATCAATTTGAGCATTTGCTGAATCATCGGCTTCAGTTCTAGCAGGAAATCGGAAGCGACTTCTTCCTGCCGGATCTTTTGCAGCTGCGGATCCAGCCCGGGACCGAAGAGCCCGAAATGTTCGCGCACGCGCTGTTCCACGGCTTGAATCAGAAGCACACTGGACTGATCAAGAGGCTGCGGGCGCATCCACTGCGCTTCATCGAACTTTCGCATCGGGATGATGGCAGCCGGTTGCAGGTTCTCCTTTATCTTCTGCACCTGATCGTAAGAGGTAATGAGCGGAGGACGCAGCGCGAGGGCGGTGTGATCACTCTGCGCGTCGTACTGGGCCTTCAATTCCTGCTCCCAGGTATACGCTATCTCTGGAATCCCGCGCGAGGAGAGGATGGGGCGATCATCGTACTCGAAGCGCATCGGATGAAAGGTGGCTTCCTGATGCTCGTAACCGGCTGGTTCATGCTTGGCCGGGTAATCGATTCCCATGTGGAAGACCGTGCAATAACGAACCGGTGTGCCGCGATCCTGCACCAGCGTGTAGAAGTGATGAAGCTCAACTGTGGCGTCCAGGTTGATCGTGGTCGAAGCTCCGAGCCGGAGTGTTTTTTCGCCAATTGAAGTGATTCGCCAATCCGTGTTGCTCGAGGGGCCGCGCATGAGGAGAGCCTGCTCCACGAACGCTTTGTCATATCCGAATAATTCAATCCGATCCCGCAATTCGGTTTCAGTGACAAATTCAATGCGATCGGTGAACGGCACGCGCTGCAGATCGTGAGCGTAAGGCGGGAACAGCACGTCGATCATCGGCCGCAGCGCGGTAATGGATGGCCGTGACTCGAACACGGAAGGAATTGGGATCTGTACCACGCGCAGCTGACGCAGATCATCCAGCTTGGACCTAGCCTGCGCTTTGGAAAGGTAATCGTGCGACACGGCCCGCAGGAGGGTTGCCAGATCATCCTGGTAGGCTGGATCCATGATCATTTCCTGCAGATCGACAATCGAAAGATTTTCCCCGATCGGGATGTTGCTTTGACCGATAAACTGCGCGACAGCCGGTTCGTTGACGAATTCCTGCAGTCCTGGCACACTGACATCGATGTAATTAAGCCTGCGGGTCTGCCACCAGTTGACGTCGACCACTGCGGCGCCGTAACCATTGCGCCATGAGACCGCCAGACGCAGTTCCCGGTGCAACTCGGCCTGCATATGGGTAAAGAGCATCCAGTTAAGCAGGGTGGTCATCTGCTGGCTTTCTCTGATCGTGGTAGCTGGCCGGTTGCTTTGCGCCTGCACTTTCATGTTGCGGAGGGTGAAAGTGATCAGCGATCGATGTTGGCCGATGATCTTTTCAATTGTGCGGATCCTTGAATCGGACGCGCCGGGCCAGGGCCAGGGATCAACGCCGGTGTTGGGATCTCCCCATTTGCGGCCGTCGAAGGTCTGGTAGGGCCAGCGCGCATACCACCAGTCCCTGGCGCACATGTTCCGCGACCAGTAATCCTGCGCGATCGTGGAATTCTGCGCGTCAGTGACCGCAGTTTTAAAGACGCCTAGATCCGGCTTGTCGGTAGCCATCTCGAGGATGGCCGGATCAAAAGAGTAACTGTCGCCATAACCGCTGTCGCGCGGGTATCCAGCGGGATAGTGACCTTGTACGTTAACCAGTTGCGTTGGCATTTTATATGTCGGGGGGCCAGTGGAAATGGTCCGTTCGCTCTTTCTTTTTCAGTTTAACCATGAAACCTGTGATCCTTTTCCCAGGCCAATAGGTGATCGCATTTCCGTTCACCTCTATCAGGGTTCTGTCGTCCACGCCTTTGCGGGCGAGGAGCTTTTCCAAAAGCAGTTTGAGGTCGGCAACGCTCATACAAGTTCCACCACGTTCCAGATCTTCTTGCCTAACAAGTCAAGGGTCTCGTTCAGCGCGAAGCGGCGTTTTCCCTTCGCGTTTCCGAAAACGACCTTGCGCGGGCTGCGCCGGTCAAACAGGTTCTGTCTCACAAAGGCGATCTCGTCGGCGGTGACGATTGTCTGCTTGAACTTTTGCCTAACGACTAAAGGAGGCTTTCTGTCTTCCAGCATGAGGGGAAAGGCGTTCATGCCGGGAATTGCCGCATCCACGGCGTCTTAGGCTTTAAAACTTCTTCACTCACATAATCGCTCCGGCTCAACACGAGCATTCGCACGCAATCGACGGGATCTTTACTGCTTCCCTTGCCTGCGTCAAGCCCAGTCCACGTTTTCAGTGAATAAATAACGTTCGGACAGGTATCGCACACAAAGAGCTTGGGCTCGTTCACTGAAGACACCTCTTTTGCGGAATCGTAATACAAAAGATCGTTGATCAAGCGCAACGAGCCGTCCGAGCGGCCGGAAAAAATCATTCCTTCAGCCGGAGCCGCCAGGTAATCCAACCCAATCTCGCGCAGTTCCTCGATGAGTGTGGTGGGCTCTTCCGCGCTTATCCGGCGCTGGTTGGCGTAGCGCGCATCTATCCAGCGCTCGGCAATGGGCTCGCCTTCTTCCAGGCGTTCCATTTCCTCCTTGTAACGGTTCAACGACCATCCAAGCTCGGCCTGCGCTGGCCCACGGGCGCCGTCCGCTGCGTTGGAAGGCAGCGTCCATTCGCCCATCTGTCCCACGCCTGGCACATACGCGGCGTCATGCCCAAAACTGGGCCACTCGCGGTAGATGAACTTTGCTTTGCGGGTGCAGCAGACATAAATCCAGAACCAGTTGCGACCGGCGCATGGATCCACGAACTGATAGAGCGTGTGCGGCTCTTTGACCTCGCCATCCTCGTCTACCAGCATGGATTGGAAGCGTTCGAAGGGGATTACATGCACATATTGATTGAAAAGCGGGAACGCGGCTGCTATAGCCTTTGTTGGAACGCCGTATGCCCGAGTTAAGATCCGCTCCCTGGACGAATTCGCGCATTCCACCTTCATCGCCTCGTAATTCCCGTAAGGATTGTCCGAAGTGTGGAAATAAATTACTCTGGCCGTGGGCTTGCCGCTTTTTTGCACCCTCGGCACCCGTTCAAAATCCTTGCCGTTGCGGGAAAGAAGAAGCGGCGCTTCCCCCCATTCAAGCGTCATGGCTCCATCGAGGAATTCTTTTACGGTGCCGGAATAGCCGTCGATCGGAGTAAAGGTGATCAGAAAAAGCCCGTTCCTGTTCAAAAGCCGGAACCTGATCGCTTCCACCCAGTCTGGATCGATGAGTTCATCCGCCCAGGCGATGTCCAGTTCCGCGCCTTCCAAGGTCTTCACATTCGCCCCGTAAAACTTGAACCACGCCTGCGAACCATTCGGCAAAACAAACGTGTTTTCGGTAAACCCGCCCGAGCGCGAATACACGATCTTGGTCGTCCGGCCACCTCTCAAACGCCCGCTCTCCGGCTTCAAGTTGGCCGGTATATGGTCGTAGATCACCGGCTGCTGGTCGGCCCTGGAAGCCGCCTCTGTCGATTGCAGGCACCATCCACGTCTGTTCTCGCCCTCACTCACCAGCTGCATGAAACGCTTGGCCGCATACACGGTCTTGGAAGCCCGATTGCCTCCAAGAATCAGGAGCGTAATCACCCCGTGCGGATATTCCAGCCGCAGCTGCGCGATCTGCTCATCGGCCTTTTTCCACACCGCTGGCTCAAAGCCGTAGAGCAAGGGCTCGTCCCGCATGAGCCGAATCCCATCGGCCCTTTTACGGTAATACGCCAAAGGATCGTAGCCCTTGAGCTTTAATTCCTCCAAGGGAATCAGTTCAATGACCGGGTGTGGCTCAGTTCCTTGCAAGCCCATCGAAGCGCAAAGCGTATGAGCGGTCCCACCGGCCTTTGGGGAGTTCGCCCACAAGTTCGTAATAGCCGGGATAATCAGTGGAGGCGCGCACATGCATGGGAGCATCCACCCAAAGCCGTCTATTATCCCCCACGATCACCTCAAAGCGCTCGCACACGGCCGACTTAGCAAACACCATCTTTGGATTAAACGGGATCTCGGTCACATGCGCCAGGATATTTCCATCCTCTTTTTCACGCTTGAAAACTTCCACGAGCGTCTGGTTCCTTGGCACCTGACAGATCCGCACATGGCGGCGCATCTCCTTTTTCCAGAACAGTTCACCGCAGACAGGGCAACGTTTTCTTCTTCTCATAAAATGCGGAGAGCAGCCCGAGGAACTACCTCGAAGCCTCGTAAAGCGGGAAACCTCTGAAGATCGTTCACGAAACTGCCCTCCTTAATTGTTTCCAATGATCCAGTCGGTCACTGGACTACCTTCTGTTCGCCGACACGCGCCCCTGAACATGGCCCTTGCCAACTCCTCCTCCTCAAAGGAAAGATCCCGGCACAGCCACTCCTCCTTGTCGCTCCGGCGCGGAATACAAAGGTTGGTGGCAAAACGTATGCAGCGCTCCGTCACCTCCAAAGAGGAACCCTGTTTTAAACTCTCCTCCCGCAACACCTCCTCCAGGGTCATCGCACCTCCTGCTCGTATTGCCACAACGGACTCTGAAACTTTTCCTGGCCGGGTGTGATCTGCTCGGGAAACTTCAAGGCATACTTCCGAGCCCTATCCGCCCGCTCGAGGCAACCGGCCCACAGCTTGGGATCCGCCCCAAAAGGCATCTCTTCAACCGTAACGTTTTCCACCGTTACGGTGCCGCCAGCGTTACGGTCAGCGTTACGGTGCCTCTCACGATATGCCTTCTGCCGCTCCGCCCCGCCTTCATACTTCTTCTCACTCATACAACGTCCTCACCTTAGAGTGACTCAAATACACTTTCGCCTTCGCCAGCCGCTTTTCCAGCCCGTGCCGATACCCACGCTCACGCTCAAAAAGCCCCGTAGAATCGTTTTCCCATGTCTCCCGCAGTGCTGTGAGGCCCGCGATCCGCTCGCGCATCCTCTGCGCATTGGCCTTCGCCTTTGCCACCGTCCCGGCGCTCTCCTGGTTCACAGTTCCCATATCGCGAAGAAAGAATAAAAATGTTGGTTGGGGTCCGGTCTGGGGATTATGGCTCTGACGCGAGCGCGCGACCCCCTCCCCCCGGCCTCGAGCCCTGCGTCCAGCGATGTCGATCTTTTGTAACGCGCTCGAGCGGAGGCGCTTACGCGGAAGGCGGCAGCAGGCAGGCAGGCGGCAGTTCGATGCGATCCGGCAGCCGAAAAACCGGCTTTTTGAAGATAGGCTGGCAACCGGCTCGTCAAGAGGAGCTTACCCATAACTTCTTATAATAAACGTCATATTAAATGTGTTGAGGCCCAGGCACTTAGGCGAGATTTTCCGTTTTCGACGTGCTGGTTCCGTCTATCTGTTTCACCGGCTTTGCAGCGCGTATTGTCTCATGCAGTTTGGCAAACTCGCCTGCTATGTCGACGGTGGCGTTCACGCTCATGGTGAGGTTATGGGAGGTAGCTTCGCCTGTGAGTAGTTGCTGGCTGTGGCGTGCCACTGATATGCCGAAGAGAGCATCTCTATCACTGACTGTGTCCTTGACTGCGTGTTCTTCTACACGTTCCAGGAGGAGCCGTTCCAGTCTTGCGTATTGCCTGCAGAGCCTTTTGCGTTCGCCTTTGATGGCTTCGGGCTCGCGTTCGTAGATGGCCCGGATGGTGGGCCAGGTGATGCCGGTGGCTTCGCGGATGTCCTTGAAGCTGAACTCTGGGGAAGCCAGCATGGCAACGATCCTCTTGTAAAGCTCCGGCTTCTGATCGTGGATATATTGGCCGCTCGATTTATTGATCCAGTTACCCAGGGACTCCACGCTTTTGAGTTGGAGCCGCTTCGCGTGCCGGGCATTCGGGTGCTGTTTTTTCAGTGGCGGCGGTATGTGCGGGAGCTTGTCGGTCAGCTTCAAGAGGGGCTCTCTTCGCGCTTTGGCGGGCTCAGGCATCGTTTGTTTCATTGGGCTGGGCCAAGGGAGCCGGGGGCCGTTTGCGAGCGTTCCTGGCGCGTTGCAGGCCGCCGAGTGTGGCGATCTCGCTCCGGCGTCTTTTGGTGAGAGCCTTTGCTCGTGCGTGGCCGCCAGCTGATCGGAATTGTTTTAGGGTCATCGGCATGATGGGTCTTTGGTGAGCAGGTCTTCTAGTAATTCAGCCAGCCGCAGCGTTATCGCTTTGAATGCCTTGGGGCCAATGTGTGTTCCGGTCTCGGCGACAAACACCGGGCAAAGCTGATCGGTTATCTGCGCGGCCCGCTTTTCAATCTCGGTGTATCGATATTCTGTGGCTGGCATCTGGTTTTGAGGGTGGCATGGTGTCTGCTTCCATGCAAGAAAAAATAATTGCATTTTGTTCTTTACAGCTTGCAAGAAAGCTGTATTTTCATAGGCAATATGGATGAAAAGCACACATCTGTGACGGCGCAATTGCCAGCGCCAGAAAGCATCGCTCATGTTCCGTTGAACAAGTTTGATGCATGGCTGGATCGGGCGGTCGGGTTGATCGCGAAGTATGTGGTGGAACCGTTCTTGGGAAAGGTAGGGCCGATGGATGAGTAACCTAACGACCAAGCACGGCAGATGCCGGGACTGCGCGCAGGGGATTCTCGCTCCGGTGCAGTCTGGATTCGAGCAGTATTACGAGGATGGCAAACCGCTGTGGTGGTTCTGCCGTTACTGTGGTTCCAACCATGTCGACATCTTCGACGAATCCGGCGCGGTGCTGGTTTCACAGGGTGACAATTACAAGGGTTAGATAATCGCCACTCAG
>Ga0066388_100002462_pt1 | contig 11319 bp, 9 predicted proteins | sample PanSoiMetaGPlot6_FD_64539 | JGI IMG/M metagenome (GOLD analysis project Ga0066388, IMG submission 64539) | Tropical forest soil microbial communities from Panama analyzed to predict greenhouse gas emissions - Panama Soil - Plot 6 (Hybrid Assembly) | ecosystem: Environmental > Terrestrial > Soil... | reverse complement strand
CCGAGTCGCTCCCGCACGGACGCATACGCGCGGGCCGAGCGAGCGCGGAAGAGCGCGGTCGCGATGATCATGAACGGGATCACCGTGAGGGTCGCGAGGGCGAGCCGCGGGTCGAGCACGAGCAGGAGGACGGCGGTGCCGCTGAGCATGAGCGTGCTCTGCGCGAGCGTCGTGACGCCGTCGGTGACGAGCTGGTCGATCGCCTCGACGTCGTTCGTCATCCGGCTGATCAGGACACCGGCGCGGTTCCTCTCGTAGAAGCCCAGCGAGAGACGCTGCAGGTGGTGGAAGAGCTGCTTGCGCAGGTCGGCGAGGATCCGCTCTCCGACCCAGCCGGTCATGTACGTCTCGACGTACGTCATGCCCCAGTTCGCGAGGCCGGCCACGACGAAGAGGATCACGACGAGGACCAGCCTGCCCCCCGTCGTGCCGTTGATCGCGTCGTCGAGGGCGAACTTGGCGAGGTAGGGAGGGGCGAGCGCCGTCGCCGTCGCGGCGAGGAGCGAGATGACGGAGAAGGCCGTGCGGACCTTGTACGGCCGCGTCAATCGCCACAGCGTCCCGACCCGGCGGCGCGTCGCGCTCCAGGACCAGTCGTCGATCTCGGCGCCGCGTGCGCGCATCAGGCTTCCGCCGGGCTGGTGGACCCTCACGCCACCTCCTCCACCTCGCCGCGCGCCTCGACGGCGTCGGCGAACTGCCGCTCGAGCAGGCCGTGCTCGTGGATCTCCCGGTAGACGGGGCTCGTCTCGAGCAGGTCCTCGTGGGTGCCGCGCGCGACGATACTTCCGGTGTCGAGGACCACGATCTCGTCCGCGAGCGCGATCGTCGAGAGCCGGTGCGCGATGATCAGCGTGGTCCGGCCCTCCATCACCTCGCGCAGGCCGGCGCGGATGTGGGCCTCCGTCGTCGCGTCGACCGATGCCGTCGCGTCGTCGAGGATGAGGATGCGTGGGTCGACGGCGAGCGCGCGCGCGATCGCGATCCGCTGCCGCTGACCGCCCGAGAGCGTGATGCCGCGCTCGCCGATCACCGTGTCGTAGCCCTGCGGCAGCCGCTCGACGAACTCGTGGGCCTGGGCGAGCCGCGCGACGCGCTCGACCTCGTCGTCGGTCATCTCCGGCAGCCCGAAGGCGATGTTGTCGCGCACCGTGGTCGAGAAGAGGAACGGATCCTGCGTGATGACGCCGATCTCCCGCCGGAGCGACGCGAGCTTCACGTCGCGCACGTCCACGTCGTCGACGACGACGCGGCCCGAGTCGACGTCGTAGAAGCGCGGCACGAGAGAGGAGAGCGTGGTCTTGCCGGAGCCGGTGTGGCCGATCAGGGCGACGGTCGTCCCGGCGTCGAGCGTGAGATCGACGTGCTGGAGCACCGGCCTCCCCGGCAGGTACGAGAAGGAGACGTGCTCGAAGCGGATTGCGCCGTCACCCTCGGGCAGCTCGACGGCGTCAGGCCGGTCGCCCACGTCCTCGGGCTCGTCGAGCACCTGGAAGATCCGCTCGCCGGATGCCGTCGCGCGCTGTGCCTGGCCGACCCACATGCCGAGCGAGCGGAGCGGAGTGACGAGCAGCGCGAGATAGAGGTTGAACGAGACGAACGAGCCGATCGACAACGAGCCGTGCGCGACCATGCGCGAACCGACGAGGAGCACGGCTGCCTGTGCGAGCAGCGGCAGGAAGGACAGCAGCGGGACGTACGTCGCGCGCTGCCGGTTCGCGCGCAGCGTCTGACCGAACAGCGCCTCGTTCCGGACGCCGAACTTCGCCTCCTCCGCCGGCTCCTGGGCGAACGCCTTGACGACGTGGACGCCGACGATGTTCTCCTCCGCGACCGTTGCCACGTCGGCGAGCTTCTGCTGCACGTCGCGGAGGGTCGGGTGCGCGATGTGGCTGTAGCGATAGGCGAGCGCTACGAGAAACGGCGTCACCGCGAGCACGACGAGCGCGAGCCGCCACTCGAAGAAGAAGAGGACGATGGTCACCGAGACGACGGTGAGGACGTTCTGGAAGAAGAAGATCAGGCCATAGCCCAGGAAGAAGCGGACGCCCTGTAGGTCGACGGTCGCCCGCGACATCAGCTGCCCGGTCTGGTTGCGGTCGTAGAAGCCGAAGGAGAGGCGCACGAGGTGCGAGTACAGGCCCTGGCGCATGTCCATCTCGACGTCGAGCGCCTGCTTCCCCGAGATGAGCCGGCGGCCGGACATGAACACCGCCGAGAGGAAGCCGAGCAGAGCGATCGCTCCGACATAGAGCCAGAGGCGTTGGGTGTCGTGGTTGACGAGCGCCTTGTCGATCACGTCGCGTCCCGTGACCCAGATGAGCGCGATCTGGGCCGCCTGCGACCCGACCGCCAGCACGATCGAGATCGCAAGACCACGCCGGTACGGCCGGAGGAACGAAAGGAGCCGCGCGAACGTACGGCGATACGGCACTGGGCTCACAGTCTTTGAATGTAGCGACGCAGTGCGATCCTCTAGAGCTTCCGCAGCTCCTTCCGTACGAGCCCCGTGGCGACGTCGAGTCGTCTGCGGTTCGCCGGGTCGTTGAGCCAGCCGCTTGCGCCCGAAGGGTGGGGGAGCGGGACGACCGGCGTCCCGTCCAGCTCGTACCGCTCGCCGACGCACGGCGTCAGCGACGTGAGGCCGAGCAACCTGCGCAGCGCGAGGCCTCCGACCGTGACGATGAGGCGCGGGCGCAGCAGCTCGAGCTCCCAGTCGCGCCAGAAGGCGCAGAGCTCCTGCTCGCGCGGTGTCGGCGTGCGGTCGCCGCGGCCGGACGGGGCGCGACCCGGATAGCAGCGCGTCACCGATGCGCAGTAGAAGGTCGCGTAGAACTCGTGCTCCTCGAGTTCGAGCCAGCGGCGAAGCGTCCGGCCCGCGCGGCCGCGCCACGGCAGCCGTTCCTCTCCCTCGACGACGCCGGGCGCCTGGCCGAACAGGTAGGCACGCTGGTCCTGGGCTGGAAGCGTCGCCGGCGACGCCCGGCCGGAGACCCGGGCGCTTACGGCGCCCGCCGGTCCGGGAGCCCGCACCGGCAGGGACTCGAGCGGGTAGCCGGCCTCGACGCAGGCGCGGCAGCGAGCGACGTCTCGCTGGAGCGAGGCGAGTGAGCGGTAGGAGGACTTGCGGGCGGTCATCGCGTCGGAGCGTAGGGTCCGCTCGATGTTGCCGCTGGAGGCCGTGCCGAACTTCTCCGAGGGGCGTGATCGCCTGACGATCGAGGCGATCGGCCAGGCGCTCGCCGGGTACGCGCGCCTCCTCGACGTCCACAGCGACCCGGACCACAACCGATCGGTCTTCACGATCGTCGGAAGTGAAGAGGAGCTGGGCGAGGCCCTGCTCGGCGGCATCGAGACCGCTCGCGAGTTGATCGACCTGCGCCGCCAGGAAGGGGCACACCCACGGATCGGAGCCGCCGACGTCGTTCCCATCGTCCCGATTCGCGAGGACGATGCCGAGCGGGCGCGCGGCGTGGCTCTCGAACTCGCACGCCGAGTGGGGGAGGAGCTCGCGCTGCCCGTCTTCCTCTACGGAGAGCTCGCCCCCGGCATCGGCCCGGCGTTCTACCGGCGCGGCGGCCCCGCCGAGCTGCAGCGGCGACTCGACGCTGGCGAGGTCACACCCGACTTCGGGCCGTCACGGCTCGACGAGCGGGCGGGCGGTGTGCTCGTCGGCTCACGGCCGCCGCTGATCGCCTTCAACGTCAACCTCGCCGGGAACGACCTCGAGGCCGCACGGGAAGTGGCGCGGGCCGTCCGGGAGCGGGACGGCGGCTTCCCCGGTGTGCGCGCTCTGGGTCTCAACCTTCCCGAGGCAGGACACGTCCAGGTCAGTCTCAACATCGAGGACTGGCGGGCCGCGCCGCTGCACGCGGTCGTCGGTGCAGTCGAACGGGAGGCTCGTGCGCGCGGCGTCCGCGTCACGGGTTCCGAGCTCGTCGGCCTGCTTCCGGCGGGCGCCGCGGTCGCGGCCGCGGGCTCGCTCCTGCGCGTGGCAGGGCTCGATCCGTCGCACGTCCTCGAGCTTCGACTCCTCGAGGAGTAGCGCCACACAAACCTGCCAGGGAGTTGCGACAGACCGCTGACGCTCGCGGGCCTATGGTCTCAGTAGGGGGTCGCGAGACCCCATGGGGGCACGTAGGGCAGCGTTCGCAGGGAGCGGCGTCCTAGACTCGACCCGTGGCGCAGGCGACGGCGATCGGCCTCACGGGCGACGACCTCACCGTCGACGACGTCTGGGCGGTCGCAGTCGAGGGCGCGGGCGCTGCGCTCTCGGATGCGGCGCGCGAGAAGATGGGCGCCGCGCGACACCTCGTGGAGCAGGCGGTACACGGCAGCCGCGAGCACACCTACGGTGTCAATACCGGCTTCGGCCGCTTCGTCGCGGTCGCCATCCCCGAGGAGCAAACGGGCGAACTCCAGCTCCGGCTGCTCCGGTCGCACGCGTGCGGCGTCGGGGACCCGTATCCCGACGAGATCGTGCGGGCGGCGCTGCTCCTGCGCGCGAACGCCCTCGCCAAGGGCAACTCCGGCGCCCGGGTCGAGACCGTCGAGCTCCTGCTGGCGTTGCTCGAGCACGGTGTGCTGCCGGTCGTTCCGAGCCGCGGCTCGGTTGGGGCTTCCGGCGACCTAGCGCCGCTCGCGCACCTTGCGCTGCCGCTCGTGGGAGAGGGAGAGGCGTGGGTCGAGGGCGAGCGCTTCTCAGGCGCAGACGCGCTTGTGCGAGTCGGCCTCGAGCCGGTCGAGCTGGCGGCCAAGGAAGGCCTCTCGCTCATCAACGGGACGCAGTTCATGGCCGCGACTCTCGCGCTCGCACTCGTCAGGGCACGGCGGCTGGCGCGGGCCGCGGACGTCGCGTGCGCCCTCGCGGTCGAGGCGCTCCAGGGCTCGCGCACGTCGTTCCTGCCGCAGATCCACGCGCTCCGGCCCTTGCGCGGCCAGGGGACAGCGGCGGGCAACATTCTGCGCCTGCTCGAGGGGTCGGCGATCATCGAGGCGCACCGCTGGTGCGACAAGGTGCAGGACGCCTACTCGCTTCGTTGTGCACCTCAGGTGCACGGCGCGAGCCGCGACCTCCTGGAGTACGCGGAGTACACGGTGGCTGTCGAGCTGAACGCAGCGACCGACAACCCGCTCGTCCTCGTCGAGGACGAGATGCTCGTCTCGAACGGCAACTTCCACGGCCAGCCGCTGGCCTTCGCACTCGACACACTCGGGATGGCCGTGGCCGAGCTCGCGAACATCTCCGAGCGGCGGCTGGAGCGCCTCGTCAACCCGAACCTCTCCGAGGACCTACCGGCCTTCCTGACGACCGACGGCGGGCTCAACAGCGGCTTCATGATCCCGCAGTACGTGGCCGCCTCGCTCGTCTCCGAGAACAAGGCGCTCTGCCACCCGGCGTCCGTCGACTCGATCCCGACGAGTGCCGGCCAGGAGGATCACGTCTCGATGGGGAACGCCTCCGGGCTCAAGGCGTGGCAGGTGCTGGCCAACTCCGAGCGGGCGGTCGCGATCGAGCTGCTCGCCGGCGCACAGGCGGTCGAGTTCCACGCGCCGCTGGAGCCGGGAGCGGGTGGGCGAGCCGCTCGGGCGGCGGTACGGGAGTTGTCGCCGCGACTGCGCGACGACCGGCCGCTGGCAGGTGACATCGAGGCGGTGGCCGCTGCGATCCGCGACGGCTCCTTCCTCGCGGCGGTAGAGGCCGAGGTGGGAGAGATCCCGTGAGCGCCACGGCGACGCTGGCGGAGCGGGTCGAGGCTCTCTGCGGCGACCTCTCCTCGATTCGCGCCCCACGTGGGGGCGAGCTGAACGCACGGCAATGGTCGACCGAGGCGCCGCTGCGGATGCTCCTGAACAACCTCGACTCCGAGGTGGCGGAGCGCCCCGAGGAGCTCGTCGTCTACGGCGGCTCCGGCAAGGCGGCCCGGAACCACGAGGCACTGCGTGCGATCGTCGCGGCGCTCCTCGAGCTCGGCCCGGACGAGACGCTGCTCGTCCAGAGCGGCAAGCCGGTCGGCGTCTTCACGACACACGAGGGCGCGCCGCGCGTGCTGATCGCAAACTCGCTCCTCGTGCCGAAATGGGCGACCTGGGACGAGTTCCGCCGGCTCGAGGCGGAGGGGCTGACGATGTTCGGCCAGATGACGGCCGGCTCGTGGATCTACATCGGCAGCCAGGGGATCCTGCAGGGCACGTATCAGACGTTCGCGGCGGCGGGGGAGAAGCATTTCGGTTCCCCGGACCTGCGCGGGCGGACGATCCTGACCGCCGGGCTGGGCGGCATGGGCGGCGCCCAACCGCTTGCCGGGACGATGGCGGGCGCGGCCATCCTCTGTGTCGAGGTCGATCCGCACCGGATTGCGCGCCGGCTCGAGACGCGCTACCTCGACGAGGCGACCGAGTCGCTCGACGACGCGCTCGCGCGACTGCGCTCGGCGGCGGCCGAGCGGCGACCGCTCTCGATCGGGTTGCTCGGGAACGCCGCCGACGTCGTGCCCGAGCTCGCGGCGCGCGGCGAGGAGTTCGACCTGCTCACCGACCAGACCGCTGCCCACGATCCGCTGAACGGGTACGTACCGCGCGGGCACTCCGTCGAGGAGGCGGCTGCATTGCGTGCGTCCGATCCGGACGAGTACCTCCGGCTCGCCCGCGAGTCGATCGCCGGCCACGTCGAGGCACTGCTCGATTACGTCCGACGTGGCGCCAATGTTTTCGATTATGGCAACAACCTGCGAGGTGAGGCTCGTGAAGCTGGCGTAGAGGAGGCGTTCTCATACCCGGGGTTTGTCCCGGCCTATATCCGGCCGCTCTTCTGTCGCGGTGTCGGCCCTTTCCGGTGGGCTGTGCTGTCGGGCGATCCCGCGGACATCTCGGTCATCGACGACCGCCTGAGAGAGCTGTTCCCGGACGATCCGCTCCTGCAGCGGTGGCTCGAGCTGGCACCGGAGCGGGTGGCCTTCCAGGGGCTACCTGCGCGGATCTGCTGGCTCGGCTACGGCGATCGCGCCAAGGCGGGACTCGCCATCAACGAACTCGTCCGCAGTGGCGAGGTCAAGGCGCCCGTGGTGATCGGGCGGGATCACCTCGACGCCGGCTCGGTCGCCTCGCCGTACCGTGAGACGGAGTCGATGCGCGACGGCTCCGACGCGATCGCCGACTGGCCGATCCTCAACGCGCTCGTCAACGTCGCGGCAGGAGCGACCTGGGTGAGCGTGCATCACGGCGGCGGAGTCGGGATCGGCAACGCGATCCACGCGGGCATGGTCGTGGTCGCGGATGGCAGTGACGCACAGGCGGAGCGCCTCGAGCGCGTGCTGACGACCGACCCGGGTACAGGCGTGATGCGGCACGTCGACGCGGGCTACCCGGAGGCGATGAGCGCCGCGGAAGAAGGCGGCCTGCGAATCCCGCACGCTCCCGACGACGCGTGACCCAGCGGCTGCTCGTCCGCGATCTGGCGCAGCTTGCGACGCCGGCGGGGACGGCCGCGCCGCTGCGCGGATCCGCGCTCGGGGAGGTGGAGATGCTCGAGCACGCCTTCGTCCTCTGCAGCGGCGGCACGATCGAGACCGTGGGGCTCATGGCGAATCTCCCGGCACTCGACGATGACGTCGTGGAGCTCGACGCCCGCGGGCTGTGCGCGGTCCCGGGGCTGGTCGACTGTCACACGCACGCCGCGTTCGGCGGCGACCGCGTGGACGAGTTCTCGCTCCGCGCAGGGGGCGCGAGTTACGAGGAACTGCACGCCGCGGGCGGCGGCATCCTCTCGACGGTAGGCGCGACCCGCGCGGCGGGCGAGGCCGGCCTGCGGGAGACGGTCGAGCGCCATCGCTCCTGGATGCTTCGCGCCGGTACGACGACGTTCGAGGCCAAGTCCGGCTACGGCCTCGACCGCGAGACGGAGCTCGCGTCGCTCCGCGCGATCCGGGATGCGGGCGGCATCCCGACCTGGCTCGGCGCGCACGCCGTGCCGTCGGAGTTCGCCGATGCCGACGCCTACCTCGACTTCGCGCTCGCCGACGTGCTGCCCGAGGCCGCCGAGCTCGCCGAGGCGGCGGATGTCTTCCTCGAGCGCGGGGCCTTCGACGCTGTCCAGGCGCGGCGCTACCTGGAGGCGTGCCGCGATGCCGGCCTGACGCTACGGCTCCATGGCGACCAGTTCACTGAGGCGGGCGCGATTCCGCTCGCGGTCGAGCTCGGTGCCCGCTCGGTCGACCACCTCGAGGCGACTCGCGAAGAGGGAATCGGACAGCTGGCGGCGAGCGACGTGGTCGGTGTGCTCCTGCCGGCGAGCGCGCTCTTCCTCGACCGGCCGATGCCGCCCGCGCGGGCGCTCCTCGACGCAGGGGCCGCCGTCGCGCTGGCGACCGACCTCAACCCGGGAAGCGCCTTCTGCGAGAGTCTGCCGCTCGTCTGCTCGCTCGCCGCGACACAGCTCCACCTCTCGCCGGCGGAGGCGCTCGCCGCGTGCACGGTCAACGCCGCGCACGTGCTCGGGCGCGCCGAGCGGATCGGCCGCCTCGCACCGGGTTACCGCGCGGACCTCGTGCTCCTCGACGCCCCGGACTGGCGGTATCTCGCCTATCACCTCGGCGGCCCCGTCGTGGCGAGGACGATCGTGGGCGGCGAGCTAGCCTGAGCACATGCCGACGAGGAAGCAGCGGCGCCGGGCGCAGAAGGAACGGCGGCACGAATACGAAACCGTCTGGATCGACGAGGAGGGAAACGAGACCGACGAGCCGCCGGAGGATGCCGTCGCAGCTTCCCCCGCCAGGCGCGACGGGGCGAAGCCGAAGGCTCAGCAGCAGCAGCGCGGGGGCCGCGGTGGTCGCGTCCCCCCGCCGCCGTCGTGGGAGCGCGCGGCGAAGCGCTCGCTCATCCTCGGCGCGGTCATCTTCGCGCTTTTCTACGTGCTCGGCTCGAAGAACGGCGGCCACAACATCGCGTCCGCGCTCGGGCTCGCGGGCCTCTACACGCTGCTCTTCATTCCGTTCACGTACTTCCTCGACCGCTTCGCATACAACCGCTTTCAACGTCGCACCGAGCAGCAGGGCCAGAAGCGACAGCCTAGAAAGCGCTGACGTCCTTGCGCGCCGTGGGCTCGCCGCGGTAGTGCCCCTCACCGGGCCACGGCGCGAGCAGCAGTAGGATCCGCGCCCCGTCTTCGCTCGTGACCGAATGCCGTTCGTCGGGTTCGAACTGGAAGAGCTCCTCGGCGCCCGCGTCGAACGACTCGTCCCCCGACTCGACTCGCACCGAGCCGTCCAGCACGAGCAGCAACGCCCACTCCTTGACGCTGTGCTCGCCGAGCGCCTCGCCGGGGCGGAGCTCGATCAGAACCGCGCGCTTGGCCCCGTCCTGAGAATGGAGCACGACGGGCGACCGCATCCCGTGCGGCGTCTCGATCTGGTGGAGCAGCCAGTGGCGCACGAACGAGGCGTTCCCGCACCCGGCCGAGGTCTAACCAACGCTGCACTAGACTCGCCGCGATGCGGCTCGCCGTCGACAGATACGCGCTAGGTCCGCTCCAGACCAACTGCTACGTCGTCCGCCGCGAGCGCGGCGCGGCTGAATGCGCGGTCATCGATCCGGGCGGCAATGCCGCCGACCTCCGTCTCGAGCTCGCTCGGCTCGGCACCGCCTGCGCAGGGATCCTCATCACCCACGGTCACTTCGACCACCTCGGCGGCGTCGCCGATCTCGCCGAGGGCACAGGTGCAGAGGTGTGGATGCCGGAAGGCGAGCGCGAGTTGCTCGAGCGCTACACGGAGTTCGCGCCCGTCGGAGCCCCGGGGCGCCCGCATGCGCCCGACCACCTGCTCAAGGGCGGCGAGACGGTCGAGGTCGCCGGCATCTCCTTCGAGTGCCTCGCGGTGCCCGGACACTCGCCCGCCCATCTCGCGTTCTACGCCGAGGGCGAGCTGTTCAGCGGCGACGTCCTGTTCGCGGGCTCGGTCGGCCGCGTGGATCTGCCCGGCGCCGACTGGGACACGCTGCTCGCCTCGGTGCGGGCGCTCGCCGAACGGCTCCCGCCCGAGACCGTCGTCCACCCCGGCCACGGCCCCGAGACGACCCTCGGAGTGGAGCTGGCGCGCAACCCATTTCTCGCAGAACTCCGCGCAGAGGCTGGAAACGCCGGCGACCAACCCGCCGACGCCCAGCCGGAAGACCGCGCCACCTCCGGCAGCGCCGGGGTATGAGCCCGGCTTTCCAGGCTCCGCGCGGGACGCACGACGTCCTGCCACGAGACCACCTCTGGTGGCGCGTGATCCGCACGATCGAGGAGCAGTGCTTCCAGTACGGCTGGTCGCGCGTCTACACCCCGGGCTTCGAGGACACCGGCCTCTTCGAGCGCACGTCCGGCCAGGCGTCCGACGTCGTGCACAAGGAGATGTACACGTTCGAGGACCGGAGCGGCCGCTCGCTCACCCTACGCCCCGAGGGGACGGCGCCGATCGCGCGCGCCTACGTCGAGCACGGCCTCACACAGGAGCCCCAGCCGGTCAAGGCGTACACGATCGCTCCGATGTACCGCTACGGCAGGCCAGGCCGCGGCCGGTACCGCGAGCACTGGCAGCTCTCGCTCGAGGCGATCGGCTCGGCGGATCCAGCGGTCGACTCCGAGGTGATCCAGTTCTACGCAGAGCTCCTGCGGCGGCTCGGGGTGACCGAGTGGGCGCTGATGCTCAACTCGATCGGCGACGCGAACTGCCGCCCGCAGTACGTCGCGCGGCTGAACGAATGGCTCGATGACCACCCCGAGCTGCTCGCGAACGAGGAGATCGCGCACAAGCGTGCGACGAGCGTCCTCCAGGTCTTCGACGTCAAGAACGAGGATCTGCGGGTTGCGCTCGACCAGGCGCCGAAGATCGGCGACTCCCTCTGCGACGAGTGTCGGGAGCACTTCGCGGCCGTGAAGGAGCATCTCGACATGTACGGCGTCCCGTACGTGCTCGACGCGTCGCTCGTACGCGGCCTCGACTACTACACGCGAACCACCTTCGAGTTCGTCGGTCCCGAGGAGAACGTCAACTCGTCACTCGTCGGCGGCGGCCGGTACGACGGCCTCGTCGAGGCGGTCGGCGGCCCGGCGACCGCGGGCGTCGGCTTCGGCGCCGGACTCGAGCGTCTCCTCATCGCGATGGAGCGCGAGGGAGCGACCGCCGAGCCGCCGCGGCTCGATGTGTTCGTGGCCTTCGAGGAGCCGGAGCTCCGGACGCGCGCCCTGCCGATGATCGCGAAATGGCGCGCGGAGGGCCGCTCCGTCGACACCGACTACGCTGGCCGCTCGATGAAGGGGCAGCTCACCCAGGCGCAGCG
>Ga0066388_100002460_pt1 | contig 11321 bp, 6 predicted proteins | sample PanSoiMetaGPlot6_FD_64539 | JGI IMG/M metagenome (GOLD analysis project Ga0066388, IMG submission 64539) | Tropical forest soil microbial communities from Panama analyzed to predict greenhouse gas emissions - Panama Soil - Plot 6 (Hybrid Assembly) | ecosystem: Environmental > Terrestrial > Soil... | reverse complement strand
GGGAATGATGCGCGACTTTGGGTTTCCCGCCCTCCAATTTCGGCAAAAATCCGCATAGCGGCATCTCTTCTTTGAGATCATCATCCCCGGTCTCATTAGCACATGGCGAAGGGGTCCGGCTTGAGCCGACGGGACCCGACGACCATGCCTCCGCTCCATTAGCGGACTGCAGCAAAGCTTTCGCCTTACAACGCCGCGTCGTCGATGGCATGAGCCGCATGCTTATCACTCCATCCAACAACATTGATTCAAGCCAAACAAAGGCGAAGGAGGATCGAAATGCCAATCGCCACTGGTGGGTTCGGGCGCAAGCGGCGGCCTGCTGACGACCGCGAAGCGCGAGGGCGACACCTGGCTCCTGAACGGTCAGAAGAGGTGGATCGTGAGTTCTCCGTGAAACTGCACCCCGAACCGTAAAGAAGAATGGCGCGCGTAAACCGCTGCCGGCATCGAACAGCGACTTCTATCAGCTTGTCGACGTCCTCAGCGCCGATGAATTAGCTCTAGTGAAGAAGGTGCGCGCGTACATGGAGACGAAGGTCGCGCCGATCATCAACAAATACTGGAGCGACGATGCGTTTCCGTTCGAGTTGCTGCCCTCATTCAAGGAACTTGGCGGCCTCGGCCTTGAAGGCTACGGCTGCGCAAGGTGGAAACCAGAAGCTGTTCGGCTTCGTCGCGATGGAGTTGGCCCGCGTCGACGCGTCGATCTCGACATTCTTCGGGGTTCATAGTGGTCTCGCAATGGGCTCCATCTACCTCGACGGATCGGAAGAGCAGAAGAAGAAGTGGGTACCGGCGATGGCACGCTGGGAAAAGATCGGCTGCTTCGATCTGACCGAACCGCTCGGCGGTGGCCCAGGCGGTATCGAGCCCTTCTTCCAGCAGTTCACCGGCCCGATGACAGCCTGGTGTAAAACCCTAGGTTCGCCGATGCTGACGCCGGAGGTGCAAAAGAAGCTCATCGACTGCGTCCTTGACGAGGTCGGAGCGCGCACCATCGAGCAGCTGGAAGCGGAGCGGGACCAGGTTCTACTTGGGCTTCTTGAGCTGCGGCTGCGCGCTGAGCACGCTGTTGCCGCTCAAGGGCCAACACGCACTTAGGATAACTCCGATGACCGACGTCATTGTTATTGGCGCTGGACCGGCGGGCGTGCTGGCGGCGCTACGTGCCTCGGAGCTCGGCGCGCGTACTACGCTTGTGGCGAGCAACGAATTGGGCGGCATGGCCGCCAACGATGGACCCGTTCCAGTGCGCACCCTGGGGCATGCCAGCCGGCTCATGCGTGAGGCTCGTCAGTTGGGTCGATACGGCATCACTGTGAGCGAGCCGGTGCTCAACTATAACCAACTGCTTGTGCGGGTGCGCGAGGTTGTTGGCGATGTGCGTGCGCACGCGTTTTTGCGCCAACAGATCGATTCCTTAGGCGTGACCGTTCATGAGCACGCGGGCACTGCGCACTTCATCGATGCACACGCCATTGAGACCAACAGCGGGCTCCGGTTTGAAGGCGACAAGGTCATCATTTGCACCGGTGGAGTGAACCGGCGGCTCCCAATCCCTGGCTTCGAGCTCACAAGCACCCATAGCGACGCCTGGGATTTGAAGTCGATCCCATCGTCGCTGCTGGTTGTTGGTGCCGGCGCGACAGGCGTCCAGGTTGCCTCGATCTTCAACGCCTTTGGCACGCGCGTCCAACTTTTCGAGGCAGGGCCGCGCATCCTGGCGACCGAGGATGAAGACGTGTCGGCAGCGGCTGCGAGGGCATTCCGCGAGTCGGGCATGGTGGTTGAAGAAAATTTTGGCACCATCGAGTCCTTCGAGAAGACCACGGCAGGGATCCGCATGAACTTCTCGAAGGATGGCAAGCGTGACAGCACCGAGGCGGCGCTTGTGGTGGTGGCGGTGGGTTGGGTCGCCGATAGTGCTGGGTTGAATCTCGCTGCCGCGGGCGTCGAGCTCAATCAACGAAAGTTCGTGAAGGTCGATGAGTACTTGCAAACTTCTGCGCCCCATATCTTCGCGGCTGGCGACATTACCGGCCGCCTGATGCTTGTCCCACAGGGACTTCAGGCGGGTTTTGTAGCGGCTACCAACGCCGTGCTGGGCCCAACAATACCGCTTGGCGACGAGGTGACGACAACCGGCAGCTTCAGCGAGCCGGAGTATGCTCAAACCGGCGTCGGCGAAGCAAAGGCGCGCGCGACGCATGATATCGTGACCGCGGTTGTACATTTCGACTCGACCACGCGCACCATCATTGACGGGCGTACGTTTGGTTTCTGCAAACTGATTGCCGACCGCAAGACTGCGAAAATACTGGGCTGCCACGTTATTGGCGAGCGGGCGGTCGACATCGCGGAGGTGGCGGCGATCGCCATCGCCGCCGGGATGCGCGTGGACGAGCTGGCACGTATTCCACTCGCCTTTCCTACCTACGCAGGGATCCTGGCTAACGTGGCAGTCAGCGCCGCGCATCAGCTCGGCCTAAAGGTTGGTTGGCAAGCACACGAGGCAGAAAGTAGCGGCATGTCGAAAATGGGGAGAAACGTTGCGTGAGCTAATTCGGCCGGCTCAGCATTCCTCGGGCGATAGATTCGTCGCGGAATTCTTCGTCAAAGGGGGGCATAGAACGGACAGTCGCTAAATTGAACCGACCCAGAAAGGAAGCTACATGGCTACACAAACATCACCGAAGGCGGGACATTCGGAAAAATCCACGGTCACCCCAAGGACAACTGCTCGGTCAGAGAAATCCAACACGATAAAGGTACCGGAAGATGCACGCGCAATTGGGTTGATGCCGCCGTCCTTTCCGGAGGAGTACGTCAACGGCTCCGTGGTTCCGTATTTCCTGTCCGCCGCCTACCTTGCCGAAACACCATCGCTTCCCATGATTGACCTCGCCTTCAGCAAGGAGAAGGCCGCCCCCGCACATTGGTTCGGCATGTTTTACAATGACTGGGTGCCCAACCCGGACGAGGAGGGAACCACGGTCTTCCTGCGAGGCTACGACAAGCGCGGGCCGAACAACGAACGCAAGAGGATCTACATGACGGCGACCACGCCGGATCTGATTGATACTAAGTACCGGGGCAAGATCCAACGCTTTTTCAAGCGGTTGTTTGCCGACTCTAACGCCGCCACACCGCTGATGAAGCATTATTTCGACAACTATTACGACCTCTATTGGGACCTCCATGTGGGCGCAACCGGCGATGAAATCGCCGAGGCTGCAAGGCAATTCAGCGCGGGCTTCAATAGGGTTCTTGGCTTTTACTACCCGACCCTTGAGGTCGTTCGGGACGCCTACATGCAGGCGCGCAACTCCCGCGAGGCGCTGAAGGCTTGGCTCGATGAACGGGTGCAGAGGATCATCGATGGCAAGCAGCCCGATGCGGATCGCACCCTCGTCTACTACTGGGTGAAGAATGGTAAGCTCGGTGAGAACTTCCGTCGAATCGACATCGTGTTCGAGTGCTTTCACAACTTCCTGGCGCTCAGCCAATGGGGCAACATGATTTACCACGTCGCGGCAAAGCTGGAACCGAAGCACGGCGATGCAAACGTGCGGGCGTGGTTCGAAAAGATGATGCAAAATGGCGCCGACAACGCCGATGGGCGGCCGTTCACGCCGCTCGATCGGTTCGTGATGGAACTGTTCCGCACAATCAATCCGAACTCAGGGAGCCTGTCGCAGCTACAGCGGGCGCGCCATCTGCTCCCCGCGGATCTGAGCGCAATTAGGACGCTCCACCTGCCGGCAAGCATGAGCCCCCAGCAGTGGGAGAAGCCTGCAGAGTTCAATCCGGACCGCTACAAGGCCGCGCCGACGAGTGCCGACAACGACGAAGCCAGGGTCAAGCAAATGGGTCTGGCGCGCTGCCCGTTCAGCAAGGAGTCATTCCCGGTCAAGGACGGCCGCAAGGTGGAGATGACGAATTCCGCCTTCGGGGCCGTCTATAGTACGATTGACGGCAAGCCGCATCCGGTGGTCGACACCGCGGGATATGCACCCTTCGGCTTCGGCTATCGCCGCTGTGCGGGGGAACATCTGACGATGGAGTTTATCAAGGAGTACCTGCGAAAGGTCTGGAACGATAAGATTTCGTTCGTCAAGCTCGACATTGCGGAGCCCGACCAGGTACCGGTCAATCCACAAACCGTGCTGAACGACGACATCGCCTTCAAGCGGACGGGGTAAAGGCTTGCGCCGGAGGCGGCAAGGCTTCGGCTGCTGAGCCTAACAGTAACACGGCACAGTTCACCACGGTGTGGCGAGCGCAGAATTTGTCGCGCAGATTGCTCGGGTGTTCATGATAGCTTCAAGAGCCCCTCGTGACTGGCCATTCCTGAGAGCGTCGACTTTGCTTGATGGACGGGCACAATTCGAGACAGCGTGCATGGGCCCGATGGGTAACGCACGGACGTGTATCGACGTGACCGAGCCCGGCTCATTCATGTTAAGCCCTCGCTGCTGCCCAAAACGGTCGTAAGCTCGAGTACCACAAAGTCGTCGCTGCTGAGTGCTGTCTGCATCAGCTTGATATGGGGTCGGCAAGAACGGCCCCTCCGCGTCGACCCTGCAAGACAGGTAAATGGTCGCGCCTGCCCCTCCAGGTTTTTTGAGGCAATGACCGTCACCCGCATAGGCTACGACGCCATCTTCGAGCTAGGGCGGCTTCGTAGCGCAAAGAACTGCAGCCGCACGATAGCGTGACCGACCGAAGGGGATGGACCTCACGCCGGCTCGACTACGACTGATGAAGGCCGCATGGCGCCATCAGACGCATGCTCGGCGGAGCCGGACGTTCGTTGATGCCGTAACTTTCGCAGAGCATCGATTACGTCGCTCAAGCTTATGTCCGCTTTGCCTTTCAGTTCGTCCATTGCGCTCGACAGGATGCCGTCCATGATCTCGAACCCGAGCGCACGATAGCTCTCGATCTGTGACTCGCCGAACCACTGGTTGATTGTGTCGTCGTGCGGAAAATCCCGATTGGTCATGGCGTAGCTTCGTATCGCAGCGGTAATCTCGGAGCCGTGATAGCCGGGCTTTATATAGAGGATCACGCCTTTTGCGACACCGCCGTCGGCGGCCGGATAATCGATCTCACCAATGGCATGGTACGGATGACCTGGCCCGATCTCTCGGCCATCTGCGGGACGGGGCCTCAGATTGAATAGTCTGCGGAAGCGGATCGGCACACCGAGGTCGATGGCGACTTTGCGCACGGCGTTGCCTAGGTCCTCGAACTTATACTCAGGGTCGCAGCCGGCGTCACTGACCACGATGAGCCGACAGCGGCGGCGCACCATCTCGTAGATCCCCAAGTTTTCGAAGTGGCCGCCGTCGGACAGATACACATATCTTTGATCTTCACGCGTCATGCCAACCAATTCGGCCAGCAACGAGCGCGCCGCCGTTCGCGGACCTTCATGTCTGAAACTGTCGTTGCCGGCGGGCCCAGGATTACCAAGCCACCATCCGAGCCGGACGTTCAATAGCGCCATCAAAAAAGCAATCGGTGCTGATGAATTGTAGCCCTGATTCGGGCTTGCCGCCGCACCGGAGATGGCCATGGCCGTGCCAAGCGAGATTTCGTTGCCGTAAGTGCTGGAGTCACGGAAGCCGACAACCGAGCTTCCACTATGTAAGGGCGTGACGACGAACGGCGCAGCTTTGCGCTCCTGCCATGCGAGACGCTTCTCGGATGCTGTGACGTTGAGCGCAATGTTGACAATGTGAAATGGCCGCCATGCTGGCGGCTTGCCGTTTCGCCATGCCTGCAGCTCGTCGCCGTTTTGGGGCGCCTTATTGACCTTCCACAGGTGATGCATCGGCACATTGTCTTTCTCATCAAAATTTGTGAACGGATTGGCCTTGCGTGGATCACGCGTGGCACCGAGAAACGTGCGAACGAGCCGATTGCGGTACAGGGAGTGGATCGAAAAGCGATTTACGTTGATGTATTTCGATGCATTGGTGCCAAGCACCCAAATGCCCGCGAGGGTCAGGAACAGCCAGAGGATGTCCCATCCCAACAGATGATCACGCGCTGTGATCGCGTGTCGTAGGATCAACAGGTCGAGCAAAGAGGATGCAATAATCACCAAGAGACCGGCGCACACGATTGCGGCAATCGACAATACTAGGTGGACGGACTTTGGCTTCGCACCCATCAGAGGTTCGGTCTGGGCCGCCGTTTTATGGCTGCGGCCGAGCAAAGCGGCGAGCAACGCCGCAATGACGAGCGACGCAAAAAGGAGATTGGCTTCCTTCCTTTCGGTCATCATCTTGTAAGCGATGTCGCCGCCCACGAAGATCAGATACATGACGATCAGCCAGCCGGCGCTGACGAGCAGCGAGAAAGCCGCCGTGCGCCCTAGCCATTCGCGATCGTCCTCCGAATGCGGCTGATAGCTTGAGAGGCCGACGAAGATCATTTCGGCGGCCATCTGCGCCCACAGCAGGAGGGGCACACCGAAAAGGATAAGCACGAGGGTGTGTTTCAGATCCAAGCCACCGGGCCGGTTGACGGTTTCCTGCGCGGCTGCACTGGTGGCAGCCAGGTACTCGTAAACCCGGTGGATCCATTCGCCTAGGCTGTAGAAAATCCAGTCCCCAATTAGGTCATTGGCGAAGAAATAAACGACCGCCGCGACCAGCAGCCCGTGAATCGCTCCGGTGAAAGTCCAAAGGAAGAAATCACGGCCCTGCTTCACGCGCATCAACGATGCAATCCAGGTCAGTGCATAGATGAGGGCGCCAACAACGGCACCGATGCCTGCCAGGTCCTTGAAAAGGAATCGGCCGCCCTCCAGCATGAAGAGTTCAGCGACCCAGCCACTATATTGGCCGTTAACCTTGGTCGCGGCTGCGAGCGACATGCACAGCGTGAATGTGAAAGCCGCGGCAATATTGGGCAGCAGCGACCGCTTGATGACGCGTGCCTGGTCGGCCCTTTGTTTCTCCCAGATGCTACGGTCGGATCTGTAAAGACTTGGCCGATGGCGCATCGTGAAGCGTAGGCTGAAAGTGAAAAGAATGAGACCGGTCGCTGCCAGCACAAGGAACAGGCCTAAACTGTTTTGCAGGCCGACCGCAAAGATCAGCAGCGCCATGATTTTCATGGCGAGAACCGGCACGCACAGCAGCGGCAGGAGCACGAGCCAGTTGAGAACCAGGTTGCGCAGGAAGATCGCAACGCTGGTGAGCGTGTCTGGCGACGTGAGGCCCAGCTGCGGCGTGAGGTAGTTTCCATGCTCGCGCAGCCACGCAATGGCCCGCGGCTCGGCGCCAGGATCGCATTGGTCATTTGGCGGCCGAACAAGCCCTGCCCAAACGGCTGGGTAACCCGCGCGCATGATCCATGCTGACAGCCAGCTGCCGATATAGCCACCTCCGGACACGGTCGATAGATAGTTGAATTTGGACAGGAAAGAATTCTCCGCGCTTTCTACCGGCGCGTTGTCACTGGCCCTGCGGGGATGTGTTGCCAGAGCCTGCAGCACCCCGAGCGCAAATGAGGCGCTGCGAATGCCGCCGCCTGAGAGGCATAGCGCGGAGCGGTTGAGACTGCCGAGCCATCGATAAAGGTGGGGACTGACCTCATTTAGTGGCCCGCTGTCCTTGAGTTCCTTGGCTCGTGCCTCAGCCTTTTGCTGAAAGTCAGTGATGTACGGTAGTTCAGCCTCGTCTGGTCGGTGGTTGCCAATAAACCTCGCCTCGTCCAGCAGGACCTGGCTCATATAAATTGGATTTTCGGGCTCGCTGCTCTTGACCCATGGCATCTTGTCCATGCGCACGGCCAGCGCCCAACCTGCGCCGATGACGAACAACGCCGAACCCGCGATGGTGGCAAGGTACAGCCATGCTGAAATGATCTGCCAAGTCGCTGCAAGCTGATCAAGCAACGGTCGCGGAGACAGCCGTTCGGGCCACCATTCTCCGCTGCGCGACAGATGTTCCGCCAGAAAGGTGACAATCCTTGGAGATGTGCCGATCGCGATCAGAAGCGCGGCGCAAACCATGATGCGGCCCGCCGAGACCATACGCATAGTACAATTCCCCCCAACGATGGGCGTGACCAGTTGCTGTTGGCCAAGCCCAGAAAACGCGAACGCTCAGGGCTGATTTTGCTGCGGATTCTCGGCGCATGCACGCCAGTGTTTGCTGGCTACCGAGAAACCGCCTGTTATGTAGAGCCCCAAGCACATCCAGTTGATATCAGCTAACCGAAGTTCCAACCATGCCGGGTCGGAATGTCACAAACAAGCAGGGCTGGGTAAGGGGCCTAACGCTCGCGCTTACCACAAAACCGACGACTGCAGGGTCACCGTTGGAACCTCAAACGTATCAGGTGCTTGCTAAATCGTGCCGGACAGGACGGGCGCTCACATCCGCTCGGAATCCGGGGACCCGTGATCATCCGGCCACAGCTCAACGGCGCGCGCCATTTCCGATCGCGCGCCGTGTTTGATGTCGACGGGCAGGCGTTCTTTGCGAGTGATCATCAATCTCTTAACCCGCCCTGCGGAGACCGAATTGGCACTGCCCAGGTCGAGCGGAAATCGAGTAAACAGCCCGCCATGTCCGCTCAAGGTCTTGGTTGTGCGAAAACGACAGCCCCACTCACAGAGCTGTCCGGCGTGTCGGCTGCGCCTCGGAAAGCCGACAATATTCGCACTTCTGCCTAGGTTCTCAGAATTGGGCGTTCGCCGTGCAGAAGGGAAAAGGCAAGCGGCAGCCATGGTCTGTCGGGCCAACGATAGAGACGCGATGAGTCCCTGCGTGGCGAGGAAATAGCTATCGGCCACCTTTTTCTCATCGTCGCCGGCCCAAGGTATCATCGCCAGCAAGTCGATCCTCTGCGCCACAGGTGGCGATCGGCAAGCTTGCGTGCAGCGCGCCAAGCTTTCACGCAGATACCGATGTGGTTGCGAGAAAGTTTTATGGCCTCGAGCCTACCCGCTTTGATCTCGCGCTGGACGGTCCTGATGGAAACCCGTCCAGTTCTGCGACGTCCGCCGGGGACGGCATGCGGTCATCGAGGAGGTCAGGCGGAAGCCGCCTTTTTGGCTTGTAGCTGTAACTCACGCTCTACGCCTCCCTGTGAATGACAGTGATTCATCTGTGCACTCCAGGGTTTCCAACTGGCACTGCTGCATGTGGCTCGGGCGTTCCGCTGGGCCGGTCATGGCTCATCTGAGCTGATCATAGCGCCTTCGAAGCCGGGTCTCTCCACGTTAAATCTCTAGGCGAAACCGGGCCCACCATCGCTGTGCTAGCTCTCGCCCGCCAGGAATGCGCTTCGTCATGCGCTACCCCTGCGGATCTCGGCACGGATTGGCAGCTCCATCTTGAAGGTTGAGCCCTTGCCCAGCATCGACTCCACCCAAATGCGGCCGCCATGCATCTCGACGATCTGTTTGGCAATTGCGAGACCAAGGCCCGTCCCGCCCTTGGCCTTGGTATTCGAGCTGTCCACTTGATGGAACTGCTCGAAGATGCGTTTTTGCTCGTCGAGGGGGATTCCCGGTCCCGTGTCGGTCACGCTGACGACAAAGTGGCTATTCTGCGCCATGACGCGGATCCGCACCTCACCCTTGTCGGTGAACTTGATGGCATTGCCTACGAGGTTAAGCAGCACCTGCGTGAGACGCTGCTCGTCACCAAGGCCAATGGGTAGAGACTCGGCGACCTCGGCCTTCAGCGCGAGTTGCTTGTACTGAGTGAGCGACTCGGTGGCAGAGCGCACGGTCTCAACTACACTGTCAATCGCATACTCGGTCATGTTCAGCGTGAACTGCCCGGACTCGATCTTGGCAATGTCGAGGACGGTATTGATCAGGCCCAGGAGATGCTTGCCATTGGAGCGGATGCGGCTGAGGGCGTCGTGCGACTTCGACCCCTGCGGCTCATAAAAACCCTCTTGCATGAGCTCCGCGTAGCCGAGGATGGCCGCGAGGGGCGTCCTCAGTTCATGACTCATATTCGCAACGAACTGTGACTTATGTTGGCTAGCTATCTCCAGATCCTCGACAGTTTTTGCAAGCTCAAGCGTGCGGGACTGCACCTCCTCGAACAGCCGCGCGTTCTCGATCGCAAATGACTGCTTGCTTCGCGAAATGTGACAGGAGCTCGATTTGCTTGGCGGTGAAGGGTTCGACGTGCCGCCGGTAAATTGCGATTGTGCCGATCACGTTGTCCGCCTTGATCATGGGCACGCCTAGCACGGTGCGTCCACCGGCACCTTCGACCAACTGAACTGAACCTGGCGACCGGTCAAGGTAGCTTTGCTCCTCTCTGAAATCGAGAACGTGGTCCGGCTTTTTTGTAGTGATGATTCGGGCAAGGATGCTGTTTGGAACGGGTCGGATCACCGGATCGCGTCGCTGCGCTTCGGCGAATTCGGGTGACGCACCGAACGTGGCGACGTGTCGGAAAACGTGACCCTCACGTATGAGCAGATTTCCGAACTCGGCTCCGCAGATGCGCACGGCGTTTCCCAGTAAGGCCTCGAACACAGGAGCGAGCTCGCCGGGGGAGGAACTGATGACGCTCAAGACCTCGGACGTGGCTGTCTGTTGCTCGAGCGACGCAGTCAGCTCGCGCGTGCGCGCTTGCACCTCCTCGAACAACCGGGTGTTCTCGATGGCGATGACAGCTTGATTGGCAAATGTGCTGACAAGAGCGATCTGCTTCTGAGTGAAAGGCTTGACAAGCCGCTTGAACAGCACAATTACGCCAACTGCCACCCCGTCGCGCAACAACGGTACGCCAAGGATCGTGCGCAAGTTGACACGTGCAACGTGTGTGTATTCGGGATCGGATCGGATATCTGGAACATGGACTGGGCGTTGCTCCAAGGCTGCTCGGCCCGCAACGGATCCGCGGCCAGCCATGATGGCGCTGCCACCCGAGATGCCCTCCTCGGCGGTCGTCGCAACCAAGTGGTAGATGCCATCGCGCAACAGTCTGAAATCAGCAAAGTCCGCCTCACACAAACGGACCGCGGTCGTCACAATCGCGTCCAACACGGGCTGGAGGTTAGATGGCGATCGGCTGATGACATTGAGCACATCGCTGGTTGCGGTCTGATATTCGAGCGTTTCGGTAAGTTCGCGCGTGCGTGTCTGCACCTCCTCGAACAGCCGGGTGTTCTCCATCGCGATCAGCGCCTGTTCGGCGAAGGTGTTGACGAGGGCAATCTGGCGCTCGGTAAAGGGGCGCACGGTCTTGCGGAAGAGCATGATCACGCCAACTGTCGTGTGATCCTTGATCAGCGGCACACCGAGCCCGGTACGCGCGACCTCT
>Ga0066388_100002459_pt1 | contig 11321 bp, 13 predicted proteins | sample PanSoiMetaGPlot6_FD_64539 | JGI IMG/M metagenome (GOLD analysis project Ga0066388, IMG submission 64539) | Tropical forest soil microbial communities from Panama analyzed to predict greenhouse gas emissions - Panama Soil - Plot 6 (Hybrid Assembly) | ecosystem: Environmental > Terrestrial >... | reverse complement strand
GTGACCATGCCACCAGTGATCATGATTATGGTCCCAATCCGAGTGCCAATTGGCCGAGCGCTGGGCAAAGACGTGGTTGCGCGCACTGCCTGTGGCGTGGCTAGAATTGTTGGCCTGCGGCAACTGTTGGTTGCTGCTCGTGCCCTGGGGTGCAGGGTTGTTGCTAGCGATTCGATTCGTCGCGAGGTTTAGATTCAACGTTCCGGATGCGGTAGCAGACTGCTGATTTCCCAAATTAGGCTCGACAAAGCGTTGTGGTCGCTGAAACGTTGGTCTTGGGCCGATCGATCCAACCCGTTGGGCACCGTTGATGTTTTGAATACGGGCGGAGTTGAACATTGGCCGTCGAATCGGTGCCGGATGAAATGAGGATCCGGCGAAGCTTCTCGGTGGCACGGGGCGCGCGGCCCGAACGTAATTCACTCCGTTACCGCCCCGAACATTGGTATTTTGAACCTGCACCTGCGCTCGCACTGGCAGAACCGCGACGGCGCTCAGAACAGCGACCGTGAACCAACGAAAGTTGGTATTCATAAACACACCTCCGGGTTGATTTCGTACCAAATTCAACCGTTCACCTGAACTATAGTTTCGCTTTGACCTTTCCGCTAGTGCATCAACCGCAGCGCCTCGCGGCGCTGAAAGTAATTCTTAATTCTGCCTTAACTACTGCGAATACTATGAGAATGTTGACGGCTGTTTTCATTTCGGCGAACCAAAACGTTCGCCTTTCCTTATCTTCGCATCACGATGAAGCCCCGGCCCCCAAAACGAATGAACGCAATCGCAGTTGCCACCAGCCCCTCCCGTGGCTTTTCTCTTTCTCGTTAGACCTTATGCCACGCCGGCCCCTATGGCAGTGTCCAAAATGCCGTCGGCGGTTTGCGTAAGACCTTCGTCCAACTCGCGGTGCGTCTTACGATGGCCCGCAATAAGGAAATCAATTGGAGGTAAACCCATGATCAGAAGATCCCCTTCGAATTACTGTCACCCGATTTTCATTTTTATTCTTGGTTTTGGCGCAGCCGAGTTCGCAAGCGCAGGTTTGGTGGCCACAATGGGCGCTCAATCCACAACATACAGGTCAGGTGAGCGTGGCTGGCCAATCACTTAATCAGGTACTCGCCAGTTGGGTGTTCGATCCATTGGTGCCAAAAGAGATGGCCTACAACGACGGCGACTTGTTAGCGCACTATCAAGTGCCGTTAATTGATGGCGACTCGATTTTCATGGAGTCGAAATCAGGTAGCTATCACAAGAACGCTTACTCGACCGAAATATGGTCCGAGAACGGGTACAAGTGGATGAATGGGCAGTTGACATCGATCTGGAGGTTCACCAGCGATTGGACAGCGGCGGGTTCACAAATCGACTTTTGGGAACCGGTATTTCACGGAGCTTTGGCTAACGGCTATATTTATGTGCCCGGAGCCGGCGGCACTCTGTTCAAGCTAAACAAGGCGAGTGGCGCGGTAGTCAAACGAATTAATCCATTCTCGGGCATAAGTCCTACCATCGTCGTGGCCGGCGTTCCTACGGTCGATGGCAGCGGCAACATCTACTACAACGTGATTCAGCAGTTCAACGCGGGTGTAGGAGTTAGCTTTTACGCGCACGACATCGTCGACTCATGGCTGGTCAAAGTAGCGCCGGACGACAGCATAAAGAAAGTAAGTTACTCAACTCTCGTCACCGCAACCGCGGCGAATAGCTGGCCATCGCCCAAACTAACGACCCGTGTCTCGGCATCTTTGATGAAAAAGACTTGCCGTGGCCGCCGAGTCCTACGGCGGTCCCCAAGTCGCTACCTTGTGGAACAACGCGTCCGGCGTTGAACGCTGCCCCAGCCATCGGATCCGATGGAACCATCTATACGATCACGCGCACTCACCTTCTCAGCTACAATAATCGGTACGGTGGCATGGCTGCGATCAATCCCGACCTGACTCCAAAGTGGTGGACCTCATTTCGCGACCGGCTCAACGACGGTTGCAACAATGACAGCGGCACGTTCCCCGGATCATTGTTGCCGGCCAACGGAACACCTGGCGGTTGCCGTCTCGGAACAACATCCGGTGTCGATCCTGCGCAGAATACTAAACCCGGGGCACGCGTATTGGACGATTCTTCATCGTCGATCACGATCACGCCTGACGGCAGCATTCTTTACGGCGCTTACACTCGCTACGATTTTGCGCGCGGACATTTAATGAAGTTCAGTCCGACCGGACAGTTTGTCGGTTCCTACAGTTTTGGTTGGGACTCAACACCGGCAATCTATCAGCACGATGCGACCTACTCGATCATCATCCGCAATTCGGCTCCTATTGCAACGTCGATGCTTTTTGCCCGCCGCGGAACAATGGACCGTTCTTCATCACTCAACTGGATCCGAATCTGAACGTTGAATGGAAGTTTCAGAACACTAACAACCAGGCATGCAGCCGCAATCCTGACGGCTCGATCACTTGCGTTCCGAATTCATCCGGCAACCGGTGGCAGAACGTCGGCTTTGAGTGGTGCATCAATGCTCCCGTTGTCGATAGTAACGGCGTGGTTTATGCCAACAGTGAAGACGGCAACATCTACGCCATCAATCAGGGCGGCACCCTCAAGCGAAATCTCTTTCTGAATCTCGCCCTCGGCGCAGCCTACACTCCACTTGCCATTGGACCGGACGGAAAAATCTATACCGAGAACGACGGAACACTGTTCGTTGTCGGTCAATAAGAACCATTCGCAGCCCCGGGCGATTGCAACTTCCTCAACGGAAGCAATAAGGCGGAGGCAGCGATGAAGATGAGACCTAACAAATCGATGAAGCCACGGCCCCTAAACGAATGAACGAGCAACCTTGCCACGACACCTGCTGTGGCTTATTTCTTTCTCGTTAGGTTTCACTTTGCCGTTTCCGCCAAAAGTCTTTTGTGCCGTTCTTGCAGTTCTCTGATCTGCTCAGTTGTGGGTACGGAAATGAAGCAGCCGCGGCGGTAGCACTTACCTCAACCTTCGCGTTCTGCCGGTATTCGGGAAAGGAACAGTTCTAAGGAAGCCTTGTGTGTGGGCGCCAGTCTCCAGCCTCGCCGGCGGCTTTGATTCCACGTAGAGCGTTCTGCCGTGCTTGGTCGCGCTTCGGCAAATTCGCTGTTCCAAGTCGGAATACTTTTCACGCCAGCTGGCCAATGTGTTTTCGCAAATGCCACTTGCGATGCAGGCTTGTTTCAAATTCAAGCCGTCAGCGAACTCTCAGGCACAAAAACCAGGCTACGTCGCTCAGAAGATTGACAATTTGAACGCAGATTTTGCCCGGGTTTGGGTCTAGTGCTCGCCGCGTGTGATCTTTCACTGTTTTAGTTTAAGCCCCTCGCGTCAGCTCCCAGCAGTTCCGCGAGGCGCGCCTCGTAATAATCACACATCGGGGACTCGCCATTTGGCTTGATCCACTCGGGATGTTGGATCCTCAGGTCGTTGTGAATCTGTTGGCGGAGCTCGAGGTAAGTGTGAACTTTATGAGATGCCGCCCTTGCATTGATGAAATCTTCGAGTGTGGTACGGGGCAGCTCTTCTAACTTATCCTGTAGATGAAGGCGGTTTGTTTCGAGATTAACGAATTTCATAAACGGCCTTTCGTCCTGGTTGAGTATTCCAATCCCCCGCGGAGCCAGGAATCACCATCCTTGCGAAGCGCCTCAAACGGGCCGCCTCGGTTTGGTCAAGTCCGGGCTTCGGTTGGACTTAAGGTTGCGCTAAGCAGTCTCTTTTACCGTCGTTCCGAAAAGCCGCAGATAGGACTTTAGTCTTATCCATTTAGAAACCGCGAAACAAACTCCCCAGGCTTGCCACTGTGCGAAAAACTTGTCGCGCGTGCGCACGCGTCCGCAATGGTTGCGGCACGAGCTCATGATCCGGCTTTGATTACCTGACGGCCGGCTCGCCAGGACAATGTCACTCGTAGCTAATCGGCACTTTAACCTGCGAGACCGTTCCGGGTTTGAACCGCCACCTTCCAAACGTATCCGTTGTGACTTTGTCCAGAATCTTACTGCCAGTACTTTGTGCCATCTTCGCGCTCGTTACCCTGCCGTTCGTGCTATCGATGACCAGAATGCAAATCCCGCTGCCAGTAATACCGGCCTGCTTAGCGTGATAGGGGTACTCAGGAACGGGGGTGCTGGTTGCTACGGCTTTTAGAGCTGACAGTGGCAACATAGTTGGCTGGATAGCTTTGGGCGCCTTCGGTTGCACAATGGTGTCCTTCGCGGGAGGTGTCTTTTTTTCTGCCGCCGCCGCCGGTATCGTCTCGGCTTTTGCCGGACCCTCCTGCTTCACGATCGGAGCCGCCTTTTCACTCGGTGCTCCCCCTAAAACTTCGAGACTTGGCTTCTCCGCGTCAGGTATCGGCGTTCCCTGAGCCTTCATCGGTCCCGGCCCGGTCCTCTTGGAAAGTTCCGGAAGGACGGTAGGTTCCGGAGGGATCGTCGGTACCGCGTTTTGCGCTCGCACTAACGCTGACTGGGAAAGCGCGACACCGATGCACACGACAATTCGGAGGATGCCTTTATCGGCGCGTGCCGACGAGTTGTTCTGGCGCATCGAAGTGACGTCAAACAAATGGTCACCTCTACCCTCCGCCATTTTTCCCCCTTCTTTTTTAGCGTAAAACGCTTTGCTCATGGGTGTGGGGTTGCAAGGTAACTTTAGTTGCATTTTTTAATCTGCGACTTTTGCGCAGCATGTTTTTTTCATAGTCGAGCCTAACGAATCGCGTTTGCGGCGCGTTTCACCGAATTGCGTAGTTTTGCAGCAAAAAATTGTCGGACCGTAGAAAGGACCGCGACCCTTGCTTACGACATCAATGATTCAAAGCGGTTGGTGGTGGGATACTATGTAGACGGCTCAGGAATCCTTCACGGCTACTACCGGGATGCCAATGGAGCGCTGCACTTCCCGATCGATCCTTCGGGCTCCGTTGGTACAATCCTATTTGGAGATAACAATAGGAACTGGGTGGTGGGCAGATATGCGGACGCCTCAGGCGTAACTCATGGACTCTTCTTTGTCCCGCCAAGCAGCTTCTTTACTTTCGATTTTCCCGGGTCAACATTTACATCGCTGAACGGAATCAACGATCAGGGGGTTATCTGTGGTCGTTACCTCGATGCTTCCGGCATAGCCCACGGATTCATAGCTCGTGTCACAGGCAAACCGCCGACAAAAGCAGCGGGCACGAAAATGAAAGCGCTCGAGCCCCTGTCGCTGGTCACTCCACTCGACCCGTCGCCCTCGGCGTGGGGCGATGCAATGCCGGCGCGCTAACTTGAGCATAGATCTAACTCAGATTTTCAGGGCGACCATCGGGGCGGGAAGAAAAATGAAAATAAAAACCTATGGATATCACGAACTTGGTTGTTGAATCGGTCAGCGGTGCGGTTGGTGGCAACGTCGCCGGCGCGGCGATGAAAGATAAAAGTCTCGGCGCGGTTGGAAATTCAATCGCTGGAATTGTCGGTGGCGGCATCGGAGGAACGATCCTGCAAGCCGTAATGGGTTCGGCAGCGGCGGGCGGAGGAGGAATGGATATGCAAAGTATCCTCGCCAATGTGGGAGGCGGCGGAGTGGGCCGGCGCGATTCTCATGATCGTCATCGGCTTCATCAAAAATCAGATGTCGAAGACTTAGCGTGACCGCAGCTTTGGAGCGAATGGCTCAAACAAGCGCAGTAGCTAGCGGAGTGCTCAACTCTCTTTTTGCGCGGGTGCAATTGCCGCACGATTCTACCCGGCAAATGCGCCCGTAGCTCAGCCGGATAGAGCAACGGATTTCTAATCCGTAGGCCGCAGGTTCGAGTCCTGCCGGGCGCGCATTTCTTCTTCGCAGAACCGACACACGGTCGCGCAAATTCCTACGCGTAATCGACGCGTCGGTGTCACACCAATTCACCACTTTGTCGCGTGCGTTGTTTGCGTTTCGCAAATAAAAGAGGGGCGATGCGGCGCGTTCTCATCATCGAAGACGAAGCCGATGTGGTTGATCTCGTTTCACTGAATCTTCGGAAGGAAGGACGATTTGAGATTTCCGCCGCAACGGACGGAGCGATCGGTCTGCGAAAGGCGCGGGAGGAAGCGCCGACATTGATTATTCTCGACTTGATGCTGCCGGGAATGTCGGGGTTCGAAATTTGCCGAATATTGAAAGCGGACGACGCGACGCAAAGAATCCCGATCGTTATGCTCAGTGCGAAAGCCTCCGCAGATGATCGAATCCGCGGTTTCGAGCACGGCGCGGACGACTACGTGACCAAGCCATTCAGTCCGCGCGAACTCGTGTTGCGCGTCAACGCGCTCGCCCAACGCAATGATCATAACGTTTCTAACGAGCTCGAATGGTGCGGTGAAGACGTCGCAGTCAGCCACAGCCGGCATGAGGTCACGGTCGGCGGAAGACGAGTTTGTCTGACCGCGATCGAGTTCAAGCTATTGACTTATTTGATTCAGACGCGCGGACGCGTGCAGTCGCGCGACCTGCTTCTCCAGCAAGTGTGGGATTATGCGAGCTCAATGACCACGCGAACCGTCGATGCGCACGTTCAGCGGCTGCGCAAAAAACTGGGCAAGGCCAACGACATTATCGAAACGGTGCGGAGCTACGGCTACCGGTTTCGCAATTAGTGAGCTTCAGCTCGGCTAGGGATTAATGACAGGGGTAGCGTTGCCACCAGAGCTCAGCTCTACTTGGCGCGCGATCATCCGACCAGTAACGTTCGCATCGTTCTTGACATTGACCTTGCGATTAAGGCCAGAAGAGTCCCTGCCATCGGCTTCGCTCTGTACCTGTAAATTTCCTGCACCGGTGCGGAGCTACGGCTACCACTTCCGCGCTTCGTGATCGTCCGCTTGTCGAACCGTTACGGGTTCATGACCGGAGTGATTGGCTTGACGTTCGCGCCGTCACTCATTGTGACTTGCTTGGCAATGATCTTGCCAGTGACACCACTGCCGACGCCACCGCTACTGCCAGATAGTGTCACTGTTCCTTTCGAGGCCAGGAGTATTCCTGACATTTGGGCGCCGCCTGAAAGTTTTCCGTCTCCTTTAAGGTTGAACAGGACATTTGCCGGCGGAACGCCAAGGAGGGCGATTGTCGAACCGTGATCTAGCGAAAAAGTCTTGGCCACATTAATAATGAATGTCGTCGTGGCCGTCCCCTGCAAGGTGAATGTGGAGTGCTGGTCGAGCGTGAAATTTTGCAAACTCAGCACGATTTTCTGATCCAGCCCGCCCACGAGTGTAATTTGCCCGCTACTACTTAGATTAACGTTCGTGAGCGGAACACTCCCTGGGTTGCCGTTAACTGTGTAAGTGTAATTATTGGTCGCCATTTCACTACCGGCGGCACCGGCGAGGCTAAGCGCGTCGGCCCAGGCGTTGTCCAACGTAGTTTGATCTGTCGTCACGGTCCCTGTCACCCCGGACGTTCCGGTGTGGTTATACTTCCCCTTTTTGTTAATGATCAGGTTTCCATTGATCCGAGCACTGCCGGAGAGATTCGCACTACCACTGTCGCCAACGCCCGTGGTGCCAGTGATGGAGCTCGAACCGCTCATAGTCAGGTCGCCATTTGTCAGAACGGTAAAGATGCTGGCCCGGCCGGTATTAATTGAGCCGTCGGAATTGGTGTCGTTGTAAGCCTGTAAATTGCCAATACCCATGGCCGCCGCCATTACCAGGGCTGCAAAAAACCGAATGCTGTGTGAGAAACCGATTGCCTGAAAATGTGTTTTCATATTCGTTTGAGCTGAGTGAGTGAGTATTTAGTGGCGAAAGGATGATCGAGTCAGGTACGTTCCGTCGAGAACCGAAAGGCAACGTTTTTAAGTTGCAATTGTGTCAATCGTATTACCGAACCGTTACCGAAAGGTTTCGAGAAAATGACAGTTTCCCGCCAGATCACCACCGATGAAACGCGGGATGACCTTCTTTGACCGCGACGAAGACACCGCGACAGGTCGCGCAGACTTTTCCGCCGCCGCTCAACGTGCCTTCAATCGTCGCGCGATCGCCGCTAAGATCGACGACTTGAGCGGACAACGAGATTGGGCCGTTGGTTGGCGTTGGCCGAAGCAGTTTGATCGAGTATTCAGCCGTGACCGTGCACGGCGGGTGGTCCGCTCCGCTATTTTTCATCAAATGATAGGCGGCGGTCCAGTTACAGTGGCAATCCAGCAGCGTGCCGATGATTCCGCCGTTTAGAACACCGGGAAACGCTTCGTATTTCGGTTGCGACTGCCATTCAGCGACGACCTCGCCATTTTTCGGGAAACTACGGATACGCAATCCGTCCGCATTCGCGGGTCCGCAACCCCAGCATGAATTTTTTGGGGCGTACTTCTCCTGAAGCGATTGCTCCATAATGACGATGTCGATCTTAGCGCCGGTCGACCGGGCCGGGATACTTTCGCAGCTTCGGGCCGACGTAAAGCGAGCGCGGTCGAATCAATCGGTTGTGATCGTGCTGTTCGGTGACGTGCGCGCACCAACCGGCGACGCGCGACGCGCCGAAGAGCGGTGTGTTCAGTTCCGGTTCGAATCCGAGCATCCAGAAAACCGGCGCCGCATAAAGATCGACATTCGCGCAAAGACCTTTTTCGCGGTCCATCACCTCTTCGAGCTTCTCGCAAATCGCGACCCAGTTTTCTTTGCCAGTGCGTTTCCCGAGATCGCGCGCGATCTCACGCATCACCGGCACGCGTGAATCGCCTTTTTTGTAAACGCGATGGCCAAATCCCATGATCTTAGCCTTGGCCGCAAGTTGTTTCTTCAGCCACGCTTCGGTGCGGTCCGGCGTTTTGATGTCTTCGAGCATCTTCATCGATTCCTCGTTCGCGCCGCCGTGCAATGGTCCCTTCAATGTCCCGACAGCCGAAGTCACGGCCGCGTAAATCCCGGCAAGCGTCGATGCCGTCACGCGCGCTGCAAATGTGGACGCATTGAATTCGTGGTCGGCATAGAGATTAAAAATCGTGTCCAACATTCGCGTCTTCCACTGTTCCGGAATTTTGCCGTCCAATTTGTAAAAGAAATTTGCCGCCTGGCTCAGCTCGGGTTTTTCCGGCAACGGCTTTTGGCCCTGCGAAATGCGCCAGCCGTCGGTAATCAAGGTTGAGACGCGCGCAATCAATCGAATCGACTTCCGAATGTTCGCGTCATGCGAGTTGTCACTCAGATCTTTGTCGAACGCGCTGAGCATCGACACGCCTGTCCGCAACATATCCATCGGATGGGTCGATTTCGGAAGAAGGTGCACCATTTCGACTACCTGTTTTGGCAAATCGCGTTGAGCGGCGATTTGTTCGCGAAATTCCTTCAGCTGCTTGGCATTCGGCAGTTCGCCGTTGAGCAGCAGGTAGGCGACTTCTTCGAACGTCGCTTTGTCGCCCATCTCGTGTATGTCGTAGCCGCGATACATCAGACCGGCGTTGGGATCGACCCAGCAGATCGCCGTCTCGCCGGCAATCACACCGGCCAGCCCCGGGCTATACTCTGGCTTTGCTTCAGTGCTCATGTCTCGCTCACGTTAACAACGAAACGCCGCTCGACAAATGATCAATCGCGAAAACCTTTCCATTCTTCTGCGGCCGGGTCGTAAGCCAGCAGATCGTAGAGTTCCTGCCGGGTTTGCATCCGACCGAGCCAACGTTTCTGGGAGCCGGCTTTCTTGAGCGCCTGGAAGAATTTCTCGCTCGCTTTCATCGCAACGCGAAATGCGCTTTGCGGAAAAATGATCATCCGGTAGCCGAAGTCCTCGAGCTGCTCGAACGTCAACAGCGGGCTCTTGCCAAACTCCGTCATGTTCGCCATGAGCAGCGAATCAATCTCCTTCGCAAAATCGCGGAACTCATCGGCACTTTGTAACGCTTCCGGAAAAATCGCATCTGCTCCGGCGGCGAGATATTCCCTAGCCCGTTCAACCGCGCTATCAAAACCTTCGACCGCGCGAGCGTCCGTGCGGGCGATGATCAGAAAATCCTTGTCGCCGCGGGCAGAAACCGCCGCTTTAATTCTCGCAACCATCATCCGAGCATCGACAATCGTTTTGCCGCCGAGATGTCCACAGCGTTTCGGAAATTCCTGATCTTCGATGTGACAGCCGGCCAGCCCCGCTTTCTCAAGCTCACGAAGCGTGCGGGCGACAGCTTCGCCTTCACCGAAACCGGTATCGGCATCTACGATCGCCGGAATCCTGACTGCATGGGCCGCATAACTGGCAAGTCTGACCACTTCGTCCCTCCACAACAATCCAATGTCCGGCACGCCTGCGGTCGAGTTCGCCATTCCCGCGCCGCTGACGTATATCGCATCGAAGCCAGCCTGCTCGACTTGTCGCGCCATCGATGCGTTCGGAACACCGGGCATCATCACGGCGCCTTTAGCAATCAGCTCCCGCAACTGCTTAGCTTTGCTCGCGCGCTTCATGATCACCGGACCCGCAACAGCTTCATCAAATGATGCACGTCGCATTGTTCATCCAAGCGCCAGACGTGCTCGATAATTTTTGCGGCGTGATCGCGCGTGAATATTTTTTCGACGAGGTGCAGGAATTTTTTTTCAACTTCGAAGTCTTCCAGCGGATTCTTGGCGTGCCCGAGCGGATAATCGACGCGCTTGGTGAGCCGCCGACCGTCGGCAAGCTCGATATGCACGATGTTCGCGACTGCGCCGGGATACATCGCGCTCAACTCGGCGTTTCGCTCGACCCTGACGTTCTCCAAAAATTTCCAAATCTTCGGATCCATGAACCGCTCAGGCTGAAATTGTTTGTCGGTCACTTGTCCATCGATGAACGCGATCGTTGTGATATAAGGCAAACTGTGGTCGGCGGTTTCGCGCGTCTCCGGTTTCCATTTTTCCGGCTCGCTTCCGATGATGTCGACTGAGGCATCGTGGCTTTCGATCGTCATCGATTTCACTTCCACGCCGGCGCCGACTTGTTCGCGCAGAAACAACGCGGCCTCGATCGCGCTCTGACTGTGATATTCGGCCGGCCAGAATTTGATGCTCGTGTTCAGAATCATCGTCGGCACGCCTTTAAATTTCTCGCCGACGTTGCCAAGCGACACGCCGAGTTGCTTTTCAAAGCCCATCTCGCCTTCGAAAATCGGCGCTGGCCCAGTCATCCCCGCCCGCGCGAGCAACGCCGCATAAACGCCGCGCCGTGCCGCATCCGCGAACGCGACACCTTTCCAGTGGGAAAGTTCGCCGACCCGCGCCTGACGCATCGCCGCGCAACCGACGCCGGCAATGTTGACCGCGTGTCGCGTTTTT
>Ga0066388_100002458_pt1 | contig 11323 bp, 8 predicted proteins | sample PanSoiMetaGPlot6_FD_64539 | JGI IMG/M metagenome (GOLD analysis project Ga0066388, IMG submission 64539) | Tropical forest soil microbial communities from Panama analyzed to predict greenhouse gas emissions - Panama Soil - Plot 6 (Hybrid Assembly) | ecosystem: Environmental > Terrestrial > Soil... | reverse complement strand
AGCAGGGTGAAGAAGAGCAGCTGCGAGAAGGGACCGGCGTCCTTGGAGTAGAAGGCGAGGTAGGGGCTCCACGCCGCGAGCAGCGCCACCGGCAGCGCGAGGCGGACGCCGCGGCGGCGCCGGAGGAGCACGAAGACGAGCGCCACCGAAGCCAGGCCGAAGAAGGCCTGCGTCCCCCGCAGCCCGAGCAGGGAGAGGCCGGCGACCCGGGCCACGAGCAGGTTGACGGCCCCGAACAGCGGGGCGTCGACGCCCAGGGCGGGCCAGAACCCGCCGGTCCGGACGGTCTCATCGACCCGGTACCAGGCCCAGGCCTCGTCGAGGCTCAGCGGCGCCAGCCCCAGCCCGGGCAGGCGGGTGGCGCCGGCCAGGACCAGCGACAGGGCGATGCCGTGGCGCTCGCACACCGCGCCGGCACGTTGAAGGGCCGAGCCGGATGAAACCGTCACGATCGGCGCTAGGATATATGGCCTCATCCCAATGAACGAACCGAGCGAGAAGCCCCTCTACGAGGTTGCCGTCGCGGCCGTGGCGGGCGGACACCACACTGCACGGGTGGGGGCCCGGGAGATCCTCATCGTGCAGACGAGCGACGGGCTGCGCGTCTACGACGGCGTCTGCCCGCACCTCGGGGGGCCCCTGCTCGAGGGGCGCATCTCGGCGCGCGCCGTGGTGTGCCCCTGGCACGCCTACGCGTTCGATGCCGCTACCGGTCGCTGCCTCACCGTGCCCGGCGGCATCTGGCGCGCCGGCGGCTGCCCGAAGGGCGACGGCCAGCCGATGCGCATCGCCCTCCGGCCGCTGCGTCACGAAGTGAAGAACGGCACCATCATCGTCCATGGCTGACGGTCCGGTGAGCGGGAAGTCGCCGGCCTCTTGACGGGGGAGGCGGCGACCCCTTCCGCCGCCCGGGCGCGGATCGCCTCGCTCGACCGCGCGGGGTTCCTGATCGGCGCGGCCGTGCTCGGCCCCTACGCCTTCTGGGTCTTCGTCGTGGAGCGGGAGATCTTCAGCCGGATCCCCCTCGTCCTGGTGACGACTCTCTTCCTCCTCGCCCTGCTCGTCTACTACGCCGGCGCGCGCGATTGGCTGCAGGGCCGGAAACCGCGTCGGGTCCGCGTGGCCTTCGGCCTGCTCGCCCTCACCTTCGCGGTCATGTCCCTCGTCCTGATCGTGTCCGTCCTCCTGTTCGTCGGCGTGGGCGAGGCGGCGTACCGATGCCCGCCGGTGCGGCGCGCCCTGGCCCGCGTCCACCATCGGGGCGCGCAGCTCGCGGTGACCGCTTTCGTCGTCCTCGTCCTCTTCCCGGCGATGAACGCCATGTACGGGTTCCACGGGGGACTGCGCCAGGTGGCGCCCGTGGCCCTGATGCACAACCCCCTCTACGGGATCAACGCCGACGGCCTCCGGGGACCGCGGCTGCGCCCCGAGAAGGCGGCGGGGATGGTGCGCCTGCTCTTCCTCGGAGACTCCACGACCTTCGGCTGGCCCTACCGATACGAAGACGCCTATCCCGACGTCGTGAGGCAGCTCCTGGCGCAGCGCGGCTTCGGTCGGGTCGAGGTGATCGACGCCGGGGTGCCCGGCCAGAGCATCGTCCAGATCCGGTCCCGGCTGGAAGGCGGGCTGGCGTTCGATCCCGACGTGGTCTACCTGATGGACGGCATCCACTTCGACAAGGCCCTCGACCACGTCGAAGAAGAACGGCGGTACGCGGCCGCGCCCCACGAGCACGGCTTCCGCGTCCGGTTCTTCCCCCCCACGCTGATCGAGGTCGGGCTGCTCGGGATCGCCTCGAACCCGCTGTTGATGATGTGGTGCCGGAGCTCCGATGCCGGGACCGAGCGGCAGCATGCCGCCGAGAACGAGCGCGTCGCGGGGCAGTACCTCCAGAGCCTCGTCGCCGCGGTGGGCCGTCGTGGCCTTCCCCTCGTCATCCTCGAATACCCCTCGCGGAAGGTGCCCCTCGCGGCCCGCGTGCAGCAGCGGCAGGCGGCCCGAGGGGACGGCGTCTCGTGGCTCCCGCTGCTCCATCTCTTTCCGGGGCCGGACGCCTACGCCCTCCACGACGGCATCCACCCGGACCAGGCGGGGCACGGCCGGATCGCGAGGGCGATCGTCGACGATCTGCTCGCCCGCGGCTGGCCGCCGCGCGCGGACCGGTGGCGGATGGATCAGGCGCCGGATCAGGAGCCGCCGGGGCCGAACAGGTAGATGCGCGCGCAGACCAGGCCGGTACCGGGCAGTTCGGAGTGGAGACACGGCCGCTCGCGTACGAGGGGGCGCGCGGCCTTTAGCGCCGCCACCACGCGGCCGTCGGGATCCGGTCCGGCGGCCAGGTCGTTCACGACGAGCAGGATGCGGGCGCCCGGGGGCACCTTGGCCAGATCGTCGAGCGCCGCCGCCGTGCCCTCGCGATAGCGGCCGAGCGGCCAGACCCGCTGCGGCTCGGAGAGGTAGTAGTAGTAGTACTGTCCCATCCACCAGTGATGGACGAGGACGAGGTCGTAGTCCTTCCGGTCGGACTCGACTTCACGGGCGACGTCCGCGAGCAACGCGCGCCCCCGGAAATACGGCTGGGCGGGGTGCTGGGCGGCGACGAGGAGGCCGTTGACTAGGAACGGCGCCAGGAGCAGCGCCCCGTAGGCGCGCCGCGGCCAGACCCCGACGGGCATCTCGCGGGTGAAGGAAACCCAGTAGGCCAGGAGGAACGGCGCGGTCGAGATGAACCCGCGCGGGTAGAAGATCCAGTTGCGGCCGACGAGGATGCCCGCAACCGCCACCAGCACCGGCGCGAGCCACCACACTCCGCTCACCAGCGGCTCGGCCCGGACGAGGTCGGCCCGCCGGGCCACGCCGTAGATCATCGGCACGAACAGGAGGCCGGCCACCACCACGTTCAGGACGGTCGCCAGCGTGCCCCCGCCGGGCAGGGTCGTGCCCAGGAAGAGGAACTCCTCGGCGAGGATGCCGGTCACTCCGACACGCGAGATCTGCCAGTACGGGACCGACACCCGCCGCATCGCGACGAGGAGGGCGAGCGCGAAGGGCAGGAGGACGGCCAGGACGACGACGGCGGCCTTGAGGTCGTCGCGCAGGTCGGTCCGTCTCCGCGCCCGGACGTGCCCGGCGAGGATCACCGCGAAGAACGCCGCCAGGAAGACCAGCGCGAAATAGTGCGCGCCGACGGCGAGGACGGCGCCCAGGGCGAGGAGAAGCCGCCGCCGGAGCGGCGAAGCGGCGCGGGTCGCGTCGAAGGCCCAGGTGAATGCCATCGTGAAGAAGAGCAGCTGGGCGTAAGGGCGGGCGTCCCGGGAATAGAAGACGAGGAACGGGCTCGCGGCCGCGAGCAGCCCGGCGGGAAGGGCGACCGGGAACGGGTATCGCCGCTGGAGGAACCGGTAGAAGAGCGCCACCGACAGGGTGCCGAAGAGGGCCGGGGGCGCCCGCAGCCCGAGCACGGACAGCCCGGCCACCCGCGCCACGAGGGCGTTGAGGGCGACGAAGAGCGGCGCGTCGACGCCGAGCGCGGTCGTCCGCCAGAAATCCCCCGTCCGCCCGATCTCGGCCGTGACGTACCACGTCCACGTCTCGTCGACGCTGAGCGGGGAGGCGGACAGCGCGGGGAAGCGCATCAGGGCGGCGAGGGCCACGCACAGGAGCAGGCCGTGGCGCTCGCACCATCCCCGGACCCGCTCGCGCATCGTCATCGTCCCGGGTGGTGACTGTATACCGGACTCGGGCCGCGGTCGTGAGCGAGCGCGGTGCGCCGCCCGGTTGACAAACGACGCCGAAGGCGAGTAGCGTCCTGAACGTCGGATTTGGCGCCTGCCCTCCCGGAAATGAACTCCGCCCCCATCCCTTGAACGAGGGTCCGTGATCGACGCCCCCTTGCCGCCGGACGACGCCGTCCTGGAGGCGGTTTCCAGTCCCGACACCGTCCTCGGCTGGCTACCCCTCGCGCGCGCCCACGTGGCGCCGCTCCTCAACCGCGTCTGGCGGGGCGAGGGGGCGCTCCTGGCCGTCAACGTCTCCATCGCGCTGGTCGCCCGGCCCGACCCGCGGACCCTCGTGGCCTCGGTCGCGGTGTCGACGGTCGTGCTCGCGCTGCTCTACATGCTGAACGACGTGTACGACTGCCACCAGGACCTCCACGACGCCGGCAAGGACCAGCTCTTCGTCCGCTTCTGCATCCGCCACCAGGGCCTGCTCTTCCGCCTGCTCGCCGTCGAGCAGGCGGCCACGGTGGGGCTCGCGTTCGTCCTGCTGGGAGCGCGCAGCGCGGCCGCGGTGGCCGCGGTGTTCCTCGTGAACCTCGCCTACTCGGCGAGGCTCAAGGGCCGCGCCGCGGTCGACGTGCCGTGGGTCGCGCTGTGGGGGGCCTGCTACGCGATGGTGCCGGGGGTCCCGCTGCCGCCGGCGGTCGTGGCCCTCGTGGGCGTGATGACGAGCATCTGCCACGTCTTCCAGATCACCCGCGACCTGCCGTTCGACATCGTCAACCACATCCGCACGAGCGCCGTCGCCCTCCCCTGGCTCCCGATCGCGCAGCTCGCCGCGGGCTGCCTGGTCATGGGGGGCCTGCTCGGCGACCTGCTCGGCCCCGCGGTCGCCCTGTCGGCCGCGGTGCCCATCGTGCTGCGCCTGACCCTGCGGTCCAACCAGGTCGCCTGGATGCTGTCCAAGGTCTACTACGGGCTGGTCTGGCTGGCGGTTCTCGGGGCGGTTCGTGGGCATTGACGGGCGCCTCGACATGGCGCTGGCGTTCGGCCGGAGCCTGTTCTCGTGGTACGTCGACGGCACGCCCCGACCGTTCTCCGCCTCCTTCGCCGTCACCAACCGCTGCAACCTCCGGTGCAGCTACTGCAACACTCCCTTCCTCGACCCGAACGACCTCCCCCTGGCCAAGGTGGAGCTGCTCTTCGACCGGCTCGCCCGCTTCGGCGTGAAGCGCCTCGGGCTGGCCGGGGGCGAGCCGATGGTTCGCAAGGACATCGGCGAGATCGTGGCGATGGCGAAGGCCCGCGGCTTCTACCTCACCATGAACACCAACCTGCTCCTCTTCGAGAAGCACCGGCCCGCGTTGCGGGGGGTGGACCTGTTCTTCACCAGCCTGGACGGCGACCGCGAGCACCACGAGGCGGCGCGGGGCCGCGGGTCCTACGACGGCGTGCGGGAGGCCGCCGCCCGGATCGTCGCCGAGGGCCGGCGGGTCGTGGCGATCTGCGTGGTGACCGAGCACAGCATCGGCCAGGTGGACCACCTGCTCGACGTGGCCGAGGCCGGGAGGTTCCAGGTCCACTTCCAGCCCCAGTGCACCGAAACCACGATCGTGCGCGGCGGCCTCGGCCCCGACCTGACGACCCCGCGCCTCCGGCGGTTCTGGGAGGAGCTGCTGGCGCGCAAGCGGGCGGGCCGGCCGGTGGCCAGCTCGGTGCCGTACCTGGAGACGCTTGCCGCCTGGGACGACTTCACGCGCTCCGCGGTCCTGGACCCCTCGGCGCGCTGCGCGGCCAGCCGGGGCTTCCTCTACGTCGACCCCGCGGGCCACGCCTATCCGTGCGCCTACACGAAGGGCATGGCGCCTCCCGTCGACATGCTGGGCGACCGCTGGCGCGAGGCGGTCGGCCGCGAGACGCCGTGCACCCGCTGCAGCGTCGGCCCGTACCTCGAGTTCAACCTGCTCTACCAGAGGCCCGTGCGCACCGGCCTGAGCATCGCCGCGTCGTACCTGACCCGCCCCGCGAAGGCCTGAAGCCTCAGTCGAACCGGAGCCGCACGCAGAAGGGGTTGAAGGTGGGGCTGTCCGGGCGGCACGCCTCGTAGAAACCACGGTACTTCCGGCGGCAGTCGATGCCCCGGGGGTTCTCACCGCTCGTGTGACAGTAGTTGTGGCTGGGCAGCGTGTCGACGAACCAGACGCGCGAGCGCTGCTGCGACGCCCGGGCGAGCAGCTCCCGGAAGAAGGCGTCGTCGTGCTCGCTGTTCAGGAAGCCGTAGACGAAGCGGTCGAGGTAGTAGCCCAGGCTGGCGTCGTCGAGGGAGGAGACCACGACGTCGTTGGGCTCGACGTGCCGGCTCAGGAACGCCACCTGGTCGCGCATGCGCTCCCAGTTGTCGGTGGGGCCGGAGATGATCTCGCGCGCGTGGGCGACGAAGCGTGACTGGAGCCTCGTCCGGCGCCCGCCGTCCACCATCTCCTCGCGGAGCTGCGGCGCGAGCACCACCACGGCGGCCAGGCCGGCGAGCACCGGCGGGCCGAGCCGCCCCGGGGCCACCATCGCGACCGCGGTGACGAGGCCCTCGGCCACCAGCAGGAACAGCGGCGGCATCACGTAGACGATGTAGCGCGGGAACTTGACGTCGGGAATGGAGAGCAGGATGAGGGGCAACAGGAGCCACGCCAGGACCAGGATGCGCCCTCCCCGGAGATCGCCGCCGCCGCGGAGTCCCCGGACGGCGGCGCCGAGGCCGAGGACCACGAGAAGGACGGGGAGGAACGAGTTGACCGCCACCACCGGCCAGGACGGCGGGAGGGCACCCGGAACGAAGTCGAGAGGGCCCCCCGTCACGAACGTGTGCAGCATGGTCAGGTAGTAGGTCACGCCGGGATGGCAGCCGGCGGGCTGGTTGTCGCAGGCGATCGGGTGCAGGAAGGGAAGCGTGTTCCAGTACTTGAGCAGGATGGCCCCGTAGACGAGGACGAGGGCGCCGTACGCCTTCGCGTGACGTCGCGCCAGGAGCGGACGCCGCGGTGAGGCGAGCATGAACACCGCCACGATGGGAAGGGCCAGGTATCCCACCGCGTGGCCGAGGAGCGTCGCGGTGAGGAAGATGGGCCACAGGAGGCGGCTCCGCTCGCGGCCGGTGACCGCCGCCTCCACCAGGAAATGGAAGGTGAAGGCCATCGTGCACATGACGAACGTGAAGTGGCGCGCCTCGCGGGCCACCTCGGCGAAGGGGGGCGACGCGGCCATGAAGGCGACGGCGAGAAGGGCCGTCTCGGCGTCGGCGACCCGGCGGAACAGGAGGTAGCACGGGAGCAGGGTCAGCAGGCCCAGCACGACCGACCATCCGCGGGTCGTCGTCTCCGAGAAGCCGGTGAGGGCGGTGACCGCGGCGACGCTGTAGCGATAGAGCGGGGCCGAGGGGTCCCACAGCCCGTCCTGGAGCTGCGGGGCCATGAAGTTCAGGTCGAAGGAGGTGCGGGGCACCCCCGCCTTCAGGATGCTGCGCGCGGGGAGGACCGCGATGGCCTCGTCGACCCAGAACGGCTTGCGGCCGAGGCCCATGAGCATCAGGGCGAAGCCGGCGGTGACGGCGGCCAGCGCGACGATCCGTATCCCGACGCGCGGGAGGGCGGGAGTCTTTCCGGGCGCGCCGGGCGCCGGCTCGGGTTCGGCGGTGGCGGACGCCATGGGCGGCCCAGATCCTGTGCCGGCCGCCGGGACGGCGCAAGCGCCCGCCTCTCCTATTGACATTCGATAGGGCGGAGGCTACTCTCCTATCGTCCTTCTATAGGAGGCGCGTGCCCACCACGACTCTCCTCCAGGGAACCCTCGACCTCATCATCCTGCGGACCCTGCTCCCCGGGGAGCGGCACGGCCTCGGCATCGCCCGCCGGATCGAGCAGATCACGAAGGGGACGTTCGTCGTCAAGCCGGGCTCGCTCTTCCCCGCCCTCCACCGCATGGAGGAGGCGGGATGGCTGGCCTCTTCCTGGGGAGAGTCCGAGAACAACCGGCGGGCGCGGTACTACCGGCTCACCCGGGCGGGACGCCGCCAGCTCAGGACCGAGACCGACGAGTGGGGGCGCATCTCGCTCGCCATCGCGGCCGCGCTGGAATCCGCCTAGAGGCGCCCATGCTCTCCCGCCTGGCCAGCCTCTGGCGCAACCTCTTCCGCCGCGAGCGCGTGGAGCGCGACCTCGACGAGGAGCTGCGCAGCTACGTCGAACTGCTCGCGGCCGAGAAGGTCCGGGACGGAATGGACACGGCGGAGGCGCGGCGGGCGGCGCTCCTCGAAGCGGGGGGCGTCGAGCAGGTGAAGGAGCAGGTACGGGATGCCCGGGGAGGCTCTCTCCTCGACGGACTGGCCCAGGACCTCCGCTACGGCGCCCGCAGCCTCGCCCACAGCCCGGCGTTCACGGCCGCGGCGGTGGTGGCCCTCGCCCTCGGCATCGGCGCGACCGCCGCGGTCTTCAGCGTGGTCGACGCCGTGCTCCTGCGGCCCCTGGCCTACGCCGACCCGGAGCGCCTGGTCGTGACGCTGCACCACGGCATCGACCCCGTCTCCCCGGCCAACTTCGCGGACTGGCGGCGGCAGGCCGCGTCTTTCGAGCGCATGGCCGCCGCCGAGTACTGGACGCCCAACCTCAGCGGCGACGCCGAGCCGGAGACGGTGCTCGCGCTCCGCCTCACCGCCGACATGTTCCCGCTCCTCGGCGTGCGGCCCCTCCTCGGCCGCGCCCTCCTTCCGCGGGAAGAGACGCCGGGGCAGGACCACGTGGTCGTCCTCGGCTACGGGCTGTGGCAGAGGCGCTTCGGCGGCGATCCCGGTGTCGTCGGCCGCTCGATCGCCCTCAACGGCGAGCCCTACACCGTGGTCGGCGTGATGCCGGGCGGGTTCGAGTTCCCGCCGTTCTGGGCGACGGGGGCGCAGATGTGGGCCCCGCTCGCTCTCGGGAACCGCGCCGCGAACCGCGAAGCCTCGAGCCTCCGCGTGTTCGCGCGCCTGAAGCCCGGGGTGGGCCTGGGGCAGGCGCGCGCGGAGATGACGGCCCTCACCGCCCGGCTCGAGGGCGAATACCCGGGCACCAACCGCGACGTCGTGGTGCGCACGCTGGCCGACGCGGTGACCGGCGACGTCCGCCTCGCCCTCCTCGTCCTGCTGGGGGCGGTGGCGTTCGTCCTGCTGATCGCGTGCGCCAACGTGGCCCACATGCTGCTCGCGCGGGCCTCCGCCCGGCAGCGCGAGCTGGCGTTGCGCGCGACGCTCGGCGCGACCCGGGGCCGGCTCGTCCGCCAGCTCCTGACCGAGAGCCTCCTCCTCGCCGTCGCCGGCGGCCTCGCCGGCGTCCTCCTCGCGTGGCTCGGCATCCGCGCCCTCGTGGCCCTCGGGCCCGCCACGATCCCGCGGCTCGCGACGGTCGGCCTCGACGGCGGCGTGCTCGCGTTCGTGGTCGCGGTCTCGCTCGTCACCGGCGTCGGCTTCGGCCTCGTCCCGGCCCTCCAGGCCTCGGGCCGCGACGTGAACGACGCGCTGAAGGAGGGCGCGCGCGGCTCCACCGAGGGAGGGGGCCGCCACCGCCTCCGGAGCCTCCTGGTGGCCTCGGAGTTCGCCCTCGCCCTCGTCCTGTGCGCGGGGGCGGGCCTCTTGATCCGCAGCTTCGTGGCCCTGCGGGGCCTCGACCCCGGCCTCGACCCGCGCAACGTGCTCACGATGATCGTCTCCGTGGCCGGCGCCCGCGAGGGCGTCCCGGGCCGGCGGGCGGCCTTCTTCGAGCGGCTCGTCGAGGAGGTGAAGGCGCTGCCCGGTGTGCGCACGGCGAGCGCGATCAACCACCTCCCGCTGGCCGGTGACATCTGGGGCCTGCCGTTCCACGTCGAGGGACGGCCGATCTCGCGCCCCGGTGAGGCACCGACGGCGACCTTCCGGGTCGTCCTCCCCGGCTACTTCGAGACCATGGGGATCCCGATCCGCCGCGGCCGCGACGTGGGGCCGGACGACCGGCGCGATCACCCCGAGGTGGTCGTCGTCAACGAGCGGCTGGCCGAGCGCTACTGGCCGGGGGAGGACGCGATCGGCAAGCGGCTGACCCTGGACGACGCGGGGCAGAACCCCGTCTGGCTGACCGTGGTCGGCATCGTGAAGGACACCGTGCGCAGCGACTGGGCGGCGGCCCCGGACGCCGAGCTGTACGTTCCCTACCTGCAGGGCCGCGGCTACCTCGAGAGCTCGAGCACGGTCTACTCGTACCTGACGCTGGTCGTGAAGACGAGCGGCGATCCGATCGAGCGGGCGCCCGCGATCCGGCGGCTCGTCACTTCGATGGACAGCGGCGCGCCGGTCTCCGCCGTCCAGACGATGGACGCCGTCGTCGCCGACGCCACCGCCGCGTCGCGCTTCTACCTCCTGGTGCTGGCCGCCTTCGCCGCGGTAGCGGTCCTGCTCGCCGCGGTCGGCGTGCACGGCGTGATGAGCTATTCGGTCTCCCAGCGCACGAACGAGATCGGCATCCGCCTCGCGCTCGGCGCGAGGCCCGCCGACGTGCGGCGGATGGTCGTCGGCCAGGGCCTGACGCTGGCCCTCGCGGGCGCCGCCGCCGGCCTGGTAGGCGCCCTCGGCCTCACGCGCCTGATGGCCGGCCTGCTCTACGGGGTCCGGTCGTCCGATCCGGCCACGTTCCTCGCCGTCGGCGCCGTTCTCGGCGCGGTGGCCCTCGCGGCCAGCTACGTTCCGGCCCGGCGGGCGACGCGCATCGATCCCCTCCGCGCGTTGCGAAGCGAATAGGCTAGCGCGCGAGGTCGCCGGGATCGATCCCGCCGTCCAGGGTGAAGGAGGCTCCCACGGCTCCGACTACGCAGTGGCGGCGGTCGAGGCCCAGGCGGGCCCGCAGGTGGTAGACGGCCTCGAAGCCCGTGCAGTGCGCTCCCATCAGGTTCGCGACCGACAGCTCCCGCATCCTCTCCGCGGTCCAGTCGAGCGCCGCGTCATCCTTCTCGAAGAGGTGCAGCCCGCCGAGGACGGCGTGGATCGGCGCGTCCCGCACCACGTGGCGCGCGTGGAGGAGGGTGTTGACGACGCCGGCGTGCCCGCAGCCGAAGAGGACCACGAGGCCCTTGTCGGTGTCGAAGACGAGGGCCTGGTCCTCGGGGAGGTTGTCCTCGGCCGGTCCGCGGTCGGTCTGGATCTGGCCCCGGCCGCTCCAATTACGCTCGGGATGGACGCGGGGAACCGGGCCGGTGATCCACACGCCCGGGAAGAGCTCGCGTGGCCCGTCCAGCTCGACGAAGCTCCCGCCGGCCGATTCGTAGGCCGCCTTCGTGGCCGGCATCCCGCCGGACGACGCCAGCCCCGACCTCGGCAGGAAGATGCCCCGGCCCACCCAGGCGCGGGACAGCGCGGCGGGATCGGCCCGGGCGTACTCGCGGCGGAGCGCCACCAGGCCGCCCGTATGGTCGCTGTGGTTGTGGCTGAGGACGACGTCCTTGACCCCCGCGAGGTCGACCTTCAGCTCCTGGGCGTTCTTGAGGACGGTGTCGGGCCGGGCGCCGGTGTCGAAGAGGATGCGGTGGCCGTCGGCCTCCACGAGCGCGGCGAA
>Ga0066388_100002457_pt1 | contig 11326 bp, 8 predicted proteins | sample PanSoiMetaGPlot6_FD_64539 | JGI IMG/M metagenome (GOLD analysis project Ga0066388, IMG submission 64539) | Tropical forest soil microbial communities from Panama analyzed to predict greenhouse gas emissions - Panama Soil - Plot 6 (Hybrid Assembly) | ecosystem: Environmental > Terrestrial > Soil... | reverse complement strand
AGGTGCGCGATCTCCTCCTGCGTCGGCGAGAGCTGCAAGCGCTCGAAGAAGGCGGCGGCGTCCGCGACGCTCATCTGGTTGACGTCGACGATGCTCTTGCCCTCGATCGTGAAGAGCGAGGCATCGGGCTTGAGCCGGCCGCCGTTGCACGCCGGGCACAGGCGATAGCTGCGGTAGCGCGCCAGGAAAACGCGCACGTGCATCTTGTACGTGCGCCCTTCCAGCCAGCGGAACCAGCCGCGGATGCCGTAGTACTTGCCCTCGCCGTCGATGACGCGGCGGGCCTGCTCGGCCGGCAGGCGTTCGAACGGCACGTTCATGGCGATGCCGGCGCGCTTGCAGAAACGCGTCAGCTCGCGGCGCTCCCACTCGGTCGACGGCGTGCTCCACGGCTTGATGGCGCCGTCGGCGAGCGACTTCGACGGATCGGGAATGATCAGCTCGAGGTCGATATCGATGGTGCGCCCGAAGCCGCGGCACGCATCGCAGGCGCCGAGCGGGCTGTTGAAGGAAAACAGGTTGGCGGTCGGCTCGCGGTACGCGATGCGACACCGCGGGCATTCGAGGAGCTCGCTGTACGGCACGCTGCGGAAGCCTTCGTCCGGATAGACGAGCGCCAGCCGGCCCTTGCCGAAGCGAAAGGCCTGTTCGAGCGAGTCGCAGAGGCGGCGCTTCTGATCGGCGCGCGCCACCAAGCGGTCGGCGACGACGATGACCGTCGCGCCACGCGCCGGTTTCGCGGCGGCGTATTCCGCGCTGGCGTCGGCGGCGAGGGGCTCGGGCAGTGGCGCATCGTCGGCGACGGCACGCGGTACGTCGGCCAGCGCTTCGACCTCGACCACCTCCTCACCGACCAGCAGGCGGCGGAAGCCCGACGCGATCAATCCGCCGCGCACCTCGGCCCAGGGCAGGTTCTCCGGCAACGGGACCGCGAAGGTGACCAACACGCGCGTCCCGTCGCCGCGCTCCAACAGCTCGGCGGCAGCCGACTCGGCGGTGGCGCGGCGTACCGGTTCGCCGCACTGGCGGCAGTGCAGCACGCCGATCTTGGCGAACAGCAGCTTCAGATGATCGTGCAGCTCGGTCATGGTGCCGACCGTCGAGCGCGACGTCTTCACCGAGTTGCCCTGTCCGATGGCGATCGCCGGGAGGATGCCATCGATGCGCTCGACCGCCGGCTTGTCCATGCGGTCGAGGAACTGGCGGGTATAGGCGGAGAAGCTCTCCACGTAGCGGCGCTGCCCCTCGGCGTAGAGCACGTCGAACGCCAGGCTCGACTTGCCGGAGCCCGACACGCCGGTGATCACGGTCAGGGCATTGAGCGGGATGCGGACGTCGACGTCCTTCAGGTTGTTCTGCTGTGCCCCGATGATGTGGATGCAGTCGTCCGCCACGGCCGTGGACCCGCGAATCCCTCTTCTATAACCGAGCGTTGCCCGGCGGCGAAAGAGGCAGGTGGAAAAGCTTTCGACGCTCTGAGAAACGCATACTGCACGTTCGCGGCGCTGCGCGCGTTCGAGGGTAGTCCCGGCCTCCGCACCGGGGCCGCGCGAAGCGCGGCGCGCTAGCGAGCAGCGCATGACGCGCTTCTGGCGGGCTGCGCCCGCCACCCGGCACGGAGGCCGCGGCTCCCCCCCACGTGCAAGCGCTTCCGGCAATCCTTGCACGGCGCGACCGACATCCGCATACAATGTGTCAGCGCAGACCGACGCGCGGTGTTGGCGCCGATCTTGCCTTTGTTCCCCCGCGATGAGCTCGATGCCCTCCGACACCCTCGCCAACCGCGGCTGGCGCACCGCGCGCCGCATCGCCATCGGTGTCGTCGGGTTTACGGTCGTGCTCATCGGCATCGCGATGATCGTCCTGCCGGGCCCCGCGTTCGTGGTCATTCCGGCCGGTCTGGGCATTCTCGCCGTCGAGTTCACTTGGGCGCGGCGCTGGCTGCATCGCGTCCGCGAGATGGCGCAGAAGGGCGTGCAGAAAGTGCGCGCGTCAAACGCCGCGAGCAACTCGCCCTGAGCTCGCTCGCGTGCGGTTTGACACCCCGCGCGCTCACTCCGTTGCCGGCAGCGCGCCGGCATAGCGTGCGCGCGGGCGAATGGCGCGGCCTTCCTGGTATTGCTCGAGGCCGTGACCGATCCAGCCGACGACGCGCGCGACACCGAGCAGGAGCAGCGGCGCACTCGGCGGCAATGCCAACGTGCGACACAGCGCGACCACCGCAAAATCGATGGTGGGACGTTCGCCCATCGTATCGCGCACCGCCTCGACGAGCGCGCGAGCGCGCGCCACCTCAGCCGACTTCGGCCGATACGACGCGATCAGCTCCAATAGGAAGGCCGCGCGCGGATCACCGTCGGGGTAGAGCGGGTGGCCGAAACCCGGCACCGCTTCGCCGCGGCGCAGCCGGGCCGCCACCGTCGCCTGCGCGCTGTGCGGATCGCGCACCTCGTCGAGCAGCCCCGCGGCTCGCTCGCAGGCGCCGCCGTGCTTCACGCCCTGCAGAGCCGCGAGGCCGGCGGCGACGACCGCATAGGGTGTCGAGCCTGCCGACGCGACGCAGCGCGCGGTGAAGCTCGATGGATTGAGCCCGTTGTCGGCATACAGGACCAGCGCCGCGTCGAGCAGCCGCACCGCCTCCGGATCGCGCGGCGCCCAGCGGCGCTGCAGCACGCGCGCCACCGGCTGCAGACTCGGCTGCGCGCCCACCGCCGCGGCGGCGAGGACGCGCAGGATGTGCGCGCCGGCGCGGTACACGGCGGCCGGACGCAGATCGTAGGCGAACGGATCGTGCGCCGACACCAACGGAAGAAAGAGCTGCAGGCCCTCGAGCGCCGGCAGGCGCTGCGCTAGCGCCGCGATGGTGCGCCAGCGCGCCGCGTCGATGCGCAGCGCATCCGCGCTGAGCGGCGCCGACAGGTCGCCGGTCCACAGCAACGCCGCCACTTCCTCCACGCGCCGGCTCCGCGCGAGCTCCACGGCGTCGATCCCGGCATAGAAGAGGCGGCCGCCGTGGATCACCGACAGCCGCGACTCGAGCACCGGCATGCCCCAGTGTAACGCGTCGCGCGCCGTGCGCGCCGGATCGCGGCGGGCGCGTTTGCGCTCGTTCAACATCCACACGTCCTCGGCCAGATAGCGCCGCCGCCGCGCCGCCCCTTCGCGCTCGGAGCGCACCAAGCCGCGGCTGACGTAGGCGTAGAGCGTGGCGAGACTCACGCCGAGCTCTGCTGCCGCATCGTGAGCTGAGAGATATTCCGGCATGCCGTCTTCTATTTTATATTGATCGCACTGTCAATGATTGATTGTCTGCTCAAGATTGACAGGAGTTTATCAACTATCCAGGATGCGGCTCGTCAGCACCACGGGGATGGCAAGGAGGTCAGCATGAAGCGAGTCACACAGGGTCTCGACGGCGTGGTGGTCGCCACCACGCGGCTCAGCGAGGTGGACGGCACCAATGGCCGGCTGATCATCGGCGGGTTTCCGGTCGAGGAGCTGGCGCCGCACGCGCGCTACGAGGAGGTGTTGTTCCTACTCTGGCACGACCGCCTGCCGAACGCGGCCGAGCGCGATGCGCTCGCCAGCGCGCTGATCGAGCAGCGCGCGCTGCCCGATGCGACGCTGTGGCTGTTGCACGCAGCGGCGCGCACCGGCGTCGAGCCGATGGACGCGTTGCGGATGGGGATTGCCAGTCTGACGCCGGCGGCGGCCGACGTCGGCGACCGCGCGGCACTGGAGCGCGTGGCGGTGAGTCTGGTGGCGGCCTTCCCCACGGTCATCGCGACCTACTGGCGATCGCGGCTCGGCCTGAACCTGCCGCCGCTACGGCGCGACCTCGGCCACGTCGCGCACTACCTGTGGCTGCTCACAGGCGTCGAGCCCGACCCCGCCGTCGTGCGCGCGCTCGAGACCTACTGCAACACGGTCGTCGATCACGGCCTGAACGCGTCGACCTTCGCCGCGCGGGTGATCGTCAGCACGCAGTCCGACATGTGCTCGGCGCTGGTCGGCGGCATCGGCGCGCTCAAGGGCCCGCTGCACGGCGGCGCGCCGGGTCCGGCGCTCGACATGGTCTTTGAGCTGCGCGAGCGCGCGGCGTGCAGCGGACGCTCGCTGGCCGAGGAGGCCGACGCACACGTGCGCGCCGTGGTCGGATCCGGCGGGCGCATCATGGGCTTCGGCCATCGCGTCTATCGCGTGCGCGATCCGCGCGCCGACGTGCTCGGCGCGGCGGCGGTGCTGCTCGCCGAGCGGGCGGGCGACGCGCAGCTCTTCGCCGATGCGCGCACCGTCGAGGCGGTCACCTTGCGCGTCCTGCGCGAGTGCAAACCCGACCGGCGGCTCGACACGAATGTCGAGTTCTACACCGCCCTGCTGCTGCACGGCATCGGTCTGCCGACCGAGCTGTTCACGCCGACGTTCGCTTTGGCGCGGTCGGGCGGATGGACGGCGCACGTCCTCGAGCAGCTCGGCGACAACCGGCTCATCCGTCCTGCTGCTCAGTACGTCGGCACGCGCCATAGCCATTGGCCGCACGCGGCGTGAGCCGCAGCCCTGCCCGACCCCGATCCCGAACCCGAGCGAGATCAACAGTACGGATCGGGGTCGGGATCGGGATCGGGATCGGGGTCGGGATCGGCGTTGGGATCGGGTAGGAGAGGGAGTCGAATGCGGGTAAGGTGACGCGCATGAAATATCTGCACACGATGGTGCGCGTTGCGAATCTCGACGAGTCGCTCGACTTCTACTGTCGCAAGCTCGGGCTGAAGGAGCTGCGGCGCGTCGACGTGCCGAAGGGTCGTTTCACGCTCGTCTTTCTCGGCGCCGAAGAGAACCCCGACGCGCAGGTCGAGCTGACCCACAACTGGGACCCGGAGGCCTACACCGGCGGCCGCAACTTCGGGCATCTCGCCTACGAGGTGGATGATATCTACGCCACCTGTCGCCGCCTCATGGACTCCGGCGTGACCATCAACCGCCCGCCGCGCGACGGCCACATGGCCTTCATTCGCTCACCGGACGGCATCTCGATCGAGCTCCTGCAAGGCGGCGCCGCGCTGCCGGTGCAGGAACCGTGGGCATCGATGCCGAACACCGGCACGTGGTGAAGGTGAATTCTGGAGGGCGGCGCGCCGTCGCCGCCGGCGGGACGGGGCCGGGGTTTCAATCCGCCACCCCACCCCGGCGGTGACGGCGCGCCGCCGTCCGCCGTCCAGGCGATCACCACGGGATGATGGTGAGCGAAGGCCACTCGGCAATCCAGCGCTGAACCTTGGCGCAGTAGATCGCCTCGGTGATCTGCCGGCGATTGGGGCGCACGATCAGCCCGAGCAGATCGCTGAGGCCGAACGGGGCGTACACGATCGGGACGGCGGCGAGGCGGCGAACGCCGATTGCGGTTGCAGTCGTCGGCCAGCAGTCGATCACCTCCTCGAGCGACCGGTACGGCGTGATGGGAGAGCCGAAGCGCGATGTGTACCACAGGTGCACGCGCGCCTCGTTCTTGACGTCGAGGCGGATGCCGAGATCGCCAAACAGCGTGGCGGCGCGCCCCGCTTGGCGCGCCTCGCCGTCTTCCGACAGATCGGCCGCGTCGTAGTAGACCAGGTCGTAGTCGCGGATCGCGCGCGCGGCCGGCCAACCGCAGCGCACGTTCCACACCGTCTGCGCGATGCATCCCGCGCCGAGGTACCAGTGCGGAAGACCGAGCGCCGGTGCGCGCTCGACGACGTGCACGAGCGCGGCGTTCTCGACGAGGATGGCGCGCAGCTCGCCGATCTGCGCGCGCGTCGCCGCGTCCATGGACCCTGTGATCGGCTAAGGCGCCTGGACTTCGGCGTGGTGCTCACAGCCTAGGTGGGATTCGGCGGCGGCGCATCGGAGGCACGAACGAAGGCCTCGTCTTGTCCAACCAGACCGCGCGGCGCGATCCATACGCGCCGTTGCGGATCGGCGACCGCATACCCGACTACCTGCGCTGCCTTACCGTGTGCGGCGGCGATGGCGGCCACGCGCGCGGCATCGCGGGCGGCAACGATGACGCAGAACCCGACCCCCATGTTGTAGACGCGGAACATCTCCGCGTCGGCGATCTGACCGTGCTGCTGGATGACCGAGAAGATGGGCGGCACCGGCAGGAGCTGGTCGATCACGAAACCGACCGCCGCGTCGACGCGGGTGAGATTGAGGAAGCCGTCGCCGGTCACGTGTATGAACGCCTTCACGGCCAGCGCTTCGTCCAGCATCGCCACCGCTTCCTTGACGTAGATGTGCGTCGGCGTCAGCAGCTCCTCGCCGAGCGAGCGCCCGAGCTCCGGGACGCGATCGCGGTACCGCAGACCCGCCCGCTCGAGCACGTTGCGCGCCAGCGTGAAGCCGTTGCTGTGCATGCCGCTGCTGGCGATGGCGACGACGGCATCGCCGGGGCGCACGTCCTGGCCGATCAGGATGCGATCGAGGCGCACCGTGCCGATGCACGTGCCGACCAGGTCGAAGGCGTAGCCGTCGCGCGCGCCGTGAATCAGCTCGCGGATCTGGGCGATCTCGCCGGCCGGAATGTTGATGCCCGCTCGCTCGGCACCGTCGTGCAGGCCCTTCGCGAGCGCGCCGAGGAATTGCGGCTCGGCCTGTTGCACGGCGATGTAGTCGACCATCGAGATCGGCCGCGCGCCGACGCACACCACGTCGTTGGCATTCATCGCCACGCAGTCGATGCCCACCGTGTCGTAGATGCCCATCTCCTGCGCAACCAGGATCTTCGTGCCGACGCCGTCGGTCGAGATCGCCAACCCCAGCTCGGCGGTGAGCGGCAGAATGTTGGCGTAATAACCGAGCGGCAGGAGTGGCTTGGCGGCGTTGAACGCGAAGGTCTTGGTCACCCACCGGCCGAGATCCCCGAGCGTGTTCTCGTCGCGGCCCGCTGCTACCACGCCTACGTCGTCGTAACTGACCGGTTTCCCGGCGTCGGTCGATCTGTCGCCCGCAGGCATGGCGCGACCTTCTTTAGACGAAAACGTCCGTGCTGCTCCAGAGGGCGCCGCGGCCGGCGCCTTCAGCGTTCAGCGTTTTTGCGTTCCCCACTCCGGCCCGCCCTGGAGGCGCCGCGGACGGCGCCGTTTGGCGTTCGGCGTCTTGCGTTCCCCCCGGAGGCGGCGCGGACGGCGCCGTTCAGCGTTCAGCGTTGCCCATCCCCGTTCCCTCGAGCAGTACCCGCGCAGTCGGATCGGGGTCGGAATCGGTATCGGCATCGGAATCGGACCACAATTTGGGCGGGGAAACATTGCGCGCAGAGAGTCGATACCGATGCCGATACCGATTCCGACCCCGGGGAGGCAACTTCACTGGGCTTGCGCAGAGGCTCCCTAGGACGAAGGGACATGGAACGCTGAACGCTCAACGCTGAACGCTGAACGGCGCGGCGCAGCCGCGCCCCGCCGAGCGCCCCCGCTTGACGCCCCTGATACGCGGCGCAACTAATGCGGTAGCATCGGGCAGCATCCCGAGGAGCACGCACGATGAGAAAAAAACTGGCGATCCTGGTCGGTGGCGGGCCGGCGCCCGGCATCAACAGCGTCATCGGCGCCGCCACCATTCGCAGCGTGCTGGAAGGCGTCGACGTGCTCGGTATCGAAGACGGCTTTTCCTGGCTGATGCAGGGCAACATCGAGCACGTCCACGAGCTCGACATCGAGGCCGTGAGCCGCATTCACTTTCGCGGCGGCTCGGTGATCGGCATCGCGCGCGCCAACCCGACGACCGATCCGCAGCTGCTCGAGAACACGGTGCGCGCGCTGCTGCGCCTCGACGTCGCGCAGCTCATCACCATTGGCGGCGACGACACCGCCTTCTCCGCCATGAAGCTGGAGGACAAAGCCGCCGGCCGCATCCACGTCGTGCACGTGCCGAAGACGATCGACAACGACCTCGACCTCCCGCTCGACGTCGACACCTTCGGCTTTCAGACCGCGCGCCACATCGGCGCCGAGATCATCAAGAACCTGATGGTCGATGCGCACACGACCTCGAAGTGGTATCTCGTCGTCTCGATGGGCCGGAAGGCCGGCCATCTCGCCCTCGGCATGGGCAAGGCAGCGGGCGCAACCCTCACGCTGATACCCGAGGAGTTCGCCAGCGGCGTGCCGTTCAAGAACGTGGTCGATACGCTGGTCGGCGCGATCATCAAACGCCAGAGCCTCGGGCAGCGCCATGGCGTGGCCGTCGTCGCTGAAGGCGTGATCGAGGTCATTCGCAAGGACGACCTCGCCGAGCTCGAAGACATCGAGCACGACGAGCACGGCCACCTGCGGCTCGCCGAGGTCGATTTCGGCGAGATCCTCAAGCGCGCCGTGCAGAGCCGGCTGAAGCAGCTGAAGCTCAAGCCCAGCGTCATCGCCAAGACCATCGGCTACGAGCTGCGCTGCGCCGATCCGACGCCCTACGACATGGAGTACACGCGCGACCTCGGCTACTGCGCGGCGAAGTATCTGCTCGACGGCGGCCACGCCGCCATGGTGTCGATGCAGGGCGGCAACTTCGTGCCCATTCCGTTCGCCAAGATGATCGACCCGAGCACCGGCCGCACGCGCGTGCGCATGGTCGACATCGGATCCACCCGCTACGCCATTGCCCGCCGGTACATGATCCGCCTGCGCCGCGACGACTTCGACGATCAGTACGAGCTGGCCAAGTTCGCCGCCGTCGCCGGGCTGTCGGTGCAGGACTTCCGCGACCAGTTCGCCTATCTGGTCGAGAACGAACCGCCGCCGCTCGACTTCGGACCGCTGGCACAGGTCGACTGACCGGTGCAACCGAATTGGTTGCGCGGGTCGTTGCGCTTGCCGATTTGTTGATCTGTTGATTTGTGATTGGTTGATTGGATCGAGCTTGATCCGGCCGGAACGATCAACGCCCGATCAACAGATCAACAATTCAACCATTCAACAAATCCTCACGAGGGGGATACATGCGAAGGCTGTATCGTGGCTTCATTCCGTCGGCTCTGATCCTGCTCGCTGCCTGTCGCGGCAATCACCAGGGGCCAGGCGAGATCACGAAAACGGCCGTACCCGCGCCGGTGGTGGCGGCGCGCGCGCAACGGGAAGCGCAGGCGGTCGAGCGCTTGGTGCCGGACGCGGCGACGCGGCCGCAGAAGCAGATCCTGTTCGGCGACCTGCACGTGCACACGACCTTCTCCCCCGACGCGTTCATGCGCAGCCTGCCGATGCTCGCCGGCGAAGGCGCGCATCCGCCGGCCGACGCGTGCGACTTCGCGCGCTTCTGCTCGGATCTCGATTTCTGGAGCATCAACGACCACGCCGAAGGCATTTCCCCACAGCACTGGCAGGAGACCAAGGAGGCGATCCGGCAGTGCAACGAGGTCGCCGGCGACCCGCACAATCCCGACGTAGTGGCGTTCCTGGGATGGGAATGGACGCAGGTCGGGCAGACACCGGCCGACCACTACGGTCACAAGAACGTGATCTTCCGCGACCTCGGCGAGGACCAGGTGCCCAAGCGCCCGATCAGCGCGCTCAGCCCGCGGCTGGTCGGCGCGCTGCGCGAACCGGCGCCGCTCCGGCAGCGCATTCAGATGCCGCTGTACGATTGGTCGAACCGCCAGCGCTACTTCGACTTCGGAAAGTATCAGCAGGAGCTGCGCGACACGCCGATGTGTGCACTCGGCGTCGATACCCGCCAGCTGCCCCTCGATTGCCACGAGTCGGCGGACACCCCGCAGCAGCTCTATGAGAAGCTCTCGCAGTGGGGATTCGACACCATCGTCATTCCGCACGGCACCACGTGGGGACTCTACACGCCGCCGGGAACGACCTGGGACAAGCAGCTCACCGCGCAGGAGAACGATCCCGACAAGCAGACGCTGATCGAAGTCTACTCGGGGCACGGCAACTCCGAAGAGTTCCGCAAATGGCACGAGGCCCTGTTCGACGCCGATGGCAATCCGGTCTGTCCGGCGCCGAGCAGCGACTACCTGCCGTGCTGCTGGCAGGCGGGTGAGATCATCCGCTCGCGCTGCGGCGACACGCCAGCGGACGTCTGCGAACGCCGCGTCACGGCCGCGCGCACCAACTACCTGCGCCTCGGCGTCGCCGGCCACCTCACGGTCCCCGGCGCCACCGCCGCGGATTGGAAGGACTGCGGCCAGTGCCGCGACTGCTTCAACCCCGCCTTCTCGATGCGTCCGGGCAACTCGGTGCAGTACATCACGGCGCTCACCAACTTCGATGACCCGAACGATCCCAAGCGCTTCCGCTTCGGGTTCATCGCCTCGAGCGACAATCACACCGCGCGCCCGGGTACCGGCTACAAGGAGTACGGGCGCAGGCAGATGACGGAAGCAGCCGGGCCGCGCGATGAAAAATGGGCCGAGCGGATCTTGGGCGCGCCGGTCAAGCCGGCCGCCGAGTCGGTGCTGCTCGACCTCAGCACCGCCGGCTTGAACGGCTTCCAACTCGTCGAGCTGGAGCGGCAGGCATCGTTCTTCATGACCGGCGGCCTCGTCGCCGTGCACTCCACCGGCCGCGACCGCGATTCGATCTGGAACGCGCTGAAGAGCCGCGAAGTGTACGGCACCAGCGGCGAGCGCATTCTGCTGTGGTTCGACCTGCTCAACGGACCCGAGGGCGCGCTGCCGATGGGATCGGAAACCGTGCTGAACGACACGCCGCGCTTCCGCGTTCGCGCCGTCGGCGCGTTCAAGCAACTGCCGGGCTGTCCCGCATACTCGGTCAATTCCCTCTCACCGGAGCGGCTCGAGTCCCTGTGCCGTGGCGAATGCTACAACCCGAGCGACGAACGGCGCCTGATTACGCGCATCGAAGTGGTACGCATTCGGCCGCAGTCGCGGCCGGGCGAGCCGATCGGAACGCTGATCGAGGATCCGTGGCGGCGCTTCGAGTGCCCGCGCGATCCGGCCGGCTGCGTGGTCGAGTTCGACGATCCGGACTTCGGCGTCAGCCGGCGCGACGTCGCCTACTATGTGCGCGCCATCCAGGAGAAGACGCCGGCGGTCAACGCCGGCGGGCTGCGCTGCACCTATGACGCCAGCGGCGAGTGCGTACAGGTCAACCCGTGCTACGGCGACTACCGGACGAAGTTCGACGACGATTGTCTGAGCGAGAACGAGGAGCGCGCCTGGTCGTCGCCGATTTACGTGAATCAGGAGTAGCGCGGACGGCGGACCGCCCGCGCTACGTTCGGCGTTTTGCGTTCGGCGTTGTGGGTCTCACTGCCACGATCACCATCCGCCTCAACAGCGAATAATCTCCAACGCTGAACGCCAAACGCTAAACGCGCGGCGCAGCCG
>Ga0066388_100002456_pt1 | contig 11327 bp, 8 predicted proteins | sample PanSoiMetaGPlot6_FD_64539 | JGI IMG/M metagenome (GOLD analysis project Ga0066388, IMG submission 64539) | Tropical forest soil microbial communities from Panama analyzed to predict greenhouse gas emissions - Panama Soil - Plot 6 (Hybrid Assembly) | ecosystem: Environmental > Terrestrial > Soil... | reverse complement strand
GACGGTGCCGTCGCCGCGGGTCACGGTGGTACGGATCTTGGTGACCGGCTTGTCGGTCCTGGCTTCGAGGATCTCCACGCGGCCGGTGATGACGTCGCCGGGCCGGGCCGGCGCCTTGAAGTCCCAGTTCACGTTCAGGAAGACGGAACCAGGGCCGGGCAGGCACTCGGCCACCACGGCATTGAGGATGGCGCTGGTGAGGCCGCCCTGGACGACGATCTCGCCGAACCGCGACGCCTGGGCCGCCGAGAGGTCGTAGTGCAGGGGGTTGCGGTCGCCGCTGATCTGGGTGAACAGCTCGATGTCGTCCGGGCCGACGGTCCGGGACAGTTCGGCGGTGGCGCCGATCGCGGGCGGGCCGCTGGGCCAGCAGGTGGTCATGGCAGTGTCCTTTCTACGGGAGCTGATACCAGCTCGTTCGGTCTCATCTGGTGGTTCAGGACGGTCAGGGCGGGCAGCGCGGTCATGGGCCCGGCGGCCAGGATCAGGAACGCGTAGCGCCAGCCGGTGACGGCGGCGATCAGCGGTATCGCCTGGATGGTGACGATGGTCAGCAGGAATCCGATGGCGGTCTGGGTGGTCAGCGCGGTGCCGAGGTAGCGGCGGTCGGCGAGCTCGCTGAGCATGGTGGAGAACAGGCCGGAGTCGGCGATGACCGCGGCGCCCCACACCGCGGTGAAGGCGAGCAGCAGCGGGCGGCCCGCGGTGAAGAACAGCGGCGAGAGCAGGCAGCACGCGCCGCTGACCGCGAGGGCCGCGGCGGCCGTGGCGGCGCGGCCGAGGCGGTCGGCGGCCCAGCCGCCGACCAGGCAGCCGGCCAGCCCGGCGACGCCGATGGCGAGGAAGGCGTCGAGGCCGGAGGCGGCCGGGGCCGACGGGCCGGCGGTGGCGGTCCTGCTCGCGACGAGGAACGCCGGCAGCCACGTCCACAGCGCGTACAGCTCCCACATGTGGCCGAAGTACGCCAGGTTGACCAGCCGGGGACCGCGGTCGGCGAACATGGCCAGGGCGTAGCGGCCGCGGCCGGCCCGGCCCGCGGCGGGGACCTGCGGACCGGGCCTGACCAGCGCAGCGGCGATGATCGCGGCGCCGAACGCGGTGGCCGCGGCGGCGGCCAGGACCGCGCGCCAGTCCAGCCGCCCGAGCCCGTCGATCAGGTGCGGCAGGGCCGACCCCAGCGCCAGGCAGCCGATGAGCGCGCCCATGGCCAGCGCCCGGCTGGCCGGCGGTGACCAGGACGCCATCAGCTTCATGCAGACCGGGTAGACGCCCGCCAGGAAGGCCCCGGTCGCGAAGCGCAGCGGCACGGCGGCCAGCGGGCCGTCCGCGCAGGCCGCCATGCCCAGGGTGCAGGCGGCCGCGCCGGCGGCGCAGCCGGCGACGAGCAGGTGCGGCCTGATCCGGTCGGCCAGGCCGAGCACGGCCGAGCCTACGGCGCCGAGCACGAACCCGGCCTGCACCGGCGCGGTCATCCAGGCGGTACCGCCCGCGCTCAGGTGCCACTGGATGGCCAGGGCGGGGACCACCGCCGACGCGGAGAACCACACGGCCATGGCCAGCACCAGCACCAGGGCGACGAGCCCGCGCTGCACCAGCGGGTACCGCACGTGACCACTCCCCTCCTACGCTGACGCCAGCTCGTGACGCCGGCCGGTCATCGCCGCCGCCTCTTCGGCCATGGCAGCGCTGAGCTCGAGCAGATGGTCGCCGATCTCGTCCGCGGTCCAGGCGAAGGAGGCGATGCGCCCGGTCACGCGGAACAGGCGCAGCGAGAGGTCGTCGCGTTCGGCCTGGTAGCGGCAGACGGCGCCGGGACCTGCGGAGCCGACCACGCGGGCCAGGATCTCGGCGTCGCGCAGGGCGTCGGTGATGCCGTGGGCGGTGATCGGGTCCTTGAAGTAGCCGGCGTCGCCGACCAGGGCCCACCCGGGACCGGCCGCGTCACGCAGGTATCCGGTCAGGCCGGGGAACACCCGGGCGGGACCGGCGGCGACGCGGTGACCGAGCCGTTCGGCCAGCCCGGGCGCGGCCCGGTCCAGGATGCGCCGCCACGCCGCGCCGGCGCCGTGGGCCAGCTCGCGCCGCAGGCGGTCCGCGCTGGTGGCGGCGAAGACGCAGGCCAGCCCGTCGTTGGTGGGAATGACGCCGGCGGCTGACCCGGCCGCGTAGTACCAGTGGTAGCCATCGGGCGCATCGTGACGGACGTACCGGTAGACGACGACGCTCGAGGCCGGCGCGACGTGGGCAGCCCGGGCGCCGGCCCACCGGGCGACAGCCGAGCGCCGGCCGTCGGCGCCGACGACCAGGTCGGCGCTGGCCTCCAGGCGGTCCGCGCCGGCCCGGCCGGTGATCCCGGTCACCCGGCCGGCCCGGTCCCGCCGCAGGCCGGTGACCGCGGTGCCGAACCGCACGTCCGCGCCGGCGCCGGCCGCGGCGTCGGCCAGGATCGCGTCCAGGACGGTGCGGCGCGGGGCGTACAGGGCCCCGACACCGTACTTCGGCTTGACCGGGATGGTCGAGACGGCGCCGGGGAGATGAAAGGACGTGGACCGAACGGGCGGGGTTCCCGCCCCGATGACCCCGGGGAGCAGTCCCCACCGGTGCAGTTGCAGCACCGCGCCACGCATGAGCGCGTGGGTCGACAGGGTGTCCGTGCCGTACCGGGACTTGTCCAGCACGAGCACCCGGGCGCCCTGCCGGGCCAGCAGCAGCGCGGTGGCGGCGCCCGCGCAGCGGGCCCCGGCGATGATCACGTCGTAGTGCCGGGTGGGTGGAATTGACATTGACTGCTCCGTGGTGGTCGGGTCAGGCGCTCAGGGCGCGGGCGGTCATCCGCCGCGTCAGGTGGGCGGCCACGAACCTGGCGTCGCCTCCGACGCCGTCGACGAAGGTGGAATTGCGGCGGTACAGGAACTTCAGGCCCAGCACGTACAGGCCGGGGACGCTGGTCACGCCGCGGTGGTGGGCGATCTCGCCGTGCCGGTCCAGGACGGGAACCCGCAGCCAGGGGTAGGCCGGCTGGTAGCCGGTCGCCCAGATCACGGTGCCGATGCCGGCCCGGCGCAGGTCGAGCTCGACCGGGCCGGCGGGCGGGGTGAACGGCGCGGGCGGATCGGCCGGGCCGGCGTCCTCGCCGCCCCTGCGGGCGAGGTAGCCGTCGATGCTGTGCAGCAGCCGTTCCATCCGGGCCTGCGCCCCGCCGATCGTGGCGGGCAGGTCGTCGGCGAAGCGCAGCCGCGGGCCGTCCGCCGCGACCAGCCGGCCTGCCAGCCGCACCCCGCGCGCCGCCAGCGCGTCCAGCCCGACCGGGTGGTCAGCGCGGCCCGACAGCTGCAGCGACGGCGCCCGGCGGGCTAGCCGTGCGTCGTGGACCTGGTCGATGGTGTGGCCCAGGACCCCGGCCCGGTCCATCCACCACAAGATGTCGCGGCCCCGGTAGCGTCGGGGTATCCGCGCGTGCCGGCCCGCCGAGATGACCACCGGCCGACCGGCGCGGCTCAGCTCGTCCGCGATCTGGACGCCGGACGCCGAGGCGCCGACCACCAGCACGCCGCCGCAGGGAACCTGGCCGGGTCCGGTGTAGCGGGCGGCGGTGAGCTGGCGGATCCCCGGGTCGATGCCGCTGGCGGCCGGCGGCACGTAGGGCTGGTTCTCGGTCCCGGTGGCCACGACCACGTTGCGGGCGAGCCAGGTCCGGCGGTCGGTGACCACGCGCAGGCCGCGGCCGGACGCCTCGACGCGCTCGACCGTCGTGTTCTCGTGCACCGGGGCGGCGAACGAGCCCGCGTAATCCTCCAGGTAGCCGACCAGCTCCGGGGCGGCCATGTAGCCGTCCGGGTCGGGGCCGGGGTAGGACCAGGCGGGGAGCCGGCTCATCCAGTTGGGGGTGAGCAGCCGCAGTGACTCCCAGCGGGCGGTGCGCCACCGTTCGGCGACCCGCCCCCGCTCCACCACGACGTGATCGGCGCCCTGCCCGGTCAGGCAGCGGCTGACCGCCAGGCCGGACTGGCCGGCGCCGACGACGAGGGTCTCCACCGTGTGCATGGTCATCCCCTCGTCGCCGGTTACCTGGTCAGCTGGTCGCGGCATCTGGTCAGCTGGTCGTGACATCGACGCTGATCGGCACGCCGTGGGTCAGCACGTCGTACACGGCCGACCGGGCCACGGCCTGCGCCACCAGCTGGCGCAGCTGCTCGGGCGACGCGTCGCCGCGCACCTTAAAGCTGACCCGGATCTGCTGGAAGCCGTTGCGGACCTCGTCGGACAGGCCGAGGATCCCGCGCAGGTCGATGTCCCCCTCGATCCGCGACTCGACCGACTCCAGGTTGATCTTGCGGACGGCGGCGATGTTCCCCAGGCCCGAGGTCAGGCACGAGGCCAGCGCCGCGAGCAGGATCTCGGCCGGCGTCGGCGCGGCGTCGCCGCCGACCAGCACCGCGGGGTGATCCGCCTCGATGGCGAACGTGCTCTCGTGCTGCTGCTCGGCGCCCACGCCGTAGAACGCGCTGATCTGGCTCCGGTTGTGCGTGCCCGAGATCCAGCGGTTGTCCACGCTGAACCGGAACCTGGCCGCCTCGGGATGGGCCTTGACGGCATCGAGCGTCGCGAACAGCTTGGCTACGTCGACGCCGTTACGCTGGGACTGCGCTGCGACAGAACTCACAGTTGCTCCTCCTAGAGCATCGTTTTCTGGACGAGTTCAGCCTCGGCGAGGCAGACTTGCGCAGCATCGGTCAAGCGCCCGAATCGCCCGCGTCTGGATCCTTAAATCCCGACGCCGGATACTTAGGTCGGGGGGTGAGGCGTCGTGCGGACGCGCGGGAGCATCCAGTCGCCGGTCCTGGTCGGCCGGGACTCTTTCCTCGCGCTCATCGAGGACCGGCTGGCCGGCGCCGCGGCGGGGGAAGGCCGGCTGCTGTTCATCGCGGGCGAGGCGGGCATCGGCAAGACGCGCCTGCTCAGCGCCGTCGCACGGCGGGCCGGCGCGAGCGGCTTCGCCGTCGTCAGGGCGGCGGCGTTCCCCGACGACGTGCAGTCGCTGGCGGGCCTGCTGCTCGACCTGGCCAGTAACCTGCTGCCCGCCCGCGAGCCGGCGCTGACCGAGCTGGGGCAGAACCTGACGTCGCGGGTACGGGCGATCTCCGACGCGGCCGGCGACGCCCATCACCGGCGCCGCGTGCTGGTGCAGGACCTGACCGACCTGCTGGTCACCGCCGACCCGGGCGTCCCGGTCCTGATCATCTTCGAGGACCTGCACTGGGCCGACGAGCTGAGCCTGGACGTGCTCGGCCATCTGGCCGGGCGGCTCGCGAGCAGGCCGGTGCTCGTGGCCGGCGCCTACCGCAGCGACGAGCTGTACCCCCGGCTGCCCATGCGTGATCTGCGGGCCCGGCTGCTGGGCCAGCGGCGATGCGAGGAGATCCGGCTGCCGCGGCTGGGGCTGGCCCAGACCTCGGCGATGACCAGCGCGGTGCTCGGCCGGCCCGCCCCGGCCCAGACGGTGCAGGCAATCCACGAGCGCAGCGACGGGATCCCGCTGCATGTCGAGGAACTCCTCGCCGCCATCGACGAGGACACCCTGGCCTTGCCGTCCGGCGCGGCGATCCAGGCGGCCACGGTGCCGGACACGCTGGGCGACGCGGTGCTGAGCCGCGTCCGGCACCTGGCCGCGCTCACCCGCGACGTGGCCTCGGCCGCCGCCGTCATCGGGCGCTCCTTCGACTTCGACCTGCTGACCGTCGTCACCGGCCACGGGCCGGATGAGGTGGCGGGCGCCCTGCGCGAGCTGCAGGACGCCTACCTCGTCCTGCCCGGCGCCGACGAGGTCACGTTCGACTTCCGGCACGCGCTGATCCGCGACACCCTCTACGCCGATACCGACCTGCCCACCCGGCGCCGCCTGCACGAGAGGGTGGCGCGGGCCGCCATGGACCGCGGGTACCGCGGCGCGTTCATCTCGGCGCACTTCGAGCAGGCCCAGTGCCCCGATCTCGCCCACGAGTACGCGGTCGCCGCGGCCGGCGAGGCCGCGTCGGTCTCCGCCCACGGCGAGGCCCTCGAGCTGTACCGGCGGGCGGTACGCAACCTGCCCGCCCAGCTTCCGGCGGCGGAGCAGGCCAGGCTGTTCGCCGCGCTCGGCGACGAGGCCGGGGCCACCGACGACAACACGGCCGCCGCCGAGGCCTACCGGACGGCTCACGAGCTGACGGCCGGCGCCGGTGACGTGCGTGCGGCAGCCGCCCTGGTACCGCGCATGGTCGCGGTCGCGCACCTGCTGGGCGAGAACCTGCCGGCCCGGGCCGGCATGCTGCAGGCCGCCCTGGACAGCCTGGACGGCGTACCCGGCGCGGACCGCGAGCGGGCCCGGCTCGGCTCGGCCATGGCCGCGGCCTACCTGGTGGATGACCGCCTCGACGAAGCCATCGCGTACGGGGAGGCCAGCCGCGCGGAAAGCCAGCGGCTGGGCGACGAGGAGGCCGCGCTCAACACCGCCGCGACGCTCGGATCTGTGCTGGTCTTCGCCGGCCGGATGGAGGAAGGCTGGCGGCTGCTGGAAGACGCGATCGGCCGCGCGACCACCGCCCAGCAGGAGGCGGAGGCGGCCCGCGCGTACCGGATGATCGGGTCGTCCGCGTCGACGCTGCTGGAGTACGACCTGGCCGAACGCTGGCTCACCGAGGGCATCGGCTACGCCGAGAAGGTCGAGCTGTGGAACCACCGGCACTACATGGCCTCGCACCTCGCGCACGTCCAGTGGGCCACCGGCCAGTGGCAGGCGGCCACCCAGACCGCGCAGCAGGCCCTGGCCGACGGGCGCGGCGGCATCACCACCCAGATCACCGCGCAGTTCGTCCTGGGCTACCTGGCCATGGGCCGCGGCGACTGGCCCCTGGCCGCCGGCCTGCTGGGCGAGGCGTTCGGCCAGGGCGACCGGATGGCCGAACTGCAGCGGCTGTCGCCGCCGCTGTGGGGACTGGCCGAGGCGGCCAGGTGCCAGGGCGACTACGACACCGCGCTGGCGCACTGCGAGCGTGGCTACCAGGCCTCGGCCGAGGTCACGGACGCCTCCTCCCTGTTCCCCTACCTGCTCACCGGCGTACGGGCGCACCTGGCCCGCGGCGACGTCGACGCCGCGCAGGCCTGGTCGGACCGGGTCGGCGCGGTGCTCACCGTCCGCGCCATCCCGGGCACGCTGCCCGCGATCGGCCACGCCGGGGGACTGCTCCTGCTGGCCCGCGGCGAGGCCGCCGAGGCGTATCAGGCGCTGCGGGCGGCCAGCGAGTCGTGGCTGGTCCTGCGCAGGTTCTGGGAAGGCACGTGGGCCCGCCTGGACCTCGCGGAGGCCGCCGCCCGGGCGCGCCGCCGTGGTGAGGCGGCCGTGCTCGCCGACGAGGTCCGAGCCGTCGCGGCCGGGGCCGGCGCGGCCGTGCTCATCGCGGCCGCCGACCGGCTCACCGGATCACTGGCCTCGGCCAGGCCCGCGGAACCGTGGTATCCGCTGAGCGAGCGCGAGTTCGAAGTGGCCCAGCTCGTCGCGGCGGGCCTGACCAACCGGCAGATCGCCGAGCAGCTCGTGCTCGCGCCCAAGACGATCTCGGCGCACGTCACGCACATCCTGACCAAGCTCGGCGCCGCACGCCGGGCGGAGATCGGCGCGTGGTGTGCCACCGTGAAGCAGGACTCCTCCCCGTGACGCGCCGGGCGGCGTAGTCACGGCGTCGTGGTGGCGAGCGGGAGGAAGAGGTCGTCGACGATCGAGACGATCCGCTCCCGTGGCACCGGCTTGAGCGTCATGAGCATGTCGTGGCGCAGCAGGTCGAACGGCATCGTGAGGACCGCCGGGGGGAGCTTGTCCAGGTCGATCTCGCCGCGCTCGTGGGCGCGGCGGAAGATCTCATCAGACCACTGCGGCCGGTCGCCGAGGACCCGGGCCCGTATGTCGGCCGGGGTAAGGCCGGAGTCGGCCAGCAGGCCGGCGAATACCGCGCTGACGATGGCCGTGAAGCTGACCCGGCCGTCGCTGACGTCGGCGAGGAGCGCGAGCATGTCGCCCCGGAGGCTGCCGGTGTCGGGGATGTCGACGGGGCGCGTCTGGCCGTAGTGGCGCATGGCGGCGAGCACGAGATCGTCCTTGCGGGGCCAGCGCCGGTACAGCACCGCGACACCGGTCTTGGCCCGGGCGGCGACGGACTCCATGGTCAGCTTCGCGAACCCGACCGCGACGAGTTCCTCCCACGCGGCGTCGAGCAGCGCGGCCTCGAGCTCCTGGCCGCGCCGCCGCTGGCGCTCGGGGCCGGGCGGCCGTTCGAGCTGGCCCTGGAGCTGATCTGTCACGCCCCTCAGGATAGCCGCGCGCACAAGATAAGAGAAGTTTGCATTTCTTATCGGGAATCCATAGGCTGATAAGAGATAACTCCATCTCTTATTTAGGGGGCGGACGTGGCGGCGGCGAGGGCGAGCGAGGACAAGATCGACCCGGAGGTACTCAAGAGCGCCCTGATCCTCGTCGTGGGCGCCCTGGCCGTGGTCTTCGACACCACGATCGTCAGCGTCGCCCTGCACACGCTCGCCACGCAGCTGCACGCCTCGCTGTCGGAGATCCAGTGGGTGACGACCGGCTATCTGCTGGCGCTCGGCGTCGCGGTGCCGCTGAGCACCTGGGGACTGCAGCGATTCGGAGGTAAGCGGCTGTGGATGTTCGCGCTTGCGGTCTTCCTGGCCGGCTCCGTCGGCTCCAGCCTGGCGTGGAACGCCGGCTCGCTCATCGCCTGGCGTATCGTCCAGGGCGCGGGCGGCGGCCTCATGCTCCCGGTCCTCACCACGCTGATCATGCAGGCGGCGGGCGGCAAGGCGCTCGGCCGGACCGTCACCGTCGTCGCGCTCCCCGCCCTGCTGGGCCCGGTCCTCGGCCCGCTCGTCGGCGGCGCCATCCTGGTGCACCTGAGCTGGCGCTTCATGTTCTGGATCAACGTGCCGTTCTGCGCCGCCGGCCTCGTCCTGGCCGCGCGCTGCATGGCCGCCGACGCGCCCGCGGCCGGGCCGGACCGGGCGAGGCCGCGCCTGGACGTGACCGGCCTGGTCCTGCTCGCCCCGGGTGTCGCGGCCATCATCCTCGGCCTGACGAACGCCGGCCGCGCCGCGGGCTTCGGCCACGCCGACGCGCTCATCCCGCTGCTGGCCGGCGGCGCGCTGGTGGCCGCGTTCACGGTCCACGCGCTGCGCCGCGCCCGGCCGCTCGTGGACGTCCGCCTGCTCGCCCGCCGCCCGGTCGCCTCCGCGTCCGCGGTCCTGTTCTTCTCCGGCTTCGCGCTGTACGGCGCCATGCTCCTGCTGCCGCTGTACTACCAGGAGGTGCGCGGCGTCAGCGCCCTGACGGCCGGGGTCATGCTCGTCCCGCAGGGCATCGGCACCCTGCTCAGCCGGAGCGCCGCCGGGCGGCTGACCGACAAGGTTGGCGCCCGGCCGGTCGCGGTGGGCGGCTTCGCGATCGTGGCGTTGGCCACTATCCCGTTCGCCCTCGCCGGGGCGCACGCGAACGCGTCGCTGCTCGCGCTGTGTCTGGTCATCCGCGGGTTCGGCCTCGGCGCCGTCACCATCCCGGTGATGGCCGTGGCTTACCTCGGCCTGGACCGGCAGCAGATCGCCCACTCCAGCGTGCTCACGCGGACGACGCAGCAGATCGGAGGGTCGTTCGGCACCGCGGTGCTGGCGGTCATCCTCGACGACGCCGTCACCGCGCACGGCGGCCGCCTGCCGGCCGCGTTCGGCGTCGCGTTCTGGTGGTCCGTCGCCTTCTGCCTGCTCGCCGTGCTGCTGTCGTTGTGGCTGCCCGGGACCAACCCGATGTATCAGCCGGAACCCGGGGTGCCTCCCTCCTGATAGAGGGAACCTGCGGGAGGAATGGTGCTCGCTCTAGTCCTGGTAATCGCCTTCATCCCACTTCTTCTGCTGCCGCTCTTGATAGGACTGCGGCTATTTTGGGAAGCGCGGGCGAAGGGGTACCGAAGCCCGGTTCCGGCGATCTTGCTCACGGCCGCCGGCCTCGTCCCGATTCTCGGGATGGGCGCAGTTGGCCTTGCGGTTTCCGGTCGCCACCTAGGGGACGCCGAACAGGTCGTGCTGATGATCGGGACCTTCGGCCTGCTCGACGTTCTTGTGCTGGTCATCGCGTCCGTGGTGGTGCACCGGCTGCCTCGCCGGCGACCGCAAGTCCGCCGCCGGGCGCGGATGCCATTCCGCTCGCTGGGCGTGCTTGTCGCGATGCTGACGGTGGCACTGGCCGTGCTAGAGGTGCGGAGCGGCAACGTGGCGACGACCGGCCGCATTGCCGTGCTCGGCCTGACGCTGAGCGCGGCGTGCCTGTGGACGGCCCAGCGTACGCGGCAACGCTCGCTCGGTGATGTCGTCGCTGACGATGATCGCCCTCCGGTTCTTTACCTGCGCTCGTTCGGTGACGACCTTCGCCCCACGGTCCTGCTCCCCCGCATGCCGGACGACGCGGGCGTGTCGGGGAACCTTCTCGGCAACTACCTTCGGATGGCCACGTTCGATGAGTTCCTGCGGCCCGCGGTCACCGCCGCGCTCGGGCCGCTCATCGCGCTCGGGGATCCCGCGGACTACCTGGCGCCGCGTGGGGCCGCGCGTGCGTACGCCGCCGACGCAGGCTGGCGCGACGAGCTTTCCCTCCTGGTCAGACGGTCACAATGCCTGGTCGCCACGCCCGGCACCGCGGACGGGCTGGTGTGGGAGTTCGACCGCGTTAAACAGCTCGGATGCACGGACAAGCTCTACGTGCTAACGGCCCCGGCCGCGCGCAACCGCTGGTATGCGCGGGCCATCAGATGGCAGTACCGCCTCGGCGGTATCACCCCGGTCGAGTGGCGTGATTTCGCTAACGCCGTGACGGATGCGGGATACGACGTGGGACCTGACCCGGGCCCGGGTGCGGTCCTGGCCTTTTCCGCCGACGGCACCGCGGTCGCCCTTCGCCGGGGCATGCGTACCGCCGAGGACTACGTCGAAGAGATCGGCAGGCGCGCGGGCCGCGCCGAAATAGCCCGGTAAATCCGGGTATCTGGCTAGGGGCGTGGTGGCCGGGGCGGGGCTCCAGGCCGGTCCGTTCGGTACTAATTCCCTGGACCGGCCGGATGCCTGCGCGACCGGCTCAGGCGGCGCGGGCCGGGGCGGAGCGGGCGAGGAAGTCGGCGGGGGTGCCGCCGGTGAACTCGCGGAAGTCGCGGATGAGGTGGGACTGGTCGGCGTAGCCGCCGTCGGCCGCGATGCGGTCCCAGCGGGCCGGCTCGCCGTCACCGAGCCCGCGCCAGACG
>Ga0066388_100002455_pt1 | contig 11328 bp, 9 predicted proteins | sample PanSoiMetaGPlot6_FD_64539 | JGI IMG/M metagenome (GOLD analysis project Ga0066388, IMG submission 64539) | Tropical forest soil microbial communities from Panama analyzed to predict greenhouse gas emissions - Panama Soil - Plot 6 (Hybrid Assembly) | ecosystem: Environmental > Terrestrial > Soil... | reverse complement strand
TCCGCTTCGTCGAGGAATACACCGGTGTCGACGACGTCGCGAAACTGGTCGGCGACACGTTTCGACAGGTCGGCCCCGGCGGCGTCGCCTCGGTGATCCCGTACAACGAGCGCGTGGTCCCCGCCGGCACCAAGTTCTCGTACGCGTCGGTCGAGACAGAGGTGCTGGGGCTCGTGCTCGCCGCCGCCGTCGGCCGCCCGGTCGCCGAGTATCTACAGGAGAAGATCTGGCAGCCGATCGGCGCCGAGGCCGACGCGACCTGGATCATCGACCGTGCGGGCCAGGAGGTGACGTTCTGCTGCTTCAACGCCGTGCTGCGCGACTACGCGCGGCTCGGTCTCCTGCTCGCCCACGACGGCAACTGGCGAGGGCGCCAGATCGTGCCGGCGGCCTGGATCCGAGATGCGACCAGCGTGCGCACCGACCAGCCGCACCTGCGCCCGCGCACCGCGACGCCGTTCTTCGGCTACGGCTATCAGACCTGGATCTTTCCGGAGGACCGCCGGATGTTCGCGTTTCTCGGCGTCCGCGGCCAAGCGATCTACGTCGATCCGGCTAGCCGCCTCGTGCTGGTGACGACCGCGGTGCGCAAGCTGCCGCGCGACCCCGGCGGCGCCGAGACCGTCGCGCTCTGGCGCGCGGTCACGCGCGATCTCGCGCGCTGACTCGGATGGCGACCGCCCACCGCGCGCCGAGGTGATTGGAAGCCTCCTGCGCCGGGTCCATCTGAAAGAGGCTCGGGCGCGCCACGCCCGGGCATGACCGGCCACGCCGAGCTCAAACGCGTCGAGGGCCGCGCCGTGGACGATGCCGTCGCGCTCCAGACCAGAGCGGGCGTGTCGGTCGTCACCGACGGTGAGAGGCGGCGCGACGCGTACTTCGGGCACTTCATCGACTCGATCGAGGGCTTCGTCGTGAGGGTCGACCGCGTATACTCGTGGCGCATATAAAGAAAGGTCAGGGCCGGTGAGCATTCGCGCGATTCGCTGCGGCACCCTGTTCGACGGCGTCGCGCCGACGCCGCTTCGCGATGCCATGGTCGTGGTCGACGGCAACCGGATCGTCGCCGTCGGCCCGGCCCAGAGCACGCCGGCGCCGCCCGGTGCCCAGGCGCTCGATCTCGCGAATCGCTTCGTGATGCCCGGCCTGATCGACTGTCACAGCCACGCCTCGATCGTCCCCGGCCTCGGCGACCAGCTCGGCCAGCTCTGCCGAGGCCCCGTGCCCCAGGCGCTGGCCGCGACGGCGAACCTGCGCGCCGACCTCGCGGCCGGCACGACGACCATGCGGATCATGGGCGAGGAGCACTTCCTTGACATCGATCTGCGCGACGCGATCGAGGCGGGCGTGGTCGCGGGGCCGCGCCTCCTGGTGGCGGGCCGCGGCCTGGCCGCCAACAACGGCCACGGCCGGGCGCTGGCCAGCTACGACGGTGTCGACGAGGTACGCCGCGGCGCCCGCGAGAACCTCCGGCGCGGCGCGAACCACGTGAAGATCTTCGTCACGGGTGGGGTCAGCTCGCCGGGGGCGATGTCGACCTCGAGCGCCTACACGCGCGAGGAGATCCGCGCCGCGGTCGAGGAGGCGCATCGGGCCGGCACCTACGCGGCGGCCCACGCCCACGGCGGCGCCGGGTTGCGCCTGGCGGTCGAGGAGGGCGTCGGCACGATCGAGCACGGCCTGCTGGCGGACGACGAGGACGTCGCGTTGATGCTCGAGCGACGAGTCTGGCTCATCTGCACGTTCTCGATCTTCATGCATCCGACCGGCATCGAGCAGGGCGATGGTCAGCGGCCGGTCATCATGGACAAGGTGCGCTGGGCCCGTCGCGTGGTCGACGAGACCTTTCCGCGTCACCTGGCCTCCGGCATCCGCTACGCGTGCGGCACCGACAGCATGCACGGGTTGATGCCGGTCGAGCTCGAGACGCTCGTACGTTTCGGCGTCCCGCCGCGCGACGCCTTGCTGGCCGGGACCCGCTGGGGCGCCGAGGCGTGCCGCATCGACGAGCAGGTCGGGACGCTCGTGCCGGGCAAGCGCGCCGATCTGATCGCGATCGACGGCGACCCCTTGAAGGACATTCAGGCGATGCGCCGGGTCAGCCTGGTCATGAAAGACGGACTGCCCTACGAGGGAGTCTTCGGGAGGAACCCACGATGAGCGAGTCGATCACGCGGCGTGAATGGCTCCATCGGACAGGCGGGCTCGCGGTCGGCGCCGGCGTCGGCTCGCTCGTCGGACACGGAAGCGTCGGGCGCGCGGCGGCGCAGGGCCAACCCAAGCGCGGCGGCGTGCTCCGCGTCGCCACCGTCGACAAGCCCGTGAACATGGATCCCGGCTACGCGCAGCTCTACTCGTCGCTGCAGGTCTACCAGAACGTCTACAACAAGCTCGTCTACGTGGACGAGGCCGGCCAGTTCATCCCGGGTCTCGCGAAGTCATGGAAGCAGGAGGACGAGCGGACCTGGCTCTTCGACCTGGTCGACAACGCGGTGTTCCACAACGGCGAGCCGTTCACGGCCAAGGACGTCGCCTTCACCTTCGCCCGCATCCTCGACGCCAAGAACAAGCTGCCGATGCGCATCTTCTTCACGCCGATCGAGGGCGTGGAGGCGGTGGGCAAGTATCAGGCGCGCTTCCACCTCAGCCGTTCGTGCGGGCCGCTCCTGGCGATGCTGGCGCAGGCCACGGAGGTCGTGAACGAGAAGGCGCTCCAGGAGAAGGACCCGAAGCTGTTCCCGGTCGGGACGGGGCCCTATCGATTCGTCGAGTGGGTGAAGGACGACCACATCACGCTCGAGCGCTGGGAGAAGTATCACCGCCCGGGCCGTCCCTACCTCGACAAGATCATCTTCTACGCGCCGCCCGACGACACGGTGCGGCTCACGGGGCTGCAGACCGGCCGGTTCAACTGGATCCAAACGGTCCCACCACAGCGCATCGGCGAGCTCGAGCGCGCGCGCGACATGAGATCGTCGCCCGGTCGTCCGTACTTCCCGTTCTATTTCATGCTCAACGCCAGCAAGCCGCCGCTCGCCGACAAGCGCCTGAGGCAGGCGATCGCCTGGGCGGTCGATCGCGCGGAGATCGTGAAGCTCGTCTACTACGGCAGCCACGTCATCACCGCCGAGCCCACGCCGGAGCCCAGCGTCTGGGCGACCGGCGTCAACGCCCACAAGGGCGGCCCCGATCTCGCGAAGGCCAAGCAGCTCATGGCCGAGGCCGGCGTCGGCGGCGGGCTCAGCTTGACGTATCTCGTGAAGTCGCAGGTGCCGGTGCTGGTCAAGACCGGCGAGATCCTGCGCGAGCAGCTCAAGAAGATCGGCATCACACTCGAGGTGCAGCCGCTCGAGTCCGGACAATATTTCGAGTCACTGGTCGGCAAGAAGTTCGACATCGCCGGGGCGTGGTGGTCCGTCACCGTGGACCCGGACATGTTCTACAACCCGATGCAGCACTCGACCTCGCCGTGGAACTTCACCGGCTTCAAGTCCGAAGAGGCCGACCGACGCCTGGACGCCTTCCGCTTCACGGCGAGCCCGGCCGCCCGCAAGAAGATGTACCCGGAGCTGGTGCGCTGGTTCCAGGAGGAAGGCTCGCTGATCGTCTTCAGCAACGAGATCCAGCGGTACTGGATGAAGCCCAACGTGAACGGCATGGTCCCGCTGTCGTCGCTGGAGCTCCGCTTCGAAGACGTCTGGCTAGGCTAGCGCCCGTCTCCGCGCGACATCGCTCGTGAATAGGTCGGGCTAGTGCGATGGCGTCGCTGACCTATGTGGTGCGGCGGCTCGCGCTCGCGCCGCCGCTGCTTTTCGGCATGAGCCTGCTCGTGTTCGGGCTCATGCGTGTGATCCCCGGCGATCCGGCCGTCGTCGTGCTCGGCTACAAGGCGACGCCCGAGAGCATTCGCGCGATGCGGCAGACCTTCCATCTCGACGAGCCCCTGCCGACCCAGTACGGGCGCTGGCTCGGCGGCGTCGTGCGAGGCGACTTCGGGATCGACTTCCGCCAGAACGAGCCCATCGGCCGGATGATCCTCGATCGACTGCCTGTGACGATCGAGCTGACGGTGCTGGCGGCGCTGGCCGCCGCGCTCATCGGTGTGCCGCTCGGGCTCCTCGCGGGCGCCCGCCGCGGCGGCGTCGCCGATCGAGCGTCGCTGGCGCTCGGGCTTCTGGGCATCTCGCTGCCCGATTTCTGGCTCGGCATCATGCTGATCCTGGTGCTGTCGCTCGCGGCGGGCGTGTTGCCGTCGAGCGGCTTCGTGCCGTTTGCCGAGGCGCCGCTCGAGAACCTCTGGTACCTGGCGCTGCCGACCTTGACCCTGGCGGCGAGCCGCGCCGCCGCGCTCGGCCGGCTGACGCGCGCGGCCGTGCTCGACGTCGTGCACCGACCATTCGTGCAGTTCGCGCGCGCCAAGGGCCTCGGCGAGGGCGCGATCCTCGTGCGCCACGTGCTGCCCAACGCCGCCATCCCCATCGTCACGGTGATCGGGCTGCAGGTGGGCTACATGCTCGGCGGCGCCATCGTCGTCGAGACGATCTTCACCTTGCCGGGAGTCGGGCGCATGACGCTCGACGCGGTGCTCGAGCGGAACTACCCCGTCGTGCAGAGCGGCCTGCTGGTCGTCGGCGCGATGTTCATGCTCGTCAATCTGTTGACCGACGTGCTCTACGGGCTCATCGACCCTCGTCTGCGCCGGCGATGAGCCGCGGGAGGTCGGCCGTCGCGGCGACCGGCCTGATGATCGTGGCCCTGCTGGCCGCACTGGCCGTCGCGGCACCGCTGGTGCTGCCGGGCAGCCCGACCGAGATCGCCAGCAGCGCGGCCCTGCGGGCGCCGACCGTCGTCGAGCCCTTCGGTATGGACGACCTCGGCCGGAGCGTGCTGAGCCGCGTGATCCACGGCTATCGCGTCTCGCTCGGCGTCGCGCTGGCCTCGGTGGCGATGGCGGTGCTGATCGGGCTGCCGTTGGGGCTGCTCGCCGGCTACGCCGAAGGGCTGCTGGACCAGCTGATCATGCGGCCGCTCGATATCCTGATGGCGTTTCCGGCGATCCTGCTGGCGATCGCACTGACCAGCGTGTTCGGCACGGGCGTGCTGCTCGTGTCGCTGGCGCTCGCGATCGTCTACGTGCCGGTCGTCGCCCGCGTCGTGCGGGCCGCGGTGCTGGCGACCAAGGCCGAGGTGTACGTGGAAGGCGCGCGCGCCGTCGGCGCGACGGCCCGGCGCCTGGTGCTGCGTCACATCGTGCCCAACTGCGTGACGCCGCTCCTGGTGCAGGCCTCGGTGCTGATGGCGATCGCGATCCTCGTGGAGGCGGCGCTCTCGTTCCTCGGCGTCGGGGTGCGCCCGCCGACGCCGTCGCTCGGGCTGATGCTCTCCGACGGGCGCGGATTCATGTTGCAGGCGCCGTGGGTAGTCGTGTTCCCGGGCCTGGCGATCCTGCTCGCCGTCCTCGGCTTCAACATGCTCGCCGACGGCCTGCGCGACTGGCTCGACCCGCAGCGGGGCGCGGGCCGGTGATTCCAGGCTACTCCTTGTAGTCGAGACCCGCGGCCGCCAGCTTCGGCTTGAAGTCTGGACGGGCGAGGAACGTGACGAACTCCCGTGCAGCGTCCTTCGAGGTGCTGGCCACCGCTACGCCGGCCGAGTAGACCGTGACTTTCTGGAGCTCCTTGGGCAGCGGGCCGACCAGGGTCACGCCTTTCACCGGCACGATCTCGCTGATCTGGTGCACGACCATCTCGACCTCGCCCTTGGCGACGAGCTCGGCCGGATAGCCGCCCGGCACGAGGGTGGTCTTTCCCTTCACCGCGTCGGCGACCCCGAGCTGTTTGAGCACGCCGGCGAAGTGGATCCCGCTTGTCGCGCCCTGGGCCGGGTCGACGTACGTGAGCGACTTCGTCGCCAAGAGCGCCTGCTTGAACGCCTCGGGGCTCCCGATGTCGGGCTTCGGCGCGCCGTCGCGCACGCCGACGCCGATGCCGGTGCGACCGACCATCGCCCACGTGCCCTGCCGCACGACACCCTGCCGGGTCATCTCGTCGAGCGCCGTGTCGGTCATGATCGCGACGTCGGCGGGATCCGCGCTGGCGAGCTTCGACTTGATGACGCCGACGGTGCCGAACGTGAGCTTCACCGTGTGGCCGGTCTCCTTCTCGAACGCGACGGCCAGATCGGAGACGACCGATCGCACGGCCCCCGCGCTCAGGACGTGAAGCTCGGCGGCGTCGGCGCTCGCGGCGGCGACCACCAGCACCGCCGCCGCGAGCAGACCAGAGACTTTGGTGGCTCCCCTGCAACACATCGCGGTGGCTCCTTGTCGCACGCTCGGTCTCACATGAGCCCGTAGAACTTACCCGCGTTCTCGCAGGTGATCTTGTGCGTGCCGTCGAGCGGCAGGTGGCCGAACTGCTCCTCGATGTATTTCGAGGACTCGGGCCACACGCCGTCGCCGTGCGGGTAGTCGGAGCCCCACATCAGGGTCTCGACGCCCATGTCCTCGATGAGCTTGGTGCCGATGCGATCGAACTGGAACGTGCCCTTGCACTGGCGCCGCCAGTAGTCGCTCGGCTTCATCTTGAGGCCGAGGTCGCGGAAGCGGTCCTCCCACTCGAAGTCCATCCGGTCGAGCGCGTAGGGGATCCAGCCGATCCCGCTCTCGCCGAACGAGATGCGCACGTTCGGGTAGCGCTCGAGCACGGCCGCGCCGATCACCGCGGCCAGGATGTTGACGAGGTTCATCTGAAAGCCCGAGACGACTGTGAAGAAGGCCGCACGCCGCGTGAGCCCGCGCTGCGTGTCGAGCACGCCGGGCGGCAGCGCCGGGAACGTGTGGAAGTGCAGCGGCAGATTCACGTCGTTCACGGCCTTCCAGAGGGGCTCCCACACGGGATGCCACATCGGTTCCATGTCCCACGAGCACGAGAGCTCCATGCCGCGCAGGCCGAGCTTGGCCACGCGGTAGATCTCGTTCACCGCCGCGTCGATGTCTCCGTAGGGCAGGCAGGCCAGCCCAATGTAGCGGTCGGGATAGTGGCTGCAGAAGGCCTTCAGCCAGTCGTTGTAGATCCGGAACATCTCGTTGGCGGCCTCGGGGTCGTCGAGCCGCGTCGCGGCGCCGAGGATGCCGTAGATGACCTCGGCCTGCACGCCATCGCGGTCCATGTCCTTGACGCGGAGCGCGGGATCGGTCGGCCGGCGAATGCCCTTCTTGCCGTCCTCGTAAAGCCCGGTCGAGGCCATGACGTCGACCCGGTAGTGCGAGCCGGGCACGTATTTCGCGCCGGCCGGGCCGACGCCGTTCATGAGGCCGAAGGAGCCGCCGTTTCGGCAGGTCCAGTGGGGGCCGTCCGGCCCATCGGTCACGTACGGCATCCGCTCCTTCATCGCGGCCGACGCGTTCGCGGTGAAGAGGTCGGGCGGAATCCAGGGCAGGTCGATGTGGCAGTCGGCGGAGATTCGCGTGTAGCGCATGGCGGTCATTCTCCTGTTGCCGCTCGAGCGATTACCGCTTGAGCCGGACGTCTTCGTACGGCGCCGAGTACGGGTAGGCGGGGATCAGGGTGAGGGCCGGCTCCTCGACCTTCGGTCCCACGCCACGAATGAACCCATTCTCCCAGATCGGGACAAATATTACCTTGTCGCTGAGGATCTTCTGGATCTGGTGCAGCATCTCCTCGCGCTTCTTTCGATCGATCTCCTTGGCCTGGCGCTGGAAGAGATCCTCGACCTCGGGCAAGACGCCGTACGCGTAGCGCCCTTCCTTCGTGGCGAGCGCCTCCACGCGAGTGGCCGCGTTGCCGCCGGCGCCCAGTACGCCCATCACGACGCCGCGCAGCTTCTTTTCGGCCCACGTCGCCAGAAACGCCGCGCGCTCCATGGTTCGGACTCGCGTCCGGATGCCGATGGCGGCGAGGTTTCCGCTGATCGCCTCCGCCATCGAGAAGTAGGGCGGGTTCGGCGTGAGGTCGCCGGCATCGAAGCCGCTCGGATAGCCGGCCTCGACCAGAAGCTGCTTCGCGCGCTTGGGATCGTACGCGTGAGGCTCGATCGGCAGCGCGAACTCCATGTGGCGTGGCACGACGTTGCCGGTGATGCCGGCGAAACCGAGCTGCTCGGCCTCGTTCAAGGTCTTCCGGTCGATCGCGTGGCTGGCGGCCAGACGAACCCGACGGTCGTGCCAGGGCGACTTCGCGTCCCACTGCTCGGTGAAGTCGAGGAAGATCACGGCATTGGTCCGGACGGCTGTGAGCTTGAGCCCAGGGGTGCGCCGGACGTCCTCGGCCACGGGGCCGCCGAGAAAGTACACGACGTCGGCGTCACCGCGCTTGAGCGCGGCGGCGCGCGTGGTCTCGTCCGGGACGCTCTTGAAGACGAGCCGCTTCACGTTCGGAGTTTTTCGCCAGTAGCCTTCGAAGGCCTCGACGACGATCTCGACGCCGGGCGTCGAGCTGACGAACTTGTACGGCCCGGCGCCGATCGGCGCCTTCTTGAAGCCCTCGTCGCCGACCTTTTCGACGTACTTCTTGGGCACGATCCAGCCGGCGCCGGTCGCCGTCGTCCCGTAGAAGGTCATGAAGTCGGGCCACGGCTCGCGGAGCACGAATTTCACGCGCCTCGCATCAACCACCTGGACATCTTTGACTTTGTCCTTCAGAAGCTTCGCCGCACCGCCTTTATATCGATCAAACGAGAACTTGACGTCCTCGGCGGTCACCGGCTCGCCGTCGTGGAACTTGGCGTTCTGTCTGAGCACGAACGTGTAGCCGAGGCCGTCGGGCGACATCGACCACGACTCGGCGAGGCTCGGCGTGGTCTGGCCGGCCGGCATCGGCTTCACCAGCGCATCGTGGATCGCGTAGAGCACCTTGAATGGCGTGATCGCCGACTCGGTCTCGCCGGGATCGAGCCAGCGCGGCGCCAGGGTGACGTGGAAGGCGTAGACCACCTGGCCTTCCGGCGCGGCCGCCTCGACCGAGGCGGCCGCCGTTGCGAGCACGCAGAACCAGAGAAGCGGCCACGCGGCCGCCAGCGAGCGGAGGGAGCGATTCACGCACTAGACTCCCGCGCGCTTGAGCACCAGGCCGATGTTCTGCGCTTCCGGCTTGCGCGTGCCGGCGTCGACCTCGCGCACGATGTCGACCGTGGCGGCGGAGACGGGTGTGGGCACACCGCGCTCGCGGCCCTGCGCCACGACGTAGCCGTTCATGTAGTCGATCTCGGTCGGGCGACCCTTGGTCACGTCCTGACCCATCGAGGAGCGCCAGTTGCGTCCGCCGGCCGAGGTCGGGGTGAGCATCCGATCCAGGGTGTCGTAGACGTCGCGGCGGTCGGCGGCGGACCACTGCTCGGCCGTCGTGCCGTTGAACTTCGGCACTTTGTAGCCGAGCGCCAACCCGACGCGCGCGGATTCGGCGCCGAGGTGGATCGTGATCGCGCGCCCGACCTCGCTCGAGGCGATCTCGGTCGATCCCAGGCCGGACATGGCCTGCACAGGATTGCCCGTGGCGTTCGCGCAGAGCTTGGCCCAGCGCTCACCCCAGAGGTTGTCGGTCACCAGCGAGCCGTCGACCACCTTGAGCATCTCGGCCACCTCGTTGGCGCGCGCCGTGATCTTGCCGTCGTGCTCGCCGACGCGGAACACGTCGTGGCCGGTGCCCTGACCCTTCTCGGCGCCCCGCTCGACCTGACCGGGCTTCCAGAGCGCCACGCCGATCTTCGACATCACCAGGCCGAGCGAGCGCGAGGCGCCGGCCACCGAGGCGACGATCGGATCGGGCCAGCAGTTCTCGGAGGCGACGATGTAGCCCTCGGGCTTGATGTGCCGGAGCGCCAGCTGGGCGGCCCACGCCGTGTCGTAGACCTTCATGGCCACGAACGCCAGGTCGAAGTCACGCGGCATGCGCTGCGACTCGCCGAGGTGAAACGCCTTCGGACGCGCCACGAACGGGTCGTGCGGGCCCGTCACCGAGATACCCTTGCTGCGGATGGTCTCGACCTGCTCGGCCCACGGATCGACGAGCGTCACGTGGTGGCCGGACCTTGACAGGAAGGACCCGATGTAACTACCGATCGCTCCGGCGCCGACGAACAGGATCTTCTTGGCCATGCGCTCCTCCTCTTGTTGTGCGCGCTGCAGGCCGTCGCGGGGCTGAGGCCCCGCCGGCCGAGGCGCGCATACGATTACGACCTCGAGTGCCGGGCATTATCGCTCGTCGGAGCGCGCGAGGCGAGAGGTAGAGCCCGAGGCGAGGAGATAAAGGCTCAGGGGCCGGAGCGCCAGTCCCAGCCCGCGGCCTCGAGCTCCAGCAGGGCGGCGAATCGTCCGGCGCGGCGCGTGAGCTCGGCGGGAGAGCCTTCCTCGACGATCACGCCGCGCTCGAGCACGATGACCCGGTCGGCTTCGCGCGCGGTCGCGAGCCGGTGCGCCACTGTCAGGACGGCGCACCCGGCCGGCAGGACCGAGCGCCGCAGTGCCGCCCGAAACGCGGCGTCGCTGACGCTGTCGATCGCCGCGGTCGCCTCGTCGAGCAAGAGCACCGGCGGGCGATGCGCGAGCGCGCGAGCGAGCGCCAGCAGCTGTTGCTGGCCGGCCGAGAGCTGCGTGCCGCGGCCGCTCTTCTCGTGGCCGAGAGGCGTCTGATAGCCCAGCGGCATCGACCGGATAAAGGCGTCGATCCCCGCGATCGCCGCCGCGTCGAGCACTGCCTCTTCGGGGACCGACAGATCGCCGAGCGTCAGATTTTCGAGCACGGTTCCCGAGAACAGCTGCACGACCTGCGGCACGACGCCCAGCAGCCGGCGCCGCTCCGTCTCCCCGAGCAGCGCTGGGTCGCGGCCGGCGACTCGCACGGCGCCGGCCCACGGCGCGTAGAACCCCGCGAGCAGCTGCAGCGCGGTGGTCTTTCCCGCGCCGGTGCGCCCGACCAGCGCGACGTGCTCTCCCGCCGCGACCCTCACGCTGATGCGCTGGAGCACCGGGAGCCCGGCGCTGTAGCCGAACGCGACGTCGTCGAGGAGGATCGGCGGCTGATCGCGCTCGGCGGCGGTGTGCCGGCCGGTCGGCTCCGCCGCTTCGGTGGGCGTGGCGAGGGTTGCGAAGATGCGCTCGGCGCCGGCCATCGCGCCCTGGACCGTCTGCCACTCCTCACCGAGTGCGGTGATCGGCTGGAAGACGCGCTGGAGGAGAATCAGAAACGCCGCCAGGGTACCGAGCGACACGCCGAACGGCACGAACGCGTCGCGCGTGCCGGCCCACAGGAGCGCGGCGACGGCCAGCGCCGACAGGATGGCGGTGACGGGCGTGTAGAGCGCCGAATACCA
>Ga0066388_100002454_pt1 | contig 11328 bp, 9 predicted proteins | sample PanSoiMetaGPlot6_FD_64539 | JGI IMG/M metagenome (GOLD analysis project Ga0066388, IMG submission 64539) | Tropical forest soil microbial communities from Panama analyzed to predict greenhouse gas emissions - Panama Soil - Plot 6 (Hybrid Assembly) | ecosystem: Environmental > Terrestrial > Soil... | reverse complement strand
ATGATCGCCGTCTTGAAAAGGTGCTCGGCCTCGGTCGTGTCCTGGTACTGCTGCCAGAAGCGCGCGGCGCCAAGGTGAAGCACACGCACCAGTGCCAGGTCCCTGCCTTGATTGTCCAGGTTGCAGCAATCTTCTGCCATTGTTCAGTCCTTTCGCATAAGCTCGCTTGACTGCCGGTCAGTACCAACCCGATGCGGTACTGACCGGCCAGCAGCTACGAGCGGACAGGACCACCCTGTCCACCTTCTGCAGGCGCCGCAAAAACGGCTCCAGGAGCGGTATCTTGGCCGTCAGTCAGACTTGCGGCTGAACAGACCCTTGAGCCACCCCTTCCAGTAGAGGAAGAAGACCAGCGCGAGCACGAGCACGAGCATGGCCGCCAGCGCCACCGGGTAGCCGTAGAACCAGCTGAGCTCCGGCATGTTGAGCGGCGACTTCTCGGGGTTGAAGTTCATCCCGTAGATGCTGGCGATGAAGGTCGGCGGGATGAACAGCGAGGTGATGATCGCCAGCACCTTCATCACTTCGTTCATCTTGTTGCTGACCTTCGAGAGGTGGAGCTGCATGAGGTCGGAGCACAGCTCCCGGTACATCTCGACCATCTCGATGATGCGGATTGCGTGATCGTAGCAGTCGCGGATGTACATCTTCGTATCGGCCGAAACCAGCTCGGACGCGTCACGGTAAAGCGAGTTCACCGCGTCGCGCAGCGGCCAGATCGTGCGCCGGAGCGCGAGCACGTCGCGCTTGATGGCGTGGATCTTGTGGGGCGTCAGGTTGTCGGCCTTCTCGAGGATCTCATCCTCGAGGGTCTCGAGCCGCTCGCCGATCTGCTCGAGAACCGGGAAGTAGCCATCGATAACGGCGTCGATCAGCGCGTAGGCGAGATGGTCGGCTCTCTCCTGCCGGACCTTTCCCGCCGCAGTGCGAATGCGATCGCGAATGGCGTCGAAGCAGTCGCCGTCGGGCTTCTCCTGGAAAGTGATCACGAAGTTGGTGCCGAAAAACAGGCTCACCTGCTCCGTGTTCAGCTTGCGGGCCAGCGAGATGATGCGCGTCACCATGTAGTGGTGCTGCCCATAGCTGTCGACCTTGGAACGCTGGCTCGTGTTGACGACGTCCTCGAGAGCGAGCGGGTGCAGCTTGAACAGCTCCCCGAGGCTGGCGAGCACCGCGGGATGAGCGGGACCGTCGATGTTGACCCAGGTGACGGCGTGCGAGTCGACAAAGGCCTTGATCTCGGCAACATCGTCGACGACGCGTTCGGTCAGCTTGTCGGCACTGTACGCGATCACCTCGATGGGCGCGTATTGAACCGGCTTGGCAGCAGAGGATCCACCGGATTGCACAGCCGGCGTCAGGGGCGAAGCGGGCGGCGTGGCCGCCAGTTCGTCAGGGTTGAGATCCATAGTCAGTCTCCATGCTTCTGTCTGGCGACAGCGGCGACAGGGTCGCCCTTGGTAAAGCAAGTAAGGGCGCGGCTGCGCAGCTAGACCAAAGCCGCATCACCCGCGCCCCTCCAGGATCTGGCGCGCTACCGCGTTCGCTTGGCCCGCCGCGCCTCCCCACACTCGTGGGCGGCACGGCAGACGGCCTCGGCGACGGCCTGATGGACCTTCTCGTTGAACTGCCCGGGGAGGATGCAGTCGGCATGCAGCTTGTCGCGCGGGATCAACGCGGCGATGGCACGGGCCGCCTCGATCTTCATCTCGTCGGTCACCTTGCGCGCGCGGCAGTTGAGCAGCCCGCGGAAGATGCCGGGGAAGGCCAGGGAGTTGTTGACCTGGTTGGGGTACTCCGAGCTGCCGGTGGCCATCACGGCCACGTAGGGAGCGGCATCCTCGGGGAGCACCTCCGGCTCCGGGTTGGACAGCGCAAAGACGATCGGGTCGCGGTTCATCGCCTTCAGGTCTTCGGCCTTGATCACCCCGGGCACGGACAGCCCGAGGAACATGTCTGCACCCTTGAGCGCCTCGGCGAGCGTGCCCTTGAAGCCCTTCCTGTTGGAGTGCTCCGCGAGCCACCGCTCCTGCTCGTTCAGGTCCGTGCGCCCCTTGTGGACGGCGCCGCCCCTGTTGAAGCCGATGACGTTGCGCACGCCCGCGGCCATGAGCAGTTTGACGCAGGCCATGCCGGCGGCGCCGACGCCGGAGGCGACCACCTTCAGGTTGCGGAGCTGCTTTCCAACCACGCGCGCGGCGTTGATGGCGCCAGCCAGCACCACGACCGCGGTGCCGTGCTGATCGTCGTGGAACACCGGAATGTCGAGCTCGTTGATCAGGCGCTGCTCCACCTCCCAGCATCGCGGCGAGGCGATGTCCTCGAGATGGATGCCACCGTAGTTGGGGGCGATTGCCTTGACGACGCGCACGATCTCGTCGGTGTCCTGGGTGTCGAGACAGATCGGCACCGCCTGCACCTGGGCCGCCTCGTAGTAGATGACTGCCTTGCCTTCCATCACCGGCATCGCTGCCGCCGCGCCAATGTTGCCGAGCCCGAGCACGCGCGAGCCGTCGCTGATGATGGCGATGGTGCTTTTCTTCATGGTCAGCGAGTACGCCTTGCTCGGATCCTTGTGGATGGCCAGGCAGACTCGCGCCACGCCGGGCGTGTAGACCATCGAGAGGTCGTCGCGATTGCGGATCGGGTTGCGCGGGCGCACCACGAGCTTGCCGCCCAGATGCGCCAGGAACGTGCGATCGGAGACGTTGACGACCTCGACGTTCTCCATCTTCCTGAGCGCTTCGACGATCTCCTCGCCGCGCTCGACGGTACCGGCGCTGAACGTGATATCGCGGACGGTGCAACCGTCCTCGAACCCGATGATGTCCATGGCGCCGACGTCCGCCTTGAAGGTAGTACCGATCAAGGTGGCGACTTTGCCAATGGCACCTGGCCCGCCACCAATCTTGAGCCGAACCGTCAAGCTGTTGCTTGCGCCGGCCGACTCGAACGATTTCTTAGCCATGACGATGGTTCTCCTTGCTGAGGGAAGGGACGCGCGTTACGCATCCCTTGTCGTCAGATTTGCTTGCGAATGAAGGTACGTGAGACCTGTCAGTGAGAGCGCCCCCGCAGCGCAGGTATCCCGCCTGCTTCCGCTCCGAGGCGTTCTCACTGCAGGTGGGAGGAGCTTCAGTCGACGCGCTCGACGCGCATGCCGCTGACACTGTACGTGACGACCGTCGCCGCCGTCGTCACGGTGACGTTGCCATCTTCGTCACGCTCCACCGTGTACGAGACCACGACCGCGCTCGGCATGCTGTGCGACCACTGGTACCACTTGCCGTCGTCCTTCTTGAAAAGAACGGAGCCGTCGAACATGCGAATCGTCTTCGGGTCGCCGTGGGCATCGTAGTCGAACTGAGCCACGCGCCCGCGCGGATCGGTGATGTCCTTGATGAAGGTGAACTGGGCGCCCTCGATCACTTCGACGACGTAGCCGTTCGGGTTGTAGACGCGCTGCGAGCCGTCCTGGTGCAAGAGGCGAACCTTGTAGTCGCCATCGATCATTACCGCACCCTCGAAGGGTGAGCGCTCGCCGTTGGGCAGGAAACCAGACCAGTTGCGGCAGTTGTCACGACGGGCGAAGAGCGTTCCGTTCGGCTCCTGCAGCAACTTGATCTTGCCGTACTGGTCGTACTCGACGAGGATGACCCCGCCGCTGGCCATCTGCATGGCCGTGATCCGTCCGTCGCTGTCCTTCCAGACCTTGGCGCCCTGCGGCTCGGCATCGGCAGCGCGCGTGGGCGCCACCGGCGGCTTCAGGCTGCGCCCGTCGAGCTCGACGGGCGCGCCGCAAGCCGGATCGGGACCGAGGCGCGGCGGCGGGACGTGCGCGCAGCCAGCGGCAAACGCGAGAAGGGCCAACGGTACCAGGGCGAAACGACGCCAGGAATAGGGCCGCTCGCAGAAATTTCGTTGATGCTGTGTCATGTCTGTCCTTGCCTTTTTGGTCCGCCCGGCAACTTGATGTTCGCCCGCGAACCGCGTAACGGTGAGGCTGGTTCCATCTCCGAAACCTCACCACAGCCGGTGCTGCTATGAATTCAGGCCTGCAACTACGGGCGAGTAATCACTTTCATACTCGAGCAGTCTTGCAGATCTGCCGACAGTATTAGCCTCAGTAATGCCAACCGAAGAAAGCCCATTAGTCAGGCTAATGGTATTAGTCACACTAATGCCAACCGAAGAAAGCCCATTAGTGAGGCTAATAGTATTAGTCACACTAATGCCAACCGAAGAAAGCCCATTACTGAGGCTAATAGCATCGGTTACGGTAAGGCGACCTTACAGGTTGGTCAGGCTCTCGATGTGGCGAAGCGCCAGCGCCACTGCGGTGATCGTGTGGTTGTCGCACAGCTTGCGACCGATCTCGCTGCGCACGCGCGCGGCGTTCCACAGCTGCACCTTGATCTCATCGTCGCCGCCGCCCAGCTTCGACGCCAGCTCCTCGGCGCCGATGGCGATGTGAACGAGGAAGTAGGACGGCACCACGTTGCTGGTGCCCGAGTTCTCGGCGATGTTGCCGAGATGGGTCACCGACGTGATCTCCGCGTCCTTCATCACCTCTTCGCCGAGCTCGCGGGCCAGCGTTCCGAGCGGCAGGTCGCCGATCTTGAGCGTGCCGAGCGTACCCTGGATCTGGGCCTTGTCCAGCTTCTCCCCGAAGCCGCGCGGCACCTCGTAGGTCCACCGCGCCAGCGGCACACGCCACTGCTTGATGATAGCAAACTGCCCGTTGACGAGCGCCACGACGATGGCACCGTCGGAGACCTCTCCGTTGGCGTTGAAGCGGACGGTGAAAGCACCGGGCTTGCCGTTCGGGAAGAGGACGTCGAACTTGACGTCGGTGAAGAAGGTCTTCGAGTGGTCGTAGATCTCCTTGATCCCCACCACCTCGATCTCGCCCTTGGTGTGATCGCCGAGCTTCGGGATCGACTTCAGTCCGCGCTTGGTCAGCTCCGCGTTGATTGCAGACAGTCTTTCGTTTCGGTTTTCCATGATGTGCTTTCCTTCCTGCCTCTGCAGGTTGGATGGTTTAGGCATGGTGCCGCGTCGCCTCTGCGCTTCGGCACACCAACGGCTCGCTAGTTTCAGTCGTCCATCGCATAAGCCGGTGGGTAGATGAAAACGTAGTCCCAGTATCGGTACCTTTCGAAGTATTCATCGTCGAAAGGGAACGAATCCTGTAGACCACCAATCACGCCCGCAGGCTCGGTGCGCACGGCAACTGGTTTACAGAGCTTCCTGGTCAAGGGACCGAGGGTCCCCGACTCATTCCAGAACGTTTGAGCTTTGATGGTGCACACGCTGTACTTCTCGCGAAGCAGCACGGCAGCCGTGCTGACCGGTCTGTCTCCTCGCCGGTCCAGCAGGTGCCCGCCGCCCACCCAGAAGACCACGCGGGCCTGCGGATCGGCATCGAGCACAGCACCGATAGTATCGGCCATGTGCCGGTCGCGCCACCGCCGGCTGCGCGTGTCGGCGGCGACGAGTTTGAGACCGGCTTGCCTCGCGGCTTTCAGCAACTCGAAATAGCAGTCGTCACGCAGCAGGCAGGGCAGCTTTCCCCGATCCAGCGCTCCAGAGTCTGCAAAGAGGTCCAGCACGGGCTGGTCCTCCGCATCGATTTCGAGGGCAAGATGGGTTGCTCCCGCCGCCTTCAGGCGCATCATCATCCGGGCACAGTAGACCCGGTGCGCATTGCGCCCGAGGTGAATCTCACCGAGGGCTACCACCCGGTATTCGCTCACGGCTCTGAGCAGGACCTCTGCCGGCTCTTCCCCGCAAGTGTTGATCTCAGCCCTGACGGCCTCGATTTCCAGTCTAGCGAGCGGCACGTCCTCCGCTATTTCTGCCAGTTCTTCATCCGTGACGTGCCCGGGCAGATAAGGCTCCGACTCGTTGCAAGAATTGTTTTGTGGCTCATGCTCCACGACACACGTACCGCCTGTTATCCGGCTTTAAGCCGGTCATACTTGCAACGAGTGGTCCGGGGCGGCACCATTACCACCCCGGACCTTCAAGTCGCAGCCGCGAGCTACGCGCTCGGAGGCGCGTCGGTTCCCGGCTTGCAGCTGCCGCGCACCCGCGAGTACTCGGCATTGGCCGCATCGATCGCCAGCTTCGACTTGACCTCGGCCGCCTCGTACTTGCGATCCTGCAGCAGCCTGTTGGCGTCCGCCACCAGGGACCTGGCCACGGCGAGGTCGACTTCCTGGCTGAACTCCTTGCGGATCGACTCGATGACGATGTCGATGTGCCGCTCGGCTTCGCCGATCACTCCCAGCGTGTGGCTACGCCGGTAGTCGTGCCCCTTCTCGCTGGCCTGCATCATGGCCTGCGTCGCTTCCGCAAGCGCCTTGTACGTTTCCTTCAGGTTGAAGAAGCCGGGTTCCGGGATCTGATCCGCGAGCTCGGCGGCGCGCTTGAGCTGATCGCGCGCGTCTTCACCGATGGCCGGGTGGCTCAACGTAGTGCCGAGCTTCTCGATCTCCTGCTTGAGCGCGGGCTTGGCCGCGCGCGCCAGCTTGACCGCACCCTTGGCGAGCAAGTACCCGACGAACAGTGCCAAGCCGACGATGACGGCGAGGATGATGAGCAGTGCTTGCATTTGAGTCTCTCTTATTTTTCTTGGGGGCGCCGCTTGAGGTCTACCCGCGTCGGCGCCAAGTTGCTTTACGTCTGACCAGATTGGCAAGAATGCGAGCGCGGGCGACGCATGGCGTCGCCCCTACGCGCTGGTGTTACCACTCGCGCCGAAGCGGAGAGGCAGGCGCGTGCCGATGAGGGCACCAGTGATGATGCCGCCCAGGTGCGCCAGCTGAGCGATGTGCGCGTCGGCCGAGGCGATGGCGCCCGACACCTGCTGGAAAAGCAGATAGCCGAGCACGAACATGACCACAATCGCCAGCAGCGCTTGCTTGCCGGACTTCACCAGCCGCCAGGCAACCACCATGGCCGCTCCCCAGAGACCGGCGATGCCCCCTGAGGCACCGACCAGGCGCACGTCGGGGTGAACGGCCAGCTCGAGCAGGCCGCCGGCGATGCCGGCGGCGATGAACACGGCCAGCCAGGACACGCCCTTCGTCCAGCGACGCATCAGCATCATCAGCGGCACCATGAACAGCGCATTGCCAATCAAGTGCCCGAAGCCGGCGTGCAGGAACATGGAGGTGATGACGCGCCACCACTGACCGTGCCAGAAGCTCGCGTCGAGAGCGCCCCAGAGATAGAGGTTTTGTCCGACGTTGGCCAGCGTCCGGCTGCCGATCATCTCGCCGACTGCGTAGACGACCCATGTGGCGGCGAAGGAAAGCGCCATCGCGGCCAGGAAGACTCTGACCACGTTGTCGCGGAAGAATGGCTGAGGAGAATCGGGAGACCCTTTCGGTGCATAGAGCAGGCGCTTCAGCCCGCTCGGGTACTGGTTGTCGCTCATGGGAAAACCCCTTCTCGATACAGAACGCCGGATGCAATCCGGCGCTGCGCTGCGACAAGCAGGGCAAGAGCACGCGCCCTCGCCCCCTTGTTCGCAATGAATGAGCCGTTGCCGGCGAGCTGTCGTTGCTTCGTAACGGAAGGGCTTACGGGCGCAGCATGGCGGCGCCCCTACGGACTTCCGGGCGGGGATAAACCCCGCCCCTACGAGTCAACTTCAAAACTGGTGTGCCACCGCGCACGGTGTGCGCTCGTGCGCTTACTCCCTCACGAGCGGCACCGGCGCAAAAGGCGGTTTACTTCCACTGGCCGCGCGGGTTCCAGCAGCCGGCGCCGCTGCCACGCAGAATGTCGTTGGCCTTCACGAAGACGACGCCGTGGCCCGTGAGCCTCTCGCGGTCGGCCTTCTCCGCGGCGGCATCGCCCAGCATGCTGCAGGCGTCCTCGACGAGGTACGTCTTGAAGCCCTCGTCGACGCTGTCCCAGGCGGTGTAGGTGTCGCAGAACGGGCGGGTGACGCCGACGACGGTGACCTCGACGCCCTTGAAGCCGCGGCGGCGGGCCTCGGCGCGCAGGTAGTCGGCCAGCCCGGTCGACTCCTTGTGACCGTTGTCCCAGAAACCGCTGTAGCTGTCACGCTGCTTGTTCATGCCCTTGCGCTGCGTGAAGGCCACGCGCGAGCGGTCGAGCGTCGGGTAAAACTCGCAGCCGGGCGTGTTCTGCCGGCAGTGCGGGTTCCAGAGGGTCTGCCTGACGCCGTGCAGGTCGATCTCGTCGAAGGGCTTCTTGCCCTCGTGCTGCGTGTAGAACGACTCGTGATCCACCGGGTGGAAGTCCTGGGTGTCCACGACGCTGTCGAAGCGATCGCAGTTGGACAGCGCGTTGACGGTGGGAACGATCTCGGGAGCGCCGTCGACGGGCAGCTCGCCGGTGCCGGGGATCTTGTCGTCCTTCGGCATGAAGCCGTTCTGGATGTCGACACGGAGAAGCACGCGCATGGGGCGCTTGGGCATGCCCGCGTAAGCGAGGGCAGCCAGGATGAGCAGGGCAACGATGATGGTGATGGTCATGGTCTTACTTCCTTTCGTGTTTGATTGGAAGGCTATGCGGCAAGTTTACCCGGAGTGATCGGTGGACGTGCCGCCTGAGGAGGAGTCTGGAGACTGGCTCTGGCTCGTTGAGGAAGCGCTCGCCTCGCTGGGAGAAGCGACCTGGCGATCGATCTCCTTGAAGAAGGGAGCGAGATCGAAGCCCTCGGGCAGCAGGAAGGCCTGAGGTGAGGCATCGCTGGGGACAACCCAGTTGCCGTGAGGCGACAGACAGTCGGAGCCGACCTGGGCCCCGTCGGTCCGGCAGGCGTTCTTGAAGCGCTGCCCGACCGTCCGCGCGGCGAACCGCTGCCACCACGCGATCAGCTCGCCCTGGCTGTAGAGGCGCTTGAAACCGCCCTGGCGCTGCCCTTCCTGCACCAGGTAGAGGATCTTTTCGGGCGTGTCCCCATATCGCCTGAAGTAGCGCATGAAGAAGTCGCGCACCTCTTCCGGACCGTTGGTATCGTCGGTCTTCTGCCTGACCTCGCCGTCCTTGCCGGTGGGCAAGAGCTCCGCAGAGACCTCGGTATCGCAGATATCCAGCAAGCGCGCCCGGATGGCCCCGTCGAACTCCGTCTCCGCCTCGTGCTGGACCTGGAAGCGGACGAGCGTCTTTGCCATGGTTGCCTGGGAGTTGTAGTGCCCCCCCAGCTGGTCCGCCAACCACGTGCACCAGCCGATGATCTGCTCGGACATGTCGCTGGTACCGAAGGCGAAGCCGAAGCGGGTGATGATGAGCGTGCGGACGTGGGCCTGCACGTTCTCGAAGCCGAGGTCCTTGGCGTCCTTCGGCAGCTCCTTGAGACGCTCGATGAACTCCTCGAGCGTCATCTTGCCGATCTCCATGCCGAACGGCTTCATGCCCATGGCGAGCATGATCGCCCAGCACAGAGGCCGGATGTCCACCTCATGGAAGCTGACGCCCAGGAGCCTGCACAGCTCCACGACGTTCTTGTAGGTGCGCTTGCCGGTGCCGAAACCGGGCATGGTAACGGCGTGCACTTCGCTGACCGGACGGTGCAACGCCAGCTTGACCTTGTAAGCGTCGAGCAAGCGGGCCGTCGAGTCCAGCCCGCCGGACACCGCCACCCAGACAGGCGGGTTGCCCACCTGCACCAGGCGGGTGATGTCGCCCGCCAGCTTGATCTTGACAATCTTTCTGCAGACCTCATCGAGCTTTGCCTTGTTGGCGGGCACGTAGGGGTGCAGATCGATCTTGCGCGCGAGCGGACGAGGCGTGGCCGGACGCTCGAGCGTGAAAGGAACGTGGCGGGCAGGCCGCATGCGGGCGAGCTCGCCGGCGCTCTCGGCCCAGCTGGGGACCGTACGCAGGCGGTCGTACTTGATGTGGTCCAGATCCACGTCGGCGAAGATCATCGACTCGCCGAGCCTTTCCGGATCGCCGAAGGTATCGACCCAAGACAACGGCTTGATCTCGGCCTGCAGGCTGCCGTTGTCAGCAATGCCAAGGTAGCCGGAGAAAGCGACGTCGGAGGTCGACTCCCCGGGGCCTTGCGAAGAGTAGGTGTAGCCAGCGATGCACCGGGCGGAAAGCCCAACCACCTGATGGATCTGGCGGTAGTCTTCCTTCCCGACCAGCTCATCGCTGCCGTTCGTGCTGCAGAGAAGCGTCGCCCCGTTCGCGGCCAGGAAGTAGCTGGAAGCACCGGGCACCCAGTCATCCTCGCAGATCGGCAAGCCGACCTTCAAGTCCGGAACGTCCTGGCAGTCGAAGATGAGGTTGGTGCCGACCGGCACTTTCTGCCCATCGAGCAGCAGCTGTCGGCTGCGGACGTTCTTGCCCAGCGAGAAGACCTTGAGCTCGAGGAACTCCTCATAGTTGGGCGGAAACCGCTTGACGGAGATACCCAGGAACCTGCCGCGGCACATCGCAATCGCGCAATTGTACAGGCCGTCGTCGATCTCCAGAGGCGCCCCGGCGATCACAACCCCAGGAAAGATATCCTTGCTGGCCCGGTTGAGTTCGATCAGAGCCTCTCTGGCATCGCGGCGAACTTTCGCTTGCTGGAAGTATCGGCCGCAGCTGTAGCCGGTCAAGGACAGCTCGCCGAACTGTCCAACATCGACGCGGTGCCTGGCGAACTCGCTGAGCATCCGCAGGTGCCGGCCGAGGTTGTAGAAGGGATCGGCCAGGCGAACGTGCGTAACGGCAGCAGCCGTGCGCACAAAACCGAAGTAGGGATCTTGCACCGCAAGCCTTGCACGGTCATTGGATTGAGACATGGAACTCTCCATTAGACATGCGCAGGCCGGCGCCGTCATGGCGCAGGCCCTGGCAGTCAGTCAGGTGGTGGAACTACGACATCAGCCCTCTGGCCGGCATGCCGACCAGCAGACGGAGCCAGCCAGGCAGCAGGGCGGCTTGTGAAGGTCCGCACCGCTGCCTGCAACTGGCTTACTTCTTGACCTTGCTCGCCAGCAGGCGCGCGACCGAGGTCACGGTCAGGAAGTCACCGGCGAGCTTCACCGCATTCGGATGGCTGTCGGTGGTGACGACGCGGGTGAACAACCTGCTCTCCTTCAGCCTGTCGAGCCCGTTGTCCGGGAACAGGCCGTGGGTGGCGATGACGATGATTTCGGCAGCACCGGCTTTTTTGTACGCCTTGCCCGCCTCGATCAGCGAGCCGCCCGTGCGGATCATGTCGTCGTAGATGATCACGAGACGGCCCTTGACCGGACCGTTGACGCCGCGCGACACGACTTTGGAGCCGTTGATGCGCGACTTGTAGGCGAAGGCCGGCGACACCCCCATGTCCTTGGCCAACGACTCCAC
>Ga0066388_100002453_pt1 | contig 11329 bp, 7 predicted proteins | sample PanSoiMetaGPlot6_FD_64539 | JGI IMG/M metagenome (GOLD analysis project Ga0066388, IMG submission 64539) | Tropical forest soil microbial communities from Panama analyzed to predict greenhouse gas emissions - Panama Soil - Plot 6 (Hybrid Assembly) | ecosystem: Environmental > Terrestrial > Soil... | reverse complement strand
CGTCGGTAAATTTTGAATCTTGCGCGTCGTAATAATCGCCGCGAATTCCCGCGACCCAGCCTTTCTTGAATCCCCACAGTACCTGCGAATAAAGTCCCCAATCGTGAAAGGTCTCCGCGACAGGAAACGATTCGTTCACGCCGCGGCCAGCTTCGAACCGGCGATACATGAATTCGGTTTGCCATTTTACGAATGGAAATCCGCCCTCGGCGTTCGCGCTTTTCCATTTGTAAAGAAGGTCCGCACCGTAAATCTGAGTTCGCGACGTGCCCCCGGTTTCGTTAGACCCAAACGCGCCAGAAACGCCCGCGAGCACAACTTGGGTCGGACTTAAGTCGACCGAATTTTCCCAGCGCGGGATCCAGACGAAATCTTCCAGACCGCGCAGCTCGCGATCCGTTGTCCGGCGATCGAAAAATATTCCGTCGTCTCCTGGATTGCGAAATGAATAGCCGGTGCTGCCGCGTCCATTTTGCACACCGAGAATTAATTGCGAATACCACGGCACCGGCACGATCCACGAAATCTGTGCGCCGACGCCGCGCAAACCATCCGGACCAAGCAAACGTCCGTGCACGATTGGGTCGTCTACAAACTCCCAAACATGCGGGTGTTGCGGATTGATTCGGCCGAACGCGGCAAAAAATTGGCCGCCCTTCAATTGCAGATTGAACGGGAGACTCGTCGTTTGCATGAACGCTTCCTCAACTTCCACTTCGGTCTCGTTGTCGTTATCGAGCAGGAAAACGATGTTGGCGAAGCCTTCGAAGTAGGGATCGACCGCGCCGTCAAGGGCGAGCTCAATGTTGCGCGCATTGAATCCGCGCTGCATCGGGTCGTGATCGCCGACTTCGATCTGGTCGAGATGTTTGTCGCTCGAGTAGGCAAGCGCGAACAATCCGTCGAAGGAAATGTTCATGTAATTTTTGCCGCTGCCGATTCCGATCGGCTGTGTCAGCGAAGCGCCGGCGCCGGTGGTTGAAATTGTTTCCGTCGGCGCCGACGAAACGACTGAGGTGTCGGTCGTCGGAAAATTTCCGCCAGCGGCCGTGCCGTTCGGGTTCACGCCAGCCGCCGGCGAACTGGTTGGCGCGCTCGTTGTCGACGAAACGACTGACGCGTCTTCGGTTGGAAATTTTTGCGCCGCGCTCGCAGCCGGTGACGTGGATGGAGATGGCGACGCTTCGGCAATCGGCGATGGTTCGGGCGATTCCGCTGTTGTCGCGTTCTGCTGATTCAATTTGTCGATCGTTGTTTGCTGATCTTTCACTTGTTGCTGCAAACTTTTCACCGTCTCGGTGAGTGCCTTCAATTGTTTGCGCAGTTCATTCATCTCCGGCGACGACGCCGGGGTTGATCCAGCGTTCTGCGCACGCGCGCTTGCCATCGCGGCGCTGATCACTGCGATAAAAATAAATCTGTTCATCAAAACTCCTGATCATAAGAATTCGACCTAACGAATTTGCGTTCGCGCGCGTTAATCTGGCGACGCAATGAACGCGCGAGGCGTCGCCGCCCGCAGACGCGCGGGGACGATTAACGGTCAGGAGTTAGCAGGCGGCGCGTGCTCGAAAACACTCGCGAGTAGAAATAGCGGCTGAATCCAGAGCGGAGTCGGCTCAGGAATTATGAATTCATCCGCCGGGACTGGCGTCTTAATCAACAACGCCACCGGCGAATGATCGCAACTGCCGGAAGCGACGAACGTAACCGCGCAGGAGTGGTCAGCGCGATTTGCGTCGGAATGAATGCGCTTGTGTAACTGCGGAGAGGCGCTGAGCGTTAGCGTCCAGAGAAAAGCGGCGAACGTGAGGACCGCGACAAAAGCACGCCAACTCGTGCTGCTTTTCATTGGAGCCGATTGTCTGTCCGGCCCGCAGTTTACGCAACAGATTTTTGAAGGATCGACGACGCGCGCAGCGCGGCGGCGCGTTGGCTTCTAAACCGGAAGCTAAGCCGGATGATCGGTGACCCATTGCAACGCGACCCGGGCCACCTGGCGCGCATTCTTGAGTCCGAGTTTCTCTTTGATGTTGGTGCGATGCGTCTCGACTGTTTTCGGACTGACTGCCAGCGCGTCGGCAATTTCGCGAACGTCGCGGCCTTTGCCGATGAGATGGAAAATTTCCAGCTCACGATCAGTCAATTGATCGATCAAGTCGTGGCTCGACCGCGGCTGCTCTCCCAAGCCGTCGTTTTGAAGTTGGTTGACAATTCCGGGACTGAGATAACGCCGTCCATTTAACGTTTCCTGGAGCGCAGTCGCGATATTGTCGATCGCGTCCTGTTTCACAATGTAGCCGGTTGCTCCGGCGCGGAGCGAGCGCGTGGCGTAGAGCGCATCCTCGTGCATCGAAAGAATAAGCACCGGCATGTCCGGGAATTCGGCGCGAATCGCCTTCGTCAATTCAATCCCGCTCGCGCCGGGAAGACCGATATCGACGATCGCCAAATGCGGTTTCAATTCGCGGATCAGCATCATCGCTTCGGCGGCGGTGCTGGCTTCGCCGCAAACGCCGAATCCCTCTTTCGAATCAATTAGTCGGGCCAGGCCTTTGCGCAAAACCGGATGGTCGTCGACCAGAACGACACGTTTCCGATTTCCTAGGTCTTTATTTGCTGCCATTGAAGTAGCGATTTAGTGATTTAAAGATTTAACGATTTGCTAACTTGACCGGGTCTATCCACGACTCAATCGCTAAATCACTAAATCCTTAATTCGTTAAATGTTTCTCATCCGGCTTGCCCTTCGACCCATTGCGCGGCGAAACGAGTCACTTCGCGAGCGTTTTTGAAATTGAGTTTCTCTTTAATGTGTGCCCGATGCGTTTCGACCGTCTTCCGGCTAATGTGCAACGCTTTCGCGATCTCGTGCACGTCGCGGCCCTTCCCGATCAGTTCCAGAATTTCAAGTTCGCGGTCGCTTAGTTTATCGGTTGGATTGCTCTGATTGGTGCCGCTGGCAAAATTTGTGATCAATTTCGCAGACATCTCGGGACTGAGATACGGCCGGCCTGCCAGCACTTCGCGAATCGCGCCGATTACATTTTCGAGCGCTTCCTGTTTCATTACGTAACCTTGCGCGCCGGCCCGCAGCGCGCGCAACGCGTAGAGCGACTCGTCGTGCATCGACAAAATCAGCAATGGCAGTTTTTGAAATTCCGCCCGAATGTTTTTGATCAGCTCGATCCCGTTAGCGCCGGGCAAACTAAGATCGACAATCACCAGATCGGGTTTCAACTGGCGGATCTTGCTCATTCCTTCGCCGGCATCGCCGGCTTCCCCGCAGATGGCAAAACCCTCGGCCGTGCTGTTGATCAATTGCTCGAGTCCCTTTCGAAACAAGGGATGATCGTCGACGATGATAATCCGCTTCGCTTTCGCCGCGGCTGGCTTCGGTTTTTCTTTGGTTGCGAGTGCAGTTTTCATTTTGCGATGGGCAAGTAGACCGCGACCTGGGTTCCGCCGCGCCGCGGAGATTTCAATTCGAAGCGGGCGCCAATCGATTGAGCCCGATATTGCATGATGTGGAAACCAATGCCGCCGCCGTGCTTGTTCAGCCCATTCAGACCGATCCCGTTATCGGTGACGCTAAAAACGAGTTCTCGTTTTCTTCGAGATGCCTCGAGGACAATCTCAGTGGCCTGCGCATGTTTGTTGGCGTTAATCACGCCTTCGCGCAGAATCCGAAATATTTCCGACGCAACTCTGTCCTCCTCGATGCCGAGCTCGCCGTTGCAACGGAATCGGCACGGCGTTTTCCAGATTTTTCGCTCGGCCAAATCGCGCAGCGCTTGTTCGAACTCGGCCGCGCCGATTTCCTCCTTGTGCAAGTCGTGCGCAATGCTGCGCGCGTCATTTACCGAATTGTTGATCAGCCGCGCGATTTTCTCCAGCTCAGACGGATCGGCGACCCGATGATCTTTCAATCGCAGTGCGGAGGCGCGCGCCATGAACGCGATCGCAGTCAATTGCTGGCAAAGGCCGTCGTGCAACTCCTGGCCGAATCGCTCCTGTTCGCGATCGCTGATTTCCAGGATCTGACCTTCCAGGCCCTTGCGGCGAGAAATCTCGGTTTGGAGCTCGGCATTGGCGTCAAGTAACGCCCGAGTGCGATGGTGAACAACTTTTTCCAGCATTTTCTTCGACCTTTGCAGTCCCATTTCCGCCTTCTTGCGAGCGGTGATGTCGTTGTTTGTTTCCAGAACATAGGCGCGCTCGCCGTGCTCATCTCGATCCAGTGCCCAGTGACTCATCACGACAATTTTGGCCCCATCCTTTCGTTTGTGAACCAGCTCGCCGCTCCAGCGACCCTCGCGCTCAAGTTTCTTAAAAATCTCGGCCAACGTAGCCTGATGCTCCGTCTGCAATAACGTGTGCGAAACCTTGCCGAGCGCCTCTTCGGGCGAATAGCCATAGAGTTCCTGTGCGCCGTGGTTCCAATAGGTAATGCGATCTTCATGGTCGCGAACCAAAATCGCTTCGTTGGTCAGGTCGAGCAGCCGCGCTTGTTCGGCCAAGCGCCGTTCCGTCTGCTTTTGTTTGGTGATGTCTCGGGCAATTTTCGAGGCGCCGATAACCTTGCCTTTCAAATCCTTGATTGGCGAAACGGTGAGCGACACCTCGATTAACTTGCCGTTTTTACGGCGGCGAATCGTCTCGTAGTGATCGATCGACTGGTCGCTGCGAATTTTGCGAAGAATTTCCGTCTCCTCGCTTTGGCGCTCCTTCGGAATCAAAGTTAAAATCGATTTGCCGATGATCTCTCTTGCTTTGTATCCAAAGATGCGTTCCGCGCTTTGGTTCCAATCGGTAATGATCCCGTTTAAATCTTTTGCCACGACGGCATCGTGCGATGATTGCATGACCGCCGCTAGCCGCATCGCCGCCGCTTCCGTCCGCTTGCGCGCGGTGACATCGATGATTGAACCAATCCAGCCAATAATTTCTCCGCGCGCATTTTTGTCTGGGACATACACGCCATGGAGGAAACGCGGTCTGCTCTTTGCAAAGGGAACAACCATTTCGTAGGAAACAGTCTCGCCCGCCAAAACTCGTTTACTGTAAGGCTGGAGAGCGCGGAGGGCTTCTTTGCCGACGATTTCGGCGATCGGTTTGTTCGCAATCTTGTCCGGCGTGAGTCCGAACATCTGCGCGTAGGCGTCACTGACGTAGCGGTAGCGCAGGTCCCGAGTGCAACGCGTCAGCATGAACGGCGTTTGGGTAACGATCTGCTCCAGCTCGGCTTCCTTTTCTCGCAAAGCCCGGTCCGCCCGTTCGCGCTCGGTTAGATCGACAATCGCAGTTTGAAAAACATGTGTCCCTTCACCGATCAGATTTTCCATGACGGTGCTCGAAAGAAGAACTGAGAGCGTTTCGCCGCCTCGCTTCTTCAAACGGACATTTGTCTCAACGCGGTGTTCCCCGACGCGACACCGAACGAGATGACCGAGGAAAAGACTCAGATCCTCCCGGACTACGTAGAGCGAGAACGGGGCGTCCACCAACTGGTCGCGTTTGATCGCGAGCAATTCGCAAGTGGCGAGGTTCGCCTCTTTGATTCGGCCGGAGCGATCAAGGGTGACGTAGCCGACCGGGGCAAAATCATACAAATCGGCGTAGCGTCGGATCGCGACTTCCAAATCTCGACGAGGAGCGCGAACCGCCCGGGCCGCGCCTCTGTTATTTGCGCCGTTGCCACGACGCGCACCGTTGGAACTCTTTCGTTCTCGACCGTTCGCGCCGTTGCGTCCCTGTTTCGGTTTTCTGGCGGCGGCAACTTTCGATTTGTTCATAACGCCTGAGCCATGCTCCCGACCCCTAGATGTCGATCTTAATCTGAAAAACCGATGCCCGAAAGCCGAAAACCAAAGACGGCATCTGTTGGCTCCTAATGATCATTGCGACATAGCGGCTCTTCCGCAAATAAACGGCCACGAAATCAAACTGGCCCCGGAAATCTCCGCTTACTCTACTTACTTAATTTGAATGAAATTGTTTGACGCCGCGTTATGAAAGGTGGCTAAAATCGGCTAGCCCATCAATTTATGCGTAAACTTGCCCATCACATCGAATCGGAGCTGAAAGAGCAGGACGTCTGCGCCGTTTACAATTCCGAGCTGGCCCGAGTCTGGCCAAAAACGATCAGTCCGGAAAGGCGCAAGAAAGAGATCAAGCGTTTTGCCGAAAGGCACGATCTGGCGGTGACATTTTACGACGTCGGTCTGTGCGCCGTTTTTGAGAGACCACGCTCCGGCTCGGCTGAGCGCGCTTTAGGTTTGCCGCTGCCTCCGAAACGGCGGACAACGCGTCGCAAACGTCGCGTGAGCTGACGTCCGCTTCGGTTTCGTCAGGAAAGTCCGAGCTCGGATTGGCGTACTCTCCGATCGGCAAGCCAGGTGAGACTGTCGCCGATTATGGCGCGTGCTTTTCGGCGAGAGCGCAGCCAACGTCCGGAAAAATTTGGAAAATTTGATCGAGGCATGCGATTTCGAAAATCGGCCGGAGATTCTCCTGCATGGCGGCGAGAGAAAATTCACCGCCGTAATCCTGCGTATCCTGCATTCCGCGAACAAGCACCGCCAGAACGGAACTATCAAGATATGTGACCTTGGCGAGATCAACGACGACCCGTTTCGGTTTATTGGCAACGATCTCGTGCAAGGAGGCAGCAATTTCGGGGGAGAGGTGGAAATCTATCTCACCTTCGAGGGTCAGTACTTTTGCCGGGGGCAACATTTGGGATCGCGACTGAAGAATAGCGAGCGCACGACGCGCGACAATCGGACCGCCGACTGGCGTTGCCATAATTAAAAACCTTAGGTAACGGCGGCGCCCGAGTCGCTCATGCCGTCGAAATGCCGCGTTCGCACGATCTATAATTGATTGGCTCATTCCGGACCCAACGCAGGAGGGATTTCGTTTGGCGGCCGAAGCGCGCCAGTTGCGAATGCTTACCCGCCGCAATATCGCGCAATCCCGCGAGCGCCGGGCACAGGTTCGTCGCGTGCACAAAGATTTCGCGAAGCTCATTGGTCGGCTACCCAGCGGCACTCGGGCGCTGACCCGCTCGGCTAAGCGGAGGCGTCAACTTCGTGCCTCTGTTCTTCTTTAAGTCGGGCTGTTTTTCCGTCAGATCAAGCAACGTCAACACCGCGCCGTCGATTTTGTTTTCGGCGCTGCGGTAGGGACGAACTCGCAATGAATATTCCACGCCCTCGTTATCGCGGACTTTTTCTTCGCGCGATTCGAGGGTGTCGATCACGTCACGCACCATTCCTTCGAGATTGTTGACGTCGATGTTGGGTTTGAAATCGCTGATCGGCCGGCCGAAGTCGCTTTGCAAAATGTTGAAGGCGTTGCGCGCGGCGGGAGTCGCGCGACGGACCATGAGATTGTTGTCCACCATCACGATCGGCAACTGAATGCTGGCGAGCAGATTGCTCAGGTCGCTGTTTACCTGCATCACTTCGAGATTTCGATTGCTCAGCTCCTCGTTGAGGGTGGTCAGCTCTTCGTTGGTGGATTGCAATTCTTCCTTCGCTGTCTCCAATTCTTCATTGGTTGATTGCAATTCTTCATTGCTCGATTCGATCTCTTCGTTGGCCGATTTCAATTCTTCATTGGTCGCTTCCTGTTCCTCGATGATCGACTGCAACGATTCTTTAGATGCGGCCAACTGTTGTTGCAGCTCGGTCACTTCGCGCTCGGTTGCGGTTTTTCCCAACGTTTTCGAGGGAACGATTTTCATTCCCCTGATGATCTCGTCGAAAATTACCAGATACCAGAACTTGCCCGAGGCCTGGATCTTAAATGGGACCACCTGAATGTTTATTTCCCGAACCTTGCCGTCGGATTTGAATACCGCATTTTCTTTCCGGAACGGTTTTTTGCTTTTACTGACCCGATGAAGCGCGCTGCGCAGATCCGACACCAGACCGGATTGAACGATTTGGAAGATGTTGAGAGAAGCCGGACCGGGCTGATGCTCCAGGTAAGCGTCCGTGCGACCACGGAATTGCTGGACCTGCATATCGGAATCGACGACCACCGCGGCCGGCGCGTAGGCGCTGAGCATGATCCGGTCGGCCGTTTGGAGAAGCTGGCCGCTGGTGGTCAGGTCGAGCGCGGTTGCCGGAAGGCCTGGAACGATGTCGCGTCTGGTATAGTGGCCGAGCGCGAATTGCGGAGTCGGAACATTCTTCTTCGCGTAAATTTTATTCTTTCTGTCCACCATCTTAAAAAGGTTTTCGAAGGTGCCGACCGATTCAGCCGGGCCGAGAATTAAAAAACCATCGGGGAGGAGCGCGTAATGGAATTGGGGCAGGCAGCGCCGATGCAATTCCGGTCCGAGATAAATCAGCACGTTGCGGCAACTGATGAGATCGAGCCGCGAGAAGGGCGCGTCAGCGACGATGTTCTGCCGGGCGAAGGTGCAAACGTCGCGGACGTGCCGGCTAATTTGATACATGCTGTCGCGTTTGACGAAAAAACGTTTCAAACGCGTCGACGAAACATCCTGCGAAATGGCGCCCGAATAAATCCCGGCCCGCGCGTGCTCGATCGCGAACTCGCTCAAATCAGTCCCGAAAATTTGGAGACGAGCTGTCGATGCGCGGTTGCCGAGGGTTTCCAAAATGCAAATCGCGAGCGAATAAACTTCCTCGCCGCTGGCGCAACCCGGCACCCAGACGCGCACCTCGTCCGGGTGTTTCTTTTTTTTCAGAAGCGGTGGTAAAAATTTTTTCTGGAGCGCGTTGAACAAACCTTTATCGCGAAAGAAGCGCGTAACGTTGATGAGCAAATCGGAAAAGAGCGCTTCGGCTTCTTTTTTGTTGTCACGAAGATAACGCGCGTACTGCCCGAGGCGCTCGATCCGATGGAGCGCCATCCGCCGTTGAATCCGGCGATGCAGCGTCGATTGTTTGTAGGCGCTGAAATCGACACCGGTATATTTTTTGAGTGAAAGAAAAATCCGGCCGAGATCGTCCGCGCTTCGGTAATCGATCTCTTCCGTGTCTGCTTCTTCCAGGGGCGGCTTGCGCAAATAGGGATGCTCGACCACGCGATGAATTTCCTTCGCAATCTCGCGCGGGGTGAGAATCGCGTCGGCAAAACCAGCGCGAATCGCGCTGTTCGGCATGGCGTCGAACTTCGCCGTCCGCGGATCTTGGGCGAAAGTGAGCCCGCCGGCCGCCTTGATCGCGCGCATCCCGGAGGTGCCGTCCGTGCCGGTCCCGGAGAGAATGACGCCAATCGCGCGTGAGCCGCGACTTTCGGCCAGCGATTCAAAAAAATGGTCGATCGCGAGATTGCGGACGTGCGTGCGTTGAACCAGAGCGAGCCCGCCATCTTTGCAAATCAAGCATTTATCCGGCGGCTGGACGTAAACGGTGTTCGGCTCCGGCGTCACGGTTTGTTTCACTTCGATCACCGGCATCTCCGTGGCTCGGCCTAACAAACTGGCAAGCCGGCTAGTGTGATGCGGATCGAGATGCTGGACAATCGCGAAAGCGGTTCCGGTGTTGGCCGGAAGATGTTGCAGCAATTCCATCGCGGCTTCGAAACCGCCGGCGGAACCGCCGATGCCGACAATTGGACAACCGCTGTGTGATTTCGCGTTCCGAGTCGAGGTCGATCTTTTGGCAACGCCCTTGGAAGTTTGTGAGGGCGACGGCTTCGTCTTTGCCTTCGATTTCGCGGCCATCGCGGTCCTTCATGTTACGGCTACGATGTGCTTGTTACAAGCTGCGATTCGACGCGCGTCGCGTAAATGTCGCCAACGCCGAGTGTTCTGAGTTTTTTTCCGATGGGGCGGCACGCCTGTCGTCTGAGTCCATTCCTCACGCTTTCGGCGTTTCCCTTTTGATGGGATTAATAAAAAGACCATTAGATCGAATGGCGCCGCTGGAACGCGCCGAGTTATATTTTTCCGCGCATCCTGGGACTCCGTCGGCCGTGCGCCGCCCACAATTATCGAAACGCTCCGGGACGTGGGTGGCGCTGTTGGGCACCGATTTGAAAAAGGGAGTCGCAGGCTTTGGCTTGACCGTTGAAGCGGCACTGCGCGCCTTCGATAGTCAATATCTCGCTCGCCTTAGCCCAACGACGAAGAGACGAAGCAGGTCGCCAAAGTTTGGCGAAATCCCTCCCTGTCAATTCGGTCACTGATCACAAAGAGATTTACGGCTCTTCAGCTTGCGGACCGCGGTCCAGAGCGCGCGCTCGAGAGCCTCGGAGAATCGGTCGCGACCGCGGAAAACGATCTGAAACCGCTCCGAGATATTCTCGATCGGATCTAAGATCTCTATCGGTTAGTTCCAGTCGCCTTTCGGATTGACGCTAGAGGCGTTCCTTGCCACGGTTCGCGGATTCGAGTTGGCCCGACGTACATATTAAGAGGGAGCCCCGGCGGATATTATTTGCGGCGTGAAGATCCCGGCTCGGTATCGATCGTGGAATTTTCCGGCAATGAGTACGGCGTGCGAAGCTCGGTCAAACTCTGACCGTCAGGCGGCGGTCAGTTTGGAATTGTAAAGCCCGCGGCGAAATCGCTCCGATGGCGGACGCAAACCGGCGAGGTATTGGGCGTCGAACGCGCGGAGCGCGGCTTCGACGGTCTGGCCAATTCCGACGATGCCTTGTTCCACGCTCGGACCGAGAAGCGCGACCCAGAGTTGCCCGCGATAGAGCAACTGCGGCCGTCGCGCCGCCGATGGACTGCCCGGATGTGCCGCGCAGTAAAGTTCCATCCTTTCCAACGCTGCCAATGTCGGATTCCCCACCAGGTGCCGGTTCCGCTTGAAGCCGTTGTTTGTTCTCATCCACCCTCAAAACGCCGAGGTCGGTCAGGTTGGATGTGCTTTTTCGTGAATTCTCCGGACGTCGAGCTCCGCTCAGTGTCTCTCCGGTTGCGGCATCAGATTTTCACCTATAAGCCGATTCGCCGCCCGTCCGATTGTGCGCCGAGGCAACACTCCGCATTATCGGCACATGCCCCTGCTGCTCTCTCCCATCGAACTCTCGAACTCGGAAAAGCTCGAGCTTCTGCAACGACTTGATCGCTACCGCAAATGGCAATCGCTTGACGAAAAGCGTTATTGTCTCGCCTGCGGACACATTATTGATGGTCACGAAATTCAGATCGTCGACGGAACTCGTGGGACTGGACCGTTAAGGTTGATTTGTTCGACGCGCGGCTGTCATTCGATCCCGATGGATTGGGTGATCCCGACTGAGGAAGTGGTGGCGCGGCTGTCGAGGTTGGAAGAAGAACCAGAGTTGGCGCCAAAAAAGATCGTGCGGCCGCGGAGAAAATTCAGGGACCGAT
>Ga0066388_100002452_pt1 | contig 11330 bp, 9 predicted proteins | sample PanSoiMetaGPlot6_FD_64539 | JGI IMG/M metagenome (GOLD analysis project Ga0066388, IMG submission 64539) | Tropical forest soil microbial communities from Panama analyzed to predict greenhouse gas emissions - Panama Soil - Plot 6 (Hybrid Assembly) | ecosystem: Environmental > Terrestrial > Soil... | reverse complement strand
CGGGGGATCGCTTCGCGGTCATTCAAGCCTTCAGCCGAGCGAATCGTCGTTGACCGCGACAGTATAGTTCAAGCCCAGCCGGCCGCCGTCGGCATAGACGGTCTGGCCTGTGACATACGCCGCATCGTCGGACGCCAGGAACACCGCCACAGCCGCGATTTCATCCGGCTCGCCGATGCGGCCCAAGGGCGTGCGCGACAGGAGCCGGCGCTTCGCCTCCCGGTCGGTCGCAACCGACTTCAGGATGTCGGTCATGATCGAGCCCGGCCCGATGGCGTTGACCCTTATGCCGTAGGGCGCGAGCGAGAGCGCCATCACCTTGGTGAGCTGCGCCAGGCCGCCCTTCGACACGCAATAAGGCACCTGATTGGGGATCGCGAGCACGGCGTTGACCGAGCTCATGTTGATGATCGCGCCCGCCGGCCGGCCGGCCCTGACCTGTTCGACCATGCGCCGCGCCGCCGCCTGGCCGGTGAGGAACGCGCCCTTGAGATTGACCCGCAGCACGCGGTCGAAATCGGCCTCCTTCAGCTCGAGGAAATCGGCGCCATGCACAATGCCGGCGTTGCTCACCAGAATATCGAGGGCGCCAAAGGCCGCGACGGCGTCAGTGACGAGACGCTGCGCTTCCTTCGCATCGCCGACGTCGGTGGCGATGAAGCGGCAAGCCGCCCCGAGCGCACGCGCGGCCGCCTCGCCCGACGCCTGGTCGACATCCGCGATCACGACCTTGGCGCCTTCCGCCACATAGCGCTTGGCGATCGCAAGCCCGATGCCGCGTGCGCCGCCGGTGACGACCGCGACTTTGCCGTCAAGCTTCATCGCACGCGCCGCCGCTCACATGGCCGCAAGCGCGCGCTGGTAATAGCTGAAATCGAGATACTTGTCGGGCGCGGGCGGCTTGCCGCCCCAGGTGCCGAGCATGTCGGCGCGCAGCTGCAACGAGTTTTTGAAGCCCTCGACGTCGAACTTGCCGTCGACCGCAAAGCCGTTCTGCGAGAACGTGAACGATTCCGCCGCGACATCGTTCGCGAGCTTCAGTCGGTCGGCCAGGATCGCCACCATTGCGGCCTTGTTGGCCGGATTGAGCGCCCAGCGGATGCCTTCGATGTTCGCCTGGATGTAGCGGGTGAGCACATCGCCGTTGGCCTGGCCCCACGAGCGCAGCACCCAACCGCCATCCGACTGATAGGGCCCGATCACGCTGACGGCCGATCCGAAGTCCTTGAGCCCCGCGCGCACCGCCTGCAGCGAGAACGGCGGGTTGAGCATCGAGGCGGCGTAGGTCTTGTCCTTGGTCATCGCCTGATAGCGTAACAGGCTGCCGCCGACCGGCTTCACCTCGTATTCGTTCTTCTTGACGCCTTTGAGGTCCAGCATCTTGTAGAGAAGCAGCGCGAAGGCGGTGTCGACCGCATCGACCGCCATCACCTTGCCGCGGAAATCCTCGTAGCTCCGGATCTCCGGCTGCACGATGAGATTGTTGAAGCCGTTGTTGCCGCCCATGAAGATGAAGAGATCGACGTTGGCGGTCTCGACCTGGGCGACCGCATTGTCGACGCCGGCATGGGCGATCTGATAGCGCCCGGCCGCGAGGCCATCGCGCAGCTCGGTCGAGTTCGGGGTGTAGACGAGCTCAACCGCGAGCCCGCGCTTGGTGTAGAAACCCTGCGCGAGCGCAGCGAACTGCGCCAGGTTGGACATGCCCGGAAAGACGATGACCTTGAGCGGAGTCTGGGCGGAGGCGGTCCTCGTCGCCGCCAGCGCGGTCGCGGCGGCACCGATGATGGCTTGGCGTCGTGTGCTGCGGAGCATGCTGTCCTCCCGTGTCTATGACTTTCAGTCTAGTCCTCACGCCAGCAGATACCAACCTGTCACCGTCACCCTGAGGCGCTCGCGCGGCCTCTTCCGCCGCGCGAGCCTCGAAGGGCGACGGCCCGGGCCGTGCATCCTTCGAGGCTCCCCCGGCCGAAGAAGCCGGGGTCGCACCTCAGGATGACGGATATGAGTCACTGCTTGTGGCCACTCTGCGGCGACCAAACGCCGCCTCCATGTCGCGGCGCGCCCGCACGGCGGTATCGTCGGGATCGAGTGTGGCGTCCGCATAGGCCAGGCGCGCACCCGCCGCCACATCGCGCTTGAGCTTGACATTGTGCGCGAGCCCGAGCGGAAGCAGCCCCTCGGCCAGCGAGCGCTCGGCTGGGCATTGCCGGCCCCAGACGCAGAAGCCACCCTCGCCGTCGAGCACCTCGCCGGCACGCAACGCCCGCTTGGCGACCGCGACCACGTCGGAGCGCCACGCCGTGGGCGCGCCGGTCGGCTCCTTGCGCAGCGCCGCCGAGGCAACCGACACGCCAAGCTCGAGCCCGATCATGTGGATCGGCCGGTAGAGTGCCGCGTAGCGGCCGCTGCGATCGGGCAGCATGTGATATTCGCGGAAGCATTCGCGCGTGTAGTCGCTCTCCGCCGCGATCACCACATAAGTGCCGAGCGCGAGGTGATGCGGCACGTCGCGGCCCTCCCGATCGACCGAGGAGACAACCTCGGTGACGCCGGCTTTTTCGAGCGTGCCGCCATCGGCCTTCGGCTTGCAGATGTCGGCCAGCTCGAACCGGCTCGCTGGAGGAAACGCGAGCCCCTCGCTCTGCGGGGAGAGCCCGGTGGCGTTACACACCGCCGTCATCTCGATCGCGGATTTGCTGCCGTCGATGAAGCTGTTGAACATCTTCGGATTGATCGACGCGCGATTCTCGATGTGCAGATATTTGTCCAGAATGTCCCACACGGTGTCGGGCGTGGAGGCGTGATAGTGCGGCTCGTAGCGCGTGCCCTTGCCGGCTGCCACGACGCGAAAGCCGCAGGCGCGCGCCCAGTCGACATGCTCGCAGATGAGCGCCGGCTGATCACCCCAGGCGAGGCTGTAGACGACGCCGGCGGCCTTGGCTTTCGCAGCGATGAGCGGGCCCGCAAGCGCGTCGGCCTCGACCGTGACCATGACGACATGCTTGCCGAGCGAAATCGCGCCGAGCGCATGGCGGATGCCCGCCGCCGGCACGCCGGTCGCCTCCACGATCACGTCGATGTCGGGAAACGCGATGAGCGCGTCGGCATCGGCCGTGAGGTGAGTGCGGCGCCCACGAAAAGCATCGCCCAACGAAGCCGCATGGTCCGCGTCGTCCCAGCCCGCTGAGCGCAGCTGCGCGCGGGCGCGGTCAACATCAAGGTCGGCAACCGCGACGACGTGCAGGCCACGCGTGACACGCGCCTGCGCCAGGAACATGGTGCCGAACTTGCCGGCACCGATCAGCCCCACGGTTACCGGACGCCCCGAGGCCTCGCGCGCCAGCAGCATGCTGTGAAGGTTCACGGAGCGCCTCCGCGATGCAGTCTACGCGTGCGGCCGGCATGGCCCACTCTTGGCCGCCCCGCACTCTACTGCTTACAGGATGGAGGCGTCGCCCGTCACTGACAGGTTGCTTGCAGCACGAAGTTCTCGATCGTGCAGGTCCCTTCCGGCGCCGGACGACCCGAGAGCCAGACCCAGGTCGGGCACTTCTCCGCGGTATTGATTTCAAGGCTCTTGCCGGGGCCGTAGCCCTTGGAGCGGCAAAGCGCATTGGCGGCTTCCGTGCAATCAGGCGCGCCGTTCGGCGCCACCGCGCAACGCACGCGGCCATGCGCCACCTTGGTCCCCGGCCAGCCGAGCACGATCCCGGTGGTCGCCTGCCCGGCTTTCTCGGCCGCATCCTTGGCCGCATCCTTGGCGGCATCGGTGGTGTTCTTGATGTGGTTGTCGATCCGGGTCTTGGAGTCCTCAAGCCAGCGGCCAAGCGTTTCAAGCATGCTGAAAGGCGGCGGCGACGCACTCGGCGGCGGCTCGCTCCGTTGCTCAGCGTCTTGCGCCGCGGCGGCGCCGGCCATCAGCAAGGCGAGCGCAAAAGCTGCCCACCGGGCAGTCCCCGCCTTCACCGGCCGGTCAGAACTAGCACTGCGATATCCGCTCATGGATCCCCCCACCGGACCCTGCCATGGAACTCCGCGGTCCTCATCGCACCGACCAAAACTGGCCGTTTGGCGTGGCGAAAATGAGGATTCCAGCCTAGTCGCCAGGACACCAAATACCAGTTCGGCGACGATGAAATGCGTCACATTCGCGCGGCTGTTTGCTGTTCCCGCATCATCGCAGAGCCCTGACGATGATGTACAGCAGGATGACGATCGCGGCGGCGCCGGCCGCAAGGAGCCCGAGCCGCCTTTCAATGAAGTCGCGGATCGGCTCGCCGTAACGCCGGAGAAGCCAGGCGAACACCGCGAAGCGCAGCCCCCGCGCGACAATCGCCGATGCGATGAACAGCCACAGATTGACTGTTGCGGCGCCCGACAGGATGGTCACGACCTTCATGGGCGGAAGATGCGCGAGGCCAGACGTAATCAACATCAGCAGGATGGCATCGCGGCTTGACGAGGAGCGCAGCACCTCGAATCTGTCGAGGCTTCCATAGAACTCGAGGATCGGACGCGCGACCAGCTCGTAGGCGTAGTAGCCGAGGAACCAGCCGAAGATTCCGCCAAGAACCGATCCGACCGTCGCCACGACGGCGTAGCGGTAGGCGCGCTCCGGGCGAGCCAGCCCCATCGGCACGAACAGGACTTCCGCCGGAACGAAAAAGACCGAGCTTTCGACAAATGCGATGATCCACAGCCACCATTCCGCGCTCTTGCGCGCAGACAGCGACAGCGTCCAGTCATAGATCTTCCTCAGCATGGCGGGGTGGCTTAGCGGCCGTCGGCGCAAATGTCTATGCGCGCGCGCCAAGCTCCGATCAGCGAGGGAAATTGGAGACAGACCCCATTTAGGCGAGCGCCGATCAGCGCCGCTTGCGCAGCGAGCGGCTGGCGAGCGCCACGACTTTACGCCGCGACGCGAGCTGCGGGGCAAGCTGCGGCGGCTCCAGCAGGCGCTTGGGGACCTTCTCGGCGATGCCGAGGAGCCGCTCGCGGCGATCCATCTCGGCCCACACGTCATCCGGATGGACGCCGGCCGCCACCCAAAGCACCATGAGATTGTACATCAGGTCGGCGCTTTCGCGGATGACCGCGGCGGTATCCCCATGCACCGTGTCGATGACGACCTCGACCGCTTCCTCGGCCATCTTCTTGGCCATCTTGCTGCGGCCGGCCTGCAGCAGACGCGCCGTGCGCGACGTGGCGGGATCGCCATTGCGCGCGGCCAGCACGGCCTCATAGAGACGGTCGAGCGAATCAGTCATGCCCGACCATACCGCGAATGTGCGGAAAGTATACTAATAGGAGGGCTTCACCCTTAAACAATCATGGTTAATCAGACCCTTGCCTGCCACTATCCTGTGCTCGGCAGCACTGCCGGCGCCAGCCAATCCTCCCTCGCCTCGTGGCTGGACACGCTGAGCCCGCTCACGACATCAGCCTTGGGGCGCTCGCGCGCGAGCGCCTGCCCTATCACCATGTAATGGATCGCCTCCGCCATGTTGGTGGCATGGTCACCCATGCGCTCCAGATTCTTGACGCAGAACATCAGATGCACGCTCAACGTGATGGCGAGCGGATTCTCCGTCATGGTGGCGAGGAAATCGCGAAACAGGCTAGCGCACAGCCGATCGATGTCGAAATCGCGGGCCCACACATCGAGCGCCTTGGCGACATCGCGGCGCGCGAAGCTGTCGAGCACGTCGCGCAACAGCATCATCATCAGCGTCGCCATATGGGTGAAGCCGCGCAGCGGTCGGCTCGGAATGTCCTGATCGCCGATCGCGATGATGCGCTTGCTGATGTTCTTGGCGAGATCGCCGATCCGCTCGAGCTCGTTGGCAATGCGGACGATCCCGACGACCTGCCGCAGGTCCTCGGCCGCCGGGCGGCGCTGCAGAATAATGTCCATGGCGCGCTGCTCGATCGCCTGCTGCATCACGTCGATGGTGGCGTCGGCTGCGACATTCGCGCGCGCCCGCTCATTGTCGCGCCGTGTGAGCGCCTCGATCGCCTCGGCAAGCTGCCGTTCGGCAAAGCCGCCCATCTCGGCGACCAGGACAGCAAGCTCACGCAGATCGGAATCGAAGCCTGTTGCGGTGCGTCCGCTACGTCTGAGGAAGGCCATGGGTGTGAACCAAGCTGGGAGTCCCTCTTGGTATGATGAATTGGCGACAGGCGGATGACGCAAACGCGCCCGTGATCATTGTCACCTGCAGAATCCTGTGTCTCCGAGTTATCCACAGTCATATTTCCCAGCCGTTCAAAAATTTCTGGACTCCCGTATCGCAACAATCGCGAATCACGCCCGCTGAGGATGGCCCCGTCTGAGAGTGCTTTGATGATCAAAAGGAGATTACGGTGGCTGACATTGTGGTTCAGTGTCCCCGTACCGGTACGCCGGTTCCAACTGGACTCAAGAGCGAGTGGGTCTTCCTGCGCAGCCTTCCACGCGTCGCCATTCCGCTGCGATGTCCGGCCTGTGGCCAGACCCACAGATGGCAGCCGCAGGAGGCATGGATCGCTGCCCCGGTGCAGCCGCACGCGTCAAATCTAGCGACCGGCGCTTAATCGGCGGGGGCCCCTTCGAAAATCCCGGCTCGTTCGGCTACCTTAGATCGCTCAAGGCGATTGAAGGCCATGGCCGAACAGAGTACCGCGTCAAGTGTATCCACCGCCAAGCGCCAGATGACGGCGCGGGCCCTGCTGCTGGGCGAGCGCATCGACCTCGCCGGGTTGGAGCGCAGCGACCTCATTTCCACCACCCCACTCGCCTTCCGGGTCGGCAACGACGGCCATGCGGTCCTGTTCCGCTATGGCGCCGTGGTGCTGATCGGGCTGTCCGTGATCGAGGAGGACGAGCTGATGCGCGGCCTCAAGCCGCGCGTGACCGGGGCGTTCAGCCGCCCCGAGGACGAAAGCGTCGCCATCGAGATTGCGCCGGACCGGGACGACCAGATCGCGCCCGGTGGCCCGATCTCGACGCGCGACCTCTCGCCGCCCCGTCTCCTGGTCATCGCCGACGTGCTGGCCAAGAACGTGGCCCTGTCGCGCGACGAACGCGAGGTCGCCAAGGTCATCGAGGTGATCGAGCCGTTTGCCGCCACCCTTGCCCACAGCGGCCGAACGCCCTCGAACCGGCGCGAGATCCTGCGCACGATCGGCCAGGCGCTGCTGGCCAATCACCGCATATCGGGGCGGCTCGAGATCGAGGAGAAGCCCGACATCCTGTGGGATCATCCCGAGCTCGACCGGCTCTACGCCAGGCTCGCCGATGAATACGAGCTCAAGGAGCGCGCCTTGGGGCTTGCCCGCAAGCTCTCGGTCATCAGCGAGACGGCGAGTGCGCTCAGTGACATCATCGATACCGATCGCAGCGTGCGGCTCGAAATGATCATCGTGGCGCTGATCGTCGTCGAGGTCCTGGTCACGTTCTACGATCTGTTGGTGCGCACCGCCAAATAGCGAAAGGTTGTAGGGTGGGCAAAGGCGTTGGCACCGCGTTTCTGCGCGACGCGAGCTATCGTGCGCCGTGCCCACGCGTCCTGGCGCCATCTGCTGCGAAGATTGCCGCGTGGGCACGGCGCACGAGAAGCCGCGCCACATGGAGGGGCCGTGCCAGCGCCTTTGCCCACCCTACGATTCCGTCGGTTGTCGTTAGAGTCACTCCTCCGCCGTGAGCAGGCTCGCATTGCCGCCGGCGGCCGCGGTGTTGATGGTGACCACCTGCTCGGTGACGAAGCGGCGCAGATAATTGGGGCCGCCAGCTTTCGGGCCGGTGCCGGAGAGCCCGGTGCCGCCGAATGGCTGGGTGCCGACGACCGCGCCGATCATGTTGCGGTTGACGTAGACGTTGCCGTGCGGGAGGCGCGCCGCGATCTCCTCGACGGTGGTGTCGATGCGCGAGTGGATACCGAGCGTGAGCGCGTAGCCGTTGCCGGCGATCTCCTCGATCAGACGGTCGAGCGCGGCGGCCTGCCAGCGCACCACATGCAGGATCGGGCCGAACACCTCCTCCTTGAGGTCGCTGGCGCGATCGAGCGCGATGATCGTGGGCGGCACATAGGTGCCGGCAGCGGGCAGGGCGCGGCTCTCGTCCCAGCGAAAGCGCACGCGGCCCTCGCGTTGCATGTCGGCGATCCAGCGATCGAGGCGCTCTTTCGCCTCGGCGTCGATCACCGGCCCGACATGGGTCGAAGGCTCGCGCGGATCGCCGAGCTGCAATTGCCGGGCGGCGCCCGCGATCATCTCGATGATGCGATCGGCGACGTCCTCCTGCACGCATAGCAGCCGCAGCGCCGAGCAGCGCTGGCCGGCCGAGCGGAACGCGGAGGTCACCACGTCGTCGGCGACCTGCTCAGGCAGCGCCGTGGCGTCGACGATCATGGCATTGATGCCGCCGGTTTCCGCGATCAGCGGCACGATCGGGGCGTCCTTGGCGGCAAGCGCACGGTTGATCGCGCGCGCGACTTCCGTCGAGCCCGTGAAGGCGACGCCGGCAACCCGCGCATCGGCGACGAGCGCGGCGCCGATCTTGCCGTCGCCCGGGAGGAGCGCGAGCGCGCCTGGCGGAATGCCCGCCGCATGCAGGAGGCGCACGCATTCGGCAGCAATGAGCGGCGTCTGCTCGGCTGGCTTCGCCACCACGGCGTTGCCGGCGACGAGCGCGGCTGCGACCTGGCCGAGGAAGATCGAGAGCGGGAAATTCCACGGGCTGATGCACACGAACACGCCCCGCCCGCGGCAGCGCAGCTCGTTGCTCTCGCCGGTCGGGCCGGGCATCGCCTCGGGTGCCAGCGCGCGGCGCGCCTCGACCGCATAGTAGCGGCAGAAATCGACCGCCTCGCGATGCTCGGCGAGTGCATCGTCGAGCGTCTTGCCGCCTTCGCTTTGCATCAGCGCAATGAGGCAGCCGCGTGCTTGCTCCAGCAGATCGCTCGCGCGTTCGAGCGCGGCCGCGCGCTCCTCGACGGGCTTTGCCTGCCAGGATGGGAAGGCCGCTTTCGCGGCCGCCATGGCGGCGCGTACGAGCGCCTCGTCGGCCTCACGCGCGTGACCGAGCACGCCGCCGTCGATCGGCGAGCAGACCAGCCGCTCGATGCCCGCACGCGTTGCGCCGGCGATGACAGGAGCGGCCTCGGCCGGCGCATCCGCGCCCCGCACCTCGGCCACGAACGCCGCAAGGCTTGCCCGGTCGCCGAACTCGACCCCCATCGAGTTGCGCCGCGCCGCACCATAGAGGTCGCGCGGCAGCGGAATTTTCGGATGGCGCGCATGCGAGGCGTCGCCGACCCAGCTTTGCGGGCGCCGCAGGATGGTCTCGACCGGCACCGACCGATCAGCCGCAACCGCCACGAACGAGGAGTTGGCGCCGTTCTCCAACAGCCGGCGCACCAGATAGGCGAGGAGATCGCGATGGCCGCCGACCGGCGCATAGACCCGCACCGCCACCTCCGGCAATTCACCGATCAGGGTCTCGTACAGCACCTCCCCCATGCCATGCAGGCGCTGAAACTCGTATCCGGCGACACCGCCGGCGTCCTCGATGACGCTCGCGACCGTCTGCGCATTGTGGGTGGCGAACTGTGGGAACAGCCATTGCCGCACCGCCAGGAGCTTCCGCGTGCAATGCAGATAGCTCAGATCAGTCATCGCCTTGCGGGTGAACACCGGATAGTCGGAAAGGCCGCGCTCCTGCGCGCGTTTGACTTCGGTGTCCCAGTAGGCGCCTTTGACCAGGCGCACCATCAGTCGTCGGTGCAGTGCCTGCGCCTCTCCGGCGAGCCAGTCGATCACGGCCGGCGCCCGCTTCTGATAAGCCTGCACCGCCAGACCGAAGCCTTCCCAACCACGTAGCGAGGGGTCCCCGAGCACCGCCGCGATCACGTCGAGGGTAAGCTCGAGCCGGTCGGCCTCCTCGGCATCGACTGTGAAGTTGAGGTCGTGATCCCGGGCCTTGCGGGCCAGTTCCAGAAGCGTCGGCGTGAGCTCTTCGAGAACGCGTGCACGCGAGATCGCCTCGAAGCGCGGGTGCAGCGCCGAAAGCTTGACCGAGATGCCGGGCCGATCCGGCAGGGCATTGTCGCCGGCCGAGGCCCCGATTGCCGCGATGGCAGCCGCGTAGGCATCGAGATAGCGCGCCGCGTCGGCGGCGGTGCGGGCGCCTTCGCCCAGCATGTCAAAGGAATAGCGGTTGCCCTCATGCTGGCCGGCCCGCTCCAGCGCCTCCTCGATGGTTTGCCCCAGCACGAAATGGGAACCGAGAAGCCGCATCGCCTGGCGGGTCGCGGTGCGCACGGCCGGCAGGCCGAGGCGCTTGATCAGCGTTTCGAGGATGGTTTCGGGGGTCTCGCCCGGCTGAATGATGCGGGCGGTGATGCCCAGCGTCCAGGCCGAGGCCGAGACCAGCAGGGCATTCGACTTTATGTCATGCGACGACCAGTCGCCGGTCGCGAGCTTGTCCTCGATCAGGCGGTCGGCCGTGGTGGAATCGGGAACGCGCAGCAGCGCCTCCGCCAGCACCATGAGGGCGAGCCCCTCCTTGGTGGACAAAGAATAGGCATGAAGAAAATCCTCGATCCCGCCGAGGCCGCCCGTGCGCGCCCTAATCCCCTCGATCAGGCGGCCCGCGCGCGCATCGATGCGCCGTTCCGCCGCAGGTGCGCGCGGAGCCCCGGCGAGGAACGCTGCCGCAACCGTTTCGTCGGCCGGCGCGTAGGGCGCGCTGAACAGATGTTCAGATCGGGTAACCATAACGAGCGCTCCGCCGCGATCAGAGTTGGCATTCTACCAGCCCGCAGCCCATGAGCCGCTCAGAAAATCCTAACGCCGGACGAACGGATCAATTGCAATCGTGTCCGCGTTGCAATGATCGTAACGAATTTGCATTTGAGTGCCGATCTAGGCTTGCACTTTCCGTGATCATGTTCTTTGGTGGTGTTGTCATGCGGACCGGGGCAGCGACGATAGAGTAAGGGGCAGGCAGAGGAACGCATGTCGACCCTGAGCCACATTCTTCGGCACGGTCGACCCGCCGCGATGGCGGCAACTACGCCTGTCAGCGTCACATTTGCCAGCATCGCATTTGCCAGCATCCCATTTGCCATTGTCGCATTTGTCAGCATCGCATTTCTCATTGTCGCACTTGTCAATGTCGCACCTGTCAATGTCACATCCGCGCAGGCCCAGCCTTCGCCGTTCCGACTGTCGCTCGACTCACGGCTCGAAGGCCCCACGGCGATGTTCCTGGTCGCGCAGGACCGGGGTTATTTTCGCGAGGAAGGACTCGACATCGCCATCGACGAGGGCACCACACCGCTCGACCC
>Ga0066388_100002451_pt1 | contig 11333 bp, 10 predicted proteins | sample PanSoiMetaGPlot6_FD_64539 | JGI IMG/M metagenome (GOLD analysis project Ga0066388, IMG submission 64539) | Tropical forest soil microbial communities from Panama analyzed to predict greenhouse gas emissions - Panama Soil - Plot 6 (Hybrid Assembly) | ecosystem: Environmental > Terrestrial >... | reverse complement strand
CCCTACCGCACAGAGCGCATCGCGGCGAGCAGCTCGTCGGGGCCGACGTATCCGACCATGCGCTGGCGCTCGTCGCCGCGCGAGGAGAAGAGGATCACGGTCGGCACGCCGCGCACGTCGTACTTCTGCTGCAGCTCGCTGGTGAGGTCGTTCTCCGGCGTGACGTCCGCCTTGACCATGTCGAAGCGGTCCGCTTCGCGCACGACGTCGGGATGCACATACGTCGTGTGGTCCATTTCGCGGCACGGGATGCACCATTCGGCCGCGAAGTCGATCAGCAACGGCTTCTCGCCGCTCCGGCCGTTGCCGGCGCCCGACCACTCCTCGTAGCGCTCCCACGCGATCGCCTGCATGCGCGCCGTCGGCCAGGCCAACCAGATCGCCATCGCGATCATGCCGACGCCGATCGCGGATCGGATGACCGGGAAGTAGCGTACGCGCCGGCCGGCGCGGTCGATGATGCCCAGATAAAAACCCGAGAGACCGATTGCCGCCGGCACGATCCACGGCCTGATCGGGGCCGGCAGCAGCGGTGCCACGTAATATGCGGCGAGGGTGAGCAGGATACAGCCGAAGAGGCGCTCGATCCACAGCAGCCACTCGCCCGAGCGCGGCAGCTGCCGCAGCGCACCGGCCATCATGGCCAGCGCCAGGTACGGCACGCCCATGCCGAGCGCGAGCACGAAGAAGAGCAGGAATCCGAGCGCCGCGTCCTGCCGGCTGCCGACGAAGATCAGCAGGCCGACGACGATCGGGCCGACGCAAGGCGCCGCGACGATCCCCATGGTCAGACCCATGAACAGTGCGCCCGCCGCTCCGGTGGCGGCGCCACCCACCCAGCGCAGCACCACCGCCGGCGGCCGCAGCTGATACAGGCCGAAGCTGCCCAGGGCCAAGACGATCATGACCGCGGCGATGAACAGCAACACTGGCGGTTTCTGCAAGGCGGCGCCGAAGAGCCCGCCGGAGAGCGCCGCCGCCAGGCCGAGCACGGAAAAGGAGAGCGCGATACCGATCACGTAGACGGTGGCCAACCAGGCGGTGTGACGGCGACTGCGCGACTGTCCGCCGAAGTACGCGATGGTCGCGGAGATGAGCGGATAGACGCACGGCGTCAGGTTGAGGCCGAGGCCCAGCAGCGCCACCGCCGCCAGCGTGAAGAGCAGACCGCGCTCGGCGAGCCATTCGCTCAACCGCGCCGCGCCCGCCGGCTCGACTGCCGCTGGCGCTGGCCCATCCGGCGCGCTGGCGCCGCCGCCCGGCGCGCTGGCGACAGCCAAGTCGATGGTGGCCGTCACGCTGGTGGGCCGCAGGCAGGTCGTATCGTCGCACGCCTGATACTGCAGCGTTGCGCCGACGCGCACCCGGTCGCCGGCGAACTCGGCCGGGACGTGGATCGCCGACGTCATGCCGACCTTGCCTTGATAGACCAGCAGCTCGGCGTTGCCGGCGAAGGCGAACGTGTGCTTGTCGGGCGCCGGATAGTTGATCGGATCGACCGCCACTCCGTCCTCCGCACCCACCGTCAGCACGGTCGGCTTGAGAAACGGCTGCGTCGGTTGATGGGCGTTGATGTGCCAGCCGTGCGCGATGGTGCCGACGACTTCGATGCCGACGGCACCGCCGCGGGCGACCGTCGTGGCGTCGGGAACCACCTCCAGCGTCACCTTGGCGTCTTCGACCCCGCGGGCGATCGTCGCCGAGCACGCTGCGCCGAGCACCACCAGCAAGGCCACGCCGATGCGACGCATGATGCTGCAAGAGATTCGCACAGGGTCTGGGTGGTTGCAAATCAGGGCAGCGCACGATAACCGCGCCCCGTCTCATGAGCATCGACCGCGCGCGCGCATTGACTCTCCGGTGTGTGATCACCGCGGTGTTGCTCGTCGGAGCCGGACCGGCGCGCGCGGAGTGGCTCGCGCCGCTGACCGTCGAGACGGCGGAGACGCTGCCGTCGGGACAGATCGATCTCGCACTCGGCGCCAGCTACTTCCACAACCGGCGCTTTCCGCCCTTCACCCAGCCTGGCTTCATCCGCTGGCAGGACCTCACCGCCGTGCCTGAGCTCGGCTTGCGCGCCGCGGTCGGCAGCATGGTCGAGATCCAGGCGAGCTACGAGTTCCTCGATCTCGACGAGCGCACGCAGGACGGCCATCACCACACCTACGGCGGCGGTGATGCACGCCTGTTCACCAAGATCTACGCCGTGCGCGAGCGCACGTGGATTCCCGCCATGGGCGTGCGCTTCGGCACCAAGCTGCCGAACGCGAACAGCTCGGATCGCCTCGGCACCGATGAGACCGACTTCTTCATCCAGTGGCTCGGCTCGAAGCACTTCGGCGATTTCACCGCGCATCTCAATCTCGGCATCGCGTTGCTCGGCAATCCCGGTGAGTCCGGCGGTCAAGACGACCTCTTCACCTATGCCGTCGGGCTGGTCACGCCCACGCTCGGGTCACAGCCCGCCGACGGCTGGGGCATCCGCGGTCTGCTGGAGGTAGCTGGGGCCACCGGCTCGCGGTTTCACAACGACGGCGACGCGATCCGCGGCGGTGTGCAGGTGATGTACGGCGGCTTGACGCTCTATGCCGGTGCGAGCGGAGGGCTCGATAGCGCCGCCGAGCAATACGGCTTCATGGGCGGCGTGATCTACGCCTTCGACGTCGAACGCGTTGCAGCGCTCTTCGAGTGAGCGCGCCGCGCCGCGCTCATCGCCATCGCCGGCGCACGGCGGACGCGCGGCGGCGCCAACTTGATGGGCACGCAATCGACGATCTCCAGGCCGTACCCGGGCAGGCTCACCATGCGGCGCGGATAGTTGGTGATCAGACGGATCTTGCCGAGGCCGACGTCGCGCAGGATCTGCGCGCCGATGCCGTACTCGCGGAAGTCGGTGACGCGGTTGCGCGATTCGGTACTCGGTCGGCGCGCCGTTTCGCGCGGCCGCGTGCGATCGATCAGCTCTTCGCCTTGCGCTTCACGGCGCAGATAGAGGATCACGCCGCGCCCGGCCTTGGCGATCATCGCCATCGACTTGGCGAGCAGCGCCGACGTGTCGCGCTCAACCGACCCGAAGACGTCGCCGGGCAGATACTCGGCATGCGCGCGCACCAGAATCGGCTCGTCGGGCGTGATCTTGCCCCGTACCAGGACGAGGTGCTCGCCCTCGTCGACACCCGTCTTGTACACGTAGGCGGTGAACGGCCCGCCGGCGCGCGTCGGGACGACCGCCTCGGCGACGCGGTGCACGAGCGAATCGTTGCGCAGACGGTACTCGATGAGGTCGGCGATGGTGCAGATCTTCAGGCCGTGCCGGGCAGCGAAGCGCTCGAGGTCCGGCAGGCGCGACATGCTGCCGTCCTCGTTCATGATCTCGCAGATCACCGCCGCCGGTGGCAGTCCCGCCAGGCGGGCCAGGTCGACGCCGCCCTCGGTCTGACCGGTGCGGACGAGCACGCCGCCGCGCTTGGCGCGCAGCGGAAACACGTGTCCCGGAGTGACGAAATCCTCCGGGCCGGCTTCGGGCTGCATGACGCGTTGGATCGTATGGGCGCGATCGTGCGCCGAGACGCCGTGCGTGACGCCCTGCCGTGCGTCGATGGAGACCGTGAACGCGGTGCCGAGCGGCGCGCGGTTGTGGCTCACCATCATCGACAGGCCGAGCTGCGCGATGCGCTGTTCCGTGAGCGCGAGACAGATGAGGCCGCGGCCGTAACGGGCCATGAAGTTCACCGCCGCCGGCGTGACCTTGCTGGCCGCCATGCACAGATCGCCCTCGTTCTCGCGATTTTCATCGTCCATCAGGATCACCATCTTGCCCGCCTTGATGTCGGCGATGGCGTCCTCGATCGGGCTGATCTGCCGCGCCCGCTTTGGCGGCGCACGGAAGGTCGTGAACATGGCGCGTTCAGCTATAGCGCGGGTCCCGGAGGGGAGGAAGCGGCGCGCTTTTCCGCGCGCCGCTTCCTCCCCGTTGTCCGTTATTCGTTGTCCGTTGTGGTTCCGAACGGAAAACGGACAACGGACAACGGAAAACCCCTACCGTGCCCGGCGCTTACGCCGGGTCGGGCCAGCTTTCCGAGCCACCGGCTTCGCTTTGGCGGCCCCTCCGACGGGCTTGGCCGCGGAGCCGCCTCGGCCGGCGGTTTTGCGGGCGCGAAAGGCGCCGACCCAGCCCGGGCGCTCTTCCTGTCCGCGCGGGTTCAGGGCCAGGGCACCGGCGGAGACATCGCGCCGGACGGTGGTTGCGGTAGCGATGTACGCGTCGTCGCCGATCGTCACCGGCGCCACCAACGTACAGTCGCTGCCGACCTGCACGCGCTCGCCGATCACCGTGCGGTACTTGTCGAAGCCGTCGTAGTTGCAGGTGATCGTCCCGGCGCCGATGTTGGTCTCGCGGCCGACCTGCGCGTCGCCGAGGTACGCGAGGTGGTTGGCCTTCACCCCGCGCTCGAGCACCGCGTTCTTGGTCTCGACGAAGTCGCCGATGTGAACGTCCTCGCCGAGCCGGGTGTTGGGGCGCAGATTGGCAAACGGGCCGATCTGACAGCGGGCGCCGACCGCTGACTCGTTGATCACCACGCCGAAGCGCAGGTGCGCCGCGTCGCCGATGGTCGAGTCGCAGATGAAGGCCGAGCCGTCGAGCCGACACCCGGTACCGATCGCGGTGCGGCCGCGCAGCTGCACGTTGGGCCCGATCACCGTATCGCGGCCGATGGTCACGTCGGGACCGATATAGGCGGTATCGGGATCCTCCAGCGTGACGCCGGCGGCCATCCACTTGGCATTGATCTGGGCGCGCAGGGTCTTTTCCATGGCTGCCAGCTCTCCTCGCGAATTGATTTGTCCAACCTCTGCCAGCGCCACCGGCATGTCGGCGATCGCCATGCCCGCAGCGGCGGCGCCGCCGATGATGTCGGTGAGATAGATCTCGCCCTGTGCGTTGTCGGGCGTGGCGCGGTGCAGCAGCTCGAACAACGCTGGCGCTCGTGCGCAGTACACGCCGACGTTCACCTCGCAGATGGCGCGCTGCGCCGGCGTGGTGTCGCGATCTTCGACGATCGCGCAGACCCCGTCGTGGTTGCGCACGATGCGGCCCCAGCCGTGCGGATCATCGATGGTGGCGGTGAGCAGGGTCACCGCCGCACGCTGCCGGCGGTGGGTTTCGATTGCGCCGCGCAGGGTGTCGGCCTTGAGCAACGGGAGATCGGCGTAGAGCAGCAGCACACTCCCATCGAAGCCGGCGAGCGCCTGCTCCGCGGCGAGGACGGCGTGGCCCGTGCCGCGCGGCTCGTGCTGCACGGCGAAGCGCACGCGATCGTCGCCGAGCGCACGCAGCTCATCCGCTTCCGGCGGCACCACGACGATCACCGGAGATACGTCGGCGGCCCGCAACGCTTCCAGCACCCAGGCGAGGATCGGCCGGCCGCCGAGCTCGTGCACCAGCTTCGAGCGCGTCGAGCGGAAGCGCGTGCTGCGCCCCGCTGCCAACACGATGGCGCCGATCTGTCCGGTCCGGTCCAACAAACGCTCCGATTAACGCCTCGCCGTCGCCTACGTCAAATGGGTTTGGCTATCAGCTGTCAGCTATCAGCCATCAGCTTTCAGCTCCGACATCCTCCGAGTTCCCGCAGAGCTGATAGCTGACGGCTGAAAGCTGACAGCGGCTGCAATCGGAACCGGTACCGCAGCGGCGCGTTGGCCACACCCCCGACGACTTGCTAGAGGTCGGGTCATGCCGGTCGTTCACTTCGTTAAGCAGAACGTGCGGGTCGAATGCCCCGTCGGAACCAACCTGCGGGAGCTGGCGCTCGCCAACGACATCGACCTGTACGCCTTCCCGAACAACGTGCTCAACTGCCGTGGCCACGCGTTGTGCGGAACGTGTCGGGTCAAGGTCGATGAGCCGCGCGCCCTGTCCGCGCGCGTGCCCGGTGACGAGCGCAAGAATGGTTGGGAGGGTCCGAACTACCGGCTGGCGTGCAAATCGATGGTGCTGGCCGACGTACAGATCATCACCAACCCGCGCCGCGTGTTCGGGTGGACGAATCACCCGACGTATCAGTGGCTGCAGAACGAGCCTTGGTGAGAGACCAGATCGGTCGGGTGTATCCGTCGCCGCAAGAGCGGCTCACTCGTCTGCGACGCGGCGATAGGCGTGCCGAAAGTGCAGCAGCGGCTCGCCCGCGCAGGCGTCGGCTGATTCGATCTCGCCGACCATGATGGTGTGATCGCCGGCGTCGTACCAGTGCCGAATGCGGCACTCGACGTGCCCGATCGTCCCCTCCAGCAACGGCGCGCCGAGCACGCCAGCGCGCCATCCGAGCTCGCGGAACTTGTCGCCGCCGTGCTTGGCAAAGTGCTGTGAGATGTCGCGTTGCCCGAGCGACAGGAAGTTCACCGCAAAGACGCCGGCGGGCTCGAAGTGAGGATAGGTTTCGGCCTTCTTGTCGACACAGACGAGGACCAGCGGAGGATCGAGCGACACTGAGCTGAAGGCGGTTGCGGTGAGGCCGAACGGGCGGCCGTCGGCATCGAGGGTCGTCACCACAGTCACCCCGGCAGCAAAGTGGCTCATCACCACACGGAAGCGGTCCTTGTCGATCGGCATCTGTGCTCCGTACTCTAGGTCCTCAGTGTCGCGCCCGCGACGGCGGTGCCACACATGATATGATTCGCCGCGCTAACGCAAGAAAATGAACCGCGACCGTCCTCAGGGGGCGGCGCTGGTCGCCGCCGTGGCGGCGCTGGTGCTGCTCGGGGCACCGTCGGCCGAAGCGCAGATCGAGCAACGCGGCTTCGAACCGCCGCAGCTCATCCAGCTCAGCGGGCACATGGGCCCCGCCTTCCCGAACGAAACCGGCGGCTGGAACCTCAAGCTGGGAGTTCGGTTCGGGCCGACCCATTACGACTATCACCTCTACGACCTGCGCGTGGTGAACAGCGGCCGTCTCGGCGAGCAGATCCTGTTCGCGGTCGAGCCCTACCGGCCGAACTTCTTCCTGTTCGGCACCAAAGAGCAGATGGCGCAGATCGCGAGCGCCACGCCCGCCGAACTGGTCAAGATCACCGGCTGGCGGCGTGCCGGATCGCGCGTCCTGTCGATCACCGAGGTCACCGTCTCCCCCGCGCAAACCCCGACCGTGCCTGACCAGCCGCCGTGATCGCCGACTCGCCCTTCTTGTCGCTGGTCGGCTCGGTCGGATTCCTGGCTGGAGCCATCGCATCCGTGAGCGGCTTCGGGATCGGCAGTCTGTTGACCCCGGTGCTGGCCGCCAGGGTCGGCACCAAGCTGGCCGTTGCGGCGGTTTCGATCCCGCATATGGCCGCGACCGCATTGCGACTGTGGATTGTCCGCAAACACGTCGATCGGGGACTGCTCTGGAGTTTCGGGTTGATGAGCGCCGCGGGAGGTCTCGTGGGGGCGCTGCTGCACAGCTACGCGAACAATCCGGCGTTGACCGTCGTCTTTGGCGGGTTGCTCATCCTCAGTGGCGTTGGAGGGCTCACGGGGCTCTCCAACCGGCTGCGCTTTCGGGGATGGGTCGGATGGCTGGCCGGTGCGGTTTCGGGCGCGTTCGGAGGGCTGGTCGGCAATCAGGGCGGCATCCGGTCGGCTGCGATGCTGGGCTTCGATGTGCCGCGCGATGCCTTCGTGGCCACCGCGACGGCGGTCGGTCTGATCGTCGACGCGGCGCGCGTGCCGGTCTACCTGGCAACGCAGGGAAACGAGCTCACGCCGCTCTGGCCGGTGCTGTCGACAGCGACGGCGGGGGCCATCCTCGGCACGGTCATCGGACAGCGGATACTGCAGCGGGTCCCCGAACCGATCTATCGCACGGTGGTCTCGGCACTCGTGCTGGCCCTCGGCGTGTTCATGCTGTTCCAGGCGACGCGGTAGCTCACGTAGGCGGTTCGCTCGCGGCCACCCACACAGCGCTAAGCACCGATCGGACCAAGAGTCCGCGCGCTCATTAGATTGACGCAACCTCACCGTTTCGTCTATTTGGCTCTCATGGGAGGGAGGGGCCGGTGATGTCCGGAGCGACCTTCGACACCTCGGTCCTCCGGGACAAATACCCCCAGCAGAGCCGCGACGCAGTGCACCCAGGCCGCAGCCTCTCGGTACGGTCCGAAGAGACGCCCGGCGAGTATCGAGGCGCAGTGAAAGGCACGGGCGGCCGCGCATTGCGACGCGCAGATCGACAGTAGGCGATTGACGGAACGGCGCGACGAAGCGGCCCGCCGGGAGCAAAATTCACCGAGGATATGCCCATGCCGATGCACAGCCCGCGTCTGACCGCGCGCCTGCTCGTGAGGTCTCTGGTCGTTCTAGCGCTTGCGATGATCGTCCTGCCGCAGCGTATATTCGCCCAGCAGTTGGCCTATTTCGCCGATCGGACGTCCCAGTCGATTCTGATCGTCAACACCGCGAACAACATGCTGCAGGGAATGCCCATTCCAGTCGGCATCAACCCGATCGCCATTGCCGTAAAAGGGGACCGCGCGTACGTGGTGAATACGGGCTCGGGCGACGCTCCGGGTACGCTCAACGTCATCAACACCAGCTCCGCGTCGGTCGTCGCCACCATTAATATCGGTGACGCTCCCGAGGGCGTCGCGGTGAACCCGGTCTTGGACCGCGCGTACGTGCCACGCCGCACGCTCAACGACGTCGTCGTGATCGATACGTCGATGAACACGGTCATCCCTACTCCGATACCGGTCGGCTTCGCTCCGGTTGGAGCCGCGGTTACGCCGGACGGATCGCTCCTGCTGGTGACCAACAATCAGTCGAATTCGGTCTCGTACATCAACACCACGACAAACGCGAAATTCGGTACCGACGTGATGGTCGGAACTCACCCTGAAGGTATCGCGATCACGAATGATCCGTTCGATCCGATGCCGCGTGCCTATGTGGCCAACGGAGGCTCCCAGAGCGTGTCGGTGATCGATGTCGTCACGCGGGGCATCCTCGGCACGCCGCTGGTCGGCATCGGTCCGGTCCGGTTAGCCATCCTACCCGACGACAGCGCCGTCTACGTCGTCAACATCACGGGCACGGTATCGGTGATACGCACGGTCGACAATATGGTCACGGCGACGGTTCCGGTGGGCAACTCTTCAATTGATGTTGCCGTGACAGAGAACGGCGATCGCGCCTACGTAGCCAATGCCGGCAACAGCTTGAACGCTGGAAGCTTCTCTGTGATCAATACCTCCGACAACAAGGCGGGGACCCCGATCCCCCTGAACGCCAACCCCCAGGCGGTCGCGATCGTTGTTATCGCCACGGCCAGCCCAACGCCGACGCCGACGCTCGTGCCCAGCGCAACCTCTACGCGAACACAGACAGGGACCCCGTCCCAGAGTCCGAGCGCAACGCCAACCGTCACCAGTACGCCGACCGCAACTGCCTCGGCGACGGCAAGTACGACCGCTACTGTCACAACGTCCGCAACCGAGACGGCCACCGCTACCGACAGCGCTACCGGCACCCGGACCGCGACGGCAACCCGTACCGAGTCTCCCAGCCCTTCGCCTTCGGCCAGCGCATCGATCACCTCCACGGGCACCGCTACACACACTGCGACCCTTGAGCCGACCGATACGGCTACCGCCACTCCGTCGGTCACCGAGACGTTTACTCCTGGGCCGAGCGACACCCCGACCCGGACTGGCACGTTCACCGTGACGGCGACTGTCACACCGACCGAGGTGCCGAGCAACACACCGACCGAGACGCCGCCGGCGACAGCCACTCAGACGCCGACCTCATCTCCAACCCCGGAGCCCAGCGATACGCCGACCGAGTCACCGACGGCGACCGCGTCGGCAACGCCCACCGAAACGCCAACCGAGGCGGGCAGCTCGACGCCTACCCACACGCCGACCGAGGGACCGTCGTCGACCCCGACCAGCACCGCGACGGAAGGCCCGAGCGGTACGCCGACCCATTCACCGACGCAATCACCCACCGTGGCGACTTTCACCCCAACCGACACGCCGGTGGTAACGTTCACTGATACGCCAACTGGTACGCCGACCGGCACTGCGACCGCCACGGCGACCTCGACCGACACGCCGGTCGTCACGTTCACCGATACGCCAACTGGTACGCCGACCGGCACCGCCGCAACGGCGACCGTCACCCCGACCAACACGCCGCTGTTCACGTTCACCGATACGCCGACCGGCACCCCGACCGGCACGGCCGCGACGGCAACCGCGACGCACACCTTCACCAACACGACGACCGCGACCGCTACGGCCACGAACACTTTGCCGCTGCCGCCCACCAACACGGCCACCGTGACCAATACGCCACTGCCGACCTCGAGCAGCACGGCCACCCCGACCAATACGGTAGTGATACCGCCGAGCTCGACCGCAACGGCGACGCGGTCGTTCACGCCGACGGGCGCGACGTCCACCGCAACGCCGACGAGCACTGGTCAAGCGACGGCGACCGCCTCGCTGACCGCTTCGCCGACCAACCCGCCGCCGACCTCCACCGGCATCCCGACCAGCACGGGGACTGCGACGCGCCGGCCTCCGGTCGACCACGGCTGCGCCATCGCACTGCCTGCCGCCGGCAACGACTTCGCAAGCCTGTTGCTGTTACTCCCCCCGGCCGTCCTCTGGTGGCGCCGGCGCGCTCGAATCTGAAACGCAGAATCTGAAGCGCGGCGCGCCGTCGCCGCCGATGATCGTCGGGGGTGGGAAATCCCACCCCCACCTCACCGCCCGCGCATCGCCGCCGAAGACCGTCTGCCCCGCGGCAGAGCGTTTGCGCGTCACGATGCCGATTGGAATTGGCGGCTTTGCTCGACAATTCGAATGTAGCGCGCGCAAACGTCTGCTTGGAGGGCGACGCGCCGTCACCGCCGGGGACGGCGGGGGTGGGCAAGATCCGGTCGTTCAGCCCAACGCTGGGCCCGCCTCAACGCGGTGACTCACTTCCGGCACACATCAACGATCGTCGCTGAACGCCCTACCGCTGACAGCAGCTGACCCGTGTAGGTGCCGTCGAGATAGCGGCCGCAGCGCAACGTAAGCTGTGCAGCGCGTGCCGGGGCGAGATCCGCGTAGTGCTGACTGGATCGAGCTGGAGCTGCCTGGCGTGCGATGAACGCGTTCGTCGCTGCCCTCTCTTCGCGAGCTGGCGTGGGCGCCGTGCAGCAGTCGATGCCTAAGCGCATGACTGACTTTGCACACGAAAGGCACGCGCCTGGTACCGCAGGCGGCCCGCCCGCCCTCTAGCTGTGTCGTCCGAGCACGTTGTTCACTCGAGGGCTCCTGGGGCAAAGCGGTTGTGCCTGCAACTTCAG
>Ga0066388_100002450_pt1 | contig 11333 bp, 11 predicted proteins | sample PanSoiMetaGPlot6_FD_64539 | JGI IMG/M metagenome (GOLD analysis project Ga0066388, IMG submission 64539) | Tropical forest soil microbial communities from Panama analyzed to predict greenhouse gas emissions - Panama Soil - Plot 6 (Hybrid Assembly) | ecosystem: Environmental > Terrestrial >... | reverse complement strand
GGCGCCGGGACCTCGACGCGCGCCATCTCGCCGACCAGCGTCCCGAGCGCGCGCGGCGGCGTGCCCGTCGCGAGCGCCGCCGCGACCGGCGCGAAGACGTCGCGCCCGTGGAACGTCGCGCTCCGCGGCGAGAGGAAGAACCGCTCCTCGGTGAGATGCACGATCGCGCGCACGTCGTCCAGCGGCGCGGCGAGCGAGAGCACGCCGTTGTCCGGACCGATCAGCAGCGATCCCGACGTGGCGGCGACGGCGATCGCTCGCCGCTCCGAGCCCACGCCGGGGTCGACGACGGCGCAGTACACGGCGTCGCCCGGCATGTACGGGACGGCCCGAGACAGCACGAGCGCCCCGCGCATCACGTCCTGACGAGGGATCGCGTGCTGCAGGTCGATCACCCGGACGTCCGGTGCGATCTTCGCCATCACCCCGTGGCACACCCCGACGAAGTCATCGCGGAGCCCGTAGTCGGTGCAGAACACGATCGGGCGGGTCACGGCCCGGTCTCCGGATGCAGGTACTGCGCGAGCCATGCGTCGATCAGCTGCGAGACGTGCGTCCCCTGTGCCCCCGTCAGCAGGTCCGTCCCGTGGTCGTCCGTCGGGACGATTTCGACGCGCTTGGGTGCGGGGCTCAGCGCCTCCAGGTCTTGGGCCGCCTGCGCGGCCCCCGCCGGGTCGCCCAGGCCCGCGACGAAGAGCCTCGCGCCCGTGATCGACGCGAGGACCTGAGGCGTCACGGCGAGCGAGTCGAGCACCTCGGGGGCAGAGAGCGCCACCACCGCCGGGATGTTCGACTGCTCGGAGGCGACGATCAACGACGCCGTCCCGCCGACGCTCGCTCCCACGAGCCCCACGCGGCTCGGGCCTCCCCGACGCAGGAAGGTCAGCGCGGCGGTCAGGTCGGTCGGCGCGGCGTTGGGGTCCTTGGACCCCTGCGAGCAGCCGGCCTCCCCGCCCGGGCAATACCCCCGGAGGTCGAACGTCAGGACGCGGTATCCCATCCCCGCGAGGTGCGTCGCTTCCGGGTACCAGGAGGACTGATCCGCGGGGAGCATGTGGGTGAGCACCACCCCGGCCGCGGCGTCCGCCGGTCCGAACAGTCGACCCGCGAGGTGCACGCCGTCGCTCGTCGTGAACGACACTTCGGTCGAGTCGGAGGCGGCGGGTGTCGTGGTTCCGGCGGTGCACGAGGCGACCGCGAACGCGATCGCGACGATCACCGGGAGGCGCGATCGGCCCTGCCCGACGCCCACGCGCGGGGCCTCCCTGCCTACTTGCCCAGCTTCAACCGCTGGTGCCGGGTGCGCTTGAGGAGCTTCTTGTGCTTCTTCTTGCGCATCTTCTTCCGGCGCTTCTTGACCAGGGACGGCAATCCATCGCCCTTTCACTCGGTTCCGAAGAGGTTCCGGAGGTCCACCCGCTTGATGCGGTAGGTGTCCTCCAGACGAACGGAGCCCAGTCTAAGGGCTTTGGGGGCCTCTGCCACCGGCGAGAACAGCCGGAGCCCTCCGTCCTCGGGGACATGCTCCAGGACGCCCAGACCCGTGAAGCCGCCGTGACCGTCCGACAGCCCGACCAGCAGACGATCGAGCGTCTGCAGGTCGAACAGCGGCGGCAGCGTCGGCATGAACACCGTGGGGCGTACCCGGAACCGCTGGAGCGGCGCGCTCTCGAAGTACCGGCCCATCGACTTCTCCCGCATCGCCATGCGGTCCTCGACGCTGGACGGTTGCACGCTCGGGTGCACGGGCGCGGTGATCGCGTCGATCCCGAAGAACCGGTCGATGAACCCCAGGATCGGCTCCAGCTCCTCGCCGCGCTGGAGCCCGATCACCAGGTCGGGCTCCAGGACGTCCACCTTGTAGTACTTGACCAGCTGCCCGCGGATCCCCGAGACCTCGCCGCCGGTGTCGACGATCAGCAGGTCGGCGCCCTCGTGGCGCGCTCGGTCGCGCAAGCGACCGAGCGCGCCGACCAACGGCACCAGGTGGTCCTGCGGGCTGATCGACCCCACGAACCCGAGCGCATCGGCGTCGGCCATGCGCTCGAGCGTGAGGTCGTCGGCCTCGCGGATGTGCTTCATCCCGACCGTCGCCGGCGGTCCCACGGTCTTCTGCCCGACGTCGGCATCGATGTAGGCCACGGTCCGCCCGAGACGCAGCGCGAACGCGGCCGTCGCCCGAGCGAGCGTGCTCTTGCCGGCGTCGAGCCCGCCGAGGAACAGGACCGAGCGGGCGTGCCGCGCTGCCTGGTCGACGAGCTGCTCGTGCTCGTTCATCTGGGTCCTCCGTCCGCACACGGAGGTCCCGGCTGTGGTGGGCGCTACATCGCCTCGGTGTATCGCCTGCTCAGGTAGTCGTCGACGTCGTCCTCACGGAGTCGGTAGCTCCGGCCGACCCGGAGGGCGGCGATCTGCCCCTCCTTGATCAGCCGGTAGACGGTCATCCTGGATACGCGCAGGAGGTCAGCGACCTCGTTCACGGTCAACAGCCGGGCCTCGGTGAAGGAACCTCTCATGGTCGTCCCGCGATGGTAGGGGTTGCCGTGTGACGGCGTCTAGCCCGCAGCCTTCCACCCCTGGTCACGGGCTTGCCCGTTCCGGGGGGCGGCCACATAATCGAGGTTCGCTGCGCGGGAGGGGTACGGGGACATGCTGCCTTCGCGATTCGAGTACCACCGGGCGACCACTCTGCAGGAGGCGCTCGCGCTCCTCGACGAGCACGGGGAGGACGCGAAGGTCCTGGCGGGCGGCCAGAGCCTGATCCCACTGATGAAGCTCCGCTTCGCCGCACCGCAGCATCTCGTCGACATCAACGACGTCCCGGGGCTCGACGGGATCGAGGAACGTGACGGATCGCTGACGATCGGCGCCCTCGCCCGCCACAGGACGCTCGCCACCGACGGAACGATCGCCGCGCGATACCCCGCGATCGCATCGGCGGCCCCGCAGATCGCGGACCCGCTCGTGCGGAACCGCGGAACGATCGGCGGATCGCTCGCCCATGCCGATCCGGCTGGCGACCTCGGCTCGGTGATGCTCGCGATGGGCGCGAGCGTCGTGCTCACGGGGAGCTCCGGCCAACGCGTCGTCCCGATCGGCGAGTTCCTCGTCGACACGTTCACGACCTCGATCGCTCCCACCGAGATCCTCACCGAGATCCGGGTGCCGACGCCTCCGCCGCGATCGGGCGGGACCTACCTCAAGCTCGAACGCAAGGTCGGCGACTTCGCCACGGTCGCGGTGGCCGTGTCCCTCACGCTGCAGGACGGCACGATCGGCTCGGCCGGGATCGGACTCACCGGCGTCGGTCTGAAGAACATCGACGCGACCGACGCGACGGCCGCGCTCGCCGGTGCCGCGCCGACCGACGACGCGTTCGCCGAAGCGGGACGGCTCGCTGCCGCGGCGTCGAGCCCCGTGACCGACGTCCGTGGATCCGAGGGCTACAAGCGACACGTCGTCGACGTGTTCACGCGCCGCGGCCTGGCCTCGGCGTTCGCGATGGCGAGCGCGGGCTGAGCGCCCGGAGAGGAAGAACGATGGAGATTACGATCACCGTCAACGGCGAGGCCCGGACCGCGGACGTCGAGCCCCGGATGCTCCTGACCCACGTGATCCGCGAGGAGCTCGGGCTGACGGGAACGCACATCGGGTGCGACACGACCAGCTGCGGAGCGTGCACCGTCCTCGTGGACGGCGAGCCCGTCAAGTCGTGCACGATGTTCGGCGTCCAGGCAGACGGTCACGAGGTCACGACCGTCGAAGGGCTCGCCGCCGCCGACGGTCTGCACCCGATCCAGGCGGCCTTCCAGGAGGAGCACGGGCTCCAGTGCGGCTTCTGCACGCCGGGGATGATGCTCGTCGGGGCGGCCTTGCTCGAGCGGAACCCCGACCCCTCCGACGACGACGTCCGGTGGGCGATCTCGGGGAACATATGCCGCTGCACGGGCTACATGAACATCGTCAAGGCGATCCAGGCCGCCGCGAAGGCGACGGCCGGAGCCGAGCCCACGGCCGCGACCGCCTGAGAGGAGCCGATCCGGATGAGCGCGCACGAGACGGAGATCCGCGGGGTCGGCCACAGCGTCAAGCGGAAGGAGGACGCTCGGTTCATCCGCGGCAAGGGCACCTACATCGACGACATCCACCTGCCCGGGATGCTGCACATGGCGATCCTCCGGAGCCCGTTCGCCCACGCGAAGATCAACGGGGTCGACACCTCGCGCGCCGCCGCCGTCCCCGGCGTGATCGCCGTCGTCACCGGCGAACTGATGGCCCAGCACAACCTCGCATGGATGCCCACGCTCTCCGGGGACACCGAGGCCGTGCTGGCGACCGACAAGGTGCGGTTCCAGGGCCAGGAGGTGGCCGCCGTCGTGGCGACGGACCCCTACATCGCCAGGGACGCGCTCGAGCTGATCGACGTGGACTACGACGCCCTCGGCGTCGTGATCTCTCCGCAACAGGCGATGGCGTCGGACGCCCCGCTGATACGCGACGAGAAGGAGGGCCAGACCGACAACCACATCTACCACTGGGAATCGGGCGACAAGGACGCGACCGACGCCGCCTTCGCCTCGGCGGACACGATCGTCTCCCTCGACACGTTCTACCCGCGCTCGCACCCATCGCCCCTCGAGACGTGCGGCTGCATCGCCGACGTGGACGGCGCAACGGGCCAGGCGACGATCTACATGACCACGCAGGCCCCGCACCTGATCCGCACGGTCTTCGCGCTGGTCGCGGGGTTACCGGAGGAGAACATCCGGGTGATCTCGCCCGACCTGGGCGGAGGATTCGGCAACAAGGTCCCCGTCTACCCCGGCTACGTCGTGGCGACCGCCGCCTCGCTCTTGCTCGGCCACCCCGTGAAATGGATCGAGGACCGCTCGGAGAACCTCATCTCGACCGGGTTCGCGCGGGACTTCCACATGCACGGCGAGATGGCGTTGAAGTCCGACGGGACGATGCTCGGCCTCCGGACCTCGCTGCTCGCCGACGAGGGCGCCTTCCACGCCGACGCGCAGCCCTCGAAGTTCAAGGTCGGGTTGTTCCACATCGTGACCGGGTCCTACGCCCTCCCGGCGGCCCACGTGGAGGCAGACGGCTACTACACGAACAAGGCGCCCGGCGGCGTCGCGTACCGATGCTCGTTCCGCGTGACCGAGGCCTCCTACCTGATCGAGCGGCTCGTGCAGAACGCCGCGTACGAGCTCGGCCTGGACCCCGCCGATCTACGGAAGAAGAACTTCGTTCCCCAGGACGCGTTCCCCTACGAGTCGGCGACCGGCTTCGTCTACGACTCGGGCGACTATCACGGCGCCATGGACAAGGCCCTCGAGATGATCGGCTACGACGAGCTGCGCAAGGAGCAGGACGCCAAACGCGCCGAGGGGAAGCTCTGGGGGATCGGGCTGGCGTCGTTCACCGAGGTCGTGGGGGCCGGTCCGCACAAGGACTACGACATCATCGGCGTGAAGATGAACGACGGGGCGGAGCTCCGGGTCCACCCGACCGGGAAGGCGATCCTCAAGATCAGCTCCAAGACCCAGGGGCAGGGACACGAGACGACGTTCGCCCAGATCGTCGCCGAGGAGCTCGGGATCCAACCCGAAGACGTGAAGGTCCAGCACGGCGACACCGACAACACCCCGTACGGGCTCGGTACCTACGCGTCCCGGTCGACACCGACGGTCGGCGCGGCAACCGCCATGGTGTCGCGCCGGATCCTGGAGAAGGCGCGGAAGATCGCGGCCCACCTTCTCGAGGTTTCCGAGGAGGACGTCGAGTTCGAGCGGCCGACCTTCTCCGTCAAGGGCGCACCCGACAAGGCGGTCACGATCCAGGACGTCGCCTTCGCCGCGTACACGAACTTCCCCGACGGGATGGAGGCGGGGCTCGAGGGGTCCTACTACTACGACCCGCCGAACCTGACGTTCCCGTTCGGGACCTATGCGGTGGCGGTCGAGGTCGACCCGGACACCGGCGTCTGGCACGTCACGCGGATGGTCGCGGTCGACGATTGCGGCGTGCGCATCAACCCGATGATCGTCGAGGGCCAGATCCACGGCGGGCTCACCGAGGGGTACGGGATCGCCGCGATGGAGCAGATCACGTTCGACGAGGCCGGCAACTGCATCGGCTCGAACTTCGTGGACTACCTGCTCCCGACGGCCGTGGAGACGCCGCGGTTCGAACTCGGCGAGACCGTCACGCCGTCGCCGCACCACCCGATCGGCGCCAAGGGGGTCGGCGAGTCCGCCACCGTCGGCTCACCGGCCGCCTACGTGAACGCGGTGATCGACGCGCTCTGGCCCCTCGGCGTCCGGAACATCGACATGCCGCTGACATCCGCCAAGGTCTGGGAGGCGATCGAGGCGGCGAAGGCCGGCGCGTCGGCGTGAGACCCGACGTCCTCGCGCTCGCCGACCGGCTCGCGGGGGAGGGTGAGCCGTTCGTCCTGGCGACCGTGGTCTGGTCCAGAGCGCCATCGTCGGGCAAGCCGGGGGCGACGGCGGTGATCCGCCGGGACCGGAGCATCGCCGGCTGGATCGGCGGCGCCTGTGCCGAGCCGACCGTGATCCGCGAGGCGTTGCGTTCGCTCGACGACGGCACGCCCCGGCTCCTGTTCCTCGGCACGCCGGACGAGCTCGAAGGTCATGCACGGGAGGGCGTGGTGACCGTGCCGATCGCGTGTCAGAGCGAGGGAGCACTCGAGGTGTACGTTGAGCCGGTCATGCCGGCCCCGCAGGTGGTGGCGATCGGGGGGTCCCCGGCCGCGGGCGCGCTCATCGACCTGGCGGCCGCGCTCGGGTGGCGGACCACGCCGGTGGACGACGCACTGGATCTGAGCGGCGTGTCGTCCTCCTCGTTCGTCGTGATCGCGACGCAGGGCCACTACGACGAGGACGCGCTCCGCGCCGCGCTCGCGACGCCGGCGGCCTACGTCGGGCTCGTGGCATCGCGGAAGCGGGCCGACTCGGTGCTCGGGTACCTCCGCGATCGAGGCGTCCCGGACGAGGACCTCGCCCGCGTGCGCGCTCCGGCCGGCCTCGACCTGGGAAAGGTGCAGCCGAACGAGATCGCCGTCGCGATCCTCGCGGAGCTGGTGCAGCTGCGAGCCGCCGGGAACCTCCCGGCCGCGACCGGCGAGCCGACGGCTCGGCACGAGGAGACCGATCCCGTCTGCGGGATGACGGTCGACGTCGCGGAGGCGCGCCACCGGACGACCTTCGAGGGGCGGACGTACTACTTCTGCTCCCCGAGCTGTCTCGCGAGCTTCGAGGCCGACCCCGCTCGCTACGCGGTGAGCGCCACGAACACCGGCCAGTAGGCGTTCGGATCGACGTGGTCATCGAAGACCAGCACGTGCTCGGTTCGCCCCTGCGCCCGGGCCACGAGCAACGCGGGATCGTTCACGTCCGCGATCGAGATCGTCTCGACCCCCGCCTCGATCGCCGCACCGGCGAACCCGTGATCCGCGAAGACCAGGTCCGGGCGGAGGGTCTCGAGGATCCTCTGCATCGCGAAGGGCCAGTGCGTGTGCCGTGGTTCCCGCCCGTCGGTCATCACGGCCACCCCGTCCCACTCGTCGACGACCCAGTCGTGGCTGAGGCCGGGGTGTCGCCACCGGACCGGCGGCGGCGTCTCCACGTTCGCTCCGCGCGCCGCCAGCTCGCACGCGAGCTCGTGATACAGGTGCGCGAGCCCGGTGGGGTGCCCGGTTGCCAGCAGGACCCGCTGGCCGTCCCGGCACGCCCGCGCGAGGCGAGGCGCCGCGGCCTCGCACGCGTCGACGATGGGCGCCGGCGCGATCTCGACCGGTCCGTATCGCCCCTCTCGATCGATCGGTGCCCCGGCCGCCTCCTCGACGAGACCGAGGACCCGTTCGAGCGACATCCCATCCTGGAGCCGGGAGAGGCCGAACTCCTTGTCCGGGTCGCGATCCAGCAGCATCTGGGCGTTCCCTCGGACGTTGTCGAGGGGATGCGTCGCCACACCGGCGACCCCCCCGTGGAGCAGAGCGCGCTCGAGCTCGGCCCGTTCGATCGGGCGGGGGGTCCAGAGCGCCCGAGCCAGCCGCGGCAGACGGCGCACATGCGCTTCGATAACGTCGGATGTCACGCCCACCAGGGTAGAGGGAGAGGGATGGAGCTTCGCGGGAAGGTCGTCGTGGTGACCGGGGCCTCGGCCGGACTCGGCGAGGCGACCGCGGTGGCCTTCGCGAAGCGCGGCGCCCGGCTCGTGCTCGCGGCGCGCCGTCGGGAGCGGCTCGAGTCCCTCGCGGAGCGGATCGAACGAGCCGGCGGCACCGCGCTCGTGCTCCCCTGCGACGTGACCGAGCGTGAGCAGGTCCAGCGGCTCCCCGCCGTGATCGAGCAGGCGTTCGGTCCGACCGACGTCCTCGTGAGCAACGCGGGCGTCCCGGGTGGAGGCGAGCTGCCGGCGCTCGACTACGACCAGATCGAGGCGGTCGTGCGCGTCAACCTGCTCGGCGTCATGTTCGGCGCCCGGGCGTTCCTGCCGGGCATGCTGGCCCGCGGCCGCGGCCACATCGTGAACATGGCGTCGCTGGCGGGCCGGTTCGCCGCGCCCGGGGCATCGGTTTACTCGGCCACGAAGCATGCGGTCGTAGCGTTCAGCGAGTCCCTCAACTACGACACGCAGCCCAAGGGGGTGCTGGTCACGACTGTCAACCCCGCGTTCGTCGTGACGGAAGGGTTCCCACACCACGACGTGCCGCCTCCGATCCTGCTCGAGGCGGACCGCGTCGGGGAGGCGGTCGTCAAGGTCGTCCGGAACGGCATCGCGCCGGAGTACTCGATCCCCCGATGGGTCAGCCCGTTCCAGGTCTTCCGCGTGCTGACGCCGTCGCTGTACCGATGGGGCGTCCGACAGGCTCGAGGCCGGACCCCGCCGACGCCGATCACGCCGCCCACCGAACGGCCCGGGGAGGACGGCAGCGGATGAGCGGCGGCCTGGCCCCGGTCGAGGTCGGTCGACCCCAGGCCGGCGCGATCGTCGAGCCCGACATCCCGTGGATCGTGATCGTCTGGAACGACCCGATCAACCTGATGTCGTACGTGACATGGGTCTTCCAGAAGCTCTTCGGGTATCCGAAGAGCAAGGCCGAGAAGCTGATGTGGGACGTCCATACGAAGGGGAGGGCCGTCGTCGCGAACGGGTCAAAGGAGGAGTGCGAGATCCACGTCGCCGCGCTCCACGGGTACGGGTTGTGGGCGACCATGCAGAAGGACCGGTGAAGGTGGCGAGAGGCCCGATCCGGCGGCGCCGCGACGGCTCCTTCTCGTGGAACCTGGGCGCGAACGAACGCCACGTGCTCAAGCAGGTGGCCACCGAGTTCCGCGAGCACCTGGCGGCGGAGACGCCGTCGTCCGATCCGAGCCTGCAGCGGGTGTTCCCGCCCGCGCACCCGGACGATCCGATCGCGGAGCTCGAGTACGAGCGCACGGCCGGCGGTTCGCTGCTCGCGGCGAAGCTGGAGCAGCTGGAGACCTTCGAGCGGGGCATCGACTCCTCGGTCCTGACCGAGAACGACGTCCTCGCATGCATGCGGGCAGCGAACGATCTCCGGCTGGTGCTGGGCACGCGGATCGGCGTCACCGAGGAGTCCACGCCGACCGACTTCCTGGGCGACCCCGGAACCGCGTCGACGTTCGAGCTCTACGCCTACCTCAGCTGGCTGGTGGAATCGATGATCGACGCGCTCGGAGAGCCCGCGTGAAGCGGCGCCACCAGGACGGATGGACCTGCTCCGCCAGGTCGTCCTCGCGAGCCCGCTCGCGGTAGCGCTCTTGGCGCTCGCCGAGCTCCTCCGCCGTCCGATCGGGACGTGGGACCGGTCCCCTGGGGTCCCCCATGTACGTCATGGACGCGACCCTAGTCGCGGATGGGCCGCGGGGCGAGGTCAGTCAGCGGACGGGCATCCCCACGCGGTGGATCTTCAGGATGTTGGTCGTCGTGCGGCCGGCGGGGGAGGCCGCGGCCATCACGACGGAGGCGCCGGGCTGCGCGAGCTCCCGCTCGCGCAGCCCGGCGTCCATCAGGGCGATCATCTCGTCGGTGTCCGCGGGGATCGAGGCGGGGAGCGCCTCGATCCCCCACAACAGGCAGGTCGACCGCCGGACGTCGACGGGCGGGATGAACGCGTACACGGGGACGCTCGGGCGCTCCGCGGACAGCAGCCGCGCGGTCCGCCCCGTCTCGGTGTAGCAGGTGATCGCGACGATCCCGAGCTCGGCGCTGGAGATCGTGGCGGCGGCGTGCGCCACGGCGGCGCCCTCGCTGCCGTGGCGCACGCCGGCGGGGCTCGCGCGGAAGGGTTCGCCGCGCACCTCTGCGTACGAAGCGATCGCGGTGGCCGCGGCCGCGGCCTCGAACGGATGGTCGCCGACGGCGGTCTCCCCCGAGAGCATCACCGCGTCGGCGCCGTCGAGCACCGCGTTCGCGACGTCGGTCGCCTCCGCCCGCGTGGGCCGCGGCGCGTGGATCATCGACTCGAGCATCTGCGTCGCGACGATCGCCGGGCGTCCCGCCGACCGCGCCGAGCGGACGAGCTCCTTCTGGATAAGCGGGATCTCCTCCATCGGCAGCTCCACGCCCAGGTCGCCGCGGGCAATCATGATCGCGTCGGCTTCGTCGACGATCCGCTCGACGTCCTCGACCGCGGGCCGCGTTTCGATCTTCGCGACGATCGGCACGACGCGGTCGCCCATCGCGGCCCGCAGCTCGCGCACGTCCTCCGGTGCCCGGACGAAGGACTGGGCGACGAAGTCCGCCCCGAGCGCGAGCGCCCGGGTCAGGCCCTCGCGGTCACGCTGGGTCACCGCCGGCAGCCCGAGCCGCTCGGCGGGGACGTTCACGCCCTGACCCGACCGGACCGAGCCCCCGGAGAGGCAGCGTGTCCGGACCGCCTCGGCGGTCACCTCTTCGACCGTCAGCTCGACCGCGCCGTCGGCCAGCAGGACGCGGTCGCCGACCCGGAGGTCCGCCGCCAGATCCGGGTAGGTCGTGGTCGCACCGCTCGCGTCGCCACGGCCGCCGGCTCGCAGCTCGAAGACCTGGCCGGGCTTGAACGCGACCGCGCCACCGTGCAGATCGCCCAGCCGCACCTTGGGTCCGGGGAGGTCGACGAGGACGGCGAGCGGCCGGCCGACCACCGATTCGGCCTCGCGCACCAGCGCGACCATCCGCTCGTGATCCTCTGCCGAGCCGTGGGAGAAGTTGAGGCGGAACACGGATGCCCCGGCCCGGACGAGACCCTGCACCATCTTCGGCGTGGCGCTCGCGGGCCCGAGCGTGCAGACGAGCTT
>Ga0066388_100002448_pt1 | contig 11341 bp, 8 predicted proteins | sample PanSoiMetaGPlot6_FD_64539 | JGI IMG/M metagenome (GOLD analysis project Ga0066388, IMG submission 64539) | Tropical forest soil microbial communities from Panama analyzed to predict greenhouse gas emissions - Panama Soil - Plot 6 (Hybrid Assembly) | ecosystem: Environmental > Terrestrial > Soil... | reverse complement strand
TCGCAGCGCACGACATTGCTGTTCTGGCCCAGCCGCTCCAGCATATCGGTGGCATTGCCGAGCGACTCGAGCGGGCCTGAGCAGTCCTGTGGGCCCGCCCAGAGCTTCCATTCGACGCCGGCATGGTAGGTGCCGAGCGCGGCGTTCCACAACATGCCGGCTGCGATCGCAACGAGCGCCGCCAGTAGCACCTTGCGTTTGGAGCCGAAGGTATCGCCGAGGATGACGAGCACCGCGAGCGGAATCGCGAAGTAATACGGATACCGCTGCTCGAGGCAGAGCGGACAAGGCTTGAGACCGAGCCCATATTGGAAGAACCAGGCGCCCACGACGGTCGCCATGCCGCCGAGCGCGATAATCATGGCCGCAGCCGCGATCGGGCGGGTGCGCCGCAGGGTGTTCCAGGTCTCGAGCGTAGTCGCGGTCATCGGTATCGATTTGCTGCAGCCCTTTGCTGCGGCTCAAGGCTCCCCGGCTGTCCCCTTAGCCGATCGACCGACATTCTGTCGATTCGATGATGCCGGCCGATCCATTGATGCAGGCGGGGGCCCCGGCCGCCCTCGATATAGTGCGGACGTTGACCCCCCGCCATGGGCCGCTATGATCCGTGTCCTAGCCCCTGTGGCGGAATTGGTAGACGCGGCAGACTCAAAATCTGTTGGTGGCGACATCGTGCTGGTTCGAGTCCGGCCAGGGGCACCAGGCGCTTTGTGCTGATTTGGCGTTGGTTTTCCCAACGCCTCAACTCCGCTGCACCCCACAGCATTCGTGTATGACGACCTGACGTATCCGCGAGGTCGTAAAACCGACGCGATTGCCCACAAGAGATAGGTCGCCCCTTGCTGACTTCGTTCCGCTGGCGAGGCATGCCACCACTAGCGCATGATCCCGAAAAGTGGATCCCGGTTTTCGGAAAAGATCATGCGCCAGCAATAAACTGGAGCGCGATGCCGATTCGAAGAACAGGCGTCTCGCTTCAAGCGACTCATCCGCCATGAGGCGACGCTGCCGCAGTTCGAGGAGCAGCTCAAAGCGGCCCGCGCCTGATGCGCCACGACTTCTGAAGGTGTCACGGCGCCGTGGACAAGCCAACGGACCGGAGACTCGAGGTCTTCTACGACGGCAAATGCCCCATGTGCGTGTCGCTCACGCGGCGCGTCAAGGGATCGGCCAAACGCGGCGCGTTCGACCTGCGCGACATCCATGCACAGAAGCGCCTGCCGTTCAAACGCCAAGCCGTCGAGAAGGAGATCCACGTCGTCGACCGCAACGGGCAGGTCTACAAGGGCGCGCAGGGGATACTGAAAATCGCTGCGCAGTACCGCGGCCTGGGGCTCCTTGAAAAGATGGGTGCCTTTCCGCTCGTCAGCCCCCTCCTGCCGATCGGCTACCGGTTCGCTGCAGCCAACTGGCGTTTCCTGTTTGGCCCCATGAGCCGCATTTTTTTGCTCAAGGTCCTCGTCGTCCTGATGTTTTGTCTCGGGCTCGCCATGAGCCCGCATCTGTGGATTGGACCTCGGTCCTATCCGCTGGCGCCGGTGTTCGATTTCCTGCCACAGGCCGGGCACCCGGTGGACTACCTGCTGTTCACCGTCCTGTTTGCGCTGGCGGCGGCCATCCTCGTCTCGCCCAGGCCACAAAAATTCATTGCCGCGTTCCTCGCTGTCACAGTCATTTTCTGCCTGCTTGATCAAACCCGCTGGCAGCCGTGGGTCTTCCTTTACGGATTCCTGCTGGCGACGCTGGCGCTGTTCTCGTGGAACAACGAGGACATGGTCGGCCGCAACCGCGCGCTCAACATCGCCCGCCTGATCATGGCTGGCACATACCTTTTCTCCGGGCTGCAAAAGATCAACCCAAACTTCATCCAGAATGACTTTCCCTGGATCGTCTCGCCCATCACCAACGTCGTCCCGGCTGCCGCACCCGCGCTTCGTTGGCTGGGGATGGCCGCCCCGTTCGTCCAGGTCGCATTCGCGCTCGGGCTGCTGACGCGCCGCTTCCGGCGGATTTCTCTCATCGCCGCCGTCTCCATGCATGTATTCATCTTGGGCATGTTCGGGCCGCTCGGGCTCGACTGGAACAACATCGTCTGGCCGTGGACGACAACGATGGCGGTGCTCGACATTCTCTTGTTCACCGGCAACCAGGAGTTCTCCTGGCACGACATCGTCTGGAGCGGCCGGCATCCCTATCATGCCGGCATCCTCGTGCTGTTCATCGGCCTGCCGTTGCTGAGCTTCGTCAATCTGTGGGATTCGTACCTGTCGGCAGCGCTCTACTCGGGAAATCTGACCGAGGCGGAAATCTACACGAACGACAGAGGCAGAGATTCCTTGCCGGAGAGATTCAAGGCGCATCTCGTCCATACTTCCGACGATACCAACGTCCTCAACATTCAGCGCTGGGCTATCGAAGACCTTAACGTGATGCCTTATCCGGAAGTGAGGATTTACAAGAAGATTGCCAAGGACGTGTGCCTCCACCTGCACAATTCTGCGGACCTTGTGCTGCTCGTGCGCGAGCAGCGCCTGTTCTTCAGCAAGCCCGAGACCGGCTACCGCTGCTGGGAACTGTGACTTGGACATAGGTCCAGTCGGGCCGCACGTCCGGGGCCAGCCTGCTGTTTGCCGTGATCGCCCTCGTCACGGCGACGTCACTTCGTCTCTCCGGCTTGGTAGATCTGCCGCAACGCGCGTACGACCTCGGGCGAGGCGCTATAGGCCTGCGCCAACCGCTCGGTGATCGCCTGCGCGGCGACCGGCTCGTCGCATTCGAGCCGCAGCGCGGCGCAGTCGGCGAGATAGTCGGGATCACGGAAGGTGTCGGCGAGCGCCGCGCGCAGCGCCGCGAGACGATCAGCCGGCACGTCGGGCGGCGCCGCGACCGGACGGCCGAGCGCGAGCGGCGCCTGCGCCACCGCCATCAATTCGCGCTTGGCGTCATCCGCAATGAGATCGAGCGCATAGGGCACGCCCTTGAGCTCCGGATGCGGATAGGCCCCGTACTGGAGCAGGAATTTGAGCTTCTTCTCGGCGATCCATTCCGGACGGATGGCCTTAAGGCTCGACCAATACGCCGACGAGTTGCCGTCGTTCTCGCGCCGCTCGGTCCCGAGCAGGACCTCGGCGGCGCCCGGATAGCCGGCGATGATCCTGATCCTGATGTCGAACACGGCGTGAAACACGCGCCCGAAGAAGGCCGGCGACGAGTTCGAGCCGGGCGCGCCGATCACGAGCTCGTGGGTCCTGGCGTCTTCTATCCTGTCGACCGGCACCGTATGCCAGATCGCGAACACCGCGAATTCCTGACTGGGCGATCCGAGCCAGGCGAGCTTCGTGGCGTCGAACAGCGCCTGTTTGTTGCCGTAGAGCGGCTCGAACGGCACAGTGTTCTGGAACAGCGCGATCGTGGTGCCGTCGCGGGGCGCGACCGTGGCAAGAAAATTTCCGGCCCGCACGCCGCCGGCGCCCGGCATATTCTGCACCACGAACGATGGTCTGCCTGGCATGTGCTTTTGCACATGCCGCGCAATCAGCCGAGTCACCGTGTCGAAGCCGCCGCCGACGCTCGACGACACCACGAATTTGACCTGCTTGTCGCGGTAGAACTCGGCTGGAGCCTGCGCGCACACGGGCGGCGCGGCGAAGACGAGCGCGACGCCTGACAGCGCCGCGCCGCCGATCAACACGCCGAGCCGGGCGCGCATTGCCATCTCGAGCCTTCAGTGTGCGCGGAACCAATCTTCAAGCGCTTCGACAGTGACCTCTGGCTTCTCCCAGAAGAAGCCATGCGACACGCCATTGATGATCTTGAGCTCGCACTTGGGGATGCGGTCGGCGAGCATCTTGGAGGCCGGGAAGTGCGCGCCGCCCCCGGCCATGTCGCTCGAGCCGACCAGGACCAGGACCGGAGACTTGAGGAACGGCAGCCGGTGTGTCGCTTCGTAGGCGTGGCGCGCCATCACGTAGCGCAGATACCAGGGCGCGTCAGCATGGTTCTTCCATGCCGTTTCCCAGAACTCCTCGACCACGTCTCGATGCTCGGCGCGGAACTTGTCGGTGAAATAGCCCTCGGTCTCGAGGATCTCGTGGCGCACGTGCTCCTTGAGGCCCCGCTCGATCAGCCGCACCAGCAGCCGATGCTGCGGCATCGGGAAGGCGTCCTCGCCAGGCCGCACTGCCGAGCCCGAGCCGCTCGCCGCCATGACCAGCGAACGCACGCGGCCGGGATAGTTGAGCGCAAGCTCGAGTCCGATGCGGCCGCCGATCGAGTGCCCGACCACATGAATCGGCTCCACATTGATGAGGTCGAACAGCTCGACGATGTCGGCGGCGATCTGGTCGATCGACAACACCATGTCCTCGCAGGGGGAGCGGCCGATCCCTCGCGGGTCGATGGTGATCACACGGTGGTTGGCGGCAAGCTCGCGGACCGGGTGTGGCTCCCACACGTCAAGCGCGAAGCCCGTGCCCTGAAGCAGGATGACCGGCACGCCCTGCCCGTGCTCCTCGTAATAGAGTTCGACGCCCGTTCTCAGTTTCGCGTTCGGCATTGGCGATTTCCTCGTGCTCTCGATCGTGAGCGCATTCGGCCGCGAGTGTGCCATCGCTCCCACGGCCTGACCAAGGGGCAATCGGCACCGCGATGCCTATTCGTTAGGCCTGGCTCTCGAGCGGTCTGCGCCCGTCCGACCATCGACCCGCGCCGTCCGACCATGCGACCTGCTGTCCAGAAATGTAAGACGGAAACGCGATCGAGCTTGCAAATGACAGACGGGTTTCGGTCCGTCGTCGATCAGAACCATTCCGTCCCGCGAGTACCGCACAGGCCACAGCCGGCTGTGCACCAAGATGTCGCTGCGCACGCGCTATCGCGAGTTGCGTGTGGCAGCGCGGAATCCTATCGTTGGTGTCCGGGCCAACCGGCAGGCGGGCACCAAGCAGTCATTTTTGATGCCGAAGCAGTGCTACCTTTGTCATTCCTCTTCGATGCGGGACATCGGCCCCGTGGAACGTGATTGGTCGGTTACCACTGACGGGCAATTCATCCGTCTGCCGCTGGTCAAGGCGCAGTGCACCTTCTGCGGATTGGTGCAAACGCCGCAGGGGATCGATGACATCTTTGCTCACCTCTCGTACCGGGACAACTACGCCTTCTATGACCGCCCTAACATGCAGGCCTTCGACGCGCCGCTTTACCGGCAATACAGCCAATGGGTCGCCGAGCACCTGTCCGAGGAGGCGAAAGATTGCCGCGTGCTCGAAGTGGGATGTGGCGCGGCATGGGTGCTGCAAAATCTCCGGAAGAGTCGCCCCGGACTCCACGTGACGGGGATCGAGCCTTCGCGGTCAGCGAGTGCGGCAGCGAAGCAAGCGGGTATCGAAGTGGTTCAGGCGATGGCGAACGACCCCGGCCTTGGCCCCATGCATGGTCAATTCGACTTTGTCTACAGCATCGACGTGATCGAACACACCGCTGATCCAGTCGGGTTCGTGCGCGCAATGGCGAAGTTTGCAAGACCGGACGGGACCGTGTGCGTCATTTGTCCGCTTGGCGATGTGGTCAACATGGAACTGCTTTTCATCGACCACTTGTATACGATCCGCGCGGCCAACCTGCGCCACATATTCGAGCTTGCCGGGCTCAAGCCCATCGAGTGGAGCCGCGGCCCTGCAAGCTTGAAGGATTGGCAGCAGATGACCGGCAGTGCGTCCGCTGAAGCGATCCCGATCAGCGTCTACGGGTGCCCAGAGGCTCTCATGAACATGCGCGATATCCATATCGAGCAGTGGCGCATGATCGACAGCCAGCTTTCGCAGCGGCTGCAAAATCACAGTGAGGTGCTTTGCTTCGGAGCGGGTGAAACCAGCGACCTTATGAAAGCTGTTGCTCCACAGACCTGGGAAAAGATCGTCGGTCATGTCGTGGATGCGGTGGAGCCTGCACTCCGAAGCGACACTTATCGCAACAAGCCGCTCTACTACATGGATGATCCACAGCTGGGGCGCTTCGACGCGACGCTATTGGGGGTAAAGCCGCATTATCACAAGACGCTTTATCCCCGCCTGAACAGTAAGTTCGCCCACGTTGTTCGATGGGACGATCTTGTCCACGACCGGGTGGAGGTCTTGGGGTGAATCGCTCGGGCCTTGAGTCGCATCCGGATATCGTTTTCGATGCCGCGCGGGACTCTCCGGCAGCGATAGCGGAAAGCATCAGAACCCGCGGGATTGCCTATCTGAAGAATGCCGTCAATCGCGATACTGCCGCCTTTTGCGCGAATTCCGTCGCGGCGAATGCCCGCGATTTGAGCGCGATGATCGGCAAAGACGTCAACGATATGCCGCTCTGTTTTGCAGACCGTCACACAGAGGGCGACGAAGAATATGCGACTCTTTTCGGAAACAGGTTGTCAGATTTCAAGGATCCCCTCACGTTCTCTGGAATGAACCCGTCCTGGTACTACGAGGGACTAAGGAACTACAAAATCTGGTTCTGGCGCAACGGCAACCATTTCCCCAATCTCGTGCTCCGTGCAGCTTTCGATTCGATTCTGCCAAGCGTTTACACAGCCTATTTCGGCGGCGAGTGTTTCACCTCCTATGAAAGCAATTGCGTGCGCTACCAACGGCCGGATTTGCAATACCTGTCGTACTTCTTTCACCAGGACAGCAGCTATCACTCCCGCGACCCGAAGGATCATGTGGGACTCACGACGTGGATGCCCTTGACGGATGCCGGCAAGGATGCACCCGGCCTCCAGGTCTATCCCTACAAGCTTCATGAGCTGCTGCCGATTCCGGAAGGGATTGAGCCGCCGTACCTGTTCGCCGACGAAGCCTATTGCTCGGCCCGCTTTGGCGACACGCTTTGGGCGCCTGCGATTCCCGCCGGGGATGTCATCGTGTTCGACAACTTTTGTGTTCACCGGACATTCATCACGGCAACCATGACGCGGGAACGGCAGAGCGCGGATTTGCGCGTATTCCCTGTACGGGGTGCGCCCGATTTCGCACGCCGCTGGAACTCGTGGACCGTTACGTTCCCCCTGCAGTTCGAACTGAACCGCGCAAAGTAAGGGCGAAGCGCATTCGGCCTCAGGGTCGAGCCTGCTGCGTGCGCTCGCTCTTCACAATCGAAAGCAGGTAGGCGCTGTAATCTCCAGGCGGGGCACGCCGCGCCAAGGCTTCGAGCCCATCGAGCGTAATGAGGCCGGTGCGGTAGGCGACCTCCTCGGGGCAGCCGATCTTGAGCCCGGTCCGGGCCTCCATGATGCGGATGAACTGGCTTGCCTCGAACAGGTCGGTGGGCGTGCCGCCGTCCAGCCAGGCGTAGCCGCGACCGAGCGGATAGACCTTGAGACGGCCCTGATCGAGATAGGCACGATTGACGTCGGTGATCTCAAGCTCGCCGCGCTGCGAGGGCGAGAGCCCGGCAGCGATGTCCATCACGTCGGGCCCGTAGAGATATAGGCCGGTCACCGCGTAGCGCGAGGTCGGATCCTTGGGCTTCTCGACGATCGACATCGGGCGGCCGGCGGAGTCGAGATTGATCGTACCGAACGCCTCGGGATTGGCGACCTCGTAGACGAATACACTGGCGCCATCGTTGCATTCAGTGGCATGAATCAGCATACGGCCGAGGCCGTTGCCGAAGAAGATGTTGTCGCCGAGCATCAAAGCCACGTTGCGTCCGGCCACTGCCGGCGCGGCGATCCGCAGGGCGTCGGCGATGCCGGTGGGCTCCGCCTGCGGCAGGTAGCGAATCGACACGCCCCATTGGCTGCCGTCGCCGAGCAGCGCCTCGAACTGCGGCAAGGTCGCAGGCGAGGACACCAGCACGAAGTCGCGGATACCGCCGAGTATGAGCGAGGTCAGCGGATAGTAGATCATCGGCTTGTCGTAGACCGGGAGCAGATGCTTGTTGAAGCAGCGCGTCATGGGATAGAGGCGACTGCCAGTGCCGCCCGCGAGGATGAGCCCCTTCCAGGCCTCGCTCATCGGGCTCGTTCCGCGCGGGCAAGGCCGAGCCGCCTCAATTCAGCGTCGGGCCGCACCAGCCAGCCCGGCTGGTCGAGATACCAGGAGACGGTTTCGGCCAGTCCACTCGGCAGGTCGCGGCGCGCCGCCCAGTCGAGCTCACGCTCGGCCTTGGTGGGATCGATCGCATAGCGGAAGTCGTGACCCGGACGGTCAGCGACGAAGCTGATCTGATCCGCGTAGCTGCCGCCCTGCCGGCGCGGCTTGAGCCGATCGAGGATGCGACACAACATCTCGACGAGGGCAATGTTGCTCACGTCGGCGCGGCCGCCGAACAGATATTTGTCGCCCGGTCGCCCGCGTTCGCGGAGCCGCAGCAGGCCGTCGACATGATCGTCGACGTAGAGCCAGTCGCGGCAATTGCTGCCGTCGCCATAGACCGGGATCGGTGAGCCGGCGAGCGCGTGCCGCAGCACGGTCGGAATGAGCTTCTCGGGATGCTGGAAGCGCCCGTAGTTGTTGGAGCAGTTCGAGACCAGCACCGGCAATCCATAGGTGACGAACCAGGCATTGGCGAGATGATCGCCCGCGGCCTTGCTGGCGGAATAGGGCGAGTTCGGGCGATAGGGGCTGTCCTCGCAAAACAGCCCGTCGCAGCCAAGCGAACCGTAGACCTCATCGGTCGACACTTGGACGAAGCGGAATTGCTGCCGCGCCGCGCTCTCAAGCGCAGACCAATAGCGAAGCGCGGCATCGAGCAACGCGTAGGTCCCGCCCACATTGGTTTCGATGAAGGCCGCGGGCTGGTCGACCGAACGATCGACATGGGTTTCCGCCGCCAGGTGGAAAACGACATCGGGCGCGAAGTCGCCGCAGGCGCGCGTCATCGCCGCAGGGTCGGCGACATCGGCATGCAGGAACGAATAGTTGGTATCGCGGCTGACCGACGCCACGGTGTCGAGCCGGCCCGCATAGGTGAGCTTGTCGATGTTGAGGACTGCGTGGCCATCGCCGATGAGGCGCCGCACCAGGGCCGATCCGATGAATCCGGCGCCGCCTGTCACAATAGCCCGCACACCGCCCCCTCGGTCATCTTGAGCGCCGTCGCCGGAACGAGCCGCTCCACCTTGAAGCGGCAGCCCAATTCGACCGCTCGGCATACGACGCCAGGGCGGCGCGGATCAACCCACCGCAGCCCTCTGGTTGCGGCTACTTCTGCGGCGCCCCGCTGACGACCTTCCATCGCTGGATGCGCTTGCCTTCGAATACCTCGGTGGTGAAAACGTTGCCGCGCGAGTCGATGGCGATGTTGTGCACGCCGAAGAACTGCCCGGCCATGCGGCCGAAACGGCCATAGGTTCCGACCACCTCGCCGTCCGCACGGCGGATCACGCGCATCTCGTTGTTGCCGCCATCGACCATGATCAGGAAGCTCTGCTCCTTGTCGGGCCAGAGATAGGCGTCCCAGACCGAGCCGTTCAGCGTCTCGGGCTGGTAGATCCATTCGCGCACGAAGCTGCCGTCCTTGCGGAAGACCTGCATCCGGTCGTTGGTGCGATCACAGACATAGACCAGTCCGTCGTCGGCAATCTTCACGCAATGGACCGGATTGTTGAAAGTCTGCGAGATCGGCGCCTTCGGGTCGTAGGCGTGGCCGCCCGGATCGCTCGAGGTCGGATTCTCCTCGTTGGCCGGACGTTTGCCATAGGCGCCCCAGTGACGCTTGTAGGCGCCGGTCGTGGCGTCGAACACAATGACGCGGTGATTCCCGTAGCCGTCCGCGACATAGACTTCGTTGGCGGCCGCATCGATCCAGAAATCGGCCGGCTGCCCGAGTTGAGTCGTGTCGTTGTCGCCCTTGCGCGGACCGGACTTGCCGATTTGCATCACGAACTTGCCGTCGTGGGTGAACTTGAGCAGGAAGCCGTCGTCCTTGTGGTTGCCGCCGAACCAGACGAAATCCTTGTCGATACGAATGCCGTGCTCCTGCTTCGGCCATTCGTAGCCAGCGCCCTCCCCGCCCCAGGCCTGCACCACGTTGCCGTCGGGGTCGAACTCGATGACCGGCGGCGCCGCGACGCAGCACCTGGCGCGCGGCGGCTTCTGCCCGGCCGCCGCCTCGAGCCGCGACAAGCTGCGCGGCCGCTGCATGATCCAGACGTGGTCGCGCTCGTCGACTGCGACCCCCGCGACTTGGCCGAGCGTCCAGTTGTTTGGCAGCGGCTTGGGCCAGAACGGATCGACCTCGAACTTCGGCACCTCGGCCGCCATCGCGCTAAAAGCCATCAGCAGCGCGCCGGCACCCAGCCCACAGCTCCACCATCGACCCAACGTCCTCTGCATACATCCCTCCCTGATGATTCGCTCTTGTTCGCGCGCCGGCGCTTTATCGCGCAATCCTCATAGTCCGGCGAGCGCGCGCTGATAGTAAGAGAAGTCGAGATACTTGTCGGGCGGCGGCGCCTGCCCACCCCACTGGCCGAGAATCTCCGCCCGCAGCTTCAAGACATTACGGAAGCCCTCGAGGTCGAATTTCGCGTCGACCGCGAACCCGCGCACCGGGTCCTTCGCCATGTCGTAGGTTGCGGCGACGATGTCGGACGGCAGCTTCAGACGCTCCGCCAACAGCGCGATCGCGGCCTCGCGGTTCGCCGGCGTGAGCCCCCAGCGCAGACCTTCGACATAGGCCTGGATGTACTTGACCAGTACATCGCCATGGGCCGCACCCCAGGAGCGCATCACCCACGCGGAGCCGGACTGGTAGGGGCCGGTCACGTCGACCGCCTGCCCGAGGCTTTTGAGTCCGCCGCGTTCGCCGCGAATCGAGAACGGAGGATTGAGCATCGAAGCCGCCAAGCTCTTGTCCTTCAGCATCGCCTCGATCCGCAGCGGAGTGGCGCCGATCGGCTTGACCTCATAGGAGCCCTTCTTCAGTCCCTTCACGTCGAGCATCTTGTAGAGCAGCAGGGCGAATGCGGTGTCGGGCGCATCCACGATCACGGTCTTGCCGCGGAGATCCTCGTAAGACTTGATCTCGGGTTGCGCGTAGAGGGCATTGAGGCCCGAGTCGCCGCCAAGGATCACCGCGACATCGAGCTTGGCGACCTCCGCCATCGCGACCGCGTTGTCGACCCCCCCGTGCACGATCTGATGGTCACCCTTGGCAAGGCCATCGCGCAGTCCTTCCGAATTCGGGGTATTGAGGAGTTCTACCGTGAGGCCGCGCTTGGCGAAGAAGCCCTGAGCCTGCGCTGCGAGCAGCGCCAAATTCGTGAAGCTCGGGAACACCATGACCTTGAGCTGGGTCTGTGCCGGTGCTGCGCCGGTCATCGCCACCAGAGCGATGGCCGCGCCGACCA